>Ga0172372_10005811_pt1 | contig 17031 bp, 8 predicted proteins | sample LakKiv5m_2_FD_114544 | JGI IMG/M metagenome (GOLD analysis project Ga0172372, IMG submission 114544) | Freshwater microbial communities from Kabuno Bay, South-Kivu, Congo - kab_092012_9.5m | ecosystem: Environmental > Aquatic > Freshwater > Lake | place: Democratic Republic of the Congo...
ACACGCACGCAAAACGAGCCTTGGAACACTTTGTGTTCTGCGAAATTGCAGAGCGGCATGAGGTCGGTGGGGTAATGACCTATGAGGTAAAAAAATGAATACAGATCTTTTACAACGACTTGCGAACCCAGTCTATGATGTTGAGGAAGCACAAGAACTGATGCACCTAGCAGGGCTTGAGATTGTCCGACTCAGTGAGCGTATTGCGTACCTTAACGACTGTATCTATAAACTACGGGACGAGAACGACAGGTTGGCTCTTGACTTAGGTATCAGGGACAACCCACAATTGAGTAATCGACATTAGGAGGTAACCATGCCTTATAAAGATAAGTCAGACCGCAACTACAAGCGGGAGTACAAAAACTACGATGGAACCGAAGCGGTTAAGAAAAAACGGGCCGAGCGAAACCGTGCAAGGCGGATGATGATGGAGAAAGGCTTAGCCAAAAAAGGCGATGGTAAAGATGTTCACCATAAGAAAGCCCTATCAAAAGGTGGCTCTCATAAAGACGGGCTATCGGTAGTGGCAGCAAACGCAAATCGTTCTTTTGACCGAGACTCTAAGCAGCGGTTGATTTCAGAAACAAGTCCACGGGAAAGAAAACGTGCAAATAATAAATGATCAAATATTGTTGGTTAAGACTAAGTTTCCTAGTCGCATAACAGAAACAATCAAAAAAAGTAAGGTTGTACAGAAAGAAGGAGAAGTCAGTGAGGTAGCAGTAAACTGGGGTCTGGAAGAAGCGCAGATCCTACGCCGACTACGCATTAAGCGCGTGCCTTCTCCAATTCAACGGGACTACGACTGGCCTGGGTTGTATAAACCCATGGACCATCAGCGAGAAACATCATCTTTTTTGACGCTGCACCCACGGGCATTTTGCTTTAATGAACAGGGGACAGGCAAAACTGCCTCGGCAATATGGGCATCTGACTACTTATTGGCGCAGGGCGTTATTAACCGCGTGCTAATTATCTGTCCTTTGTCCATCATGCAATCAGCATGGCAGGCAGACTTGTTTAAATTTGCCTTGCATCGGCATGTGGCTGTGGCTTACGGCGATAAGCGCAAGCGTGCTGAAATTATTAATGGCGGCTCTGAATACATCATCATTAACTATGATGGTGTAGAGATTGTAAAAGATGTTATAGCCGACGGTGGTTTTGACCTGATTATTATTGATGAGGCTAACGCGTACAAAAGTTCCCGTACTCAGCGATTTAAAGTGATGAAAAATCTCATCCAGCCGACCACATGGCTATGGATGATGACGGGCACTCCAGCTTCACAGTCTCCGCTTGATGCCTATGGACTGGCTAAATTGTGCTGTCCCGAGCGACTGCCTATGACATTCGGTGGGTTCAGAGACACGGTAATGTATCAGCTGACTAGGTTTAAGTGGGTTCCAAAGCCGAAAGCAGATGAAGTTGTTCATAACACGTTGCAGCCTGCTATCCGGTTTACCAAGGAAGAATGCCTAGACCTACCAGACATGATGTATGCGTCTCGGTACGTACCTATGACATTACAACAAGATAAGTACTACAAGCAGCTTAAGAAAGACATGCTTATAGCAGCCGCCGGTGAAGAAGTTTCTGCGGTAAACGCCGCCTCAAGCCTGACTAAATTACTACAGATTTCAGGTGGAGCAGTCTATACCGACAACGGCAATGTAATTGAGTTTGATGTCTCAAATCGTCTCAAGGTAATAGAAGAAGTTATTGAGGAGGCGTCGCACAAGGTTCTCATCTTCGTGCCTTTTACTCACACCATACATCTTTTAAAAGATTATCTGACAAAGCATGGAGTTGCATCGGAGATCATCAACGGTGATGTGAGTGTTAACAAACGTACGGACATCTTTAAACGCTTTCAGGAAAACCCTGAGCCGCGAGTCTTGCTTATCCAACCACAAGCTGCAGCGCACGGAGTAACATTAACGGCTGCAAATGTTGTTATCTGGTATGCCCCGGTAACATCCATTGAGACATACTTACAAGCAAATTCCCGTGTGCATCGGCAGGGACAGAAGAATCCTGTAACTGTGGTACACATTGAAGGTAGTCCTGTAGAAACAAAGTTATACAACATGTTGCAAAGCAAATTAGATTTCCACACAAAAATTATTGATTTGTACAAAAACGAAATGAACACTTGACACAGTACAGTTTTCATCTACAATAAGAAAAAACAAAACCAAGAGGACAATATATGGATTCATCCATAGATAAAATCGTCGCCGTCTACATCAAGATTCGTAACGCGAAAGAAGAACTTACACGCGAGTACGATGATAAAATTGCCGACCTTGACGAGCAGATGCGCACTCTGAAGCAGAAACTTTTAGATATCAGCAAAGAGACTGGTGTCACAAGTTTTAAAACAGAGAACGGCACTGCCTACCGCACAATTAAGAATCGGTACTGGACTAACGATTGGGAAAGTTTCTACGGCTTCATGCGTGAACAAGGTGCTATGGAGTTGCTGGAAAAGCGCATACATCAGACTAACATGCGCGAGTTTTTAGAGGATCACCCTGAAGTGCATCCACCGGGGTTGAATGTGGATCAAGAGTATGAAATCACCATTAGGAGAAAGTAATGAGCAATGTTGCTTTGTTTAACCAAGACTTACCCGACTATCTTAAAGAAGTCGAACTCGACGACCTGACCAAATCATTGGCAGGTAACACTTCACTAAAGCGTATCTCGGTGCGTGGCGGTGTGTTCCGCATGATGGTCAATGGCGAAGAGATTGCCAAGAACGAAAATCGTTCAATGAATGTAGTTATTGTTAACGGTAATCCAAATGTATCCCGTCAGTTTTACGCTAACGCCTATGTTGCTGGGGAGACTTCTGCACCTGACTGCTGGTCTAACGATGGCATTACACCTGACGCCAGCCTTGAGTCTCCGCAAAACTCTACCTGTGACGGTTGCCCACAGAACATCAAGGGTTCCGGTCAAGGTGAGTCCAAGGCTTGCCGGTATCAGCAGCGTCTCGCGGTAGTTTTGGAAACCGATATTGGCGGTGATGTGTTCCAACTGTCTCTTGCGCCGACTTCAGTTTTTGGCCGTGGCGATCTAGACAAGATGCCGTTCCAGCAGTATGCCAAGTATGTAGGTTCGCAGGGTAAAAACATCAACACACTGGTTACCGAAATGCGGTTTGACTCCGACAGTGCCACACCCAAGCTGGTCTTTAAGCCTGTTCGGTTCCTCCATCGTGAGGAGTGGGAAGTTGCTAAAGAGAAAGGCAATACCCCCGCTGCTAAATCTGCAGTTATCCAAACCCCCGCACAAACTGACGGTGCTAAGCCTAAAGCTATTGCTGCCCCCGCAGCCAAGGCCGAAATCGCCGAGCCGGTCAAAAAAACTGCGAAGAAAAATGTTGAACCAGCAGCTAAGAAAGAGTTTGCTGACGTACTTAACCAGTGGTCCACCGATGATGAGTAATTATGTCGGAGACTCGCGGTTATTCGTTCAAGCTGGTTGAAGTAAATAAGCACGCTCCCACAACCCACCCCGGCGTTTTGCTGGGGAGGTTGTGTATTGCTCAAGATATTCCCGTTGCTGACGTAGCGCAGTTTTTTGACGTAAGCCGTATGACCATATACAAATGGTTTAAGGGTCAAGAAATGCCGCGCAAAAGGCACACAGAAAAGATTGAGGAAGTGGTTGCGACACTCAAAAACAAAGTCCACTTGGATTAAGCATGGCAACAACAGATCTGCTATCAGCGGTGCTATCCACCGAGGGGTGGTATTGCGTCGTAGGGCTAAAGAAAAAGGGACTGCCAAAGCAAATCTTTGTGCAGACGCTGGTAGAAGCAGAAAAGGAGATACAGAATTTATTAGACAAGCAGTATGACGTTTACTTTGCTTGCTCCAAATATGAGGGGCACTCAACTCGGACAACAGACAACGTCAAAAACATTAAGTCTTTTTGGCTAGACATCGACTGCGGTGAAGGTAAGCCGTATGTCGATCAAGCCGAAGGGGCCATGGCGCTGCTGACATTTTGCAAAGCACTCGGACTACCAAAGCCGACCATCGTAAACTCAGGACGGGGGCTACATGTCTACTGGCCGCTGATCTCGGCGGTCTCTCGGCTTGACTGGAAGCGGGTTGCAGAAAAACTAAAGAAGCTGTGCGTTGAGCATGGGCTGGAAGCAGACCCTGCAAGGACATCGGATGCCGCATCTATTCTGCGAGTGCCGGAGACACTTAACTATAAGTCTGACCCTCCTGCTCAAGTCCAACTGCAGCACCTGTCTAAGCCCGTAGATTTTGAGTCTTTTAAAACTTTGTTGGGTGTATCAGATACCGACGGAGAAGCGCCTGACTATGCGACTAGCAATTTAAATGAGTTGACCAAGTCGCTGATGGGTAACCGGCAGTCTCGGTTTCAAACCATTTGGCTAAAGACTCAGAACGGCGAAGGCTGCGCCCAAATTAAGCATGCAGTAGATAACCAAGACTCTTTAGAAGAACCACTCTGGCGTGGGGCACTGTCGATTGCGGCTTATTGTATTGATAGCGATACAGCAATCCACGATATATCCAAAGATCACCCCAGTTACTCTGCTCAGGAAACCGAGAACAAGGTTCGACTAATCAAAGGCCCATACACCTGTGAGGTGTTTAATAAAAATAATCCTAACGTCTGCGATCAATGTCAGCACTGGGGGCAGATAAAGTCGCCGATTGTTCTTGGTGCAGAGATAGCCGAAGCCGCACCGGAAGATAATGTCATTCAGGTTACGCCGTTGGCAGCGTTTATGCCGGTTACTTATAACATACCTGAGTTTCCGTTTCCGTACTTCCGTGGCAAGAAAGGTGGGGTGTATTGCCGCCCAGCCGATGAGGGGGAACAGCCAGACCTAATCTACGAGCATGACCTATATGTCGTTAAGCGCATGCGCGATCCTGAGTATGGCGAAGTTGTTTGGATGCGACTGCATACACCGAGAGATGGCGTAAAAGAGTTTGCTCTTGCGGCTATGGACCTGCTAGCAAAAGAAAAATTACGAGACAAACTCTCCTATCACGGCATTGTCGCTATGGCGAAACAGATGGACGCCATCATGCTTTATATCGTCCGCTTTACAAAAGAGTTGCAATTTAAACACGAGGCAGAAATTATGAGAACGCAATTTGGTTGGACCGATAAATTTCGTTCCTTTGTTGTTGGCGATAACGAAATCTGTGCAGATGCAGACAAGTACAGCCCACCATCCAGCTACACAAAAGAACTAGTGCCGTGGTTTGAGCCACAAGGCACGTTAGAAGAATGGCAGTCGGTTATTAATGTTTACAACAATCCCGGCTTTGAGCCGATGGCATTTGGCTTTTTCACCGCTTTCGGCGCACCGCTTATGAAGCTGCTGAACCTCAAGGGTGCCATTATTAACCTGATTAACAACGAGTCCGGCACCGGCAAGACGACGACGCTAAAGGCCATGCACAGCGTATATGGTCATCCTGAAGAACTTATGCTGATTGCACGGGATACTATGAACGTCAGGCTGCATCGGCTTGGCGTAATGAACAACCTTGGGCTTGGTTGTGACGAGATTACCAAGATGACTTCAGACGATTTTTCTGACTGGGCATACGCTGTTTCACAAGGCCGAGGCCGTGCAAGGATGAAAGCCAGCACAAACGAGGAGCGCAAAAACTTTGCCCGGTGGGAAACTATCTTGCTGTGCTCATCGAACGCATCGGTTGTGGACAAACTTAAGGCTTTAGTCTCTTCTGCCGATGGCGAGTTGATGCGGGTTATTGAGTACGAGATTCCCCCCGTCAAGCTGCTAAGCAAAGAAGAAGCTGACGAGATTTACCCCAGGTTGTATTCCAACTATGGGCACGCAGGGCGGATATATCTGAGAGATTTGGTAGCTAACTTAGAAGAACGCCTGCAAGAAGTCAGGGACATACAAAAAATTATCGACAAAAAGGTTGGCTTCACTAATCGTGAGCGGTTCTGGTCTGGGGTTGCAGCCTGCAATATCGCTGGGGCTTTATTTGCCAGACGCCTTGGGCTTTTCGACATTGACGTCGGCCGTGTCTTTAAATGGATGCTGACCCTCTTTGGTGACATGAAGGAAGAGATTAAGCCGCCGCTTACTAGCCAAGCCAGCATCATCGGTGAGTTTTGGAATATCCACCGTAACAATACGCTGGTCATCAATGGTGAGGTTGATAAGCGTACCGGGGTAGAAATGCTGCCGATTTTAGAGCCGCGTGGGGAACTGACGATTCGTATGGAGCCGGACACCATGAAGTTGTTTATTACGGCTACGGCACTACGGAGGTACTGTTCTGAGCATCGAATTACGCTAAAAGATGTCTTGACTTCCCTGACCGCCGAAGGCGTCTATGGCGGCATGATTAAGAAGCGCATGTCCAAAGGCACCAAACTAAGTGCTGTCCCTCCAGTAGATGCTTATGTCTTTGACTGCTCTAGGGGTGACTTCCTTGACCCGGATGTGTTTATAGCTGCAGGGCAGCACGGGTTAGACGACCCCGATACACCTCAAGACGCTGAGGCACCCGCAGAAGAAACAGTGAAAGATGCGGATTAACGGGATAAATTATGAGATCGACTGGACTAAATTCAAGAAAGGTCGATCTTTTTTTGTCCCGTGCCTTGATGCCGAGGAGGCTAAGGCTGTTGTAAATACCACCATGGACCGACTGGGTTTTGAGGTCAAAGTAAAGTTAGTGATTGAAAACGGATTCCGGGGCTTGCGCGTGTGGAGATTAGGGTAGTAAACTCCGTCCTGACAGCACCTCCTCGCTGTCGGTGCCCATGGCACTCCTCTTGGTGGTTGGATTCCTTCAACCTTGCCCCCGCCTAGTGCGGGGGTCTTTTTCAGTCCTGCTCCCTAGCGCGTCTACCGTATTCCAGCATGGGGTCAACCCGGCTCTTTAATTTGTCAGGTACATTTGCCCCAAACGATTCAACTTCCTTACGTTTGTCACGCCTGCGCTTAAAAGATTCCGATATGTCTTTTGGACTAATGCGTCGATCTGGATACATGTTGTTAAATTTATCCCGCATTTCCATAGCTTTTTCATATCCATCCGAAGTTCCGTACTGATCTTCCATCCAAAGCCTGTCCATAATCGCATTACGCTTGTCTTGAATTTTTTGCTTATAAGTTTCAACTTCAATTTTAGCTTTTTGCACTTTGGCAAGACGCTCAGGTTGTATACCTACTGCTTGAACGGCAATTTCCCAAGCCGAAAACTCTGCTATTAACTCCTCTCCAGCTGCAGTTCTACCTCCTTCTGTAGCCAAACGGTGTGCAGTTATTGGCTTACTCATAAACGCTGGAAGTGCTTTTTCCATGGCGCGTCCAATTTGCCCTTCTTGAAAAAGATCATATGCATCTGCCCAGTTCATTGCCAATCCTGCGGCTGGTCCAATTACACTAACTGCGCCTTCTAAAATTTCTTGTCGTGTACTATCACGTGCGTATCGTGGGTCTCTAATCCACATGTTTTTAAGATCAATACTTATACGATCTGTAAGACTTGTGCCTGTAAATGTACCCAACGGACCCCGTGCTACTGATATACCAATGTCTTTCCCATACTTTTCAGCAGTTTTTTCAGACACCCCCATACTCTCAAGTACGTTTGCAGCGTACCCGCCAAGTTCTTTTTCACAATAATTGTGGAACCAGTTTTCCCAATCAAAGAACTCATCTTCATCGTCACCGGGACCAAATATAGACGCTAGTATTCCACCAATAATTGAGAAAAATGGAGTTGCTTGCAAACCACCTAAAATTGTAGCAACGCCAAAAATACCGGCTAGTCTACGCCATGCTTCTTTTCTAAAACCAGATAAATATTCATCAATTTCTTTCATGCGTCCATCAATTATTTGTTGAGCGTTTACTGCATTTTTTAAATCTTTTTCAAGTATGCTACGTACATCATTTCGTTCTGAAGAACTTAAAGGACCAGCCATAAATACTTGAGAGTTACGGCCTATTGCATAGCTTGCAAAAATTGCAAAGGTTTTAAATATAAACAAAATGTTTAGCCCAGGTATTGCCATTGTTCTTGGCTTCATTTGTCGATTAAAGTCACCTAAAGTTAAACCAATTTTATCTCTAGCTTCTTGTATGGCGTCTTCAAATAATTCATCTGGAGTTCGCATGATTGGTTGCCCACTGGCATCCCGCAAAATATATCCAGAAAGATCTCGTTTAGGATCTCCTTTAAGTTTGTCATAAGCTAATTCAAATGCAGTTAGCAATCCAACTTCTCGCATCATGCGTTCAGTTTGGTGTAAAGGTTCTACAATAGCCCGCTTAATTTTATCTGATGTTCCAGTGTATAAAGCAGACGGTTTATCGCTAAGATTCATAACTTCGCTGGTGAGCGATATATTTACATCGTTTTCTAACATAAACACATTTGCAGCGCGCTGTTGCATGGGGTTTAAAAGCCCTGACTCAAACATAGAAGGAAATCTAGCTTGTAAAATATTTCCTGTAGCTAACGGTACAATTGTTCTTTTACCACTTGATTGCATGTATTGCCGCATGTGATTTAACATCAATTTAGAGGCTTTAACGTATCCGTAGTCTCCACCAAGCGTTGTTAATACAAGCTGCGGGAATCCTATTACGTTTACTAACGCTGTAGCTGGAGCGGTAAGCATGAAGAAAAACGTAACTTCGCCAACTTTACCTGAAAGCACAGCCAACATGCTTTCGTCTTCATTACTCATTAATTGTGGATTACGCCGCTCTACCTCTAAAAGAAAATCACGATAAGCCGCACCATTTGGGCTGCCTTTAAATTTCTCGTCAACATACTCTCGTGCTGTAGCTAAGTTAGCAAGAAACTTTTCTGCGTATTTAAATCGAGATAATTGATAGGCAGTATGAAAAGATGTTTTAGCAAATACACGAAGCATATCTGCACTCGCCCCTTGAACTGCTTGGCGATTTATAAACATTTTCCGCATGCTTTGTTGCGGCAACATAACGTACAAAAGTTGATCAAGGCTATTTTTTAAATTTTCTTTTGCTTCAGCTAAAGTTGAAGTAGACGAGACATTGTCAATAAGTTGTTGCACATCACCCAGTAATTTTGTTGATGCGGCGTTTTTAGTATATAAGTCTGAGATCCCACTGCCAGATTGAATGGTGTCGGCTAAATCTTTGCGTCCTTTTGCGATAAGCTCGTCTCTCCGGACGTCCATAGCTAAGTTACGCGTTTCTTCATTTTCAAATTCTACAAACTCTTTAAAGTTACCTTTGCCAACTTGAAACCAATGTGGACCAAAACGCCGTAAAGGAAAGTAAGGATTGACTAACTTATCAGGGCCAAACTGTCTGTTTAAATCCCGCAATAGAGCTTTTCTTTCGGATAAAGGTTTGCCTGATTTAGCAATCCTTTGTTTCATTTCGTTTATTGTTTCATTAATAGAGTCTTTGTAGTAATCCCGTGCCCGTCTATAAACAAATTTGAATTCCGGGGGTAGCAACGCCCAGGCTTTTGCCAAAGGATCTGTAGGCGGTAAAGTAGCTGCAGATGCAGTGTCTGGATCAATTTTACGTATTGTAGCCTCAACCATCACTCGACTCATGAGCCGTTCCATAGGAGCCGAGATTTGCATTAGCTTAGTCCAGTCTCTAACTATGTCTCCTGCTTTAGTCAGTGAACGAAACCGATATGCCAGCATCTGTTCAATAATTCTTACAGCCCCAGTTAATTGTGGGAACGAAAATCTAGTCAGATCTGCTAAATGTCGAAGCCCAAGATTAGGCAAAATTAACCGGCGAGTTTGGCTATACTTAGCGCGGAACAAAGCCTTCCCAACTTTTTTAGCTACTTCGGGCCACGGCTTTCCGCTCTTTAGCATTTTGTTCATCAATTCAATAACTGATGTACCGTAGTCTTCTTGTGCGCGCCAATTGCCAGTAGTCGGCCCAACTGCTCGCGCTTTACGGGGAGCTTTAGCAAACCGAATACCTATAGGCAGCGGTTTTTTAGCCCGAACAGCTGAGAACAATTGCGTGGCCTGAGCCATTGCATTACCAGCAAGGTTATTAATGCCAAAAATTCTGTAAATTGCCTTAGCTATAGCAGTAAACAGTGGCTGCTTAGTAGGTTTGTATTGGATTTTTTGTAGACGATCACGGAATGCTTTATTAGTAAACAACTCGGATACAAACTCATGAAGATCTGTAAATCCGTATAAGTTTAAAGGTATTTGTTTTTTTGCATACTCAAACATGTCGTTGAGTTGCTCAATTGCCGCTCTTTGTCCTGGTGTTAAGGTATCAAGATCGGCATCAATAATTGCAGCCGTAGCAGCATGCAAAACTTCGTGCAACAAGACATCGTTAGTTGCCCGGTTTAAATCTAAATAAATAGCATCAAACTCAGGTGCATAAAAACCAGGAACAACAAGTCCTTTTATGTTTCTATTATAGGTACCTAAGACATCTTCAAACTCGGCAATAACCGGCGCCATATTTAAATTACGGCTTTTTATTAGCTGCAATCCTTCATAAACTTTTTCAAGATTTTCAGCACGATCATAATTTTGAAAGTACTTGTTGTAGATGTCCGGATATGTACGCTGAACGTAATCAAATAACCTAAATTGTTGTGGTCTAACAAGCTCATTAATTTGCCTAAGAATTAAATCACCGGGATTTGTTAGAACAATACGAGTAGGTAAATTTAAATCCGCTAATACGCGTGCAAGATCTCCGTAAAAACCTTTAGTTCTAGATGCAAGTAAATTTAACGCTCCAGTTATGTTGTCGTTAATAAGTTCTTCTAAAACTGGTTGACTAAATTTACCAGATTGCATTCCTATTTCAATGAGTTTGTCAACTCCTGCAGTGAGTTCGCTTGGCTTATCTGTTGGACTAGCGGGGCGTATATCGCCACCCCTTCTGGGTCTCTCTCTTGCTGATACAGCTGCAGGTGCGTATTCGCTGCCTGAAACAGGGCCTCTAGTTGATATTGAGGCGGTACCCCCTTCATAGTCCTCAAGAGACTTTGCAATGTTTTTTGTTGTACTTCGTCCATATGCATCCCTCATCGCAGTAAAAGTTGATTCGTGCCGAACTAACACATCTAATAACGCATCTCGGTAATAGTCGATTAGCCCTTCATCAGCTAAATATTGCTGAATCCGTAGCATCTGATTGTTATGCCCTACACCATGACTACGATCTACAACGTGACCTAATTCATGAATCATGGTATTAAGAAAATTTTCTCGAACGCCAAATAAACTTTTTGCGCCCCAATCGTAAAATGGGTTTAAATAATTAGCTTTATACGGGACTAAAATACTTACACCACCGTATTTTTTATCTACTGAAATTCCAGTAAACCATAAATTTTTAGGGTCTAACCGGTCATATCCATACATACCACTCTTTGCAATGGTTTCTTTCATCTCTACAAATAAAGAACCAAGTTCAGCAAAGAACTGTTCTGGGTTGCCAAAAGGTCGACCAACAGCTAAAAAATCTACGTTAGTATTGTTGTGAAAAACAGGTTGCTTTGGATCCTGAGTCATGTTAAGCAAAAACTGTTCCATTTGCGGAGCATCTTTTTCTGCTTTAAATGATTCTTTTACTTTACGTTCTTCTTCAGGTTTAGCATCTGCAAGTAAAGTGCCTTTTAAGTCAAAAACCTGTTGGCCTCTAACCGTAACTTCTTTAGGCATCGGAGGTAGTTCAAATTTAGTAGCATCAGTCCTACGTTTATCAAATACTTTTTTTAACTTATCAGCTGTTTTAGCTAAATCTGCACCGACTTCAACACGAGGCATAGACACAATATTTCTAAACGCTTCCTGCATGCCTTCGGCTTCAACTCCACGAGCAACTTGCTGCAAATACGCAATTAGGGCTTTTACGTCGGCTTCGTGAGAGGGTCTAAATGCTTCTCTGGAAGTTGTAAATGGATATTGTGCGTCTTGAGGTTTAACTTTAGATTTTACGTCTACAACAATATCGAATGGGATTGGTTCATCTTGGTTAAGCATAAACCTACCATAGTTACCCTGCGTACCTTTAAATTGATAAACCCCACTAGAAAGCACGTAATGATTTGGGTTTGAAGGATCATCGGCTCTATTTATCGCGTAATAAATATCTGCGGTGCCCCAGTCAAAATTAACTTTGGTTAAAAGTGGCATGGCGCCATAATCAAAATTAGCGCCTGTTTGTAGAATAGTAGTTTCTGGTTCTCCATAGGCTTGTATAGAAGTAACTTTTATTTCAACAGGACCTACTAAAGGTTTTGTAAGCGCCTGTATAGATTTAGGCCTAGTTTTAAACCAAATACTTTGTTTTTCTCCTTTTTGGTCTGTATAACTTTCAGGAATTTTAACTACAACTTTAGTGCCGTGTTCTGTTTTAGGTGCTGGCGCAGTTTTAATTTTAAACTGACTACGTCTAATTTCACTGGCTGTTGCTGATGTAGTATTGCGTACGCCTTCTCTAACAGTGTCAAGGGAAATAGATTCAGTGCTAGTCATAAAAGCAACTTTAGCAAACCCGTACCCACCACTGGCAAGTTCTGGCGGTACATCTTTTTCAGTACCTGCAATTGTAAAAAATGCCTTATCGACAATATCGGAGGTCATTCCCATACCATCATCTTCAACGGTAATCGTACGATCTTTTTCATTAAGGGTAATATGTATGTGTCCAATTCCCTTTATAACTTTTTTAAAGACTGCTTCTTTTACTGTATCAAAAGCATTTTGAAGTAGTTCTTTAACCGCAACATCTGTAATGCCAGAACCATACATACTCTGCCCAAGATTTTGAAGCAGATTATCCATGTCAGCATTAAGTTGTCCTTGACGCTCTGTAAATTTTTTGTCTCCAGCCGAAGACGTTGCGGCCTTATACCCACCTGTTGGGCGGGACTCAAAAGTAATTTTGTTTTTTGGAACTCGCGTGTAGGCTTTAGGTGATGTTGCTTTAAGGGGTCGAAACCGAACATAGTCGCCGTCTAAACCAACAATGTTTCCAGGCACATTGCCATAACGCACTTGGTCACCAACCATAAAATCATCTACTAAACCTTGCATAGCTTGTTTAGCATTTGTATCCATATGCTGCACTTCAGCAGCTTGTTCATTAGTTGGAATGCCTTCAGCGTTTGTATTAGGGTCTGAAAAAACTGAATCAATTGCTTTAGCTTGCGTATCAATAGCAAAATCTTCATTCGCTAATTTAGTTTTAGATAATTCTTTTGCGGCAGTTAATTGGTCAAATAATGCCTCACCCTCAAGAGAAAGTGAGTTATTTGATAGGGCTAGACCCGAATCCCTAAGTGCCTTTAAGGTTTGAAACTTAACCGCACCTACTTTCCCAGCCTGTAGTTTGGTAGCTGCATCTAAAAACTGCGCATCATTCATCCCCTCGGGTAGTCCAATAGGGGCGGCAGCAGGAGGTTGCGCAGTTGGGGTTGCGGGGGGTTTTTTGCCCCGTTTACTGTCAATAAATTTATTTAATTCATGTACCCCGGCGATGTTTAATGCGTCTCTAGTTGATCTATTAACATTTTTTAAAATCTCTTCATTACTTTTTCCAGCCGCTAATCCATCATCAATTACTTTAGCGACCATTTTACGAGTTAGTTTTCTTTCATCAATTGAGGTTCCATCTGGCTTAAACCCGCCGTTTACTAATGAATTAAGAAGGTTATCAACCTCAGTTTCAGTAGTTGTAGGTGTTGCGGAGGGTTGCGCAGTTGGGGTTGCGGAGGGTTGCGCAGTTGGGGTTGCGGGGGGTTGCGTTGGAGCAGCTTCAGTTTTAAGCCCAGCCCGAACTTCATCCTCAATTTTTTTAAGTGCGGCGACCCGCTCTTTTAAAGGTAAATTAGCAACCTCAGATTGACGGGCGGCTACGCCTTTGTTTACAGCTAACTGCTCATTAAGTTTGTTGACTTGTGCTTGTACGGCAGGGTCTTCAGCAGCGGATACAGCGTTTGCAATAATTTGGTCTACCTCATTAATGTTCCCTTGAACCTGTTTTATGGCCGAATCTACCTTGGCTTGGGAACCTCGTTTATTACCCGCAGTTAGGTCTTTAGATGCGTTAACAAGCCGCACCGCTGAACCAGCAGTAGATGGGTAGTTAAGCAGTTTTCCTAGAGGTTCAGGTAGTTGCACCCCCAACCCCATAACATCTTTACCAGACGGAATGTTTAGTTGTGCGGCAATGTCGGCGTAGGCATCCCTGGCTTTCTGTATTGACGTATCAAGAGCTGTTAAAGATTGGGTAACTGGATTATTTGGCTGTCTTTGCAGTTCTTGATAATGTCTTACAGAGGCTTTTTCTTGAGGCGTTAAGTCTGACCGCAATGTAAATTGAGTAGTTAATGGACTCGGCTGTGGCGCTGCTCCAACTCCAGCGACGTCAGTAGGTACCCCAGGAACAGCCACTCCTGCGGCTCCAGGTTCTGTAGGGGTAGCGGCAACTCCTTCTCCGGTAACTGCCTCACCAGGTGCTTGAAAGCTAGGCTCAATTCGTCCGGTGACATTCGGGCCAACAACTCCTGTTGCCATTTTTCGTTGTTCATAGGTCTCCACCATTTGGTCGAGTTCTTCATCAGTGGCATCACGCCCATACATCTGCTTAAAGCCGGTGGCAAACGCATTGCGAAGTGTTTCTTCCTGTTGAAGGCGTTCTTCAGAAGCTTTGTTTAGCTGTCGTTCTATATCTGCGATAGCTTGATCTTGTGCAGTTTGTTTAACTTTTTGATATGCACCTACTGCCTCAAACGGTCCGGTTACTAATTCACCAGCAGCCTCGGCTATGACTGCTGCGGGGTTGGGCACTTCTCCAATAGCTAAAGAGCCAGCAGCTTCACCGGCACCACCTAAACCTGCCTGCTTACCCATCTCTTTAGTAAATTCTTTAGCGGCGACGGTGGCAGGTTTATTTGTTTTTAACGCCTCAACAATTTTCCCTGCGGCTGTACCCGCCGTTTTTAAAGATATAGCGTCAAAGGTACCAATGACACCAGAGCGAATCGCTGCATTTTTCCAAGCCTCGTCGTGGCTTTCACCCTTTTGTAAGCGCTCAACATACTCATTACCAAACTGAGATATGGCTGAACCAACACCACCTCCAACCGCACCGGCAGTTGGGCTTTTAAGCCCCAGTCTTGCCAAAAGAGAGGTTGATACCATATAGGCCATAGCTGGAACAGATTCAGCACCTAAATCAGCTATAACGGCAACAGGATTAGAAATAAGCGCGGCACCCGCTTCTTTTGCTGATTCTAAAAACGCGCCATCGGCATCAAAATCGGCAATCGCGGCTTTTAAGCGCGCTGTTTCTGGACGTAGAGGACTTCTATCTTGCCGTTCTTTGGCTTCTTTTTGAAATTTAGCAATATCCTGAGCGAACTTAACTGCTTCCGCTCTGTATTTTTCATATTCTTCTTTCACATCAGGAGGGGCAAGAGGTACACCAGGTCCGCCGTATTCACGTTCAAAACTTTGGATGTACCCACGAGCGGTAGCAAAAGCTATACCTTTACTACTTGCACGCATACTTTCAAAGCCAGATATCAGAGCATCTTTTGCGTAGCGATAGTTCCTAGCAAAAAATCCTTCATCTTCTGATACTGCAGAGCTTGGTTGGATTGCAGTAATTTCCTCCGGCGATACAAGAGACGATGCTTCCGCAGTAGCATCTCGTTGAGCAGGAATAGGTGCTGGTTGCGCGTCTAGTTGTCCCGTAAAAGGTACAAACTTAAAACCTTCGTCTTTTTTAGGGGGGTCTAATTCACCAGTAAACGGTACAAAAGCCACAATAGTTCCTTATTGTAAAATTACTCGTTCACCGTTTGGTTTTTGATAAACAGGTTTACCATTTGAAGTACCAATTTGTTTAGATCCAAGAGGCAGTCCTGGAGGCAAAGTACTACTGCTGTTAGGGTTAGGGCTATATGCTGCATTAACCGAAGCAAGATATGCAAGATCACCTGCTGAAATATTAGCAGCTTCATAATATTTAGTGCGGGCGTCATTAAAGGCTTTAATAGCTTTTGCTTTTGGAGAATTTGTATCGCTAGGATCACCTTTTGCTTCATTTATGGCTTTTGTGCGGGTACGATATTCATCAGAATTTACCCAAAGTTCGTAAACTTTGCCTACACGATTACTAATTGAGTTAAATCGATCAGGTTCTTTTTCAACAATTCTACTGTATCGATTAAGTGCATTCGATAAAGATTCTCTAGGTAATTGAATTGCTTTAGCACTACGAATAATATCGGGGGGCAGGTCAAGTTGTTTAGCTCTAAGATCAACTTCACGTTCTCTAATATCACGATCTAGTTTAGCTCTATCTTCAGCCTTAGCCTCTTTAAATAACCCCATACCACCAGTAACATCAGCCATTTGTTCTTCACGACGGCGACGCGCCATGTCGGCTCTGGCTTGAGTAAGCGCCAAGTCTTCTTTACGACGTTCTTTAACGTCTTCCGCATAGCCTTTTAGTGCTGCCTGAGACCCTTGACCAATATTAGTGAACGCATACGGAGAGGTCCCTCCCATAATTCCAAGACCAGCTTCTATAAGACGCATGTAATTTTGTTGTTTAATTTCTTCAGGCGAACGACCTTTGATTGCCATAGCGGCTTTTTCTTCTTCGCTAAGTTGCCGATAAGGTGCCATAAGTGATCGGTATTGCCTTACGTAATCCGAAAGACCCGTTGCTGGGCCAGGTCCGTAGTATGACGAATCCGGATCTGTTTCTTGATGTGCACGTACTAAATCTACTAGTGAACCATCAGGACCAGCGTAGCCAGGCACATCACCGCCATTCTCAAACGCCACAATTCCGCCACCTGCATAGTTACTTTCTTCCACAGGTAAAGATGCTAAACCTGCATCTGTAGGCGCCATAGATTGTTGCATCATAGGTTGAGCTTCTGCTTGGGCATTAATTGCCATGTTTTGCTCAGTAACCGACGGAGGAGTGCCTTGGGCCAGTGCAGCCAT
>Ga0172372_10005814_pt1 | contig 17027 bp, 13 predicted proteins | sample LakKiv5m_2_FD_114544 | JGI IMG/M metagenome (GOLD analysis project Ga0172372, IMG submission 114544) | Freshwater microbial communities from Kabuno Bay, South-Kivu, Congo - kab_092012_9.5m | ecosystem: Environmental > Aquatic > Freshwater > Lake | place: Democratic Republic of the Congo...
GACGCCGAGGGGATCCGGAACCTGATCGGGACGGGGATCATCCAGCTGATCGGGGGGATGCTCACCGCGATCATCGCCCTCGGCTACCTCTTCTATCTCAACTGGTTCCTCACGGTCTGCACCTTGGGCTTCCTCGCGATCTTCGGTGGGGTGATGGCGTACGCCTTCAACAGGCTCCGGCCGATCTTCCGCGACCGGTCGAAGATCCAGGCCGAGGTCTCGGGGCGGCTCGGGCAGGCGATGGGGGGGGCGCGGGTGGTGAAGGTCTACACCGCGGAGAAGCGCGAGGAGATCGTCTTCAGCAAGGGGGCGCACCGCCTCTTTCGGAACGTGGCCTCCACGATCACCGGGACGAGCGCGATCGCGGCGATCTCGACGGTGATCATCGGCGCGGTGGGGGTGCTCATCCTCACCGTCGGGGGGCGGGCGGTGGTCGCGGGCACGATGACGCTGGGCGACCTCGTCTCCTACATCTTCTTCGTGGGCCTCGTGTCCTTCCCGGTGGTGCAGATGGCCGCGATCGGGACGCAGATCACCGAGGCCTTCGCGGGGCTCGACCGGATCCATGAGATCTTCACCACCCCCACCGAGGACGACGACGATGCGCAGCGCGAGGCGCTCGCGCACCCCGACGGCGACGTGGCCTTCGATCAGGTCTGGTTCGAGTATCGACCGGGGATCCCGGTGCTCCGGGGGGTCACCTTCACCGCGCGCGCGGGGACGACCACGGCGCTGGTGGGATCGAGCGGCTCGGGGAAGAGCACGCTCATCTCATTGATCCTCGCCTTCGCGCGACCGAAGTCGGGGCGCGTGCTGATCGGCGGACAGGATCTCGCCCACCTCAAGCTGCGTGACTACCGGTCACGCGTCGGCGTGGTGCTGCAGGACAACTTCCTCTTCGACGGGACCGTCGCCGACAACATCGCCTTCTCCAAGCCGGGGGCGACGCTCGACGAGGTGAAGGCGGCGGCGCGGATCGCGCACTGCGAGGAGTTCGTGCAGGGGTTCCCCGACGGGTACGACACCGTGGTGGGGGAGCGCGGGGTGAAGCTCTCCGGCGGGCAGCGGCAGCGCGTCGCGATCGCACGGGCGATCCTCGCCGACCCGCAGATCCTGATCCTCGACGAGGCGACCTCCTCCCTCGACTCCGAGAGCGAGCGGGAGATCCGCGAGGCGCTCCGCGCCCTGCGCGCGGGGCGGACGACCTTCGTGATCGCGCACCGGCTCTCGACGATCCGCAGCGCGGACCAGATCCTCGTCCTGGAGCATGGGGAGATCGTGGAGCGCGGGAACCACGCCGAGCTGATGGCGCTCGGCGGGCGCTACCGCGAGCTCCACGACACGCAGCACGAGGTCGAGACCGACCTCTTCATCAACCCCGGGGAGGAGTTCGCCGCCGGGGACGTGCCGAGCGCGCCGACGGCCTAGGCTACCGGTTCCGGCGCCCGACGACCTTGGAGCCGTCGCCCGCCATCGTCCACTCCCCCTGCGCGGCGTCGCCGTCGAAGTCGAGGGTGATCTTGGCGGGGTCCCCGGTGGGGGCGACGAAGGCGATCACCATACGCTTCCCGGTGAGGGTCGCCTCGGAGATCGGGAAGGGGGGGAACATGGCGCTCGAGACGGTGCCGGCCCACTTGCCGTCGGAGAGCCGGTAGAGGTCGAGGGCGACCTCGAGCTGCTGGCCCATCGCGTTGAGGCCCAAGGACCACTTGCCGGCGGGGTCAAACGCCGCCGAAGGGGCCGCGACGGCGGCCGGGGCGGCCACGGGCGCGGGGGCGGCCGCCGGTGAGGGCATGGTGCCCGCCGACTGACAGGCGGCGAGGGCGAGGAGGGCGAGGGGAGCGAGCGAACGGGAGCGCATCGGGCGTCTCGGGGTGGGAGTGGATGCCTCCATTCTGCTAGATTGTCGCGATGTCCGACACCCCCCGGACCTCACCGCGGCTCGGCGCGGTCGCCGCGGCGACCTTCCTGACCCTGGTCCCCGTCACCCTCCTCGTCCCGGCGCTCACCGAACTGGTGGTCGACCGCCATGGGGGGACCCGATTCCAGGCGCACCTCTTCGTCGCGCTGAACCAGCTCGCGGGGGTGATCGCCGTCCCCTTCGCGATGCAGTGGATGAAGCGCCGCCGCGAGGCGGGGCACGATGCCACCGGGACGGAGACCCGCACCTGGATCGCGATCCTCCTCGCCCTCGATGCCCTCGCCTTCCTCGGGATGGGGGCCGCCGATTCCCTCGGCGCCCTCTTCGCCTGGCGCGCCGTCGACGGGCTCACGCACCTCCCGGCCTTGAGCTTCCTGATGATCGCGGCGAACCGCGCCGGCGGGGAGCGGCGCGGCGCCTCGCTCGGGATCGTCGCCACCGCCCTCATGATCGGCGTCGGGGTCGGCCTCCCGGTCGGTGGCCTCCTCGCGAATCGTGACCCGCATCTCGTCTATCCCGTCGGCGCGGCGCTCCTCGGCCTGGCGGCGATCACCGCGCTCGGGACCCCCACCGCCGCGCTGCGTAGCGATCGCCCCCGCTCGCGCTACGTCTGGGATCGCCGGCGCCTCGCGAGCTGGATGCCCCTCGCCTACGGCTTCGCCGATCGCTTCCTGATCGGGGTCTTCTCCTCGACCTTCACGATCTTCCTCACCGAGGTGCATGGGCTCGACCCGGCCAAGCGCGGGATGCTCATGTCGCTCTTCCTCTTCCCCTTCGCGCTCCTCTGTTATCCGGCGGGACGGGCGGCCGACCGCTTCGGGTGGTTCGGGCCGATCCTCCTCGGGAACATCGGCTTCGGGCTCCTCTACGCCACGTACGGCGTGATCCCCCTCGGCTGGCTCCCGGTGGCGATGGTCGTCTCCGGCGCACTGAGCGCGCTGATGTTCTCGCCGAGCCTCGTGCTCGTGAGCGAGTTCGCGCGGCGGGGCGCGGGGGAGGGGCTCTTCGGGGTCTTCCAGGTGGCGGGGTCGTTCGGCTTCCTCGCGGGGCCGCTCGTCGGCGGGCTCTTGGTGGAGACGCTCCGGAGCCCCGAGGGGGCGCCGCGCTGGGCGACGATCTTCTCGAGCGTCGGGATCGCGCTCGTCGCACTCGGGCTGGTGAGCTGGCGCGTGCTCGGCCGACTGCACCGCGAATGGGAGACCCGCTGAGATGCCCGAGTCCTCGACGCCTCGCGAGCGCGACGTGAGACCCGCCGAGCGGATCGGGGGACGCGTGAACGTCCCGCGGATCCCGCCGGGGACGCCGCACCGTGGGAATCCGCTCCTCCAGCGGATCATGATCGCCTTGCTACGCCTCACCGGGTGGCGCTTCGCCGGCGCCGACTTCCCCGATGTGAAGCGGATGGTGTTGATCGTCGCGCCGCACACCTCCAACTGGGATTTCCCCCTCGGGGTGATGGCGATGTACGCCCTCCGGATCCGCGGGACCTACCTCGGGAAGCACACCCTCTTCCGCTTCCCCCTCGGGATCCTGATGCGCTTCCTCGGCGGCGTCCCGGTCGACCGCACCGCGAGCCAGGACGTGGTGGGCCAGACGGTCGCGATCGCGCAGGGGATGGACCGCGCGATCATCGTCATCGCCCCCGAGGGGACGCGCAAACTCGCCCCCAAGTGGAAGACGGGGTTCTACCGCATCGCCCAGCAGGGGGGGATGCCGATCTTCCCCGTCGCGTTCGATTACGCGCGGAGGGAGATCCGCTTCCTTCCGCTCTTCCACCCGACCGGCGACATGGACGCCGACCTCACGGCGCTCCGGGCGAACTTCACCCCCCAGATGGCCAGGTATCCCGCCCAGTACGCCTAAGCGGTAGAATCTCCTGATGACCTCTCGTCGCCACTTCCTGTTGGGGCTCGGTGCCACGGCCCTCACCCCGTTGGCCCTGCGAGCCCTCCCTTCGACGGAGCTGCTGGAGATGACCGAGCACGATGGAGCCCCGTTGAAGGGGGTGGGCGTCCAGCTCTACATGCTGCGGGACGCGATGCGTACCGATCCCGAATGGACGCTCAAGCGCATCGCCGAGACCGGGTTCAGCGAGATCGAGTGGTGGGGCCGCTGGGGCCGGACGCCGCAGCAGCTGCGCGCGACGCTCGACGCGCATGGCCTCCGCTCCCCCTCGGCGCACTTCGGGCTCGACGATCTCCTCCCCGATCGGCTCCCTGCGGTGTTGGATGCGGCCGAGGTGATGGGGCAGAAGACACTGATCGTCGCGTCGACGTCCAAGGCGCAGAACGGGACGCTCGAGGCATGGCAGCGGACGGCGGCGGCGCTCAGCACGGCGGGACGCACCGCGGCGGCGCGCGGGATCCGCGTGGGCTATCACAATCACGACTACGAGTTCCAGCGCTTCGGGGATCGGACGTTGCTCGAGATCCTCCTTGCGGAGACCGATCCCGCGGTGGTGGATCTCGAGCTCGACTGCTTCTGGGCCTTCAAGGCGGGGCAGGATCCGATCGCCTTCCTCACCCGATACCGCGATCGGATCACGATGCTCCATGTGAAGGACTCCACCGCCGCGCCGGAGTATGCGCAGCGCGATGTGGGCGCCGGGGTGATCGACTGGCGCACCCTGCTCCGCACCGCGCTCGCCGGCCGCGTCGCGCATCTCTTCGTCGAGCACGACGCCCCCGCCGATGCGTGGGCCACCGCACGCAACGGCCGCACCTATCTGCAGTCGCTCGGGTACTGACCCTCTTCCCCCCACGCTCTCATGACCCAGCCTCGCTCCACCACGTATGACGTCGCCATCGTCGGCTCGGGCGCCGGCGGCGGGATGGCCGCGTATCAACTCACCAAGGCGGGCGCGAAGGTCGTGATGCTCGAGGCCGGGAGTTGGTGGGACAACGCCGACCCCAAGTACTCGGCGATGCTCAAGATGCCGTACGACTCGCCGCGGCGCGGGGCCTCGACCCCCGATCGGCCGTTCGGCGAGTGGGACGCCTGCATCGGGGGGTGGACGATCCCCGGCGAGCCATATACGAAGGCCGAGGGGACCAAGTTCGATTGGTGGCGTGGGCGGATGCTCGGGGGGCGCACCAATCACTGGGGGCGCATCTCGCTCCGCTTTGGGCCAGATGACTTCCGGCGGAAGACGCTCGATGGGATGGGGGATGATTGGCCGATCGGCTATGACGACCTCAAGCCCTGGTACGACGAGGTCGATCGACTGATCGGGATCTTTGGGAGCCTCGAGAATCTCCCGAACGATCCCGATGGGATCTTCCATCCGGCGCCGGCGCCGCGGTACTACGAGCATCTGGTGAAGGACACCTGCGACACGATGGGGGTGACCTGCATCCCCGCGCGGCTCTCGGTGATCACCAAGCCGCTGAACGGGCGCTCGCCGTGTCATTACTGCGGGCAGTGCAACCGCGGGTGCATGACGAACTCGAACTTCTCGTCGCCCAACGTGTTGATCTTCCCTGCGATGAGGACGGGGAATCTCACGCTGATCACCGACGCGATGGCGCGCGAGGTGCTCACCGGCCCGGACGGCCGGGCGACGGGGGTGGCGTACGTCGACAAGAAGACCGGCGAGGATCGTGAGGTGCGGGCGCGGATCGTCGTGCTCGCGGCGAGCGCGCTCGAATCGGCGCGGTTGCTCCTCAACTCCAAGTCGTCGCGGCATCCGAACGGGCTCGCCAACGCGAGTGGCGTCGTGGGCCGGTACATCACCGACACCACCGGGACCGATGTCGCCGGCTTCATCCCGCGCTTGGTAGATGTCCCGCGCCACAACGCGGATGGTGTGGGTGGTGGGCACATCTACATGCCCTGGTGGCTCGATAATAAGAAGCTCGACTTCCCTCGCGGTTATCACATCGAGGTGTGGGGCGGACTCGGGATGCCGAGCTACGGCTTCATGGGGGGGATCCAGAGCTATCCCGAGGGCGGGGGCTATGGCGCCGACCTCAAGCGGCAGTATCGCAAGTATTGGGGGGCGACGGTCGGCTTCTCCGGGCGTGGGGAGATGATCCCCAACGAGAAGAGCTTCGTCGAGATCGATCCGGTGGTGAAGGATCGCTTCGGGATCCCCGTGCTCCGCGTGCACTGGGAGTGGCGCGACTCCGAGTATCTCCAGGTGAAGCATATGCAGGAGACCTTCCGGGCGATCATCGCCGAGATGGGGGGCGAGGTCTGGAGCGCGATGCCGACCAAGGAGCAGGGGTACGGGATCGCGAATGGCGGGGCGATCATCCACGAGTTGGGTGGGGTGCGGATGGGGCGCAGCGATCGCGACTCCGCGCTGAACGCCAACTGTCAGGCCTGGGACTGCGACAATCTCTTCGTGGCCGATGGTGGCCCCTTCGTCTCGCAGGCGGACAAGAATCCCACCTGGACGATCCTCGCGCTCTCCATGCGCACCAGCGACCACATCATCCGGCAGCGCCGGGCGGGGGCCCTCTGATGTCTGAGATGAATCGACGGGACGCATTGCAGCACCTGCTGGCGGTGCCAGCGGGGCTGGTGATCGCGCCGGAGGTGGTGGAGCGCGCGGCGGCGCATGTGGAGGCGGCGCTCGCGCCGGTGGCGTCCGAAGAATCGGCCGAGGCGCAGGCGGTTCAGGGGGCGCAGCCCGCCGCGCGCCCCGCGTACACCCCCAAGCAGTTCACCAGCGACGAGTGGCGGCTCCTCCGTGTGCTCGTGGACTATGTGATCCCGCGGGATGCGCGATCGGGGAGCGCCACCGATGCCGGGGTTCCCGAGTTCATGGACTTCATGCTCGGCGAGTACGCGAGCATGCGCACCTGGATGAAGAACGGGCTCGGGTGGATGAACGCCGAGTGTCGGGCGCGGTTCGGGAAGGGGTTCGTGAGCTGCACCGATGCGCAGCGGCGGGTGGTGCTCGACGCGATCGCCTATCCCAAGAAGGCCGCGCCGGAGATGAAGCCGGGGGTCGACTTCTTCAACAACCTGCGGAACCTCACCGCGAGTGGGTTCTGGTCGAGCCGCGTCGGGGTGAAGGATCTGGGCTACACCGGGAATGTGCCGGTCGGGAGGTGGGAGGGGACGCCGCCCAGGGTGATGGCGTGGTTGAAGCGGACGTGACAAGAGCTGGACAGAGTCCTAGTCCGAGTAACGGGTACGGCACTCCGAACGGGGTTGGCGCGTTGACCGAGGCTGGGGCCTTTTGGCTCCGGAACCTTCTCTCCTCGCGCTCCGCTCATGTCACACTTCGCCCGCACCCTGCTCCTCCTCGCGACCCTCGTCCCCGCCCTACCCGCCCAGGCCCCGGCCCGCCCCGCAGGACCGCCCCCGGGCGTCATGGGGGGGATGCCGAGTGCGCCGTCCCCGGCCGCCGGCCCTGATTCGCTGACGCTGCAGTCGCAGGCGATCCGCGTCTTCCTCGACTGCCAAGGCCGCTCCCGCGGCTGTGATCGCGACTTCTTCGTCACGGAGATCACCTTCGTGAACTGGATGCGCGACCGGTTCGACGCCGACGTGCAGATCCTCTCCCAGGCGCTGACCAACGGCGGGGGCGGGATCGAGTTCACGATCACCTTCATCGGGCGGAACAAGTTCCAGGGGATGTCAGACACCCTCGTGCTCAACACCCTCCCCAACGACGCCGACGACAAGGTGCGCCGCGAGCTCGCGCGGGTCTTCAAGCTGGGGCTCACGCGCTTCGTAGCGCGCTCCCCGATCGCTTCCCGGGTGCAGATCGCCTATGCGACGCCCAACGGCGGACAGCGGCAGCCGCAGGTCGGCGCGGCGAACCTCAAGGACCCGTGGAACCTCTGGACCTACTCCACGAACTTCAACACCTTCGTGCGCGCCGAGGACCGGCAGCAGCAGATCAATGGGTCCCTCTCCTTCTCGGCGAATCGCAGCACCGCCGACTGGAAGCTCAACTTCTCCGTGAGCGGGAACATCAGCGAGGCGAGGTTCAAGATCCCAGAGACGGCGACCCGTCCCGCCTTCACCGTCACCAACGAGCAGCGCACCTACAACCTCAACTCGCTGATGGTGCGGTCGCTGAACACCCACTGGTCGGCGGGGGTGAAGCTCGGCGCGGGATTCTCTGACTTCCTGAATCAGGATGCGGCGATCCGCCTGCAGCCCGCGATCGAATACAACGTCTTCCCCTGGACCGAGCAGACGCGGCGGCAGCTCACCGTCCTCTACAATGTCGGGCCGAACTACTACGACTATCAGCGCGAGACCGTCTTCGGCGAGACCTCGGAGCTCCGTTTCTCGCAGCAGCTCACCACCTCGTTCGTCTCGCGCCAGCAGTGGGGGACACTCAATCTCTCGCTCGATTGGTTGAACTACCTGCACGACTTCGACCGGCATGCGCTCACCTTCACGAGCAACGCCGACCTCCGCCTGGGCCGTGGCTTCTCGCTGAACATCAACGGCTCCGCCGCGCGCGTGCGCGACCAGATCTACCTCCCGGCCGCCGGCAACACCGAGGAGGAGATCCTCCTCCAGCGTCAGGCGCTCCAGACCGGGTTCCGCATCACCACGAACATCGGGGTGCGCTACACCTTCGGCTCGATCTACAACACGATCGTGAACCAGCGCTTCAGCTCGCTCGGGTCGAGCGGGGGGCGGTTCCAGTTCATGTTCTTCTAACAGGGGTCAGATGTCAGGGGTCAGGGGCCAGGGGGCCCCCGTCCCCGCCCCGTCTGGTGAGTCCGGCGGCGAGCGTGTATCTCTCTGGAGCCCGTTCCCTGTCCCCTGATCCCTGTTCCCTCATGCCTGCCTCTCTCGGTGTCGGCTTCATCGGTTCCGGCTTCAACACCCGCTTCCATATCCAGGCCTGGCAAGGCGTCCGTGATGCCGATGTCCTCGGCGTCTGGTCCCCCAACAAGACCAATGCCGCCAGCGCCGCGAAGCTCGCCCGCGACCTCGACGTCGGCCCCGCCCGGGCCTACAAGAGCATCACCGAGATGGTCGCCGACCCGGCGATCGACGCCCTCTGGCTCTGCGGCCCCAATCAGGCACGCATCGAGAACGTCGAGGAGATCGTGCACGCCATCAAGCGCGGGAAGGGGACCCTTCGTGGGCTCGCCTGTGAGAAGCCCCTCGCGCGCAATGTGGCGGAGGCGCAGGAGGTGCTTCGCCTCGTGAAGAGCGTGGGGCTCAAGACCGGGTACCTCGAGAACCAGCTCTTCGCCCCGCACGTCGAGGCGGGGAAGAAGCTCCTCTGGGCGCGCGGCGCGGCGACCACGGGACGTCCCTACCTCGCCCGGGCGGCGGAGGAGCACTCGGGGCCACACATGCCCTGGTTCTGGCAGGGTGCCCTCCAGGGGGGCGGCGTCCTCAACGACATGATGTGCCACTCGGCGCTCGTCGTCCGCTATCTGCTTACGGAGCCCGGGCAGCCGCTCCGCACGGTGAAGCCGAAGCGCGTCACGGGGCATATCGCCTCGCTCAAGTGGTCGCGCCCGACCTATGTGAAGCGCCTCAAGCAGATGATGGGGCCGCAGGTCGACTACGCGAAGCGTCCGAGCGAGGACTTCGCGAGCGTGATGATCGAGTTCGAGACGGCGGACGGCCACCGTGTGATCGGCGAGGCGAGCACGAGCTGGAGCTTCGTCGGCGCGGGGCTCCGACTCTCGGCCGAGCTCTTGGGCCCCGAGTACTCGATGAAGTGGAACTCGCTCGACAGCGGGCTGCAGCTCTTCTTCTCGCGTGAGGTGACGGGGCGTGCTGGCGAGGACCTGGTCGAGAAGCAGAACGCCGAGCAGGGGGTGATGCCGGTGGTGCCCGAGGAGTATCTCGCGTACGGGTACACCGGTGAGGATCGCCACTTCGTACGGGTCTTCCTGGGGAAGGAGAAGCCGTTGCTCACCTTCGAGGATGGGCTCGAGGTGGTGAAGATGCTGATGACGGCGTATCGCTCGGCGGAGGAGGGAAAGACGCTCAGCTATCCCGCGAAGGGGGTCGAGCGGTTCGTGCCGAAGGTCGCCAAGGGGACCTGGAAGCCGTAAGCGCGCGCAGCGCGCCCGACGTACGATCGGGCGGCGCGCGCTATTCGGCGTGCGCCGCCTTCACCACGGCGGCAAAGACCTCAGGATCCGACGCGCGGGCGTGCACTTCGCGCACGCCCGTCTCGCGTATGATGCGCTGCACATTCGGAGCGCGAACGCCCCCACCGGCGAGGATCACCGTCCGCCCCGCCGCGCGTGTCACGAGTCGCGCGAGTGTGGGGATCCCCTGCTCCGCCGATTCCGCGTGGCCGGACGTGAGGACGACATCGATCCCGAGGGCGAGCACCTGATCGAGCGCGACGTCAGGATCCGGCACGCGATCGAAGGCGCGATGGATCCCCACACGGAGTGGCCGCGCGAGCGCGACGAGCTCCCCCATGCGCGCGACATCGAGCGTCCCGTCGGCGTGCGTGATCCCGAAGACCACTCCCGCCACGCCGGCGGCCTTCGCCATCGCGACCCCCTCACGCATCACAGCGAACTCGTCATCGGTGTAGACGAAGTCTCCCGTACGCGGGCGGATCATCACATGCACGGGGATGCGCACCGCGGCGAGCACGCCATGCAACAGCTCGGGGGAAGGGGTCAGCCCCCCCTCCCCCGGACCACAGAGCTCTAGGCGGTCAGCACCAGAGGCGGCAGCAGCTACCGCCGTCTCCAACCGATCGACGTACGCCTCGACGATCATGAGGTTCCTGTCACCTGATCCCTGACACCTGGTCCCAGGGAACAGGGATCAGGGATCAGAGCGACCATCCCGCCCGATACGTCGGCATCACCCACTCCGACGGCGGGGTCACATTCGCGATCACCCCCGTCTCCGGGTTCATCTCGAGCGTCCGCCCCATCCGCACCGCAAGACACCCGATGAGGATCATCTCCGTCATCGGCCCCGCGTAGCTCGCAAAGTCACTCCCCGCGGGGGTCCCGTTCTTGCACGCGCTGATCCATTCCTGATAGACGCCGCCGGTGCGCGGATACTTCTGCGGGACCGGGGTCGCGGTGACCTGCGCCATCACCGCCTTCTCGAGGAGCCGCGGGTTCTCCGCGTAGATCCCGGCGAGGATCATCCCCTTGTCACCGATCCAGAGCTGCCCCCCCTCGCGATCGTGCGGCCAGTCCTCGTTCTCCGGCCACCCCTCCGGCTTGGGCGGGAAGATCGACCCATCGCGCCAGGTGATCGTCACCGGGGGCTGCGCGCCGCGCGCCGGGAACTCATAGGTGATCCGCTCGGCGGCGGGGAAGCTCTCGCTGAAGAGCGGGGTGCTCTCGGGGATGATGCGCGAGGGATACTTGAGCCCGAGGGTCCAGTAGGCGGCGTCGAGGGTATGACAGGCCATGTCGCCCATGGCACCGGTGCCGAAGTCGAGCCAGCCGCGCCAATTGAACGGCGCATAGCGCGGATGATACGGCCGATTCGCTGCGGGGCCGAGCCAGAGATTCCAGTCCATCGTCTCTGGGACGTTGTGCGCGTCACTGGGGCGATTCACCGCCTGCGGCCAGATCGGCCGATTGGTCCAGCACTCCACGCGCCGTACCGAGCCGATGAGTCCCGCCTCGACCCACTCCCGGATCAGGCGGATCCCCTCGGCGGCGTGGCCCTGGTTCCCCATCTGCGTCACCTGCTTGGGGCGCTTGGCGGCCTCCGCCTTGAGCGCGCGCACCTCACCGATCGTGCGGGCGAGCGGCTTCTGGCAGTAGACATGCTTCCCCATCTTGAGCGCCATCATCGCCGCGACGGCATGCGTGTGATCGGGGGTCGAGACCGTCACCGCGTCGATGTTGTTGCGCTCCTTCTCGAGCATCTCACGGAAGTCGCGATAGCGCTTCACCGAGGGATAGGCGCGGTAGGCGCGCTCGGCGGAGCGGTCATCGACATCGGCGAAGGCGACGAGCTGCTCCCCCGCCACGCCCCGCACATCGCTGAACCCCATCCCCCCCACCCCGATGCAGGCGATGCGGAGCTTCTGGCTCGGCTGCTCGCCGGCCCAGGCGAAGAGGGGGCGCGGGATGGCGGCGGCGGCGCCAGCGGCGGCGAGGCCACCGACGAAGGTGCGACGATCGAGGGGTGATCCGGCCATGGGAGGGATCCTCAGCGAGTGGCGGTGGAGGGCGCGGCGGGACGGAACAAGAAGGCGAGCACGACGAAGAGGACGAGCGCTCCGGTGGCGGGGATCGTCCAGATCGCCGACCAATCGTGGGTCACCTTGAGACAGCTCCCCGCCGCCTGGAGTGCATCGGTGCAGTCGGGGTGCTGCGTGGCGTAGGCCCCCACCACCTGCCCCGCGACGATCGTCGCGACGAGGAAGCCGAGCCCGTTGGTGACGAGGGTGAGGAGCCCCTGCGCGGCGCCGCGCATCGACTGCCCGGCGCGCTGGTCGGTGTAGATCTGCCCGCTCACGAAGAAGAAGTCGAAGCAGATCCCATGCAGGAGGATCCCGGCGTAGATCAACCACATCCCCGTCCCGGCATCGCCCGCGCTGAAGGCGTAGTAGCGGAGCGCCCAGGCCAGCACGCCGACGAGCATGATCCCCTTGATCCCGAAGCGCACGAGGAGCACCGGGAGCAACAGCATGAAGCCCACCTCGATCATCTGCCCGAAGGTCATCACGAAGGCGGGCTGCGCGACCCCGATCTCGTTCAGGAAGTCGTTGGTCGAGGCGTGGTACCACTGCAGGAGGATCGAGACCAAGAAGCTCCCGAGCATGAAGACTGCGAAGTCGCGGTGCTTGAGCATCCCGAGCGCGTCGAGCCCGAGCGCGTCGGAGACGCGGAAGGGACGATCCCCGCCCTTGGGGGGCGTCGGCGGGAGCGTCAGCGAGAGGAGCCCGGTGAGCGCGCCCGCGATCGCCGCGATGCGCATCGGGACGTTGCTATCCTCTACCTGGAGGAACTTCCCGATCAGGATCCCGGCGGCGATCCATCCCACCGTACCCATCACGCGGATCGCGGGGAACTCCTGCTCCGAGCTCTTCACCTGCTGGAAGGCGATGTTGTTCGCGAGCGCGAGCGTCGGCGTGTAGCAGAGCGCGTAGAGGAGGAAGGTCGAGGCGAACGGGAGGAATTCCGTCTGACTCGACGCGATCCACATCACCGCGGCGCCGGCAAGGTGCAATGCGGCCATCAACTTCTCGGCGTTCACCAACCGATCGGCGATGATCCCCATGAAGAGCGGGGTCACCAGCGCGGCGATCGCCATCACCGTGAAGGGGATCGGCTTCTGCGCGTCATCGAAGCCGAGGCCGCGCCCGAGGTAGGTGACGATCGGGACCCCCCAGCTCCCCCAGATGAAGTACTGGAGGAACATCATCGCGCCGAGCTTGATCTTGGTCATCGCGAGAGCTCCCGGATGCGGATGCTCCGGAACTCCACCACGTCGCCGTGGTCCTGGAGTCCGATATGGCCGCGCATCGCCTGCCCGTAGGACGGCCAGGCCGCGAACTTGGACTTGGCGACGAGGGCCTGCCATTCGGGCGACCCCTGCTCGTACTCGACGAGGTGCACACCATTGAGCCAGTGCTCCACATGCGCACCGATGGCGATGAGACGCACGCGGTTCCACTCGCCGGCGGGTTTGGAGACGTCACGCGGCGGAGCATGGAGCGCGTAGTTGGCGCCCGCCGAGGTGAGGGGGCTCCCCCCATCGCGGTGGCCGGCGTTGTCGAGGATCTGCATCTCGGGGGCGTTCTCATAGATGACGCCGGTCGCTTCCGTGGCGCGGTAGAAGATCCCGCTGTTCCCCTTGGGGCCGACCTTCCACTCGAGCTCGAGCTCGAAGTCGCCGAACTGCTGCTTGGTGATGATGTCCTTCCCCCGCTCGCGGCGGAGGATCTTGGTGGCCGCATCGTACCGCCACCCCGACTCCAGCGAGGGCTCGCGATAGGTGCGCCAGTGGGGGGCGGCACCCCCGGCGAGGAGATCGATCCAGGGGCCCGCCTTCACGCCGGCGGGGAGCTGGGCGGCGAGCGGCGTCTGGCCCGCGAGGATCAGGGCGACGAGGGCGACGCCGGACCATCGGGCGACGCGGCGGGGGAGTCGAGACATCCAGACCTCGGGGCGTGACGGGTCGGCCGCGCGGACCGACCGCAGGGGGAACGTCGGAACCGCGGGAACGTACGGCGCGGAGCGGCGCCCGGAAAGGTTAGGTTCCCCCACCATGGTCCACACCTCCCCGTCTCATCCGTTCGCGCGCCCCGTCCGGCGGCGCGCCCTCGCCCCCCTCCTCGTCGTCGCGCTCGTGGGGGGCGCACGCCTCGCGACCGCCCAGCCGATGGCCGCGCGGCCCGCGGGCGTCCCGACCCCGACCCCTCGCGTCGGTCGCGCCACCACGGTCGCCACCCCGCCGACGATCGACGGCCGACTCGACGAGGCCGCCTGGCGCGAGGCCCCGGTCCTCACCGACTTCGTCCAGCGCGAGCCGTACGAGGGGACCCCCGTCACCGAGCGCACCGAGGTCCGCCTCCTCACCGACGGCACCGCCCTCTATGTGGGCGCCTGGCTCTACGACCGGGAGCCGCACCTCATCGTCCCCAGCGAGACGATCCGCGACGTGACGCTCACCAACAGCGATTACTTCGCCTTCATCCTCGACACCTACCTCGATCGCCAGAACGGCTTCCTCTTCGGGACCACCCCCTCGGGGATCGAGCACGATGCGCAGGTGATCCGTGAGGGCGAAGGGGGCGGCGTCTTCCAGGCGGGACAGAACCGCGCGCAGGCGGGCTCGATGGGGGGGATCAACCTCAACTGGGATGCGAGCTGGACGGTCCGCACCTCGCGCGACTCCCTCGGGTGGTACGCCGAGTTCCGGATCCCCTTCTTCACCCTGCGCTATGGCGGCGGCGAGACCCAGGAATGGGGGCTCAACATCATGCGCGGGATCCGTCGCCGGAATGAGGAGGCGCTCTGGTCGCAGGTCTCGCGCCAGTTCTCCATCACCCGCCTCTCGCAGGCGGGAACCCTCACGGGCCTCGCCGTCCCGGCACAGCGGATCGGGACGGTGACCCCCTACTCCCTCGGCAACTCCTCGCGCACCTACGCCACGCAGTCGGCGTTCGCGACGACCGGCGCCTGGGGGATCGACGCCAAGTACGGGGTGACGCCGAGCCTCACCCTCGACCTCACCTACAACACCGACTTCGCCCAGGTCGAGGTCGACGAACAGCGCACGAACCTCACCCGCTTCCCGATCTTCTTCCCCGAGAAGCGCCCCTTCTTCCTCGAGAACGCGGGAGTCTTCGCCGCGGGGACGCCGCAGGCGGTCGACCTCTTCTTCACGCGGCGCATCGGGATCGACGGCGCCACGGGGCAGCCGCAGCCGATCCTCGGTGGGGCGCGGCTCACCGGGCGCGTGGGAGGACTCACCGTCGGCGCGCTACAGATGGTGACCGATGATGCGCCAGGGGTGGTCGGGAACGCATACACCGTCGCGCGCGCGCTCAAGGAGCTCTCGGCGCGCTCGCGCGTGGGGGTGATCGCGGTGCAGCGCACCGCCACGGGGGATGCGCGCGACTTCAATCGGGTGATCGGCGCCGATGGGCGGCTCGGGATCGGCCAGGATTGGACCGCCGACGCCTGGGTGGGTCACTCGACCACACCCGGACGGCGTGGCGATGCCACCTCGTGGAGTGGGCGCCTCGCGTATCAGACGCGCGATTGGAGTCACTCGGTGCGCGTGCTCGCCGTGGGGGAGGCGTTCAACCCCGAGGTGGGCTTCATGAGTCGGCCGGCCGGATATCGGCTCGATGAGCTGATGTTGATGCGGCTCGTGCGGAGTCCCAACTGGAGAGAGGTCCGACAGTGGAACCCGCATGTGAGCCTACGGCGCTGGGTGGGGACCGATGGGGTGGTGCAATCCTCGCTCATCCACATCGATCTCACCGAGGCCGAGTTCAATAGCGGGGGGCGGTTCGGCCCCGAGCTCAACATCACCACCGAGGAGCTGCAGGCCCCCTTCGAGATCGCGCGAGGGGTGATCCTCCCGCCCGGCGGCTATCGCTTCGCCGTCGGCGGCCTCGATTGGGGGAGTGACCCGAGCGCCCCACTCTCCTTCCTCGCGCGCCTGGAGTCCGGGGCGTTCTTCGGCGGCACGCGGAGCGGGGGGAACGTCACGGTGACGGCGCGTGCCGGCGCCGTCTTCTCCTCCTCGCTCGTGCTCGATCATCAGGATGTCGAGCTCCCGCAGGGGGATTTCATCCGGCAGCTCATCGGCGTGAAGCTCGCCTACTTCTTCACCCCGCGCGTCTTCGTCCAGTCGCTGACCCAGTACAACAATCAGGCCGAGGCGTTCACGGCCAATCTGCGATTCGCCTGGCTCAACACCGCGGGGACCGGGCTCTTCATCGTCTTCAACGACGGCGAGGCGGCGGACAGCTTCACGCGGTGGCGCGAGCCGCTCGCGCGCTCGCTCACGATCAAGTACACCCGACAGATCGGGTCGGGGGGATGAGATGACCGCACAGGGGCGGGGTCGACGGGGGCTTCTGATCGCGCTCGGGGCGCTCCTCCTCGGGGGCGCCCTCGCGAACGTGCGTGACCCGGAGGACCGCGAACTCACCGGCGCGACGCGACGCCTCGCCCCCGGGGAGTTCGTCTATCTCCCGGACGGCGCCACGCACTACGAGATCGCGGGGCCCGACACCGGACGCCCCGTCCTCCTCGTGCATGGGATGTCGGTGCCGTACTACATCTGGGACTCGACCGTCACCGCCCTCACCGCGGCGGGGTTCCGCACGATCCGACTCGACCTCTATGGCCGCGGGTGGTCCGACCGTCCCGACACCGACTACGACGGCGACCTCACCGATCGCCAACTCAAGGGGCTCCTCGATTCGCTCGGCCTCCCCGGCCCGATCGATATCATCGGGGTCTCGTACGGCGGCTTAGTCACCGGCCACTTCGCACGGTCGTATCCGCGCCGCGTGCGATCGCTGACGCTGATCGATCCCGTCTTCGCCTCGCGCCCCATGCCGGCGCGGTACGGTCTTCCTGTGATCGGCCCCTGGCTCTGGCAGGTGCTGGAGGTCCCGCGGATGGCGGCGGGCCAACCGACCGACTTCCTCCACCCCGAGGCCTTCCCCGACTGGGAGGAGCGCTATCGCACCCAACAGCGC
>Ga0172372_10005815_pt1 | contig 17024 bp, 21 predicted proteins | sample LakKiv5m_2_FD_114544 | JGI IMG/M metagenome (GOLD analysis project Ga0172372, IMG submission 114544) | Freshwater microbial communities from Kabuno Bay, South-Kivu, Congo - kab_092012_9.5m | ecosystem: Environmental > Aquatic > Freshwater > Lake | place: Democratic Republic of the Congo...
GGCGCGGCGGCCGCCGGGCCCGGAGTCGGCGTCGCCGCAGGAGTCTCCGCCGGCGTCTCCACGGGGGCCACCGGCGGCAAAGGCGCCACTTCATCCTGCGCCGCCGCCGGATGGAACGCCGCGAAAGCCGCGAAGGTCAGCGTGATCGCCCGACGAATCATCATTCCGGGCGGGAGGTTAGCGCGGGGCAGCTTGAATTGGAAAGGCTTTCCGGATGAGATCGGACGTCATGCCGACTTCCGGTTCCGGGCCCGCCGAGGAGATGGTGCTGTTCGACGGCCCCGGTTTCGGCGTGCCGCTTTCGGGCGTCGCTCCCGCCGCGGTGCTCGAGGGCGGACCGGAGGATTGGCCGCAACTGGAGTCCGCCTTGCAGACGCTGCGCCGCGACGCGCCCGGTGGTTTTCTCGGCGGCTGGTTCGACTACGATGGCGGGTTCCGTTTCGGCGTCTTCCACGAGGCGGCGGGGTGGTCGGCGGACGACATGACCGGCGCCCCTTGGACGCGCCCGCCGGCCGCATTCGAACCGGGTCTCGACCGTGACCGCTGGGTGCGGTTGGTACGCCGCGCGCACGCTTACATCGCGGCCGGCGACATCTATCAAGTCAACCTCACGCACACGCTTGGGGCGCCGTGGACCGGCGACGCGGCCGCCTTCTATCCGCGTCTGCGCGCGGCCAGCCCCGCGCCGTTTTCCTGTTTCCTCCGTCTCGGCGACACGGCCGTGCTCAGCGCGTCGCCGGAATGCTTCCTGAGAATCGACGGCTCGCGCATCGTGACCCGGCCGATCAAGGGGACGCGTCCGCGCGGCGCGGACGACGCGGCGGCCGCCCGCGAATTGCTGGCCTCGCCGAAGGAGCGGGCCGAACTCGTCATGATCACCGACCTCGAGCGCAACGACCTCGGGCAGGTCTGCCGATACGGCAGCGTGCGCGTCACCGGCCTGTGCGAGTTGGAGACGTTCGCGCAGGTGCATCATCTTGTGTCGACGGTCGAGGGGTTGTTGCGCCCCGGCGTGACACCGGTGCAGGCCGTGCGCGCCTGCTATCCGGGCGGGTCGATCACCGGCGCGCCGAAAAAGCGCGCGCGGGAAATCATCGCGGAACTCGAACCGGTGCCCCGCGGCATTTACACCGGCGCCCTGGGATTTTTCCGCGCCGACGGGCGGGCTGCCTTCGGTATCGCCATCCGCACGCTGGTGGTGCGCGGCGGCCGGGCCACCTACGGGGTGGGGGCGGGCATCGTGGCCGATTCCGACCCGGTCCTCGAATACGAGGAAACCCTGCACAAGGCCGCCGGGTTGGCCGCGGCCATGGGTTGAGCGGGGCGGGTTGCTTGCCGGGCCATTCGGGCTTATAATTAGAATTATGGCCTGCGACGGTCCGAATCTTTCCCGCCGGAATTTCCTCCGCACCATCGCGCTGGGGGCCTGCGCCCTGCCGGTGGCCCGCGCCTTCGGGAACGCGGGGGCCGATTTCGGACTCCATCCGGACACGCCCGGCGTCAAACCCGCACCCGGCCCGCTCGCCGCCCCCGCCCGCATGGGTCTGCCGTTCCATTCCGCCGCCATCGGCACCCCGCACCTTTCGCTCACTTTCGACGACGGCCCGCACGGCAAGCTGACGCCCAAGTTGCTCGACCTGCTGGGGCGGCGCGGGGTCAAGTGCACGTTTTATGTCATAGGCCGCAATGTCGAAGCCTTCCCCGACATCGCGCGCCGCATCGTCGCCGAGGGCCACGAGATCGCCAACCACACTTGGACGCACCCGCAGCTGTCGCGCCTGTCCGCCTCGCGGGTGGCCGACGAGCTGCGCCGCACCCACGACAAGGTCCTCGAGGTCACCGGTGTCCGCATGACCAACCTCCGGCCGCCCTACGGCGCCTTCAACGACAGCGTGCGGCGCGTGGCTTTCGACCGGCACGGTTATGACACCATCATGTGGTCCGTCGACCCGCTCGACTGGAAATACCGCAACTCCGCGCGCGTGACCCGGGAACTGGTCCGGGGTGCGGCGCCCGGGTCGGTCCTGCTCTGCCACGACATCCACCCCTCGACCATCGCGGCCATGCCTTCGACCCTCGACCAGCTCCTCGGCCGCGGCTTCCGCTTCGTCACCGTCGCCGACCTGATGGCCATGGACAAATCGGGGCGACAGGATTTGAACCTGCGACCTCCTGGTCCCAAACCAGGCGCTCTACCAAGCTAAGCTACGCCCCGTCGGCTTCCGGCATAGTTAACGCGGAACGGCGGTTTGTCATTTTAATTTGGCGTCCCGCCCGTGATCCGTCCATTAACAGCCATGCTTCTCCTCGCCGCCTGGTCCGCCGCCGGGGTGCCGCCGCCCGTGCTCACCGCGGTATCCGCGCCGGGGCTCGACCCGGACCGGGCTTGGCGGGACCGTGCCGGCTGGGCGGACGTGCCGGCGGCGGTTCTCCGCGGGGTCGATGGCACGGAGGTTCTTCCCGCCGAAGTGCGCGCCCGATGGAATGAATCGGCCGTTTTCTTCGAATTTCTCTGCCGCGATGAATCGGTGGTGTCTCCCGGCGGGCGGGACGGTCTCGACCATTTCCGCCTCGGCGATGTGGTGGAGGTTTTTCTCGGGCGCCGGGGACAGTCCGGCTACGTGGAAGTGCACGCCACGCCGGCGGGGCGGATGACGGTCTACGCTTTCCGCGCCTACCGCCGCGCCGCCCCTCCGCCCTCCGGCAGCGAAGTCCGTGCCGGGCCGGTCGACGGCGGATGGCGCGCCGTCCTGGCGATTCCCTGGCCGCCGCCCGGCGGGAACCCGCGGAAGCCGGTGTGGGAAATTCTGGCCGGACGCTACGACTACGCGGAGCCCGGCGGCGCGCCCGTTTTGTCGTCCTTTCCCGCCCAGACGGGCCGGCCGGATTTCCACGCGCGCGATCGCTACGCGCGCCTCGAGTTGCAGCCATGACCAACCGTTGGCCCGTGGTCCTGCTCGCGGTCTGCGCGGGGGGATGTTCATCCGTCAGCGTGATCGAGGAACGCGAGGAAGCCGCGCTCTCCCCGGCGGCGGCCCCGCCCGCGGTTTACCTGCGTCTTTTCGAGGTGCCGTCCGGCGCCGAGTTCGAGGTGGCCACGCCGAACGAGAGCGAGGACCCACGGCGCCGCGTCGGGCAACTCATCGCCGATGGATTCCTCACGCGTTCGTCGCGCTGGATCGCCCCGGCGCAGGTTCTCGCCGGGGACGAAAAGCCGCCTGCCTCGGGTCTGCTCATCGACGGGCGGCTGCTGCGCACCCACCAAGGCAGCCGCGCCTTGCGCCTCGGGATCGGCTTCGGCCTCGGGCGTTCCTACATGGACACCTCCGTGCGCGTCTTCAACCTCGCGAAATCGGCCGACCGTCCATGGCTCACCTTCAAGACCACCGGAGGCAGCAACATGGAGCCTGGCTTGGCCGCCGCGCTGGTGACCGCGCCGCTTTCGGCGCCGGTCGTGGCCCTGCCGGCCGCGGCCAGTGTGGCCGGCGGGGCGGTCTCGACCGCCTCGCGCGGGTTCAAGGGTGTGACGCAGGACGGCAAACGCACGGGCCGTGCCATCGCGGCCACCGTCCACGACCGGCTGGCCGTCCGCCAGCTGGTCGAACGCCGAGCCTATCCCAAGCGCGGCGGCAGCCTGGCCACGCCGCTCGGCGAAGTCGATTTGCCCGACCTCAAGTTGCCGTAGGGGCAACTACTCGCGGCCGCGTCAGTCGGCGGCTGCCGCATACGCGCCGGAGGCCACCAGCGCGGCGATGCTTTCCACCACGCGCGCGCGGTCCTCGCGGTAAGTCACGCCGAACCAGGCGGCGTCCGTCGGCAACACGCGCACCGTGGCGGTGCCGTCCGCAATCATCTCCGCCACGGCGGACGGGATGTAGCACTCCGTCTTACCGCTGGCGGCATGCCGTGCCAGGAAACCGCGGAGCACGTTTTCCAGCAGCGGGAAAATCCGCGGCGTGAAGCCCCAGAAATTCATCGAGACCGGCGTGTCCGGCGCGAAAGTGCGGTCCCCGGAGGTGATGGCGCCGTCCGGACGGCGGGCGAGGTCGGTCAGTTCCTCGACACCGTGCAGCAGGCCTCCCGGGCCGGCGGCGCAAATGCCCCGGGCCACCGTGCCGTGCTCGCTCAGCGTCTTGTCCAGACGGTAGCCCGCCATGGCGAACGTCGCGGGCGACGCGGCCGGGTCGACGGACGAGAGGAAAGCCCCCATCTGCCGGAAAGCGTCCGCCCCGTAAAAGTCGTCCGCATTGATGGCGGCAAACGGCGTGGCGATCGTGCCGCGCGCGCACCACACGGCGTGCGCGGTGCCCCACGGCTTGGTGCGGCCGGCCGGCGGCGCGAATCCCCCGGGGAGGTCGCCGAGTTCCTGGAACGCGTAATCCACCCCGATCCGTCCCTCGTAGCGCCCGCCGATCTGCGCGCGAAAATCCTTCTCCAAGTCGCGCCGAATGAGGAAAACCACGCGGTCGAAACCGGCGCGCATCGCGTCGTGGACCGAATAGTCGAGGAGGGTTTCCCCGCCGGGCCCGACCGGATCGAGTTGCTTGAGCCCGCCGTAACGGCTGCCCATGCCGGCGGCGAGGACGAGGAGGGTGGGAGCGGACATGGACCGGCTCTATACCATCAATTGAAGCGGCGGTCTATGACCGCCGGTGCAAAGCGGTCGAACGTCACGCCTCCGGCGCCGCTTCCCGGTGCTGCTCGTAGGCGTTGATGATTTTCTGCACGAGCGGGTGGCGGACCACGTCCTTGCGGCTGAGGCTGCGGATGGCGAGGCCCTCGACGTTCTGCAGGACCTCGACCGCCTCGAGCAGGCCGGATCGTTTGTGGCGGGGGAGGTCGATCTGCGTGCGGTCGCCGGTGATGACGCATTTCGATTCGTTGCCCAGGCGCGTGAGGAACATGAACATCTGCTCGGCCGTCGTGTTCTGCGCTTCGTCCAGCACGACGAACGAGTGGTTCAGGGTCCGCCCGCGCATGTAGGCCAGCGGCGCGATCTCGATGATGCCGCGGTCCATGAATTTCTGGATCTCGTCGGTTTCCAGCATGTCATAAAGCGCGTCGTAGAGCGGACGCAGGTAGGGCAGGATTTTTTCCTCGAGGGCGCCGGGAAGGAAGCCCAGGGCTTCGCCGGCCTCGACGGCGGGGCGGGTCAGGACGATGCGGCCGACCTGTTCCTTCTTCAGCGCGGCCACGGCCATGGCCATGGCAAGGTAGGTCTTGCCCGTGCCGGCGGGTCCGACGCCGAAGACGACATCGTGCTCGCGGATGGCGCGCACGTAGTCGCGCTGTCCGGGTGTCTTCGGGATGACCGGCGCTTTGCGCGGGGAGCAGACGATGCGTTCGGCGGCGAGTTCGGTGAGGCTGCCGTCCGGCGATCCTTCCTCGGCCGCTTGCAGGGCGTAGCGGAATTCCTGTTTCCCGATGACAGCGCCGCCGCGGCGGGCTTCGTCGAGTTGGGTGAAGACCTGCGCGGCGCGGCTGGTTTTCTCTTTCTCGCCCTCGATGCGGATCCAGCCTTCGCGGGCGGCGACCTGGACGCCGAGGCGCTGTTCCATCTCGCGGAGCAGACGCTCGTCGTTATGGTAAAGCGCGGCGGCCGCGCGGGCGTTGTCGAAATGGAGCGTGGTGCTCTCCATCAAGCGGTCATTTCCGCTGGAACCCGTAGACCAGGGCCCAGCCGGTGCGTTCCTCCGGCGAGGAGACGACTTCGACGATGGCATAGTAGGTGCCCGTCGCGCGGGGCTTGATCTCGGCGTAGGCGAAGCGCCCCCTCTGCCACGATTTGCCTTCCGCCAAGTTGCCCTGGGCGTCGTAGATATTGACGCGCAGCACAGCGCCGTCGACATCGGTGGCGAGGAAGAACATGTAGCTGTTGCCGCGGAAAAGCTGGGCGGCCACGCGCTTCTTGCCGCCCTCCTCGAGATCGCCGCCCCACGCGTCCTCGCGGATGATCCACCCGCGCTCGGCGTAGGGATTGGCCGCCTCGTAGGCGAAAGACAGGGCGTCGTCGACAAACGCATAGGCCGCGGGCGCGGCGAGCAGGAGCGCGAGCACGGCGGCGCGACGGCGGAGAGCGGGGACGAGAAGGTTCATGGTCAGCCGGCTTTGGCGCGGATCAAATCCACCATCTGCACCGAGAGGTCGTTGATTTCGGCCACCGTCCCGGGAGTGATGTCGTCGGGCGGGGATTTTTTGATCAGCGGGCCGATGCGGCCGAGCGAACGGCGGATTTCGCCGACCAGCGGCTGGCTGCGCAGGCGCGGGCTCATCTGGTCGAGCTGTCGGTTGAAATAATCGACCAGCAGCGGTTGGTAGAGGAGTTCGGCGCGGTCGCGGGAGTATTTGTCCTTCACGATGGAAGTGAGGACCTCGGTGCCGCGCAGCCAGCCGCCAAGGCTGACCAGTTGGGCCAGCTGTTCGTCGTTGAGTTCGATCATGGCCTGGTTGACATCCTGCAGCGCGCCGTCGAATTCGCGGCGCACGGCGTTCCAGTCCCGCGCATCGGCTTTCTGGATGATGCTGTTGCTGCGGGCCACCACGGATTTGCGGACGTTGATGGCCTCGGCCAGGGTGAGGACGTTGCGGCCGATTTCCTTCACGCGCTCGCTGTCCTCGGCCTCGACCGCGACGAAACCGTCGGCGATGACCGTGCCGAGGAGGAGGGCGACCTGCGCGCGGTTCGGGCTGGCGGGATAGGCTTTGTCCGGTCCCAGCTGCGCCCGCCAGTTCGGGTTGCCGAGTTTGTCGAGGACGGAAAAAATCTCGCTGGGCACCGGGACGACGACATTGTCGATCGTGTCGGCCGGGAACTGCCCGAGGTCGATCTGTTTGGCCGGTTTTTGCGCGGCGGCGCTCGACAGACCGACCAGAAGGACGAAAAAAAGACGGGGAATCACGGTTGACGGAAATTTCACTTGGGAACCTGCCGAGATAAAGCATAAAAAGCCGTCCGTGGAACAATTGCCCAGCGCCGCGCGCGTGCAGGAAATCATCGGCGGCATGTCCGGCCGCCGGGTTTTGGCCGCGGGCGACCTCATGCTCGACGAATTCATCTGGGGCAAGGTCTCGCGCATTTCGCCCGAGGCGCCCGTTCCGGTGGTGGCCGTGGACCGCGAGACTTTCTATCCGGGCGGCGCGGCCAACGTGGCCCGCAACCTACACGAATTCACCGAACACACCTCCGTGCTCGGTCTGGCCGGCGAGGACGCGGCGGGCGCGCGCCTGCGCGATCTGCTCGCGGCCGGAGGCATCGGGACGGATGGCGTGGTCCGGCGCGCCGGACCGACCACGGTGAAAACGCGCATCATCGCCCGCACCCAGCAGGTCGTGCGCGTGGACCGCGAATTGGCCGAGCCGGCCGGACCCGCGCAACGCAAAGCATTGCTCGCCGCCTTGGATGCCGCGCTGCCGCACACGGACGGCGTCATCCTCGAGGACTACGGCAAGGGATTTTTCGACGAGGAAATGTCCGCCGAAATCATCCGCCGCGCCCGCGCTGCCGGGTGCATTGTGGCCGTCGACCCGAATCCCGGCAACCCGCTCGCCTGGCGCGGAGCGACGGTGGTCAAGCCCAACCGCCACGAGGCCTTCGCCGCCGCCGGCCTGCCGTGGAGCGAACCGGCGGCGCACCCGATCGAGGACAAACAACTGCTCCAGGTCGGCCAGACCCTCCTGGCCAAATGGGAGGCCGACCAGTTGCTCGTCACCCTGAGCGAACTCGGCATGATGCTCTTCACCAGGGACGGACAGCGCCACCACACGCCGACGCGCGCCCGCGAGGTCTTCGACGTCTCCGGGGCGGGCGACACGGCCATTGCGCTTTACACGCTGGCCCTCTGCGCTGGCGCCACGCCGGTGGAGGCTTCCGAAATCGCCAACCATGCCAGCGGGGTGGTCGTCGGCAAACTCGGCACGGCCACGCTCACGCCCGCCGAACTCCTCGCCAGTTTCGAAAACCATGCCCGCTGAGCGCCCCGCCGTCTTTTTCGACCGCGACGGAACCCTCATCCACGAGGCGCACTATTGCGCCAACCCTTCGCAGGTCCGCGCCATCGACGGCGCGCCCGAAGCCCTGCTCAAGTTGTCCGGCGCCGGCTTCGCCCTCGTGATTGTGACCAACCAGAGCGGGATCGGACGCGGATACTTCACCCACGACGATTACCGCCGCGTCCACGAGGAAGTACTTTGGCAATTGAAGCCCGCGGAAATCACCGCCGCCTACTACGACGAAAGCACACCGGACGAGCCGGGTCCGCGCCGCAAGCCGTCCGTCGCCATGCTGGAGGAAGCCGCGCGCGAGCACGGGCTCGACCTCGCGCGCTCGTGGATGGTCGGCGACAAAACCTCCGACATCGAATGCGGCAGAAACGCCGGCCTGCGCACGGTGCTCGTCGAGACCGGTCACGGCAAAGACCACCTCGACTGCGGCGCCGACGCGGTCGTTCCCGATATCGGCTACGCCGCGGATTTGATTTTGCGGGAGGTGGGATGTCCGAAGTAACCGCCATCATACCCGCCCGCTGGGCTTCGACGCGTTTTCCCGGCAAACCGCTGGTCCAGTTACGCGGCAAACCGCTGGTGCAGCATGTCTGGGAGCGCGCGCGGCGCGCGAAGTCCGTCGACCGCATCATCATCGCGACCGACGACATGCGCATTGCCGAGGCCGCCTTCGATTTTGGCTCCGAAGTCGCGCTGACCTCGCCCAAACATCCGACCGGCACCGACCGGCTGGCCGAAGTGGCGAAAAGACTCAAATCCGCCCCGATCATACTCAATGTCCAAGGCGACGAACCCGACATCGCGCCGTCGACCATCGATCGTCTGGTGCGCGCGCTGCAAGACAACCCGAAACTCGGCATGGTCACCGCCGCCAATCCCGTGACCGATCCGACTGATGTGCGCAATCCGAACGTGGTCAAAGTCGTCACCGACCTCGCCGGCCGCGCGCTTTATTTCTCGCGCAGCGTCATCCCGCACGACCGCGACGGAAGCGGCCGGACCAAATACCTCCGCCACCAGGGCATCTACGGCTACCGGCGCAAAGTGCTCCTCGATTTCGTGAAGTGGAGACCAACGCCGCTGGAGAAGGCGGAAAAGCTCGAACAGTTGCGCGCGCTCGAGCGCGGCGTGGCCATTGGCGTGATTGTCGTCAAACGCCCGTCGGTCGGCGTCGATGCTCCGGAAGATGTGGCCAGAGCCGTGCGGGCGTTGGGCCGGTTGTAGCGGCGGCCTGTGACCGCCGGTGCCTTGGACCAAAGAGCAATGTGTCCGGCGGTCACAGACCGCCGCGACAAAATGCAACAGGCCGCGCACGTTATTCCGTGTCCAAACCCCCGGCGGCCTGCTAGGGTTCTGCCCCCGTGAAAACAATCTTTGTCACGGGCGGGGTGGTAAGTTCTCTCGGCAAGGGCCTGGCGGCGGCCTCGCTCGGCACTCTCCTCGAAAGCCGCGGGCTGCGCGTGACCATGGGCAAGCTCGACCCCTATCTCAACGTCGACCCGGGCACGATGAGCCCCTACCAGCACGGCGAGGTCTACGTGCTTGACGACGGGGCGGAGACCGACCTCGACCTCGGGCACTACGAGCGCTTCACCGGTTGCGTGCTGGGCCGCCGGAACAACCTGACCAGCGGACAAGTTTACGAAACCGTGCTGGCCCGCGAGCGCCGCGGCGATTACCTGGGCAAAACCGTGCAGGTCATCCCCCACGTCACGGACGAAATCAAATCGCGCATCCGCGAGTTGGCCAACCAAAGCTCAGCCGACGTGGCCATCATCGAGATCGGCGGCACCACGGGCGACATCGAGGGCCTGCCTTTCCTCGAATCCATCCGGCAATACCTCCTCGAGGCGGGCGAGGGGAACGCCATGCTCATCCATGTCACGCTCGTGCCGTTCATCAAGGCCGCGGGCGAACTGAAAACGAAACCGACCCAGCAAAGCGTGGCCAAACTGCGCGAGATCGGCTTGCAGCCGAAAGTCGTCATCGCCCGCACCGAATACCCGCTCGACGACGAGGTGCGCGAAAAACTCTCGCTCTTTTCCAACGTCCCCAAGCGCGCCGTCATCGAGGCCCGCGACGTCGAACACACCATCTACGAACTGCCGCTCATGCTGCAGCAGGAAGGGCTCGATGCGGTGGTCTGCGAGGCCTTGCACCTCGACACGCCGCCGGCCCGCATGGAGGACTGGGCCAAATTCGTCGAGCGCGTGGTCCGCCCGCGCAAACGCGTCCGCATCGCCGTGGTCGGCAAATACATCGAGCTGCAGGACGCCTATAAAAGCATTTACGAATCCCTGACCCACGCCGGGGCGGCCCATGACTGCGGGATCGACCTCGTGCTGGTCGACGCCGAGGACCTCGAGGCCGAGGGCGGACCGGAGCAGCATTTGCGCGGCGCGGCCGGCGTCCTCGTGCCCGGCGGTTTCGGCGACCGCGGCATCGAGGGCAAGATCGCGGCCGCGCGTTACGCCCGCGAGACCGGCACGCCGTATCTCGGCATCTGCCTCGGGATGCAGATTGCCGTGGTGGAATTCGCGCGGAACGTGTGCGGGCACGACAAAGCCGACAGCACCGAATTCGATCCGGAAACGCCCGATCCGGTCATCTACCTCATGGACGACCAGAAAAACGTGACCGACAAAGGCGCGACCATGCGGCTCGGCTCTTATCCGTGCGCCCTGCGCAAAAACACCGTGGCCCACCAATTGTATGGCGTGTCGGAAATCAACGAACGCCACCGCCACCGCTACGAGTTCAACATGAAATACCGGGAGGAGATGGAAAAGCAGGGTCTGGTCATTTCGGGCACGTCCCCCGACGGCAAGCTGGCCGAGGTCGTCGAACTGCGCTCGCACCCGTGGTTCGTCGCCTGCCAATTCCACCCCGAATTCCGCTCCCGGCCGCGCGAGCCGCATCCGCTGTTCAAAGGCTTCGTCGCCGCCGCGCTCGCGCACGTGGCTTGAGAGCCGCCTGATCCGTTATTCGGTGCCGCGGCCTTAGGCGGCCGGCCAGCGGCCTGCGATGATGATGGCGCAGAGGACGAGGACCGAGAGGGCCGGCAGGGATTTCTTGAACGGGTCGCCGACCTTGAGGTGCATGGCCACGGCGCCGGCCATGAGCACGGCGATGACAATCGCGGCGGGCAGCACGAGCGGCGGGTGGACCAAGCCGGCGAGCAGCGCCAAGGCGGAGCCGACTTTCAAAGCGCCGACCAGATAACACGACCAAGCGGGCAGGCCGTAAGCGGCGAATTCATCGCGCATGTTGGCCGCGGTGCCGCCGCGGTAGGCAGTCGGCTTGTTGAAGCGGAGCAGCCACACATTGAGCAGGCCGCAACCGACGATGATCTGGCAGGCGGGGACGAGGATTTCCATGGTGCGGGGAACGGGTGATTGCCCTCCAGCGTAAGTCGCCCCTATCGTGGGGAAAGGAGAAATTTTCCCCGTGTCCGCCGCCGATATCCTGACCGCCCTTTCCGCCGCGGCGTTTTTGTTCTACGGACCGGCCTGCCTGTTCTCCGCAAAACTCGTGGCCGAATTCGAACGCTACCGGTTGGCCCGCTTCCGCGTCCTCGTCGGCCTGCTCGAGGTGGGCGGCGCGCTCGGTCTCGTGGCGGGTTGGTGGTTCCCGCCGCTGCGCACCGCCGCGGCGGCCGGACTTTTCTTGCTCATGCTCTGCGGCCTGTGGGCGCGGTGGCGCATCCGCGATCCGTGGCCGGTCATGCTCCCGGCCCTGGTCCTGGCCGCGGTCAACCTCGCCATCGTCCTGCTCGCTTTTCGCGGGGTTTAAGGCGCGCCAGGCGGAGGGCGCGGTCATGGCCTTCGTTATGGCGGGGCGTGACTCGGAATGCTAGTGATGGCGTCCATGGACTTCGCCGCACTTTTTTCCGACGCCCTGACGCTCAACTCGCTCGCCACCCTGGCCCTGCTCATCGGGCTCGAACTGGTGCTCGGCATCGACAATGTGCTGGTCATTTCCATCGTGGTTTCGCGTTTGCCGGACCACCAACGCGATCGCGCGCGGGTGCTCGGACTCCTGATCGCCCTGCTCGCGCGGCTGATGTTCGTGGCCGGGGCGTTCTGGTTGATCCACCTGACCGAGCCGATCATGGCGGGTTTCCCGCTCTCGTGGCGCGATATCGTGCTCATCGCCGGCGGCTTGTTCCTCCTGTGGAAAGCGGTGCGCGAAATCCATCACGTAGTCGAGCTGAAGGACGAGCACGCCGCCGGCCACGCCGTGGCCACGGGCTTCGGCGCCGCCATCGTGCAGATCGTCCTGCTCGACATGGTGTTCTCGCTCGATTCGGTCATCACCGCGGTCGGCCTGACGCCCAATCTGCTCATCATCGGCTTCGCCGTGATCGCGTCGTTCCTCGTCATCCTCGCCTACGCCAAAACCATCGGGGATTTCATCCTCCACCGGCCGGCGTTGAAAATCCTCGCCTCGCGTTCCTCGTGACCATCGGGGTGACCATTTTCCTCGAAGGCATGCACCAGCACGTGGCCAAAGCGTATATCTACCTGCCGATGGGCTTCGCCCTCGCCGTGGAATTGCTGCAGATGCGCCACGACGTCAACCGGCGCCGGCTCGCGGGCCTGCGCGGTGAGGGGATCGAACCCCCGACCAACTCGGTGTAAACGAGCCGCTCTACCGCTGAGCTAACCGCGCGAACGACGGAAGCGGAACAGTCCACTCGCCAATCCCCAGAATAGCAGCGCCCGCCCGTGCCGCATAGACGGAAAGGGCCGTCCCGCTCAGAGGCGGCGCACGGCGATCCGCCGCCAGTGGGCGCGGTCGCGGGCGTCGGCGAACGCGGCTTCCCGGTCCCGCAGTCGGCGGCCCGTGGCGACCGACGGCCCGGCGACCAAGACTTCGTTGAGGGCCGCGGGCGAGGTGACGGAGCGCACTTCGGGGAAGCTTTCGCGCAGGAGCCGGCGGGTGGCCGACTGCGCGGCGCGGTGACCCGGACCGGTCACGAGATTGACGGCCAACACTCCGCTCGGCGCGAGGCAGCGGCGCAGGTTTTTCAGCAGGGACCGGTCCATGGCCTGGGGACGGAACACGTCGGTGCGTCCGGCCAGGTAGATATCGTCGATGACCACATCGAAGGTGCGGCGGTTGGTCCGCAGCCATTCGTAGGCGTCGCCGATCACGACCTCGACGCCGGTGGAGCCAAGCGCCATATGCCGCCGGGCGAGGCGGACAATTTCCCCGTCGATCTCGACCGCGGTGAAGCGGCACGCGGGCAGGAGGCGGCGGAGGATGCGCAGGGTCGTCCCGCCAGCCAGACCGAGCATGAGCAGCGTGCGCGGCTGGTCCCTTGTGCCGAGCAGGGCGGCCGCCGCCAGCATGTCCCAGACCAATCCGGTGAGAAAGCGGCGCCGGTGATGAAAAGCATGCACCGCGCCGGCCACGCGGAATTCCGTGGCGAGGTCCGACCGCCAGATCTCCAGCTGCTGGTGGGCGGTGCGCACCACCGCCGTGCGCCGCATCCGGGCGGCGGCCATCTCAGGCCTCGTGCTGCTTGTGGTCGCCGACCCAGTCGTAGTGGAAAAATTTCCCCTTGGGCTGGTCGGTGCGCTCGTAGGTGTGGGCGCCGAAGTAGTCGCGCTGGGCTTGCAGCAGATTGGCCGGCAAACGTTCCGCGCGGTAGCTGTCGAAGTAGGCGAGCGACGCGCTGAACGCCGGGGTCGGAAGGCCGGAGAGCACGGCATCGGAGACGATTTTGCGCCAGTTCGACTGGGTGCGTTCGATGACGTCTTGGAAATACGGGTCGAGCAGGAGATTCGGCAGCGCCGGATCGCGATCGAAGGCCTCTTTGATGCGCTGCAGGAAACGCGCCCGGATGATGCACCCGCCGCGCCAGATCATGGCGATCTCGCCGAAGTGGAGCGGCCAGCTTTGTTCGGTGGCCACGGCGCGCATGAGAGCGAAGCCCTGCGCGTAGGAACAGATCTTCGAGGCGTAAAGCGAATCGCGCACGGCATCGATGAGGTCCTGTTTGTTGCCGTCGAAATGAGGTTTCGGTCCGCTGAGGATTTTCGATGCGGCCACGCGTTCTTCCTTCAGCGCGCTGAGGCAGCGGGCGAAAACGGCTTCCGAGATGGTCGAGATGGGGATGCCGGCATTGAGTCCGTCGGTCACGGTCCATTTGCCGGTGCCTTTCTGTCCGGCGCGGTCTTGGATGACATCGACAATGGGCGCACCGGTCACCGGATCCTTCACCGCGAGGATGTTGGCTGTGATTTCGATGAGGAAGGAATCGAGGTCGCCCGCGTTCCAGGAAGCGAAGGCTTTTTGCGTTTCCTCGATGGTGAGGCCGAGTCCGTGGCGCAGGATGTTGTAGGCCTCGCAGATGAGTTGCATGTCGCCGTATTCGATGCCGTTGTGGACCATTTTGACGAAATGGCCCGCGCCGTCGGGTCCGATGTAAGTGGTGCAGGGCACACCGCCCCGCACGGGCTTGCCGGGAGCGGCGCCTTCGAGGGGCTTGCCGGTTTTGGCGTCCACTTTGGCCGCGATGGCGTTCCAAACCGGGGCGAGTTCGTGCCACGAGGATTCGGCCCCGCCGGGCATGAGCGAGGGACCGAACCGCGCGCCTTCCTCGCCGCCGGAGACGCCGGAGCCGATGAAGCGGAGGTTCTTCGCCGTGAGGTCTTTTTCGCGGCGGATGGTGTCGTTCCACAGCGCGTTGCCGCCGTCGATGATGATGTCGTCCTTCTCGAGCAGCGGCACGAGGCTGTCGATGACCGCGTCGGTCGCTTTGCCGGCCTGCACAAGAATGATGATTTTGCGCGGGCGTCGGATCGAGGCGACCAAATCCTCGAGCGTCAGCGCGGCGTGCAGTCCACCGGGGGTGTCGGGGTGTTTTTTGACGAATTCCTCGGTTTTGGAGGTCGTGCGGTTGTAGACGGAAATGCGGAACCCGTGGTCGGCGATGTTCAGGGCGAGATTTTGCCCCATGACGGCGAGGCCGATGAGACCGATGTCGGAAAGTTCTTTGCTCATGATGCGAAAAGGAGGCGGAGCTTAGCGGGACGGGGGTCCCGGGGCCAAGCGGATTGAGTCAATCGCGATGGTAAGGGTGTCCCGCCAAAATGGTGCGGGCGCGATAGAGTTGTTCAAGGGCGACGAGGAAGGCGAGTTCGTGTTGGAGGGTCAACGGGCCGAGCGACCAGAGGAAATCGGCGGCCTCGAGCAGCGAGCGGTCGTGTCCGTCCGCGCCGCCGATGATCACGGCGACGGGCCGGGAGGTTTGCTGCCATTGATCCAGCTTGGCCGCGAGTTGGCGGCTGGTGAGTTGTTTGCCGTGCTCGTGCAGGACAACGCGGAAATGGCCTTCGCTGCGGGCGAGGAGGTCGGCGCATTCGCGGGCGCGACCGGAGGATTTGACGGCGGCGTGCTCGACCGGCGCGGATTTGGCGAGGCGCCCGAGGTATTCGTCGCGTCCGGCTTTGGCGTAGGCGAGGGCGGGTTTGCCGACGGTGAGCAGCAGCCATTTCATGGCTTCCGCGTTGCAGGTCGAGGGTTGAGGGTTGAGAGAGAAGGGTAATTCGCGCGGAAGACTTCGGCGGCTTGATCGGCGACTTCTTCGACCGGGATTTCGCGGCCGAGTTCGCGGGAGATTGATGTCATAGTGACGCCCTGGATACCGCAGGGGGTGATGGACTCGAAGCCGGAGAGGTCCGGGCCGACGTTGAGGCCGAATCCGTGACTCGTGACCCACCGGCGAACGCCGACGCCGATGCTGGCGATTTTGCGGTCCTCGATCCATACGCCGGTGAGGCCTTCGAGGCGCTGGGCGGCGAGTTTGTATTCCGCGAGCAGCGCGATGAGTCCCTCCTCGATCCAGCGCAGGAAGAGGTGGAGGTCGGGGGTCAGTTTTTGCAGGTCGAAGATGAAATAGCCGACCAGTTGCCCGGGCCCGTGGAAGGTGGCTTGTCCGCCGCGGTTGATCTCGACGACGGGATGCGGAAGCGGGGCGGGGCCGAGACTGGAGCGGTCGCGCCGGCGTCCGATGGTGTAGACGGGGTCGTGTTCAAGGAGAAGGAGAGTGTCGGGAATTTCGCCGCCAGCACGGGCAGTGACGGATTTTTCCTGCAGGTCGAGGGCTGGTTCGTAGGCGAGGCGTCCGCGCCAGCGGGTGTGCGGCGCCGTCATCGGATGGCCGTGGCGCGGCGGTTGAAGTGGGTCAGACCGATGGCCAGCGCGTCGGCGGCGTCGGATGGCGGGGTTTCTTTCAGTCCGAGGAGGGCGCGGATCATGAAGGCGACCTGGTCTTTCTGCGCGCCGCCGCGTCCGACCACGGCCTGTTTGACCAGACGCGGCGCGTATTCGTGCACCTCGAGGTTGTGTCCGGCGGCGACGAGCAGGGCGGCCCCGCGGGCCGAGCCGAGGATGATGGCGGTGCGGACATTCTGCACGTAGATGACGCCCTCGATGGCGAAGCTGGTCGGTTGGTGTTCGTCGGCGACGCGGGAGAGGGTGTCGTGGATTTCGCGCAGGCACTGGTGCGCGGCGAGCTTCGGGGGATTTTTGACCACGCCGTAGACGAGGGCGCGCAGTCGGCCGCTCGAGGTCTCGAGGACGGCATAGCCGGTGCCGCGCATGGACGGATCGACGGCCAGGACGCGTTCGGCGGGCATAAAAGATAGATTTGGCGGACGGGCGGGGGCGTGCAAGCCCGCGCGCGTCCGATCCTCGTTGACTCCCGCGGGGCGCGGGTTATGCATCGGGCTTCCCATGGTGACTTCCCACTCCGGCGCCGCCCGGCGTCTCCTCTTTTTGCCGCTCCTGGCGGCGGGCGCGGCGCGCGCCTTCGACATCGCGTCCCTCGAGGGCACCCATGCCGTGAGCGGGCGCCAGGCGGACGGCTCCGCTTACGAAGGCGAGGTGGCCATGCGCGTGCAGGACGGGCTCGTGTTCATGGAGTGGAAGTCGGGCGGGCGCGAAATGTCGGGCACCGGCGTGTTGACCGGGCGGACGGTGGGCGTCGCGTTGCAGGACGGCGTAGCCGTCTA
>Ga0172372_10005817_pt1 | contig 17022 bp, 15 predicted proteins | sample LakKiv5m_2_FD_114544 | JGI IMG/M metagenome (GOLD analysis project Ga0172372, IMG submission 114544) | Freshwater microbial communities from Kabuno Bay, South-Kivu, Congo - kab_092012_9.5m | ecosystem: Environmental > Aquatic > Freshwater > Lake | place: Democratic Republic of the Congo...
AGCCGGTGCCGTAGGCCTTTTCCACCGTACCCTCGATGAAAAAGTCATCGTCGACGATCTCCGACCTGTTATAGACGAATCGGACCGCCCGGAAGGCGCCCGAGGCCGCCATTTCGTCGGCGAACGATTTCGCCCACAGCTCCGGCGTCAGCGCAGTCCCGGCGCCGGGGATGCCGGCCTTCACGAGGTTGAGCGTGAAACCATCCGGGGCGAATACGCTTCCACGGGTCGTGAAATTCTCCGTGTCGTCCTTGAAGGGAAGGACCGCCACCTTCACCGGGAGCTTCGGCCCAACTGCAGCGCGCGCGTTCGGTTCGTAGACAAAATACGTGCCCGACGCTTTGGCGACCAGATTCTTGTTGGACACGCACCCCGCAAGAAGCACAAGGGCCGCCGCCGCAAAGATAAATCTCGACATGTTGGAACGACCTCTCATCGGATCTCCTCCCACCATTTGTTCAATCTCCCCATCTCCGCGAGCGTCGGCTCCCCCGGCCGCTCCCCGCGCTTCACCTCGAGCGCTTCGCCGGCCGCCACGATCACCGATCCGCTACCCGCCGTCGCAATCTTCGCCCGGCCTTCGATGACGACGACGGCGGTCCGGTCTTCCGTGGCGAACACCGCAAGCCGCGCGGCGCCGAATCCCAGGGTCAGCGTCTCGGTGGCGATTACAAACCCCCGAGCCGACGGTCGCGGCATCCCCTCGATCGGCGGCTGACCCGCCTCGAAATACAGGAGGCCCTTCGAAAGCCTCAGCCGGCACTCCCGCGACGGCCCGCACTCTCCGACGACCGCCTTCGATTCGGGCCCGACCCGGATTCCGCTTCCGTCCCACAGGGTGACGCCCATCCCCCTTTTCCCCGTGGCGATCGCGGCGTTGGCGCCGACCGCCTTCGGCTCGGCCCCGCCGCCCCACAGGATCCCTTTCACACCGGAGACCGCCTCCTTCTCTAGCCCGGCCATGATCCGTTCGTACTCCTTCTTCTGCTCGACCGCGTAGGCGACCAGTTCCTCGCGGGCAGCGACGTCTCCGGGCACCACCGAGCCTTCGAGTGCCGCCAGGATCTTGAGGACCGCCCGTTTCTTCTCCGCCTCGCAATAGAGCGACCGGACGGGCCCCTTGCAAGGATCCTCAAGTGGAACAAGCGCCCCGGTGGAGGTGAAAGCCTCGGAGAGTCCGGTCATCCGGAACAGGGCGTGGTCGCGCCATGAAAGAACGTAGAGGTCACTTCCCCGGCACCGGAGCATCCCCCCGACGCCTCGCCGTATGACGACGAAGTCCTTGCCGCACACGGCGTATAGGTTTTCGCCATCCGAGAAGTAGAGCAGTCCTTTTCTGTCATCGACCGCAATGGAAGGGATGTGGAAAAAACCGGGCAGGTGCGCAAAGAGCCTGGCAGGTTCGCCCTCCCCGAGAACGTAGATCCTCGGGCCGACGGAAAAAAACAGTTTCCCCCGCGCAAGGGCCATTGCATCGATCGGGGCGTCAAGTTCTATCAACGCCTTGTGTCCCATCCCCTCCTTGTAAAGGAACAGTACCGACCTTCCCGCCCCCGTGGATCCGCCGATGTATGTCCGCTCCGCGTCGGAAACGAAGAGGCTGTTCTTCAGGGGAACGTCGAGGAGCTTTCGCGGCCCCGCCCCGTCCACGACGAAAAGGCCGCCGTTTGCGAGGAATTGAAGCTTCCCGCCGGCAAAGGCAAGCCACCCCGGGTCCTTCATGGATTCCCCGAACAGGAGATTTTCCCCTCCCGCATCGTAGATGTTGTCCCTGGTGAGGACGAGAACGGCGCCTGACGGATCCACGTCGAAGCAAAACGGGTCGCCGAGGGAAGACGTATCGAGCATCTTCAGGACCTCGACCCTTGCGGCCGAGGCCCCGGACGGCGTCGCGAGAAAAAGCGAAATCCACAACAACAGGCACAAGAAGACGCCGAGGCGATCCCTCTCCCCGATCATTCCCCACCGCCCCCCTTGTATTTATACCTGTATCTCGGAGGAGGAAACTTCCCGGTAACGTCGTCGAAGATGTTGTTCAGGAAGTTGAGCGGGACCCGTTCCGCCCTCACGTACAATTCCCTCGCCTCGTCCATGCTCCCGATGGCAAGCACCCTCGGAGCATCCGTGAGTATCTCTCCCACTTCATCGCCGGTCGTCTTGACCGCGCTCATGATCTTGTACCCCGTCGTCACGGTCTTCCCGTAGGCGCCGAGACTTTTCTCGACGATCTCCGTCACCACGTCCTTCAACAATTCCTTCGGCCTGGACTTGATGAACTCGGTGAGTTCCATCTCCTCGTCCGCCTTGCGGTACTCGGTCTTCCACTTATCCCACCACGACGGACCGCTTCCCTCCGGGTCATCGCCGGACCGGCTTGGCACCGGATCGCCGCTTCCGCCTGCCTGCACCTTCGGAAGGGGAACGTCTGACGCGTGGAGAGCCGAACCCTTGTCCCACTTCTTTTCCCACTCCATCTTGAGGTCTATGACTTTCCCGTCGAGAGGAAAATCCGCCTCCGATTTCCGCCGCCGCTCGGCGGCCTTGAGCGACTCCACAACGGCGCGGGACGGTTTGGCATCCCCGCGAACGTACGACTTGGCGCCGCAGTAACCCCGGACGCCCGATACGCGGTCGGCTTCCTGCCGGGAATACGACGCTTCCCTCCGAAGGTTCTCGGCCCTTCGGAGATACAGGTCGGTATCCGCAAACGGTTTCGGAGGGGCGATCCCGGGTGGTCCTATCGTCGGGCCGGCGGGCCGGCTTTCCCTTTTAAGGCGCTCGACGTCTCCGACGATCCCGGCGTTCAGATTCTGGCAAGCCTGCCGGAGCTGGTTCGCCGACTGGACATAGCTCTGCTGGACCTGCCGGGTGAAGGCGGCGTTCCCCGAGTTGCCGAAGGACGGCATGGCAGGCATCGGAGGACAGAAAATCGGAGGCATGCTGCAGAACTGGGGCGCGCCCAGGCAGGCATCTGCCGCCTGGATCAATCGGCTCAGGTTGTTCTCCAACTGGGAGAAGTATTGGCTGAGTCCGGGGACGACTCCACGATCATTGGCGGCCGCGGCCGCCCCCTGCCGGAGCTGCGGCAGGAGCGCCCGGACCTCCGACAGTCTGGCCTGGACGGACTGCCGGCTGATCGCCGAATCGCCGCCGTTCGGCACGGTCGATGCGGTGTCATCCCGGGAGTTGGTCCCCCCCTTTCCTTTCAGGAACCGCTGCCTCTCTTCGGATTTCCGTTCGGCTTCCCGCGCGTCACGTTCCGCCGTTGCGGCTTTTGCGCAGAGGGCGTCGGCCCTTCCCGATCCGCCGTCGGCCCACGCGCGCGTACCAGTCAGCGCAACGACGAGGAGGAGGACTAAACACCATCCCGCCAAACTCTTCCCGCCGCCGCGCATCGGAAAAATCAACGACCCTGCATCGAAGCGGCGAACCCTCGTGAGTCCTCCTTGAGCCGCGCCATGCGCCGGCCGTCGGCGTCGACCTTCCGCAACAGTTCCTCCGAAGCCACGAGAAGGAATTTCGCGTTCGCTATCCCCAGGAGGCGGTTGTGGGCCTCCATCAGCCTGTTCCCCTCGTTCTCGAGCTCGTCGGCGCGCATCTCCAGAGGGCCGGCCTTCCTCTCCGCATCCGAGGAAAGCTGTCCCGCCTGCCCATGGGCCGCCGCGACGTCCTTGGCCGCGCTCGCCTGCTGGCCCTGGATCATCTTCCCGGTAATAGCGGAGGTGAGCATAGCGTTCTGCGACATTCCTCCCCCCATGCCGCCCATGCCGCCCATGAGGCCGAACAGGTCTCCGATCATGCTGGACACCTCGGCGTTCGCCTCCGCCTTGCTTCTCAGCGCCTCGCCTTTTCGCGCAGACTCGGACCGGAACCCGCCGGCCTTTTTACGAAGTTCGCTCGCGGCCGCGTATTTCTTCCCCGCCGCCGTCTTCAACAGCTCCGCCTTCCGCTTCAGCGCTTCGGCCTCTTTCTTCAGGCTGTCGGTCTCGGCCGAGGACATCAGCGCGGGTCCCGATTCGACCTTGGGCAGGAAGAGAGGATTCTCCGCGAACGCCAGGCCCTGGGCGCCGAGCATGCACGCGGCGAGGATCCCCGCCTTTATCGTCATGTACTTCATAGTCCGCCTCCCGGGGGAATTATTCCGCAGCAAGACAGCTTGTCACGAAGAACTGCATCGGCTTGTACAGGTCGTTCGCCTCGACCAGAAGGGGCCTGATCTCATCCTTGTCCCTCTTGATCAACTTCTCCGCAATCCGAAAACGTTCGAGGGCCTTCCTTGCCGACTCCGAGCCCTTTTCCTTGCCGATGTCCAATCCCCCGAGGGGTCCGCGGCCCAAAACGTCCTCGGAGAGCTCGGCGGTCTCGAGTTCCTCGGCGACTTTCAAACTCGCACCGACCGCGCCCCTGATCATGTCGTCCCGCTGCGCATACGCTCTCCACTGGTCCGCCAGCTCTTTCCTCCGCTCCTCCGCCCGCGTCATCATCCGGAGAACCTCGTCAAGAGACTCCCCGGCGTCGGGCTTTGTCGCAACGGTCACGGAGGAGCAGGATCCCGGAAGGTTCCCCGAGTCCGTTCCCTTCTCGAGGTCGTACAGATCCCTCCGCAGGGAATCTGCATCGCCGGCGTGTTTCCTGATCTTCGAGGATAGGGAGACGGCGCACGCGTATCGTTTCAGCCAGGTACTATTGGCGTAGACGCCCGAGAGCGTTTCCCGGTGACCCGTGGAACCCGCCTGAGGCGCGGCGGGTTTGATCCACCCCCGTACCTCCGCCGCGCGCGGACTTTCAGGGAACATCCGGAGAAACGCCTTGAAGCCGTACTGATTCCCCCAGGTTTTCACCTGCCCGTAGCTCTTTTCCGAAAGCAGATTCCGTCCCTCCGCGGCGAAGCGCGATCCCGGGTACCGGAAGAGGAAGTATTCCATGGCGACGGGGGAGGCGTCTCCGCTCGCGGCCTTGAACTCGATCTCCTCCAGCCGGCTTCGGACCGCGTCCGCTTCCGCGTTGCCCTTGAAATTGTCGAGAAATTCGTAGAGGGCATCCGGGGAGGTCTCTTTCCGGACGGCCTTGACGGCGAGGTCCGCCAGCGTGGCGGCTGTCTTCGGATCGGAATTCGTCTTCATGATCCGGACGCACTCGGCGACCGTGTCCGCCTTCATGATCTGTTCGATGTTCGCCTTCCCTATCCTCTCACGGGCCTCGTCGGTATTTCCGCTGTTCGGATATCGCTGAACGTAATCCTTGTATGCCGCGGGCGTATTGACCTCTTTCGCCATGTTCCAGGCGGTCACTTCCGGCGAGGTCGCGCAACCCGTGAAGGCGACGACGATAATCGCAAGACAGGCTCTTTTCATGCCCTTCTCTCCAGAGAGTATATTCGGATGTCCCATCCGGGGGATTCGGTCCTTAACTCCAATCTCTTCTATCGTCACACTCGGGAAAAACATTCAGTCCCTTTCCCGGTCCCATCAGAAAAAACCGCGCGGGGGCGTGCCATCACCCTGGGCGCGCCTGCGAATGACCGGGGGGGATGAAACCGGGGTGGATCCCGTTCCGTTACTCCACCGTCACCGATTTCGCGAGGTTGCGGGGCTGGTCTACGTCGGTGCCTTTCAGCACCGCCATGTGGTAGGCGAGCAGCTGGAGCGGCACCACCTCGAGGATCGGCCGCGCGTACCGGCCGCAGGAGGGAAGGGAGATCACGTCCTCAGACTTCCCTTTCAGGATATCGTCCCCCTCCGTCCCCACGGCGATCACCTGCCCGCCGCGGGCGTGCGCCTCCTCCAGGTTGGAGAACGTCTTCTCGTAGCTCTCGCCCTTCGCGCACAGCACCAGCACCGGCATCCGCTCGTCGATCAGCGCGATCGGTCCGTGCTTCATCTCCCCCGCGGGGTACCCCTCCGCGTGGATGTAGGAGATCTCCTTCAGCTTCAGCGCCCCTTCGAGGGCGATGGGGTAGGAGATGCCGCGGCCCAGGTACAGGAAGTCGCGCGCGTCCTTGAATTTCCTCGCGACGGCCGCGACCTCCGGCTCGCGCTTCAGAAACTCCTCGATCTTGCGCGGCAGCTCCGCCAGTTCGGTCAGGTACAGGGACATCTTCCGGCGGGTAAGCATCCTGCGCTCCCGACCGAGATGGAGGGCCATGAGGTAGAGGGCCACGAGCTGGGTGATGAAGGCCTTGGTGGAGGCCACGCCGATCTCGGGACCCGCGTGGGTGTAGATCACGCCGTCCGACTCGCGCGCGATCGTGGAAGCGACGACGTTGCAGATGGAGATCGTGGTCGCCCCCTTCGCCTTCGCCTCACGCATCCCCGCGAGGGTGTCCGCCGTCTCGCCGGACTGGGAGATGGCGACGCACAGCGTCCCCTCCTCCACCACGGGATCGCGGTACCGGTACTCCGACCCGAGGTCCACCTCGACGGGTATCCGCGCAAGCCCCTCGATCATGAACTTTCCGACGAGGGCCGCGTGCCACGACGTTCCGCAGGCGACGAGGATCACTTTATCAAAGGAAGTGATCCGCTCGACGGAGAGCGGCAGCGTTTCGAAGAAGACCTCGCCGGACTCCGGCCGCATCCGGCCCGCGAGGGTGTCGAGGATCGCACGCGGCTGCTCGTGGATCTCCTTCAGCATGAAGTGGCGGTAGCCGCCCTTCTCCGCCATCGAGGGGGACCAGTCGATGCGTTGAGGAGCGCGTTCCCGCGGCTTGCCGGCAAAGTCGGTGATCCGCAGCCCCGCCGGCGTTGCGATCACCATCTCCCCGTCCTCGAGGAAGATCACGTCACGCGTGCGGGATAAAAACGCCGTCAGATCCGAGGCGAGGAAGAACTCCCCCTTTCCCAGCCCGACGACCAGCGGGCAGTTCAGGCGCGCGCCCACGATCGTCCCCGGCTCCCTGTCGGTCACCGCGAGGAAGGCGTACGAACCGCGAAGTTCCGCGACGGTCCCGCGGACCGCCTCCTCGAGCGGCAACCCCGCCGAAACGTGCTCGTCCAGAAGATGGGCTATCACCTCGGTGTCCGTCTCCGAGGAGAAGGTGCGCCCCTTCGCGATCATCCTCTCCTTGATCGTCCGGTGGTTCTCCACGATCCCGTTGTGGATGACGGCGACGCGGCCAGCGAGGTGCGGGTGCGCGTTCTCGTCGGAGGGGCGTCCGTGGGTCGCCCACCGCGTGTGCCCCACGCCGCACGTCCCTGAAACCGGCTCCTTCGCGATACGCTCCGCCAGGCGGGAGATCTTCCCCTGGGACTTCCGGACGGCGATCCCCCCGCCGGCCTGTATCGCGACCCCCGCCGAATCGTACCCGCGGTACTCCAGCCGCCGCAGGCCGTCCACCAGGATATCGACGCAGGAGTCGGGACCGGTGTAGCCGACGATTCCGCACATGTCACTTCTTCCCCTTCTTCGCCGCGGGGGCGGAGAGCCCCGCTTTCTTGAGAAGCTCGGGCCGCTTGCGGGCGACCCACCCGTCGATCACCTTCTGCTCGGCGCGGCACAGCGCCAACGCGAATGGGGGTACGTTCCTGGTGATCGTCGACCCGGCGCCGACCAGGGCTCCCTTGCCAACCGCAACCGGCGCGACCAGCATCGTGTCGCTCCCGACGAAGACGCCGTCCCCGAGCACGGTGGGGTGCTTGTGGATCCCGTCGTAGTTACAGGTGATGGTACCGGCGCCCACGTTGACCTTCTTACCTATGGTGGCGTCGCCGAGATAGGAGAGGTGGTTCGCCTTCGATCCCTTGCCGATCCTGCTCTTCTTCACCTCGACGAAGTTTCCGATGTGCGCTCCCTCGCCTATGTCGGCTTCCGGCCGCAAGTGCGAGAACGGTCCGAGGATGGCCCCTCTCCTCACAATCGCTCCGGAGATCACGGTGTACGGTCTCACCTCCACCCCGTCCGAGAGGACGCTGCCGTCCACGACGCACCCGGCATGGATCCGCACTCCCCGGCCGATGCGCGTCGAGCCGAGCAGGGTCACTCCCGGGTCGATGACCGTGTCCTGTCCCACGGTAACCTCCGTCTCCGCGTACGTCCGCCGCGGGTCGACCAGGGTGACGCCGGACGCCATCAGGTCGTCGAGCTTCCTCTCCAGCAGGATCCGCGTCGCCTCGGCGAGCTCCCGCCTGGAGTTGATCCCGCGAACTTCGTCCGGTTCAGAAGCCACGACCGGGGCCACGCGCTTCCCCTCGGCCAGCGCTTCGAGGACGAGGTCCGTCAGGTAATACTCCCTCTGGGCGTTCACGTCGGAGAGGCGGGGCAACCCCCGCTCCAGGAAGACCCGGTCGAAGGCGTATGTCCCGGAGTTCACCTCCCGGACCTTGCGCAGCGAGGCGTTCGCGTCCTTCTCCTCCACGATCCTGGCGACCGATCCGTCGCCGCCGCGAACGATCCGGCCGTACCCGGTCGGATCGTCGAGAACTCCCGTCAGAACAGACGCAAGGGCCCCGCCCCGCCGCCTGGCCGCAAGGAGCGCGCGTATCGTGGCGGGCCGGATGAGGGGCGCGTCTCCGCAAAGCACCACGACTTCCTTCGCCCCGGCGGAGAGCTCGGCCATGCCGCACCGCGCCGCGTCCCCCGTCCCGAACTGGCTCTCCTGTATCGCCACCTTCCCGCCGAACGCCTCCACGACGGGGAGGACCTTGTCCCGGCCGTACCCGAGGACGAAGACCATCTCGCGGATCCCGGCTGCGCGCGCCGCCTGGGCGACGTGCCAAACCACCGGTTTCCCGAGAACGAGGTGGGCCACCTTGGGTAGGGAGGACTTCATCCGCCTGCCTTGCCCCGCCGCAAGGATGATCGCCGAAATCCCTTTCATGAACGCCCCCTTCTCTTCGATGCTAAGATATTGCGCGAAACCGGCCGATGAGATAGCAGTCTACAAGGTTTCTCCCGGAGGGGAAAGGGAACGCCAGTGGCGGACGACCTGAAGGAGATGCTGGACCGGATGGAGATGGACCTCGTCGCCCTCAAGCACGAGTACGACCTCTTCTTCAACGGAAAGCGCCGGGGCGAACCGATGAAGGAACGAAAGGCAATCGAGACGAAGCTCCTGGGGGCAAGCCGCCGCGCGATCGTAGGAAACTCGGACCAGCTCCGGTTCAACAATCTCTCGGGCCGATATTGGGCCTACGCCAACCTCTGGACCCGGACGCTGAGGGACCTCGAGGAAGGACGGATGCACCGCGACGCCGGTGGGACCGTCAAACGGGGATCGGGAGTCCGGGTGGAACCGGTGGACCGGGAGCACGTCGACCGGGCGGCGGAAGCGCTGTTGGAAGCCCGGCGGTCGTGCGGCCTGGCCGGCGACGCGTCGGACATCCGTTCGCTGCGGGATACTCTCTATGCCCGCGCCAAGGAAATATCGGCGTCCGCCGGAGGGAAAAAGGTGGAGTTCGTCGTGAGCGTGGAAGAGGGGAAACCGAAGGTGAAGGCGGTGTTGCGCTGACCGCGGGCTATTCCGCGCCGCCCGCCGCCATCCGCACCAGGGCGCGCTGCAGCTCGGCGTAGGCCTTCGCGTACGTTTCGTCGTCCAGCGACAGCTCTTTCAGGCGGGCCTCGGCGCGGTCCCTGGCGCGCTGCGCGCGCTCCACGTCGATCTCGTCGGAGCGCTCCGCCGTGTCGGCCATGACCACGACCCGCTCGGGGGTCACCTCGGAGAACCCGCCGCCCAACGCGATCAAGGTGGTCGCGCTCCCCTTGCGGTACCGCAGTATCCCTATGTTCAGTACCGCCAGGAACTGGGTGTGCTCCGGAAGCACGCCGAACTCGCCGTCGTAGCCCGGGGCGACGACTTCGTCGACCTCCTCCGACATGAGGAGGCGTTCGGGGGTGACCAGTTCCAGCCGGATCGTCGATGCCATAGCCTCTCTCCCGCTATACCGTGGCCAGCAGTTTCTTGCCCTTCTCGATCGCCTCCTCGATGGTTCCGACCATGTAGAAGGCCTGCTCCGGCAACTCGTCGTGCTTGCCGTCGACGATCTCCTTGAACGACCGGACCGTCTCCTCGAGCCGCACGTACTTGCCCGGTATGCCGGTGAACTGCTCGGCGACGAAGAACGGCTGCGACAGGAACCGCTGGATCTTGCGCGCCCGGGCGACCAGGATCTTGTCATCCTCGGAAAGCTCGTCCATCCCGAGGATCGCGATGATGTCCTGCAGGTCCTTGTACTTCTGGAGAACCTTCTGCACCGAGCGGGCGACCGCGTAGTGGTCCTCCCCGAGGACCAGCGGAGAAAGGATCCGAGAGGTCGAGTCGAGGGGATCGACCGCGGGGTAAATGCCGAGCTCGGCGATCTGTCGCGAAAGGACGGTGGTGGCGTCAAGGTGCGAGAAGGCGGTCGCCGGCGCCGGGTCGGTCAGGTCGTCGGCCGGGACGTAGATCGCCTGGACCGACGTGATCGAGCCCTTCTTCGTCGACGTGATCCGCTCCTGCAGGTTCCCCATCTCCGTGGAGAGCGTCGGCTGGTAGCCGACCGCCGATGGGATGCGGCCCAGGAGGGCCGACACTTCGGAGCCCGCCTGGGTGAACCGGAATATGTTGTCGATGAACAGGAGGACGTCCTGCCCCTCCTCGTCGCGGAAATATTCCGCGGCGGTCAAGGCGGAGAGCCCCACGCGGGCGCGGGCGCCCGGCGGCTCGTTCATCTGGCCGTACACGAGGCACGCCTTCTCGAGGACCTTCGACTCCTTCATCTCGAGCCAGAGGTCGTTCCCCTCGCGGGTGCGCTCGCCGACGCCGCCGAACACGGAGTAGCCGCCGTGCTCGATGGCGATGTTGTGGATGAGCTCCATGATGACGACGGTCTTGCCCACGCCGGCGCCGCCGAACAGGCCGACCTTGCCGCCCTTGGAGTAGGGGGCGAGGAGGTCGACGACCTTGATCCCCGTCTCGAGGATCTCGACCTTGGTGGACTGCTCGTCGAATGAGGGCGCGGGGCGGTGGATCGGGTAGCGGATCTTGGTCGTGATCGGGCCGCCCTCGTCGACCGGCTCGCCGATCACGTTCATGATCCGGCCCAGGGTCTCGGGACCGACGGGGATAGCGATGGGGTCGCCCGTGTCGATAGCGTCCATGCCGCGGACCAGCCCGTCGGTCGAGTCCATCGCGACGCAGCGGACGACGTTGTCGCCCAGGTGCTGGGCGACCTCGACCACGAGGTTCCCCTCCTTGTCGCTGATGCTCGGGTTGGAGATCCGGATCGCGTTGTAGAGCGCCGGGAGCTGCTCGGCTTCGAACCGGACGTCGACCACGGGCCCGATGACCTGGACGATCTTTCCCTTGTTCATGTTCCCCTCGCCTCCTGATTCTGGAAGAAACTTACCCCTTCAACGCCTCGGCGCCGCTGACGATCTCGGTGAGCTCGGTGGTGATCGTCGCCTGCCGTGCGCGGTTCATCTGAAGCGTGAGACGCGAAATCATCTCGACCGAGTTGTTGGTCGCGGAATCCATCGCCGTCATCCGGGCTCCGTGCTCCCCCGCCACCGATTCGAGGAGGACGCGGAAGATCATCGTCTGCACGTATTTCGGCAGCAGCGTCGCCAGGATCTCTTCCCGGGAAGGCTCGTACAGGTAGTCGACGTCGTCCCCACCGGTCCCCCCGGACGACTCCAGCGCGATGGGGAACATCTTCTCGAACCGCACCACCTGGGAGATGGCGGACCTGAACTCGTTGAAGGCGATCTGCACCTCGTCGAACTCGCCTGCGAGGAACCCGCCTACCAGGTCGTTCGCGATCGTCTCCGCGTGACGGCGCGAAATGGAACCGAGGACCCCGAGGTACTCCTTCCGGATCGGGACCTCGCGGCGCCTGAAAAAATCGCGCCCCTTGCGGCCGACCACCAACAGCGTGATCTCTTCGTACTCGCCGCTTCGTTCCTTGAGGAACCGGTGCACGGCGCGGGTGAGCCCGGAGTTGAAGGATCCGCAAAGGCCGCGATCGGAGGTGACCACCAGCAGGGCGAGCTTTTTCCCCTCCCGCGCCGTCAGCAGAGGGTGCGCGTCGGCCCCCGCCCGGCCGGCGACCGCGGTGACCACCTCGCGCATCTTTTTGGCGTACGGCCGCGCGGCGTTGATGCCTTCCTGGGCGCGCCGCAGCTTCGCGGCCGACACCATCTTCATCGCCCGGGTGATCTGCTGGGTGCTTTTTACGCTGCTGATCCGCTTGCGGATCGCGCGGAGGTTCGCCATGTGTTATTCCTTGAACGTCCCTTTGAACTCTTCCAGCGCCGCCGAAAGCTTCGCCTTGATCTCGTCGTTGATCTGTCTCTTCTCCCGGATCTCGGCCAGGAGCGCCCCGTGCCTGTCCTTCATGAAGGCGGACAGCTCCGTCTCGAACCTCGCGAGGGATCCGATCTCGCACGCGTCGACGAACCCGTTCGTCGCGGCGAAGATCGTCACGACCTGCTGCTCGACCGCCTGCGGCCGGTACTGGGCCTGCTTGAGGATCTCGACCAGCCGCGCGCCGCGGGCGAGCTGCATCTGGGTCGCCTTGTCGAGGTCGGAGCCGAACTGCGCGAAGGCCGCCATCTCGCGGTATTGCGCCAGCTCGAGGCGCAGCCGTCCGGCGACCTGCTTCATGGCCTTGATCTGCGCGTTGCCGCCGACGCGGGAGACCGACAGGCCGACGTTGACCGCGGGCCGGACGCCGGAGTAGAACAGGTCGGCCTCGAGGTAGATCTGGCCGTCGGTGATGGAGATGACGTTGGTCGGGATGTACGCGGAGACGTCGCCGGCCTGCGTCTCGATGATCGGCAGCGCCGTCAGCGAACCGCCGCCCTCGGTCTCGGAAAGCTTCGCCGCGCGCTCGAGAAGCCGGGAGTGGAGGTAGAAGACGTCCCCGGGGTACGCCTCGCGTCCCGGCGGGCGCCGCAGAAGCAGGGAGAGCTGGCGGTACGACACCGCGTGCTTGGAGAGGTCGTCGTAGATGCAGAGGGCGTGGCGGCCGGAGTCGCGGAAGAACTCGCCGATCGTGCATCCGGTGTATGGGGCGAGGAACTGCAGCGGCGCGGACTCGGAGGCGGTGGCGGCGACGACGATCGTGTACTCCATCGCGCCGTACTCCCGCAGCTTCTCGACCACCTGCGCCACCGTCGACCGCTTCTGGCCGATGGCGACGTAGATGCAGACGACGCCGGCGCCCTTCTGGTTGATGATCGTGTCGGTGGCCACCGCGGTCTTCCCGGTCTGGCGGTCGCCGATGATCAGCTCGCGCTGCCCGCGTCCGATCGGGATCATCGCGTCGATGGCCTTGATGCCGGTCTGGAGCGGCTCCTTGACCGGCTGCCGCTTGACGATGCCGGGCGCCTTGATCTCGACGCGCCGGAAATCCTTCGTCTCGACCGGGCCGCGTCCGTCAACGGGCTGGCCGAGGGCGTTGACGACGCGGCCGATCATCGCGTCGCCGCACGGCACCTCGACGATCCGGCCTGTCCGGCGGACCGTGTCCCCTTCCTTGATCAGCCGGTCGTCGCCGAGGAGGACCACGCCGACGTTGTCCTCCTCGAGGTTGAGAACCATCCCGCGTACGTCGCCGGGGAAATCGAGGAGCTCGCCCGCCATCGCCTTCTCGAGGCCGTGGACGCGGGCGATACCGTCGCCGACGGAGAGGACGACGCCCGTTTCGGCGACGTCGATCCGCTTCTCGTACCCCTTTATCTGGCTTTTCAGGATCTCGGTGATCTCTTCCGCGCGGATGCTCATGGCGACTGCCTCACCCCTTTTGTAAATTTTCCCGGATCTGCCGGATCTGCGTGCGCACGCTGCCGTCGTACACGGTCGAACCCACACGGACGACGAACCCCCCGAGCACCGCGGGATCAACGGTCTCCTCGAGGACGACCTTCTTCCCCGTCCGGCGCTCCAGCACATCCTTCAACATCCCCTTCTGAGGGGGAGACATCGGCATCGGAACGGAGACTTCGACCCGCTCGATTCCCTCGATCTCCTCGACCATGCGGCGCAATTCGCCGAGGATCGGAAGGAGCACGTTCATCCGCCCCTTGTCGACCAGAAGGGAAAGGAACGATTTCGTGGAAGGGAGAAACCCTGCCTTGGAGAGGACCTGGTCGAGGGCGTTCTGCTTGTCACGGCGATTGATGTGCCCGGCCTCGAGCACCTCGCGCAGTCCGGGAGACAGATCGAGAAGGCCGGAGAACTCCTCGACCTCCGAGAGCACCTGCCGAAGCTGCCGGTCCTCCCGGCCGATGTCCCGCAGCGCGCGGGCGTACCGCCTTGCGAGGCTTCCGCCGATCAATGGACGATCCCCTCGATCTTTTCGATATTCTCGAGGACCAGGCGCTCCTGGTCCTCGGGCGACAAGGTCTTGCGGACGAGCTCCTCGGCGGCCTTGGCCGAGAGGAGGGACGCCTCGCGGCGCAGCTCCTCGCGGGCCTTCTTCACTTCCTGTTCGCCGGTGAACTCCGACTGGGCGCGGATCCGGGAGATCTCGGCGGCCGCGGTATCCTGCAGGCGCCGCGCCTCGGCGGCGGCCTCGACGTCCATCCTGGCGTTCATCCCGGCGATCTCGTCGGCCAGTTTGGCGGTGCGGGTCTCGATGGCGGCCAGCCTCTCCGCCGCATCGGCGCGGGCCTTCGCGGCGTCGTCTATCGCCTTGCGCAGCAGTTCGCTCCGCTCCTTGAGGAACGAGGAGAGCGGCTTGCGCAGGAAGTAGACGAGCACGCCGGCGAGGATGAAAAAGTTGATCGCCTGCTTGACGATCTCTCCCCACGGGATGTGGACGCCGCCGCCCTGGTGAGCCCCGCCCTCCTCCGCCGCGAACGCGGCGGCGGCGAAGAACAGTGACGCGGCAAGGGGCGCGGCTACGCGCGACACTCGGCTGACGACGGTCGGCGTGCGGCTCAAGCGACCGGCCTCCCGAGGACTTTCCTTGCGATCTCCGTCGAGAGCTGCGCGACCTGGGCGTGAAGGATCGCGGCGGCCGATTCCTTCTCGGTTGCGATACGGCCCTTCAACGCATCGACCTTCCGGTTCGTCTCCTCGACGACGGCTTCCACCTGCCTGCGGCCGGCACGGGACGCTTCTTCCATCGCACCGCGCTTCCGTGCGAGCGCCTCGGCTGCACCCTTGCGGAGCGCCTCGTCGTACCCCCGGGCCTTCTCGTCGGCCTCGGACAGCAGCCGGCGGGATTCCTCGATCGGCTTCACCGAGAGGTTCTCCCGCTCCTCGAACGTGCGGAGGATCGGCTTTATGAGGATGGAGGAAAGCAGGAACGCAAGGACGACCACCAGGCCCAGTTGCAGCAGGGCCAGCTGGGAGATCTCCAACGTTTCGAAAATCTTGGTCACAAGTTCCATGAAACCGGCACTCCCCCGAGGGCGGACTGGTCTACGGAAGGTCAACTTCAAGAGAAACGGAAGATTGTTACCACGCCCGCCGAGGAACTGTCAAGCGGCTTCTTGAAGATCGGCAGTACAAAATCAAGAAGGGCGCCGGGGAAACCCCGGCGCCCTTCCGCAAAACCTTGCCGCCCGAAAACTACTTCTTGGGCGCTTCAGCCGGAGCCGGCGCTGCAGGTGCGGCCGGAGCAGCGTTGTCGGCCGGTGCGGCCGGAGCCGGAGGCGGCGGCGGAGGCGGCTCTTCCTTCTTCGCACAAGCGGAGAGGCCGATCGTCGCTGCCAGCATCAGCACGAACATCATCGCCAGATACTTGCGCATTGGTCCTCACTCCTTTCCCTCGGAATTTATCCGTATTCGCGGATAGTGCAACGGTAGTGTATGAGGCGCAATATAGCATAGGCAAATCGGGTTGCAATACTTTTTTTGCATCGGGGAAATTATTTTAATCCCCCGCTCCCGCCCCCCTGAAATCGCCACCGATCGCCGTCAGCGGCCCCTGAACAGGACGTCGCACAGGCGATCGAGCTCCTCCGGGGAGAAATAGGAGATCTCGACGCGCCCCTTCTTCAACGTTCCGCGCAGCCGCACCCGCGTGCCGCCGCGGCGCGAAAGCTCCTCCTCGAGGCTCTTCCAGTGCGCGTCCTGCTGGGCCGCGCGGCGCGCGGCTTTCCGTTTCCCTTCGGGGCCGCACATCCGCTCCGTCTCGCGAACCGACAGGCCGCGCCGAAGCACCGTCTCGCAGATCGCCGACGCGTGCTCGGGCGGCGCGGAGAGGAGCGCCTTCGCGTGCCCGGCGGAGAGACGCCCGTCCGCCACCGCCTGTCGAACGGGTGACGGCAGCTTGAGAAGCCGCACCGTGTTGGCCACCGTGGCGCGGTCCTTCCCCACCCGCTCGGCCACCTGCTCCTGGGACAGAGAGAAATCGTGCGTCAGACGCTGGTACCCTTCGGCAAGCTCGATCGCGTTCAGATCCGCCCGCTGGATGTTTTCCACAAGCGCCGCTTCGAGCGCCTCCCGGTCGGAGAGCCTTCGCACCACCGCCGGGACGGCGGAAAGCCCCGCGGCCTCCGCGGCGCGAAACCGCCGCTCGCCGGCGACCAGCTCGTACCCGCCCGGGGTCGGCCGGACCAGCACCGGCTGAAGAACCCCTTTTTCGCGGATCGATGAGGAGAGCTCCTCGAGCGTTTCCGGTGAAAAGGTTCTCCGTGGCTGCAGGGTTCCCGCGCGTATCTTTTCCACCGGGATCAGGAGGAAACCGGGGTCGCGCCCGGCACCGGGGACCGGCTGCGAAGGCGTGGTGCCGGTCAGCAGGGCGGAGAGTCCCCGGCCCAGGACCTTCTTCTTTACAGGTTCGTTCTTCCGTTCCATCGGCTCACCATCTCCCGGGCCAGTTCGAGGTAACTTTGCGCCCCGCGGGAGGAAACGGCGTACAGAAGCGCCGGCTTCCCGTGGGAGGGCGACTCGGACAGGCGGACATTTCTTGGTATAACTGTTTGAAATACTTGATCTTTCAGTATTTCGCGCGCCTCGTCGGCGACCTGGTGTGCCAGATTGTTCCGCGCGTCGAACATGGTGAGCGCCACCCCCTCGATCCGCAGCCCGGGGTTCATCTCCTCCCGGATCCGGTCGATTGTGCGGAACAGGCTGGAAAGCCCTTCCAGCGCGTA
>Ga0172372_10005820_pt1 | contig 17018 bp, 11 predicted proteins | sample LakKiv5m_2_FD_114544 | JGI IMG/M metagenome (GOLD analysis project Ga0172372, IMG submission 114544) | Freshwater microbial communities from Kabuno Bay, South-Kivu, Congo - kab_092012_9.5m | ecosystem: Environmental > Aquatic > Freshwater > Lake | place: Democratic Republic of the Congo...
CCCGAGCGGTTCACCTCGAAGGCGGAAGTCGAGCGGCCCATCTTCTTGTAGGGGAACACCACCGCGTACGGCACGAGTTCCTTCACGCGCTGGCGTTCGGTTTCCATGCGCGACGGCGTGTTCGGCTTCACCGGCTCCGGCCCCATGTTCGGCGCGAAGGGATACCAGTTGAAGCTGACGGGGTGCCCCATGAAACCGCCGGGCTTGAGGTGCTTGAGGGAACACGAGCCGTTCCACGGCCCCTGGCTTTCGACATAGAACATTTCACCATGCTCGTTCTCACCGACGCCGAGCGGGCTGCGGAGGCCGCTGCACAACGGGATGGTCTTCCCGTCCGGCGTGATTTTGAGCGCCCAGCCGCGGAACTTCTCCTTCGAGTTGTAGGATTCGGACAGGCCGAGCGCGACGTAGAGATTCCCCTTCGCGTCGAACTTCGAGCCGAGCGCGAACTCGTGGTAGTGCCCAAAGCCCCATTTGTCGCTCACCGTGTCGAAGCGGTCCGCGCGCCCGTCGCCGTTCGAGTCCGTGATGCGCGTGACCTCGGTCGCGTGCGTGGCGTAAAGCGAGCCCTCGCGCCACGCAAGACCGAGCACTTCATCCAGTCCGCTGGCGAAGCGCTGCACCGTCGGACGCGGGTGCTCATCCGTGATGCCGCTCAACAGCAGAATCTCCCCGCGCCGCGTGCCCACCGCGAGCCGCCCATCGGGCAGCGAAACAAAACTGCCCGCCTCCAGATACACGCCCTCGGGCAGCGGGACATTGACGATGCGGTAATAAGCCGCCTCGCGTTCCGCCGTGCCCCAAGTATCGCCGAGGTCTTGGGCGAAGGAGGAGCCAAGCGCGAACAGCAGTGAAACGCAGACGGCGAAACCCGCAAAAGGGGAGCACGCCCGCCCCGGGCGCAGCGAACCGCGCCCTCGCGGTTCGACCGAGGCGTCCGACGACTCAAACGGTCCACATACTCCGCACGCGCCCGTGTTCGGCGCGAGGGCGCGCCGAACAGCAGCCGGGGCGGCTGCGCTCCCCGCGCGCACTGCTTGCGCGCCATGTTGCAAATTCTCGCTCATGGTTTGGCGGTGAGATGATATTCGACCGTGAACGGCCCGCGCACGGCCAGGAGCAATTCCTTCGCGCCGTTCGCATCGCGCACGACACCCGGGACGGAGAGGCGCACGCGCAAGCCTTTGCCGACGGCAAATTCCCGCTCACCGCGCGGCTCAATGACTTTGTCCGCAGCCACGCGGAAGTGCAGGCCGGACGGTGGGGGGCGTTGCGGAAACTTCAATGTGCGAATGAAGTGCGGCTTCGCGTCGCCGGGTTTCACGTCGAGGAATGCGTCTTCCACCAGCACGTCGCCGAACTCGTAGCGAAAGGTGGGGCGCTGCTGTGCGTCGAGCGAGTAGCCCTTGAACGCGAAGCCCTCGGCCTGCTTCGCGAGATTCGTCGGCCACGGCGTCGTAGGCGATTCCAGCACGGCGAACGCGACGCCCGCCGGGAAGTCCACCGTGTCCCTGCCGAGGATGCGCGCCTGCCCCGCGCCCTGTCCGCGCCAGATGCCCGAGGCCTCGATGAAGCCGCCGCTCCACAGCGAGCCGAGCCGCATCTGGCCCGCATCGAACGACAGGTGGATGCCCGCTGGAAAGCCCACGCCGATGCCGCGCTTGCCGATGCCGGGAAACGCGCGGCGGATGATGACGGCCTCATTCGTCACCGCGACGACGAGCGGCTCCAGCACGAGGCCCTGTGGCTCGCGCGCCTCGGGACCGCGCGCGAGGTATTGCCAGAGTGCGTCGCGCTGCCTGCCGGGGTCGCCGCCGAGCACGTCGGGCAACGGCGATTTCCCGTCCGGCCAGAAACCCGGCATGATGGTCAGCGGCGAGAAGCGCTGCGGGTTGGCGAGATAATGGTGAAACCAGTTTTCCTCCAGCCGCTCGGTCATGCTCATCAAGTCCAGCGCGCGGATGGGCGCGGCGCTCTTCTCGCGGAAGGTGTGGCAGGCGATGCAGTTGAACGCCTTGCTGCCGGCGAGTTCGCGGCCGACGTCGTGCGGCTTGTCGGCCGGACGCACGCGCGTGAACTCGGCGGGCGGCATCGTGTCGAGTTGCTTCAGCCAGCCTGCGAGCGGCTCCGTGTTCGCCGCGCCGAACTTGGGCATCCGCGTGTTCAAGTAAGGCCGGGCTGACGCGCCGTTGACCACCACATCGCGCAGCCATGCCGCCTTCAACTTCGCGCCGACGCCGGTGAGCGGTGGTGGGATGCGGCCCTGGTCGCCGAGGTTCTCGTCCTTGCCGGTGAAGTGCGGATTGCGATTGGCCGGCACGCCACCGAGTTCACCGTGCGCATGGCAGGCCAGGCAATTCAAGCGCGCAAGCGTCAACTCGACGCTTTTCGTGATGCTCAACGGTGCGGCCGGCGCGGCGAGCGCCGCGCGAATGGCAGCGCGCTGCGCGTCCGTGAGCGGATACTGCGGCCACGCGCCAGGCTGACCGGAGAGGCAGCCGCGTTCGGTGCGGACTTTGTCCAACGTCGCGAGCGTCGGCGTGGTGCGCGGGCCGCCGACGGTGTGGCAGGCGTCGCAGCGGTGTTGCGTGAACAGCGCCTTGCCGCGCGCGGCGAGTTGCGGGTCGGGTTTGAAAGCGGGTGTGGGCGCGGCCTGGGCGCGCAGGAGGTAGCTCGCGAGGTCCTGCGCCTCGAAGTGGTCGAGCTTCAGGTCTGGCATCCGGCCGCCGGGGCGCACTGCGAGCGGGTCTTCGAGAAATTTCGTGAGGCTCGCGAGGGAATACTTCTCCGCCGCCGGTCCAAGCGGGACGGAGTCCGCGAGCGGCGCTTCCGGCGAGTGGCAAGCCACGCAGCCGACAGAGTGATACAGCTTGCGCCCGCGCTCGATGGCTTCCGGCACAGGCCGCGTGAAGGTGGGCGACGCGCCGCCGAGCGAAGCGAGGTAGTGCGCGAGCGCCTCCGCCGTGGCCGCGCGTTCGGCGGCGGGCAGATGGCCGAGCACATCGGGCATGGTCGTGCCAGGCTTGGTGGCGGAAGGCGCTTCGATGAACCGCCGCAAGTGCCCACCCACCACGCGCCCGCCGACCGCCGACAAATCCGGCCCGGCCTTCGCCGCAAACTCCGCGCGCCCGCTGGCGTGACACGCCACGCAGCCCAGTTCACTCACCAGCACCGCGCCCGCGAGTTTCTCCGTCCCATCGCGCTGCAACCCACCAACCACCGGCGGCGCGGCGCGCAGCGGCGTGACCGCGAGAAGCAGCACGGCGGACAGGTAAGGGAGCGGATTCATTGCACAAGACACGGAAGCAATTCTTTCTGCCCCATTGTTTCTGTCAGCCAATCGTGCGGAGCAGAAGCTGACAGCAAGAAGGGGGCAGAAACAATGAGCGGCTTCATCTGGCCTCGATGGCTGGGTTCATTGCTTCATCATTCCCGCCATCGCCTCGGCCAGTCCCTTGCCGACGCCGCCGAGAATTTTCGCCGAGCCGAGGTAATGGAATTCCGCGTTGGAGACGCCCTTCCCCAGCACCTGTCGCTCGCGCTCCGAAAGTCCGGTGCCGAGAGCCTTCTCAATCGCAGCCCGCTCCTCGGCGGGTTTCAGCTTGCCGTCCTTCGCCAGCTTCTTCGCCTGATCCTTGACCTTGGCCTCTTTCGCCCGCGCCGCCTTCAATTCACGATCCCAATACTTCTCCGTCAGCACCGCCGTCACGTTGCCCTTGAACTCCGGCAGCAGCGCGGGCGCGGCCATCGCGTCGCGGAAGTTTTGGTGCGTGGCTTTGTAACGCTGCTCATCCGGGCCGTAGTCCGCCGTTGGCCCGCCGACGCCGAGCACGCCGATGACGAAGGGCAGTTTCGGTGAGTTCAACTCGCGGCGAACGTCGCGGATGAAATGCGCCATCACCGTCGCGTAGGCATCGTAGCCGCCGGCTTTGTCGCGAGTTGGATAAGTGCCGCCATCCACCATGTCGTTCCAGCCCTGGAACCATGCGAAGCCCGCCAGTTCGTAGCCCTGCGCCGGGTCGTAGTCCGGCACCACGCGTTTGATGTCCGCGAGCACCTTCTTCACATGATCGAGCATCAGCCGGTAGTAGGCGCCCGTGGCCTTGGCCTTCTCCGCCTTCATCGCGGCCAGGTCCTTGCCCTGCTTTTGAAACTGCGCGAGCTGCGCCTCGTTGAACACATACGGCCCGGCACTGGGTGAACGAAAATCCGTGTGCAGGCTTTTGCCGCCCCACGAGGTTTTGATGAGCAGGATCGGCGCGTCGGTGAACTTCTCCAGGTAGAGGCCAAAGGTGAACTCGGGGCCGATTTTCTCCGCCGAAGCGCCGAAGCCCGCCGTCAGCCTCCCGGTCTGCTCCTCCTGCGGATCCTTCCCGCAGCCGATGGACGAAATCCACACGCGCTCGCAGAGCTTTGGCTTGCCGTCCTTGCCGAGCATCGCGTCGAGCATCGGCTTGGTCGCCGGGTCCATGCCGATGTGCTCGAAGGTGCTGACCTTGGCGTGCCCCTGCATGTTGGACTGGCCGGCGAGGACGAAGACTTTCAGCGGCTTGGCGTGAAGCTGGACCGCGAGCACGAGGGTGGTGAGGAGTGGGGCGAGGATTCTCATGGGTTGGTGCGTTGGGGAATGGTTTGGGGGCGGCCCGTGGCCGCGAAAGTTCAGTTCGTGGCGGCGCATGGGGGAAGCGGGCGGAGAAACAACTTCATGGCCGGTCATTTGGCGGGCCGGGGCTTGAACTCGGCGGCGCTTACGAGCGTGGGCTTGGCGGCACTGTTCGCAATGGCCGCCATGGCCTGGTCGAACTGCGCGAGCGTGTCAGCGGGAGCCTTCTTCACGGTGGCGAAGTAGGTCCGAACTTCCTGCAACTTGGGCAGCAACTCCTTCGCGTGCGCGCCGTAGCGCTGAAGGTAGGTGAGGCACGGTTTCGTTCGGTTCCGTTCGCCCCAGCGTTCCGGCTCGATGACGGCGACGCACAGGGCCATGCCTTCGCGGATGCCGAGGCGCGAGAGCAGATCCAGGCCGGCGAGCCGGACGCCGTCGGCGAACATTTCATTGCTCGGCGCGAGGGGTTGAACGGCTTTGACGATGTCCGGCAGCAGCGCGACGAGGTCGGCGTCGGTGAGCTTGGCGAAAGCCTTGGACGCGGAGCTGCGGGCGATGCTGTCCTCGTGATTCAACAACGATCTGAGGGCCGGGTGGAGCTGGGCGCGGTCCACCCCTTCGAGCGAGTCCTCCAGGATGCTGCGGGGAGCGCGCACGCCGGGGTAATGGGTAAAGAGCGCAAGGCTGGCCGCGAGCGCGGCGTGGCGGCGCGGGTCGGCGGGATTGGCGCGCAGGGTGAGGGCGAGCAGGTCGCTCACGCTGGCTCTGCGCTCGGCGGGGCCAAGCGAGGGGATGGCTTCGGCGGCGAGGCATTGCAGCCACGGGTCGGCGTCCTTGAGCGCGGTGCGGAGTTGCGGCGCGGCGGCATTGGCGCGCTGGCCGAGCGCGCCGAGGGCTTCGCAGGCGCCGTAACGGGCGTCGCGGTCTTGGCCGGCGAGCAGTTTCAAAAGTGCGGGGAGGAAATCGCCCTCGCGCTTGCCGAGCGCGGCGGCGGAGCGCTTGCGGACGAAAGGCGACCAGTTCGCGAGGCCGGCAAGCAGTTGCTCGGCGGTGCGCTGCTCGTAGCGGCTCGCGTCGCCCCGGTAGGCGAAGTCGCGCCCGGCGGCGATGACTTCGGCGACCTGCGCGGTGTTCAGCGGGGCGACGGTGAACGGCTTCTTGCCGGTGAGGCGCAGCTTTTTCAGCGGCAGCGCGAACGCCAGCAGATGGCTGCCGGAGCAGTCCCAGCCCGCGTAGGCGTAGCTCTCCTCCTCGCCGACGGGCGACGGCTGATAGACGAAGGCCGTGTCCCAGCCGCGCGCGAGGTCGTAATACCACGCCTGCTCGCGGAGATACGCGCCGGTGGCGAGCGGGCCGCCGCGCGCGACGCCTTGCAGCGCCCAGAGGTAGTTGAAGAAATTACCCGTGTGCCCGCGCTCGCGCTCGCTGTAGGCGGCGGTGGCCATCTTCGTGAAGAACTCCGCGGCCTCGCGGTCGCCGAGCAGGTCGAACAACACGGCGGCGGCGGCGCACTTGCCGTTGTCCTCGTGCGCGGGGAACGGCAGGTGGTCGCCGTAGGGGACCGCGCCCTTGTTCACAAACCAGCGGAGAAAACCGGCGGCCTTCGCGATGGCCCGGTCGAGTTCCGGGTCCTTCACGCCGGCCTCGCGCGCGAGCACCATGCCGATGGTGAGGCTGAGGCCGGGTTGATTCATCGCGCCGTAGCCGCCGAGATTGCCGCCCGGCTCGGCGAAACGGTGCCCCCAGGTGCCGACGCCACTCTGGCCGCGCGCGGTTTCGAGCGCGAGGCGCTTGAGGCCGGGCATCACCGACGAGTCGCCCGTAGCCATCACGTATTCGCCGAGGAAGGCCATCACATAGCCGTAATCCCAGGACAAGTAGCCCTTGGTCGTGAAGTCCGCCGCCCAGCGCGCCTCCTTTTGAATCAGCGGCAGGTAGTCCGCCTTCCCCGTGGCGAGCAAGGCGAGCGCGTTCTGGGAGCGGGAAATCGAGTGCATCCCGCGGCCGTAATTCGCCTCGCCCATCCGCCGGGCGAGCGAGGCGCTGCCGAGTTCGAGGATGCGCCCCGACTTCGCGCAGTCATACGGCGCAGTGGCGCTGAACGTGCCGAGTGCCGGCAGCTTGAGTTCAACCGGCTCTGACTTCCCTGCGCGCCAGCGCAGCAGTCGCAACGCGCCTCCGGCCTGCCCCGACTCCGCTGCCGCGATGGCTCCGGCAAGCTGCTGGCGGGCGTCGGCGGAGAAATTCCGGCCATCCACGCCGAGGATGACATCGCCTTTCGCCAGCGCCGTCTCCGCCGGCGAGCCTTTCGCCACTGCCGTCACGAGAACCTGCCGCGTCAACCGTGAGTGGCCATTGGCCGTGTGATACCACCCGCGCGCGCCGGTCGGTCCGAGCGTCCAGTCATGTTTCGCGTCGGCGGGCCTGGTGTCGCCCTTGGTGAAGTCGGGCGGGGATGCCACGTTGCTTTTGCCCGCAGCACGGACGGAACCGGGCGCGGCGACAAGGGCGGCAAGGGCGAGCGTGAGGAGACAGGGTTTCATAAGCAGCAGTTCAGCGGTTTTGCGCGTTCATCATCTGGAGCGTGGCTTCGGCGAAAGCCCGGCCCATCAGCGCGAAAGTCTTTGCGCAGCCAAGGTAGTGGTAGCCCGCGTTGGACGCGCCGCGTTGCCACAATGCGACTTCGGCGGGCGAAATGAGTTCGGCCTCAAACTTCTTCAGATGCTCGCGTTTTTGCTCCTCGGTCATTTTGCCGTCGGCGTTGGCGTGGTCTTTGTGCTGTGAGTTTAGGAAGTGGCGCATCTGGCTCACCCTCGCGCGCTTCTTGTCAACGGCCCCGAGTTCCTCCGACCAGAACGGCGCGGTCTCCACGGCGACGACATTGCCTCTGAACTCCGGCAGCGCCGCCGGAGCCGCCATCGCTTTGCGAAACTCGACGGTGTCCTTGTCCGCGTTCATGCCGCCGACGCCCATCACGCCGATGACGAACGGCATCCTCGGCGCGCCCACATCGCGCCGCACGTCGCGGATGAAATGCGCGAGCCACTCGCTGTATTTGTCGAAGCGGCCCGGTTTCCCGTGGGCCGGATACACGTGGCCGTCCACCATGTCGTTGAACCCTTGCAGCCAGACGAAGCCAGCAAGCTCGTAGCCCTGCGACCTGTCGTAGCCGGGGACGATGCGCGCCGGGTCGGCGAGCACGCTTTTCACATGCTCGACCATGTAGCGATAAAAACGTCCGGTCTCCCGCTTCTTCTCGGCAAGCCAGGCGTCCATGTCCTTCGGCACGCCGTGCCCCGGCGGGCCGTAGTAGAGCTTTTTTTGGTAGTCGTTGAGTTCGTAAGGCCCGGCGCTCGGCGGACGGAATTCCGTATGCAGGCTCCTGCCGCCCCACGCCGTCTTGATGATGAGCACCGGCTCCGCGAACGCCGCATCCATCGTGAGGCCGAACGTGAACTCCGGCCCGATCTTGCCGTTCGACTTCGTCGCATCATCACGCGCCCCGAATCCTGCGGTGAGCTTCCCGGTGCTCTCGCCATTGGCGCTGCCGTCGTATTTGCCGGTGAGGTAGGAAATCCACGCGCCGTCGCACACGGTCGGCTTCCCATCCGCGCCGCGCATCATTTTCAAAAGCGGCGCGGTGGCCGGATCGTCGCCGATGTAATCAAACGTCTCGATCTTCGCGTGCCCTTCCATGTTCGACTGCCCGGCGAGGATGAAGACTTTGAGCGGCTTCTTGTCCGCCGCGACGGATGGGCCGCATAGGAACGCAAGGAGCGCAACAAGAGTCAGGGTGAGTTTCATAGTTTGGTTGAGGATTTTGAAGAGCTTCGGCCACTGGCCTTGGATTGTTCAAGCAGCTCTTTGAGTTGCTTCACGACCTCTGGCCGCTCGGCGAAATGGTTCTTCGTTTCGCCGGGATCGGTGTCGAGGTTGTAGAGCTGGCCGGGCGCATTCGGGGCGGTGTCCGGCGGGGCGAACCGCTTCAACTCCGGATTGCTCTCATAGCGGTTTCCGCCGGAACCGGAGTGGTCGAGGAACTTCCACGGGCCGCGGCGGATGGAGAGCGTGCGCGCGCCAGCGAAGGCTTGTGTGAGCAGGTAGGGGCGGATGGGGGCGGTGTCTTTGCCAAGCAGCGCGGGGAGCAGGTTGAAACTGTCCTCGGCGGCGTTGCGGGGCAGCTCCGCGCCGATGATAGCGGCAACGGTGGCCATCACGTCGGTTAGGCAAGTGAGTTGCGCGCTCGTCGTGCCGGGTTTCACCTGGCCGGGCCAGCGGACGAGGAACGGCACGCGGTGGCCGCCTTCCCAGTTGTCGCGCTTGATGCCGCGCCACGGACGCGCGCCGTCATGGCCGTGGTCGGCGCGCATATGGACGACGCTGGCGACCTCCGGGCCGTTGTCGCTAGTGAAAATGACGAGCGTGTTGTCGGCGATGCCGAGCTTGTCGAGAGTCGCGAGCAGTTCGCCAACAACCCAATCAAGTTGATGGATGAAATCGCCGTGCGGGCCGGCCCCAGACTTCCCTTTGAACTGCGGCCCGGCGAACGACGGCAGATGCACGGCCTGCGCGGAGTGGAAGAGGAAGAACGGTTTGCCCGGCGACTGACGGACGTGCTGCTCCAAAAACTCGCGGCTCTTTCTCAGGAAGACGAGGTCCACTTCCTCCATCGGGAAATCCGGTGCGATGAGGCCGGCACGGCAGTCGTTGGCGTAGGGGTGTTGCGGCAACTTCGACTTGTCGAGCAGCGCGGTCGGCGGCACGGGCACGCGGTCATTCTCGATGAAGGCGTAGAGCCAGTCCGTCGTGGGGCAGCACGCGGTGCCGAAGAACTTGTCGAAGCCGTGGTCCACCGGCCCGCCTACGATGCGCCGGGAGAAGTCCACACGCTGCACGGCCTCGACGCCGTTGCCGCGCACGGGCTGGCCGTCCTGGTCGAAGAACGTCAGCCCAACGTGCCACTTGCCGACCGCCGCGGTTGCGTAGCCCTGCTGCTTGAGCATCGCCGGCAAGGTGAGCCGGCCTGGCGCTATGAGCGATGGTCCGCCGACACCAGTGAACACCGTCCCACCATTCGGCACGCGAAAAGCCATCTGGCCGGTCATCAGGCTGTAGCGCGTGGGCGTGCAGACCGTCGCCGGGCTGTGCGCGTCGGTGAAGCGCATCCCCTCGCGCGCTAGCCGGTCGAGGTGCGGCGTGGCGACCTTCGACTGTTCGTTGTAGCAGCGCACATCGCCGTAGCCGAGGTCATCGGCGAGGATGAGGAGGATGTTCGGCCGGGAAACGTCAGCGCCGGACACCGGCCGATTCGCCAGCCCGAAGGCCAGCACCAGCGACAGCAACAACCGCGATGTCCAGTTCGGCCTCATTTCGCTGCGTCGCTCCAAATCTTTTCCAGGACGGCGTGGAGTGTTGGGTCGTGCTCCTTCAACTCGGCCCGGACGAACGGGTAAAAGTCGTTGCGGTAGAAGAAGGCTTCAGTGCCCTCGGCGAAGTATTCCTTGTGGTTGGTCAGGCCGTAGTGCTTCACCTTCTTGCCAGTGTGGGCGAGGACGCTCTCGTAATTGCCCGCCGCTTTCGCCTTCTCATAGGCGGCGAGGATTTCCGGGTGGTCGAAGCTCAGAATCTGGTCGTGGTAGGCGTGCGCCAGCTCGTGGAGGATGACGGCGGGGTGCTTGAGCATCTGTTCTCGCGACAGGAGGTCGGCGGCCTGCGGGATGTGGACTTTCTTGGTGAGGCGCGGGTCGTGGCCGTTGGCGACGAGCCAGCTTTGACTGGGGTGGTATTGCTTGGGCTTGAGCGTCGGATGGCTGTGCTCGATCCAGATTTCCAGCCGCTGCATTTTCGCAAGCGGCCCGGCGGGGATGAGGATTTTGATGCGCTGCAAATGGTTAGCCAGCATCGCCAGCGCCTTCGCCCCTTCCTCGCGGTGTTCGCCATCAATGAGCGTCGGCTCGATGTGAACCTTCCAGCCCTCGAGGTCGCGCACGACGGGATCAAAGCGGACGCCGCGCGCCGCCTTGCCATCCGCTGACTTCGGCGCGGCGGTCGGTTTGGCGTTCGCGGCCGCGTCGCGGGCCTGCGCCTGCTGCCGGATGAGCGTCTTTACCTTCTGCAACCGCTCCGGCCACTCGAACTTGGGAGATTTCGTCGGATCGTAACCAGCCATGTGCCCCGTCAGCCGCGTCGTGGGTTTGGTGTATTTCAGCGCCGTGTCACCGAAGACCTCGCGGCACAACGCGGCGAGGCCGGGATCGTATTCGAGCAGCTCGGCGCGCGTGTTGACGTGGTTGTGTCGTGGTCGTTTTCCCGGTTGTCATCGAACCAGCTCTGCACGCCCTCCGCGAAATACTCGTGATGGTTCACGCTGGCGTATTTGCCCTTCCACAGGCCCGCCTTCATCGCCGCGTCATACGCCGCCTTGACCCGGCCATCGAACTTCGGATCCACATTGGACATGCCGCGCAGGTGGATGTTGTGAGCGAGTTCATGGATGAGAATGTTCTCGGTCGAATAGGGATCGCCCGCGTAGGCCAGCAGGTTCTCCTCGGCGCAAGAGCAGAACGGATCGGTCAAGCTGCCGCCCATGCCGCGCGCCCGGGCATCGCGGTAGTCGCGGGTGGAGACGCCGGGAAAACCCGGCACGGGATTCTTCGCGAGCCAGGCCCACTCCGGCTGGTCACAGGTGAATTCGTTCCACGCCAAGATGCTCAGGCGCGCGCCGCTTTTGACCATCGCCGCCCGCACGTCGGGCCGCTTCGCGAGCATCAGGTCCACGAGGTAGGCGGCCTCCTTGAGCGCGTAGGGATTCACCTGTGCCGACGCCACGATCGGAAATCCACCCGCGCTCACCCGCTGCGTGTAGAACGCCGGAATGCCATCCGCGTCGGGCGGGTCGAAGCGCACGCCCTGCACCGGCACCTGGCTGGTGACGATACGCTCGGACTTGTCGTCTCGGCCGACGATGGCGAAGCGATGCCCAATCGTGGTCGTGATGATGGTGTTCTCACCCGGCGCGATGGTGCCGTTGGGCACGCGCTCGGCGCCGGACTTGAGCCAAAACACGTCCACGGTCTGCTTGCTGCCGTTGATGATCTGGAGCTTGGGCCGTGCGGGCGTCGGCGCGTCCGCGCCCCGGCACGGTGACAGTGACAGCAAACAGGTGATGATAAGGAATGTGACGGGCTTCATGATGTGATGCCGGCCACAGGTTGGACATGGCCTTCATCGCGGGCCACAATAGAGCATGGCAAAACCGCGTGTCTTGGCTAAAACTCTCCGCCCAGCCGTGAAATCGCGCACAACCAGCCCGCCCCGCCTGCTCGCGCCGGATGGCCAGTTGGCCGTTGACGCGCGGCTGCTGGAGCAGGTGTTCGACTCCGTGCATGACATCGCCTTCTTCATCAAGGACGCGGCCGGACGCTACGTGGTGGTGAACCAGTCGCTCGTGGATCGAAACGGATTGCGCTCCAAGCAGGAGCTGCTCGGCAAACGGCCATGTGACGTGTGTCCGGGTGAGCTGGGGCAAATCCCCTCGGCCCAGGATGCCAAAGTCATCCGAACCGGCCGGCCCCTGGTGGATCACCTGGAACTGCACTGGCAGGTGCCGCATCGCCCGGTCTGGTGCCTGACCACGAAGCTGCCCATCCGCAATTCAACCGGCGGGGTGATCGGGCTGATCGGCCTGTCACGCGACGTGCGACAGGCCGTGCCGCCGAAGGACATCCCGCTGGGAATGACCCGCGCGATCGAGTTTCTGGAGGAGCGATATGGAGAAGCCCTCTCCCCCGTGAAGCTGGCGGAACAATCGGGCATGAGCGCCACGCGGTTTGCCCGGTTGGTCAGGCGCATCTACGGCGTCACGCCCTCGCAACTCATCACGCAGACCCGGCTCACCGCGGCGGCGGCGCTCCTGAGCGGCACGGACCATCCGGTTGCCAGCATCGCGCTCGCGTGCGGCTTTTATGACCACAGCGCTTTCACCCGCGCCTTCCACTCGGCGACCGGCCAGACCCCGACCGAACATCGCCGGTTGAACCGGAGCAAGAGCGGTTCGTAGTTCAGTGTTGCGGCCAGGGCGGACCACAGCAGCGCGACCGATGCAATGGAAAGCAGCCGGCGGCGGGAGGGCATGGCGGAGTCATCCGTCGCCCCGGACCATGTCCAGCGTGGGGGCAGCTACAGTGGCTTTCCGATTGACGCTCCGGCGGGCATGGCTTGTATTGCGCCCATGACTGCCGGCCGCCAACGCTTCGCCTGCCCGCTCGGTTGGGCCGGCCTGGCGCTGGCCTTGATGATCCTGCCGTTGCGCGCGGCTGAAATCCATGACGCCGTGCTGGCGCATGACCTCGACCGCGTGCGGCAGTTGCTCCTGGAGAAGCCCGACCTCGTCAACGCCCGCACCGAGCGCGGCGACACGCCGCTCTACATCGCCGCGTTCCGGGGCTACGTGAAGCAGATGCTCCCGCTGCTGCTGCAATACGGCGCGGATCCCGCACCCGCGCCCAACGACCGGCTCGAAACCCCGCTGTCCATCGCGCGCGAACTGAACCTGCGGCAGACCGCCGCCATGCTGCTGAAGGCGGGCGCGCAGGATGATCAACTCAGCCGCGCGGCGGAGTTCCGCTACCTCGTCCTCAAGCGCGACCTCGCCGCCCTGACGCGCATGGCGGCGGACTTCCCCGCCGTGATCCACGCGCGCAACGGCTACGGGCAGACGGCGCTGCTGCTGTCGGTCTCCGGCGACAAGCCCGACCCCGCCACCACGCAGGCGCTGCTCAAGCTCGGCGCGGACCCAAACGCCACGAACAACTTCGGCGGCACGCCCTACTCCGTGGCGCTTGAGCGCGAGCACCTCGCGATGACGGCGCTGTTCCGCCAGCACGGCGCGAAGGAAACGCCGATGACGCGGACGGCTCCGCTGCGGCTCGCGGCGAAAAAGGGCGGGCAGGCGGATGCCGACGAGTTCCTGCGCGCAAATCCCGGTTCGGCCGACGCGCATGACGACTTGCGGCGCACCGCATTGCACCTGGCCGCCGCCCGGGGCGATATGCGCATGACGGAGTTGCTGCTGCGCCACGGCGCGAACCCGAACTACGCGGACTTTGCCGACAACACGCCGCTGCATCACGCCGCGTCCTTCGGCAAGCCCGAGCTGGTCGCGCTGCTGCTGGCGAAGCAGGCCGATCCCAACCGGCGCAACCGCCAACGCGCCTCGCCGCTGCTGAACGCGGTGGCGGTCGGCGCGCAGCCGGTCGTCGAGGCGCTGCTGAAGGCCGGGGCGGACGTGACGGTGACGGACAACCTCGGCGAGACCGCGTTGCACCGCGCGGCCGGCGGCGGGCACGTCGAACTGATGAAGCTCCTGCTCGATCGCGGGCTGGACCTCAACGGCCGCGACCGGCAGCGGCAGACGCCCCTGCATCAGGCGGCGCAGCGGGGATTGGCGGAGGCGGTGAAGTTCCTCCTCGCGCGCAACGCCAACCGGGCCTTCACCGACGTGAACGGCCTGACGGCGCTCGCCGCCGCCGAGAAGAACAAGCACGAGGAAGTCGTGAAGCTCCTGCGCGCCGCGCCATGAACGGTTTCAGGCCGCGAGCGCGACAAAGTTCTTCAGCAGCCGCAGCCCCACGTCCTGGCTTTTCTCCGGGTGGAATTGCGTCGCAAACACATTGTCCCGCCACACCGAGGAGGCGAACGCTCCCCCGTAATCCGTGCGCGTGGCGATGATCCCGGAGTCGGTCGGCTGCGGGTGGAAGCTGTGGACGAAATACACATGGCTGCCGTTGGGAATGCCGGCGTAGAGCGGGCAGTCGGGCCGGACGATTTCAAGCTGGTTCCAGCCGATCTGCGGAACCTTCAGACCGGCCTGCTCCGTGAACCGCACGACCTTGCCGCCGAAGACGCCCAGCCCCAGCGCGCAACTGTTGAACTCCTCGCTGCGCTCGAACAGCGCCTGATAGCCCACGCAGATGCCGAGGAACGGCCGGCCGGAGCGGATGAAGTCCCGCACCGCGCCGAGCAGCTCCTGCCGCTGCATCGCGGAGATGCAGTCGTCGAACGCGCCAACACCGGGCAGCACCACCGCGCGGGCGTCGCGCAGCGGCTCGGGGCGCGTGGTAACGCGCAAGTCCGCGCCGACCTTGCGCAGGGCCTTCTCCACGCTGCGCAGGTTGCCGGAGCCGTAATCAAGCAAAGCAATCACGCGGCAAGGAGACAGCAATTCCGCGAATTGGGAAAGTGCGGAACGAGCGGGCGGACGCGACAGCTTTCCCCCGCACCACGGCCAGTGAACCCCCATGAACCTGCTGGTGGGGCGAGCGTCCTCGCGAGCCATTTTCCTACTTACCAGCTCGGAAGACGGCTCGCGAGGACGCTCGCCCCACCTCCGGGCCGGGGACAATCCGGTTGGAAAAGTGCATTGGAAATGTAGTTTGCGCCCCGCCGTCGCGCGCGCAACCTCCCGCCATGAAATGCCCCCAGGACGACACGGCCCTGCGCGAGGTGGAAACCGGCGGCTTCCGGGTCGCCGGCTGTCCGCAGTGCTCCGGCATTTGGCTCACGCGCGACACGTTGAAGCAGGCCATCGCCGCGCGGCGCGGCACGGACAATCTGGACCAGCACGAACCGCCACCATCGGCGAGGCCGGCTCCCGCCCGCCGCCGCTTGTGCCCCGGCTGCCACTATCAGCTCGCGCCGCGCTGGCTGCACGGCATCGAGATTGATGTGTGCGAGAAATGCCACGGTCTCTGGCTCGACGCGGGCGAGTTGCGGCAGATCATCCTGAATCATCGGCAGGGCAGGCCCGGTTCCGGCTTCGCCCCGTCAGGCCGCAAAGCCGTCGCCGACCGGCGCGACTCCAACTGGACGGACATGCTGGATACTCCCTGCGATCTCGACTTCCTGTCCGCCATCGGCAACGGCCTCGGGGAACTCGCCAGCAGCGGAGTCGAAGTGGCGAAGCCCGTGGTCGAGTTCCTTGGCGAAGCCCTTTCGCTACTGGACTGGTGAGGCGGCGGACTTGCCTCCCGTCGTCGGAAGTCCGTAGCTTGCCGGCGTGAAGCCGTCGGTTCCAGCGATGTGCCTGCTGCCGCTACTCGTCGCGTCGGCCGCCTTGCACCAAGGCTGCGCCGGCGGGGCGCGTCCGGCATCGGGTTCGCCCGAAGAGCGGGCCGTTGCCTTTCTTGTGCGCGAAGTCCCCGCGTGGTCGCGGGAGAACGGCTGCTTCTCCTGCCACAACAACGGCGACGCGGCGCGCGCGCTCTACGCGGCGAGGCGAAGCGGTTTCAACGTCCCGGCAACCGCGCTGGCTGACACGACCGCGTGGGTGAGCCAGCCGTCGCGGTGGGAGCACAACCAGGGCGACCCCGGCTTCAGCGACAAGCGGCTGGCAAATCTTCAGTTTGCCGCGTCGCTGCTGGCGGCGGTGGAGACCGGACACAGCAGTGACCGAACGGCGATGCGGGCGGCGGCGGACAAGGTGGCGACCGATCAAGGGGAGGATGGAACGTGGCGCATCGAAGCGCAGGACACGCTCGGCTCGCCGGCAACTTACGGGACAACGCTCGCGACCTTCAGCGCGTGGCGGGTGCTGACGCAGTCTGACTCAAGCGCAGCCCGGCTCGCGGCGGCGAAGGCGGCGGGCTGGCTTCGCCATGCACCGATGAACAACGTCCCTGCCGCCGCCACGCTGCTGCGCTTCGCGCTCCGGGATGACGCATCGCAGTCCAGGCAAAGGCAGGTGGATGCGCAGGCGTTCCTCCGCCGGGCACAGACAAGCGATGGCGGCTGGGGGCCGTATCCGAACGTGCCCGCCGAAGCCTTCGACACCGCACTGGCGCTGCTCGCATTGGCCGAACTGCCCCGCGATGCGGAGGTGGAAGCGATGGTGCGGCGCGGACGCGACTTTCTCATCGCGCAGCAGCGGGCGGACGGAAGCTGGCCGGCCACGACGCGCCCAACCGGCGGCGAGAGCTACGCGCAGCAGATGTCCACGACGGGCTGGGCGACGCTGGCACTGCTGGCGACGCACCAGTAGCGCAGTGGTGGGGCGAGCGTCCCCGCGAGCCATTCTCCTGCTGACCGGCTCGGAAGACGGCTCGCGGGGACGCTCGCCCCACCAGCCAGTTCATCGCAGCTCAAACGGCAGCCGCACCGTCTTCTGCTCCAGCCGCCGCGCCACGCCGTCGAACACGTCCACCTCGAAGGGCTTGCCGATGTTGTTGCCGGCGAGGTCTTCGATGGTCGTCTCGACGATGAGCGCGTAACGCCCGGCCTTCCACGAATGCTGCGGGAGAAATTTCCAGATGCGTTCACGCTCGGTGAGGAAGGGCTGGCCGGGAATCTCGCGGCCCGACTCGTCCACGACATGGATCATCCGCAGCGCGAGCGCGGAGTCCATCGGCTTCGCGAGGTC
>Ga0172372_10005821_pt1 | contig 17018 bp, 14 predicted proteins | sample LakKiv5m_2_FD_114544 | JGI IMG/M metagenome (GOLD analysis project Ga0172372, IMG submission 114544) | Freshwater microbial communities from Kabuno Bay, South-Kivu, Congo - kab_092012_9.5m | ecosystem: Environmental > Aquatic > Freshwater > Lake | place: Democratic Republic of the Congo...
GAATTAAAGTGCGTTCAAAATTAAAAAGAGTGCGTTCAAAATTAAAAAGAGTGCGTTCAAAATTAAAAAGAGTGCGTTCAAAATTAAAAAGAGTGCGTTCAAAATTAAAATAAGTGCGTTCAAAATTAAAATAAGTGCGTTATAGAAAATTAAAAAGATTGCGTTGAAAATTAAAAAGATTGCCTTATAGAAAATTAAAAAAACTGCGTTGAAAAAAAGTGAAAGGAATATTAAACTTAAACAAATAATTATGTATCGAGGGACGTGGAGTTTTGATGTTACTTACAATAAAGGGGACATAGTTTACAATTTGTCAACACACAAGTATTATATATCTATTGTTTATCATCGTTCTGGTGGCAAGCATGGTAATATGTTTGATTGTCCATATTGGTTAGAGATAGCTGATGAATTTTTATCACGTCATTCTACAAGAGGTATAAAAAGAACGAGTTCAGATACGATAATTGAGTCGTCGTCATCGAATAACAGTATAAAACGCAAACTTAAAATTGCTGAAAGAAGCATATGTGAATATAAACGACAAAAAACAGATGTAGACGATTTGAGAGAACAGTTGCTCTTATTGAAAGTGGATACTGCGAATAAGGCATTGCTTGTAGACAAGTACGACAATGCTCCTAAATCGGGTAGTGAACATGCAAAAACAATGCAATGGTTGAGGACAGTTTGTTCAATACCGTTTGGCAAATACAAATCCATGAAAGTTAGTAAGGATGATTCAAAAGAAAAAATTAAAGAGTATTTTGATTCTATTAAGAAAAGGTTAGATGCAACTATTTATGGACTTGAGGATACTAAACAAGAGATATTAGAGTATGTTGCCAGAAAGATTACTAATCCAGATGGGAAGGGGCACGTTTTAGCATTGTCAGGATATAAGGGAACTGGTAAGACAAAGTTGATAAAAAGCTTAGCAGATGCACTCGAGCTGCCATTTATTCAGATTAATTGTGGTGGTCTTTCTGATTCAGCTGTGTTAGTGGGTCATAGTGAAACATATGTAGGTTCGAAACCGGGGAAAATAGCTGAAAGTTTGACGACATCAAAATATATGAATCCAATAATATATTTGGACGAAATTGATAAGCTAGGAGATCATAAATCTACAGAGGTGAATGGCATCTTGACTCATCTTTTGGATGAGGAACAAAATGACAAATTCCAGGACAATTATTTATCTTCACTCACTTTAGATTTATCAAAGGTATTTTTTGTTATTTCTTTCAATGATATTACAAAGGTAGATGATATTGTGTCAGACAGAATGAAGGTAATTTACATAACACCACCTTCATTTGAAGAAAAGGTTACAATTACAACAACAAAAATGATTCCTGACATTTTGAAAACCATAAATTTTGACAAAAACGTTATTGTTAAAATTGACAAGGAAATCATTGAATATATTATAAAAAACAAATGTCCCGAAGAGAAAGGTGTGCGTCAGTTAAAGAAAACTCTGGAAAAGTTATTGTATAAATTGAATTATGACATATTGATTGATAACGAAGAGCATCTAAAAAAACATATTGATACTGAACTTAGCAAAACTGTATGGAACATAACAAGGAATTATGTTAATAATACATTAGGCAAATCAAATAATTGCGAGCCATATTTAAGTTTATATACGTAATATTTTAACTAACAACATAAAAAATACAACCACTAATATAAGTATGCCAATATAATTATAACGGTCGTCTTTCTTAAGGACTACAATAATGTAATCATTCCATGTTGTATTAGATGGTTTTTGTAACAAATCATCTAGTAACCCAATACAGCTTCTTGCAATATTACTATGTAATTGTTGAATTGCTGATTTATCTGTGTTATTGTTTATGTATTCAATATCGATATTGGAGTGAGTGTTGGGAATAAGAGGATTTGTTATTATAGCACTCTTGGGTTGTTGCAATATATTTGTTGGGTTTCTGATATTGATTATATTGTTCATTAGTCTATACAAATAAAATAATTACACTTTTTCTTCAGGTAAAATATCATAATAATTATTATTACCATCATCAACACCATAAGGAATATCAACATTATTGTTCAATTGGTTGTATTGATAATTTGGCATATACGATTGTAGTATCATTAATTTATGTGTGGTATCTTTAATATTTGTATTTATTTTCAGAACAATGATATCAAGTTGAGACACAATATTTGGATCGTTTTGATATGTAAATTTGAGATTTTCAATACCATTTCTAGCGTGTTCCATTTCAGTCATTAATAGTTGAAGCTGTTCACATGTTTTGGAATACTCATCTGTATTACTATAGTTTTTAGACATGTATTTGTTGTTCAGCATATTGGTGATGACATTTATACACTCCGTCACGATGCTATTAATTTCAAAAATGGCTTGGTTTCTAGAATCGCTGGAAAGGAAACGTTTGATAGATTGGTACATAGTATCTGATTCAAGAGCAATCATTCCATTATAGCTCCTAGCGATTCGGCCATTTTTTTGTATTTTGCTTAAAATTTTTAAATTGATAAGTAACTTATCGGGTACGGTCATATACTATATGAAAGAAAACCTTTTTAAAAAATTGAACACGTAATTGTTTAAATCAAAATTAATGCCAAGACCAAATTGGGACACGTATTTTATGAATATTGCAGAAGTCATAAAGACGCGCAGTTTGGATACAAAAACACAAGTTGGTGCTGTATTGGTGTCAATGAAAGACCATAGAATAATAAGCACTGGATATAATTCGGTATGTGCAAACATGGATGACAATTGCATAGATTGGACTGATAGAGATTTTGTTCACGAAATCGTGATACACGCAGAAACAAATTGCATATTGTATGCACAAAGTAAATTTGAAGATTCTATTTTGTATTGTACACTGAGTCCATGTAAGTCATGTATTAAATTACTAAGTGCAACCAAGATACGAAAAATAGTTTACAAAGATGACTATAAAGACATTAACGACACACGTAAATTATGTGATTATTTTAAAATTGAATTAATTAAATACCCAATTTTATTTAAAGAGACGGTAACTATTGAAAATAAATTTGAATAAAAATGAAAGATACTTTAGAAATAAAAAGTGAGATAAGTGAATTGAAAAGGCAAATACAAAATATTATTGATAAAAAAAAGGGAGTAACAAATATAAATGAGATACGCGAATTAGATACTGTTAAAAAAACGCAGCTAGGACGGTTAAAGAGGTTGTCAAAACGTTTGAAGGAGATTTATGCTGAAGAACGTGCTAAGAGGGATATAAAAATTACAGGAAATATGGTAGATTCAATTGAATTTGGAGGTGCTAAAAAAACGAAAACACAAGGAGCAATGGAAAAAGCTAGAAAAAACAAGCAAAAAAGAGAAGAGGTGAAGCAAAAATATTTGGAGTATGTAGACACAGAGAGCAGATATCTTGAAAGAGATTCACAAGACACACCGGGAATGTTTTTTTTGCATGAGTCTGTTCTTTCGAAATATGGTTTGTGTCCTTTTATGGATATAGACATAACTTCCGATAACATTGAAGCAATTCAACAAGATATTTACATTAAAAGAAAACAATGGTTAAACGAACAGGAAGACAAGGGTGAGATATATTACAATCTATATAAAAAGGTATTTTTACAATATGAATTAGAGGCATTAAAACTCAAACAAAGCACAAAAGAAGATGATCTTGATAAACAACTAAAGAATGCATTTTCAGAGAGTCAACTAGAAATATATTTAGAGTCATTAGAACTACTAGAGGAATATAATACATGTCCTGTCAAAACCAAACGTGTTAAAGAAAAGTTTAAAATGGTTATACAAAAAATATCCATATTATTTGCAGAAACTTTAGTTCCTTTACATGAATATTTAGCACTAAAACTTAACAATTCAAATTTGCTATCAATTAATGAGGTTCAAGTAAATATTAAAAATGCTGAAAGCTATACATTTGTACGGAAACTATTTTCAGATACATTACAAGACTACAAACAGTTATTAGAAGAGATAGAAGAAAAAAGAAAATATAATGCTAACACTCAAAGAAATCTAAAGAATGAATTATATCTGTATTTAACAAAACAAAAAACATATTTAACCTATGACAAACCTTCGAATGGTTTTCAGATTGGTAAATATTTTACAAGATGGAACAATTTATCGGCAGATGAGAAAGATGAGCGATTTGAGTCATATGCCGAATTTTATGTAGATAGATATATGTTGAGACAACAGTTAACGACAAGGGATGACAAGCCGTTGGTAGTAGAAAAAATTGCTCAATTACTTAAGAAAGCATACCATTCAAAACAAATGATATACAGAGATTTTGCATGGAAAACAAAGAAAGGTTTAATTGAAGCAGTTCATACATTAAGATATGATCAAGAAAATAAAGAGTTCTTTTTGGCAAGGATTAAAGTCGATGGAAAGGTAAAGATGGTTAAAAAGAAGGCATCTACAAGAACTATTTTCACAAAGGACAACCAACGTTTTATTAATGAAATTATGTTAACTTTTGTTTTGGATAATAAAGAAAGTCTATCAAAAATTGAAGATACACATGTAACGGAATGTATTAATAAATTGAAGGACAAACTAAGAGTTAAAAAGTTGCTTAATCAAGACAAAGAGGAAGTACGAAAGAAATTGCAAGAAATATTACATGTTATTTTAAATAACAAGAACGAATGAGTTAATTAATCACATTTTAAATACATGTTATTAATTAACATGGGTGCTTTGTTTTTATTAATCTATAATGAAAAATTTAATTTCGCAATTAGCGATTTCACAAAAGGGTTTATAAAAATGCAATGTAAAGGTGAAAATGACACTGTTTTTGATTTTGACTCTACACCATTGTTATCAAAATTTCCAATGGACAGAGTATCTCAACAACTTAGCAGACGACAAATTGCCGAATATTCTCAACATACATTTATGTATGGTTATCATAGAATGGCAATCAATGATTTAACAATGGATGGTAACCAACCATTTGAGGATCCAATACGTCACAAATTATTGACATACCCAGACCTGAGAAGTCGTCCACAAAGAAAATTATTTGGAACAGGTGAAATATACAATTATTCTGAGTTAAAAGAGGAATTCACAGACAAGGACTTGCAATCAAATTGTGACATTGAAATAATAATGCCTTTATACATAAAGTATGGTATAAAAGACACGGTTGATAAACTAAATGGAGAATATTCATTTTTCATTACTGAGAATACGAACTCTTTTATTTTAGATCAATTGAATGTTTTTATAGCAAGGGATCCATTAGGATCACGGAGTTTGTATATGGCACAAGATGATTCTCACTCATTTTGGTTATTTGTTTCTGAATTAAAGGCCATTCCTGATACAATTTTGAATAATAAAAATGTGACTGTACAAGAATTTCCTGCAGGTTCAATTTGGTCATTTCAAAAAAAACAGTTTGAGGTTTTTTTCAATTGGGACAAATATTTGAATATAGAAGAAACTTTGTACAAAGATATATCCCCAAATACATTGTCAAATGTTTATCACAATATACTAACTCAAGTGACAAATGCAGTGCAAAGACGTTTTGAATTGTCGGAGAGAAGTATTGGGTGTTTGCTATCTGGTGGCTTTGATAGCAGTATTATTCTTAGTATTTTAGCAAAACTATATGGGGGAAATGCAACTCTACATGCATTTACTATTGGTGATCTAAATTCGCAAGATGTAATTAATGCTAAAGAAGTCATTAAATTTATAGAAGTGCATCATTCTGTAAATGTTGTCCATCATATCATAAGCGTTAATTTTGTAGATATAGAAACTAAAATTGATAATGTAATTCGGATTCTAGAAACTTATGATTTATCAAACGTAAGAGCAGGAGTCTGCTTTTCATATTTGTTTGAATACATTAAAAAGTTTACAGACGTAAAGGTATTATTAACTGGAGAAGGATTAGATGAATTATGTTGTGGATACAATGCCCTTGATAACGAATTCCAGCAAATGAGTATTCAGTCTCTTAAAAATTTAAGTAAATTTGATTTAATGAGATGTGATAAGTTGGGATCATCTTATGGATTGGAATTACGTAATCCATTTCTTGATATGAATTTTGTAACTTTGATGTTAAAAATACATCCAAAACTTAAACGCCCGCAAGTTTTTAATTACAATGAACAACCAATTGAAAAATATATTGTAAGAAAAGCATTTGATTATAGCATATGTAACGAACACTATCTACCCAATAATATTTTATGGAGGTATATGTCCAATGCCAATGAAGCTTCCTGTAAAATCAAGGATGCAATAAATGCATATTGCAATGACAAGTATACTTTAGACGAAGTGTCCCAATATTGTCTTTCTAATAACATAAAAGAAATATTCTCTAAAGAAGATTACCATTATTTAAAAGTATTCTTGAAACATTACCCAAAGCTATACAATATTAGTCGTTTAAATTAGGACTCTATTTTCACTCTCAATAATAAACAATATGGATACTATAACAGACATGCTTAGTACATTCTTTGTTAGCAATGGGAAACGAAACACAAAGACGTTAACGGATATTATAAAGAACAAGGAACAAAAAGAAATTAAAACTAGCAGTAAAGAAGAAGAAATCAGTAGTGGTGAAGAAATCAGTAAAGAAAAAATCAGTAAAGAAGAAATCAGTAAAGAAGAAGAAATCAGTAGTGGTGAAGAAATCAGTAAAGAAGAAATCAGTAAAGAAGAAGAAATCAGTAGTGGTGAAGAAGAAATTGAAACTAGCAGTAACAGTGAAAACATATCTAAAATTATAAGTGGAGGTGATGTTAATGTATCTCTTTCATCTGACGACATCGAGACTGAAATTGAGTTAAAGAAATACATATTAAAACCATCTGAATATTGTAAAAAAAACATTCTATTTCTGAATAGTGACAAGGAAGATAACGTGGGTGTATTAAGTGAATTTATGAGCAACTTGGGCTTGATTAAAAATATTGATACGTATGATAAAACGGTTACGGTAATTTCAGCACATGAAAATAAACAATTATTTAAGAAAATGATGCTAGAGAATCCTTATTTGTTTTTTACCGAGTTTAATATCAAAACTGGCCTAGTCCGCAACAAAGACGTGGATCAAAAAAGAAAAATTTACATCTTAGATATGGAGAATGAATCGATTTCTTTAGATTATATTAAACGTTTATGTGAAAGCAATTCGCAAGTTTTTGTAATGTGTTCAAATTATAATTATCCAGCATTAACAGACGTTTACAATATACTTGGATCTTCTGCATTAATAATCAATAAAAAAGACAAATTAAAATCTTTACAAAAAAATATGTTTAAGAAAGTTGTAAGTACATTATGTCAAAATATACCCAAAATGACTTTTAATGAGTACTATGATGTTATGAATAATAGTGATACGGTAATAAGATATGTAGTGATTAAGAATGGAGAATTAAGGTATGCATAATTAAAATTTATTTATATACTTTAAATGAACGAAGCGTTTAAAGATTACGATATTTCAACACCAAAATTTTCGTTAGATGGATATAAATCTCATTGTAGAATTGTAGATATAATAGATGGTGATACATTAATAGTTGTATTGCCTCTATTTGGAACGTATTACAAGTTTAATGTTAGATTGAACGGTATTGATACATCTGAATTGAAAAGTAAAGATAAAGCAGCGTATAAAGCACGGGAACGAGTTTTTGAAATAATTTGCAAAAACAAGTGTGAAGAAAATACAAGAAAGTACATTCAGAATTATTTCAAAACAAACGTGATTGTTTGTTGGATTGAATGTTCAAAGTTTGACAAGTATGGTAGATTATTAGGAAACATAAGTATAGAAAATAAATATGTATCAGTCATTTTACTTGAAGAAAATCTTGCGAAGCCGTATGATGGTGGTACGAAAATTAATTGGGCGGTTGACAATTCTCAGTAAATTTGAATCCATAATACATCAAAAGGGTTGCAATATATGGGGCAGTTTCATCGCTAATAACGATATTATAAGGCAGCCCAACTGCACGAGCGATGGTTTCAAGACGTTGTTGAGAAGTTTTGTCTTTAAGTTTTCCAAGTAAATCATGGTAAGCAAATTCAACTCCTTGTTGCATTTTGTGGTTATCATTGTTGAATGCTGCTTGTATATCAGCAAGTGTCACAGTAGAACATCCTGGATAGATTGCACTTTTAGGCTCGATAAGTTTTTGGTTTGATGCAGGATTGTATGTTTGTGAAAATGGAGAGAAAGATTCAAGAACTTGTCTGCCAGATGCAAGATTTGCTCCAAGTACAAGAATTACAGCTATTAAAATAGCTAATTGGAAATCTTTATTACTTAGGTAAATTAGAAGCATGATACCAAGAATTTTGACAAATGTATTGTCAAACCAAGTTTGAGCTTCCGTTGGAAGTTTAGGTGCAAGTTGTGCAGCATATAAAACTAGTGTAACCTTTAATGTTGCCATAATATAGGGATTAGCGAGTACTTTGTCAACATTTTTTTCAATCATGTATGTATACTGTTTTAGAGTGTCCATTGATAATATATAATAAAGAAATAAAAAAAATTAGTTTAAAATCAAATTGTATTTTAATATGAAAATACAAGAGTGTCATATGAATGACAATACATTTTACGATGAGGAATGTATAAAGGACTATGGAATAAGAACATGCATTATAATAAAAGAAATAACAACACCAAATTCTATACATAACAAAGCTGAATTGCGCTTTCTTGATAAAATTATTAAACAAAAAGGTTCAGGAACTTTTTATACAACTCAGATTCAACTAGCTGAAATCATACCAAATTTACTTTCATATGATTATTACGTAATTATTGTAGATAAAACAATAGAATCGCATACCATAACAGCCGTTCACTGTCCATGTAAATCATAATCTAACTTTATTCCTCCTGTGGTTTGAATGTAACCAAGTATAGTAATTGAATTGCTGTGTACTTTTTGATGACATGATTTACACAGTGTCACCAAATTGAATTTACTATTTTTATGGAAATGGCCTGTGAAATTTTTGTCATCAGCAGTGCATTGAAATTCAATGTGATGTACATCTAATGGAATATCTGTTTTTTTAGTTGGGGAATATTTGCATATTTCACATTCATCTACGATTTTTTTAGCATTATACTTGCTTTTTTGAGTATTTATAACTTTAGACTTTTTATTTAACAGTCGATTTCGTATATTAAATGCAGATGTGATAAAATCTTCATTTAATCCAACTGCTTTAGCAATTTCTAATCCATATAGTGAATCACATGGTCCGGGTTTAAGTTTTCTTTCAAAGATAATATCATTGTCTTTAACATTGACACTTAGATGACATATTTGCAATCTTTTGTTCTCTTTTATCTCTATTAAATTAGCAACCTCATGGAGATGAGTTGTAAACACAAATTTGGCTTTTTTTTCAATAAGGTCAAGTACAGACATTGTAAATAATGCTGTTGCCGACAAATGTTCTGTGCTATGAGTTAATTCGTCAGCTAAAACTAGACACTTTTCATTGGCTACTTTTTGTATCTTCCTTAAGCCAATCATTTCTGTTACAAAAGAACTTTGGCATTTCCACAAGTTGTCTTGTGAATCTACTTGTGATATAAGTGTATCAAATGGAGCAAACACAAATTCTGAACAGGGTACATACAGACCACATTGAGCTAATACAACACAAAGACCTAATGATTTTAATAAACTGCTTTTTCCACATGAATTTAATGCATATAATAACATGCCATTTGAGTCATTGGTTAAAGAGATATTGTTGGGAACATATGGCACATCATCATTAACACGTTCAATTATTGGGTGTCTCATAGCTGTTGCATGTACAAATGATTCGTTATCATTTTTCACAAGAGGTCTACAATAATTGTATAACTTTGCACATGTCGCATTTGATTGAGAAAGATCGAGTTTTTCAACATACTCTCGTAATTTTATAAATAGATTACAATTTGTTTTACTAAAATTGTTAATATAAGCCAGATAATGAGCCTTTATTTTTTGAGCAAGCATTTCTCTTGATTTGACAAGTTTAAGTGAGTCTTGTTTAAGTTCATCAGTTGTAAATTTGCACGTGTTGGTTTGTTGTTTTAATGACAGAAACTTGAAATCTTTTCCTAATTTGGACTTGAGTAATTCAAACCTTATTTTAGTACATGTATACATATAGCCTTCCTGGTCGCATTGAATTTTGATCCAATCATTTCCATTTACAATTTTATCATATCCAGATCGTGTATTCTCCATTTTGTTTTCAATGTCTTGTATATTATTCGCAATTGTATCTAATTCCAATACAATACCTTGTCTAAAATAATTGTTTATTGAAATATTGGATTCATTCAAATTATACTTTCTCAACTCGTCCATGTTGAAAGCCTTTTCTAATTCATTGACTATACTTTGTAATTGACAGGATGTACTTTTGTCAAGATTTGATGACATGAGAACATCCGATTTGCTATTATTAAGCAATTTAACTAATTCTAGTATGTTTTGATACGAAATATATAGATTATGTAGCTCAAATGGATGTAACATGCCAAGATTCAGTTTACGATGCAATTTTTCAAAGTCAGACATGTCATCCAAGAACTTTATAAATTGTTTATAATCACTGACAGAATTATTTGCATAATCACTGACAGCATTGTGAAAATTGTATTGTGCATTGATTTCTTGAAAGGTTTTGAAAGGTTTGCACAAAAGATGTTTAAGAGCTCTTCTTCCAATGGCTGTTCGGGTTTTATTTATAACATGAAACAAGCTTCCAAAACGATGTGTAACTGTGTGTGCTTGGGTACTTAAAATGTTTAATTGTCGTATAGTGTTTAAGGGCATAGACATATATTTGTATTCATCAATTACATAAGGAACTGCTAGATTATTTATGTATTTACTATCATGATTTCCAATAAACTCGATCAACTTTATAGAATTCAAAGCAGTTAATTGTCTACATTCAAGATTAAAATGTTCAAGAGGCGTCAGCAAACCAAAATTTACATGTTGATACACCTTTTGAAAAAACATATTTTGATATTGAGCTGTATTTTGTTCATCTCGACTCGTTGTTTCGCATTTCCAATGAAGCTTATTTACTTCCAAAGATTCACGTAAAGAATCCTGCTGAAATGGTTTAGGTATATTGTCTGTATTTTTTATATAAACCAATAATTCACTTGTATTATATCTCAGTAAAATCCTATAAATTTCATCAAGAACGTTCTCAAATGATTCATGTGAAATTTCTTGAAACATTTCGTACGTATCAAACGTATTGGTGCTCATGTTGATATTGCAAATACTATAACCGATTACGTAATCTTTTTTTTGTTTTTGTATGTCAAAAAGTATACTTGATACATTGTTACCATCTGAATTTTTTTCTTCCACAATATCGATAGGTTGAATACCAGGTGAATAAATGCCTGTTACAGAACGTTTCTTTTTATTACTTGAAATAGTTTCATCTTGGTCAATAACGACTACTGTGTATCCATTGTCAAGTAATATTGGTAAATATTTTGACATTGAAATTTTTTGAAAACCTCCAAATAAAGGGTTTTTTCTATCAATTGTAGTAACTGCCTTGTTTTTGCGTGACACTTGTATATTTAAAAGTCCACAAACTTCAATTAAATTGCCAATGCATTCTTTGTCATTCTTGACCATAATCATTTCATAAAATATACCATTTTGTAATAGAATACACGTTTTCTCCCCATACTCTTTAGTATATTTTAAATAATAGGAGATATATTCTTCAATAAGTGATGGTGATAACGATGACATATTTAGTTACTTTACAATATTAAATATGTTTAAATCAATGTTTGCTCACCAATTGTGATTTTTATAAATATTTAATAGCTTTGTTTCAAATTCGCCAACAAATTGCTTATAATTACATAACGGCCCCGTTACAAACTTATTTCGCACGGTTTCTTTTAAATTTTGAAATTTGTCAAGATTTTCAGCAAAGTATACAGCCTTGTCAACATACTCTTTCTTACTATATGTAACATACTCTGCAAGACCAGAGTTTTTCATAAAGCTACTAGTAACATTTTGTGAATGATAGTGTCTTTCACCATCAAATAGTGTTAGAATTGGAACTCCCATACACAATGATTCGCAACTAGTTGTCGTACCCGAGTAAGGGAATGTGTCAAGTGAAATGTCCATTTTATTATAGTCGTCAAGGTGTTCACTATATGTATCAGAATATGGAAGAACTGTAACTCTTTCAAGCACTTTTGGATCTTTGAAACTATCGAAAAATTGTTGTTTCAACTTTGGTGTAAGAAATTCTTTTGTTTTAATAATGAAACGGGCACTCGGAATGGCTTGAAGAACTTGTTCCCATACTGAAATTAACATTGTGTTTATTTTGTTGTATCGATTAAAACTGCCAAATGTTATGTATCCATTTTTCACATATGGTTGTTCTTTTAATACTGGTAAATTATCGATTCCCATACTTGGAGTATACGCTAAGAAACACCTGTCCATAAATATCAACTTTTCTTGATAGTATTTTTGTGAAGCCGAACTATCACAATATCTATCAGTGATTCGATAATCCATAGATCTAATTCCGCTAGAATTGGGATAACCACAATAACTGATTTGAATTGGAGCAGGTTTTAAGACAAATGTATCTAAACGATTGTCACCTGTATGTGCCGACAAATCAAAAAGAATGTCAATATTATGAGACTGAATAAGTGCTTTTAGATCTTCTGGTGACTTGTTTTTCACAACAAACCAATTGCATTGTTTGAACATTTCTTTTAGGTCTACAACCTTAACTGAATAACAATAAACGTTGAACAAATCGTAGTTAATATGATTTAGGATACTGTGAATAAAATAAGCTACAGGATGACATATAAAATCCCCAGAAACAAATCCAATATTCAATTTAGCTTTTGTTTTTCTCATATCATTTCTGTTTTTACATTTGAATAGTTCTTTCTTAACAACGTAGTTTGGACAACCTACTTTGTAATTATCAATAACAACTGGGTAAATTTTATTAATATTTTTATGAAGCTTGGAAATATACATTGGGTCTTCAATTAAATGTGAAATATAGTTGACGTCTAGTAATTTATTTTGATAAGCAAGTGATAGTCTTGGCTTATAGGATAGTGCTTTGTTGTAGCCGTCAATTGCTCCTGTAAAGTCACACTCATAACATTTAGCTAATCCCATGTTCATATACATGCTTGCAATGAGCATGTCTTTATCAACAGAAATGTGTGCTCTTTGAAAATTTGCAATTCCTTTTTCATAATGGAAGATTGCTTTGTCAGTACTTCTGAGCTCGGTGTAAATAACACCTATTTGATTATTAATATCTGGGTCTAAAGGATCCATTTCATAAGCAAGGTTGAAAAAGTATAAAGACAGTTCTCTATCTTGAATTGTAAAGTAAATGCTACCAATCCCATTTAGACATTTAACCTTGAACTGTTTTAAACTTTGAATTGCACCTTCATTCTTCTCTTTTTCTAATAAAAGATCGATAATACCAATTGCAAGTTTATAGTGATGAAGACTGTCTTCTAGTTTGTTAGCTCTATGGAACATAAATCCAAAATTATAATGCAATTGATAATCACATGGGTCTACCATGAGAACTTGATGAAGAAGTGCCAAGTTCTCTTCAACATTAGGATTGAATATTGTTAAAAACATGAAAATCATCTTGTAAATTTCCATAGCTTGTCTATGAAACGGTTCCAAATTCAAAACTTTTCTAATATGTGCAATAGCAACATATAGTGTGTTTTTTTCTTCATTTGTAAAAGGTTGTCTATTAGGTTGCAATCCAACCGTTCTTACAAGCAATTCTCCACTAATGTAATAAGTTTCTTTTACCTCTGATTTATATCTATAAACTTGAAAAGGGTTTAAAGTATCTAAAAATCGAATTAATTTGCTTGATAATTTAATACATTCAACATACTTTTCATTGTCAAGCGTTTTTGTCCTTAGAAGGTGTTCTTGTGCATTTGTATAAAGATTATGAAGTGTTTTGTGTTCTGTTAAGAATGTTTCAATATCAGGCACGGTATCAGACATTATATAATAAGCATTGGTAAAAAAACTAAAACTGGAACGAATTTAAAAATAAATATATTAGTATCGTATACGTAACAATGAGCACTATTCAACAGTTAAGACAACGTGTAAAGTTATTGCTAAAAAAACCACAAAGCGTACAAAGAACACCGGAATGGTATAGAGACAGACAAACACGTATTACTGCTTCTGAAGCAGCATCTTGTCTAAAAAAGTCACAACGTGTCTGTGAAAATTATGTGAAAAACTTTAATGTTCCCAATTTTAAATATAATGAACTTGCAAATCTTAATCCATATGAATCAAAAGAAGACTATATTATAAAGAAATGCTCGTCTTTTTTTGGATTACAAGGTGATTCATTCAAAGATACAGTATACACATTGTGGGGCAAGAAATATGAAGATATAGCCTCAAGATTATATTCAAAATTAAATGACACAACTGTATTGGAATTTGGACTGATATGTCATAGTAGATTGAAATGGTTAGCAGCAAGTCCTGATGGAATTACTCCGGATGGTGTAATGCTCGAAATTAAATGCCCCAAAAGTCGTAAAATAGACAACACTATACCACCACTCTACTATTATATTCAATGTCAAATTCAATTAGAATGTTGCAATTTAGAAGAATGTGATTTTTTCGAATGTGAAATAATGGAATGTGAAAATGAAAAAGAATGGTTAGAAATCCAATTACAAGATAAACAAGATAAAGGTATTCTACTTCAACTGAAAAACACTCAACAATTCATATATCCACCAATTGAACTAAATAACGAACTGGATTACATCTCATGGAAAAATAAATCAAGTAATTGTAATTATATCCCTACCTATTATGTAATAACTAAATACAACAATATCAAAATTAAGCGTGACAAAGAATGGTTTGAAGCTGTACGTAATGACATTAAAGACGTGTGGCAGCTAATTACAAAGTTGCAGTCCAATAAAGATGATTTTCTTAAATATAAAGAATCAATCGACCTCTTGAAAAACAAAGCGTATTACATGAAATATGAATCTACACAATGTATGATTCATCATGACAATACAACATACATACAAATTGATGACACTAATTGTATGATATCATCGGATAGTTAGGAACTAATGCTTACGAGTGATTGTTCTGCGCTCAATTTAATTACTGTGACTTTGAACTTTGATTGAAATGTTTCTCCAACATATGTTAAAACTGACTGAAGAACGCTGTCAGAACTATCTGATGAGTAAATATTTATAGTGTTAGCTACCTTGTCAATTTGGTCTCCTGCTCTATTTTGAATATACCATATGGACATATTGTCTAAAATAGTGATATACTCATTTTTGCCTAATGATATCTGTTGTAAAGGGAATGGATAATATAATGAATGTATCGCCTTTGAAAAACCCAATTTTGAAGAATGTACGGCATTTAAACATCGTTCTGTACAACAATAACCCATAAAATCAGAAAGGTCGCCATATTCGTTTAAAACATTATTTAGATTTGATTTAGCATGTTGTAATCCTAAATTATGTCCAATTTCATGTACATATGACATTGGATTGTCAGCAACATCTCCATCTATCCATACTCTACATGATGAATTTACGGAACAAGGGCCTAAAGTGCCTAGTCCCGTGAAAAAACATCCTTTTGGTAAAACATAAATTTTATATAAATAACTGTCAATATTTATAGGAAACATTCTCCGAATTACGTCATCTGTGCGGTCTGCCCATATTGAATATGTGTCCCTACACATACCAATATTTTCGGGGCATGGTATTTGGATAAAAGTAGGAAACACTGTTGGTTGAAATTGTAATTTGCCAGGAGAACAATGATATAGAATATTTTTTACAGAGTTGTTGTTTGTTATAAGCACATTACTTGCTTGGTCAAATGTTAATGAAGGTGGTGCATTACATACACTTAAAATTATTGTAAGAGCTTTTATGGTTTGTGAACCAACTTGTTTAATTAACAAAATTGCAGTTGATAGAAAAGCTGATAAAAACATATGATACTATCTCGCAGATTATTAATTTGTACAATTTAAATTTAAACGCACTTTTATTTTATATGTCATTAGTAATTATGACAAGATATTACGTAAGCCCCATAAGTGGACGTATTATCAAATCGACAGGTAAAACATTCAAAATATTAAAAGAAAAAGGTTATTTTATCGATAAACATAAATGTTTTTACAATATAAAATCTGCTGAAAGATGTTTATCACGGCTAATGAAGTTGTATCCAAATTTAACATACTTTCCTTCTTCTTTCACAACAATTCCAAAAACATACAAAAAACAAGGCCCAGCTAGAGCTTTTATCCCAGATAAATCTTTACAAAATGCCATAGGATATGTTGATAAAAAAGGTAAAATAAAGAAAATAAAGCCTATGGCATTGAGTGAAAGCCATGTTGTTGTTAAGGATCCGTATAATGCAATTGAACGCGATATTAACAAAGCTCCAATAGCAACAGCTTCAGAAAATGTGCAAATACAAACTCAATTAAGCAATGATGAACCAATTATTGACAGAAAAGAAATAGCACTCGTATACAACCCAATTCAAAATGATTTTATTCCAATTAAAGGCGAGGTGTCTACACAAACTCAAAAAGAGGTATTATCTACTGTGAATCAAGAACTTATTCCCTTAAAATTACCTCCAATTAAAAAGGATAGTAATATTTCAGGAGTTATTATGGATAAAAACAAAGTAAAAGGAATTGTTACAACCAAAAATGAAATACAATTACTAAATGAGTTGTTAGATGAACTAAATCAAGCTTCTAATATTAATCTCACTCCAACTAAAACAACTAAGCC
>Ga0172372_10005824_pt1 | contig 17014 bp, 11 predicted proteins | sample LakKiv5m_2_FD_114544 | JGI IMG/M metagenome (GOLD analysis project Ga0172372, IMG submission 114544) | Freshwater microbial communities from Kabuno Bay, South-Kivu, Congo - kab_092012_9.5m | ecosystem: Environmental > Aquatic > Freshwater > Lake | place: Democratic Republic of the Congo...
CCGGCGGTGGGTGGTCCCGCCAAGAGCCAGCTGGTGCATGAGGTGGATGCCATGGGGGGCGTGATCGGTCGGCTGGCCGATGCCACCGCTCTGCAGAAACGCATCCTCAATGCCAGCCGAGGCCCTGCGGTCCGGGCTCTGCGGGCACAGACCGACAAGCGCCAGTACGCGCGCCAGATGCTGCAGCTGCTGCAGCACACCCCCAATCTGTCCCTGCGTGAGGCCATGGTCACCGGCCTTGCGGTGGAGCTCGACGCCGATCCGCAGGCGGCCGCTGGCGACGACCCGATCGGGCGGGTGATCGGTGTGCGCACCTACTTCGGCAGCCTGTATCGCGCGGCGGCCGTGGTGCTCACCACCGGCACCTTCCTGGGCGGGCGCATCTGGGTCGGCAGCCAGAGCATGGCGGCGGGCCGGGCCGGCGAGCCGGCCGCCGAGGGGCTCAGCCAGGCTCTGCGCGATCTCGGTTTCCGGCTCGAACGCCTCAAGACCGGCACCCCGGCGCGGGTGGACCGCCGCAGCCTCGATCTCGATCAGCTGGAGGAGCAGCCCAGTGATGCGCACGATCGCTTCTTTTCCTTCGATCCAGCTGCCTGGGTGAGCGGTGAGCCGATGAGCTGCCACATCACCCGCACCACGGCCGCCACCCATCAGCTGATCCGCGATAATTTACATCTAACGCCGATCTATGGCGGCTTCATCGACAGCAAGGGCCCTCGCTACTGTCCCTCTATTGAAGACAAGATCGTGCGCTTTGCCGACAAGGAAAGCCACCAGATCTTCCTGGAGCCAGAGGGGCGCGATACACCCGAGATCTATGTGCAGGGTTTCTCCACCGGCCTACCGGAGCGGCTGCAACTGCAACTGTTGCGCACCCTGCCGGGCCTGGAGCGCTGCGTGATGCTGCGGCCCGCCTATGCCGTCGATTACGACTATCTGCCCGCCACCCAGCTGCGGCCGAGTCTGGAGACCCGGCGGCTGCAGGGGCTGTTCAGCGCCGGCCAGCTCAACGGCACCACCGGCTATGAGGAGGCCGCCGCCCAGGGCCTGGTGGCCGGCCTGAATGCAGCGCGCCGGGTGCGGGGTCAGGCGCCGGTGCATCTGCCCCGCGAAGGCAGTTACATCGGCACCATGATCGATGATCTGATCAGCAGCGATCTGCGCGAACCCTATCGGGTGCTCACCAGCCGCAGCGAGTACCGGCTGGTGCTGCGCGGCGATAATGCCGATCGACGGCTGACCCCGCTGGCCTGGGAGCTGGGGCTGATCGACGAGCGTCGCTGGGGAATTCATCAACGCAAGCAGCAGGCGATTGAAGCGGAGAAGCAACGGCTGAGTCGTCAGCGATTGCGCGCTTCCGATCCGGCGGCGGCGGCCATCGAGGCTCAGAGCGGCGCCGTGATCAAGGGCTCGATCACCCTGGCCGATCTGTTGCGCCGCCCCGGCTTCCATCAGGAGGATCTGGTGCGCCACGGCCTGGCCGATGCGGCGCTGCCCGCCGATGTGCGCGAGGGCGCCGAGATCGACATCCGCTACAGCGGCTACCTGGCGCGCCAGCAGCAGCAGATCGAGCAGGTGCAGCGGCAGCTGGGGACAGAACTGCCCGCCTCGATCGACTACAGCGCCATCCACACGCTCGCCGCGGAAGCCCGCGAGAAACTGGCGGCGCTGCGGCCTCACACCCTGGGGCAGGCGGCGCGACTGCCGGGGGTCAGCCCAGCCGATGTCACGGCCCTGCTGCTGTGGCTGGAGCTGCAGCGGCGACGCCCGGCCAGCGCCCCGGCGCCAGCTCCGGAGGCAGCTCCGGAGGCAGCCCGGGAGGCAACTCGGGAGGCAACGGCCGAGGCAGGCGCGGCCAGGTCTGCGGAACCGCCGGTAAGGTTGGCTGTCCCTGGAGGTTTGCAGGAACGCAGGTGAGTCCTTCCAGCCACGGCCGACCGCCCCAGCCCGCCGCATCGGGTCGCTCCCTGCGGGGCCTGCCCCGTTCCCGTGCCTTCTGGGAACTGAAGGCAGAACAGATGATGAACCGGATCTTCGATCCGGAAGATCCGATCGATCTGTCGTTTGAACCGGCCTCGCCCGAACGGGAGGGTTCCGAGGCCAGCACTATGGCCAGCACCACTGTGCCGTCGCCTGCGGTCGCCCTCGCCGCCGCGGCCGCGGCCCTGGCCTCTGCAGCGCCCACGGCGGCCCCCACTGCGGCAGACACCACGGCGGCAGACGCCACAGCAGCCACCGGGATGCCGGCCACGGCTGCGGCCACGATGCCGGCAACCACAGCTGCGGCAGCAGCTGTGGTTGCAGCTGTGGCAGCGGCCTCGGCGACAGATGGGGCGACAGAGGTCACGGCTGCGGCGGTCACCCCCGGCCGACTGCGCAATCGCCCCGGCCGCGCCCCCCGCCGAGAGCGCGCGCCGCTGAGCAGCGCCAGCGAGGCCGACGCCGCCCGAACGAAGCCAGGGCTGGATGATCGCCTCGTGCTCGGATCCGCTCTGGCCGGGGTGTGCCTGCTGAGCGTGGCCGGTTCGCTGATGTATTTCGGCTACTGGAACCGGCTGCAGCAGAACCTGGCGCAGGAACGCAATCTGCTGCTGGTGGAGCGCCTGCGCAGCCTCGGTCCCGCCAACCCCACCCCGGCCCCCGCTGCCCCGCTGGCGGCGCCCGGCCTGCCGGCAGCGCCCGCTGCCGCCGCAGCCCCCGGCGGCGAGGGTCTGCCGCCGCCCCCCCCGGAGGAGCCCTGGATGCAGCAGCTCTCGACCCTGCCCAGCCCCGCCGCCACGCCGCCGCGTGTGCTCACGGTGCCGGTGAGTCCGCGGCTGGGGGCTGCGGCGCCGGCGGCAACTGCCCCGGCAACCGCCCCGGCGGCCACTGCGGCCGCCGCCGCTGGCACCCCGGCCAGCCGTCCCCAGGCCAGCCGTCCGCCGGCCGGCACCCTGCCGCTCCAGCTGGTCGGTGTGGTCGGCGGTGCGGGCCGCAGCAGCTCGGCCATCTTCCTGGTGGGGGGCAGCTCGATGAGCGTGAACAGCGGCGAGATGATCGGCTCCAGTGGCTGGCGGCTGCGCAGCGCTGAGGGGGAGACCGCCCTGATCGAACGCGATGGCGATGTGCGCCAGGTGTCGATCGCCAGCGGCAACGGCTTCTGAAACAGCGGCATCACCCCGATCGGGCTGCCTGCAGGACGATGAGCACCTCCCCCCTCAGCGGCCGGGTCGCCCTGGTCAGCGGGGCCGCCCGGCGCACCGGCCGCTGCATCGCGCTGGCCCTGGCGGCAGCCGGCGCCGATGTTGTCGTGCACCACCGACACAGCGCCGCGGAGGCGCAGGAGCTGGTGGCCGCAATCCGCGCCCGCGGTCGCCGGGCCCTGCCCCTGGCGGTGGATCTGGGCGATGCCACCGCCACGGGCGAGGCCTTCGCCGCCGCCGCCCGCGAGCTGGGCAGCCTCGACATCCTGGTCAACAACGCCTCGGGCATCCTCTGGGAGGGCCCCGAGGAGCTCGACAGCGCCGCCTGGCACTGGAGCCTGGAGCAGACGCTGCACATCACCGTCCACGCCTGCCAGGCCGCCCTGCCGATCATGCGCCGGCAGGGTTTCGGCCGCATTGTCAACCTGATCGATGTCGATGCGGATTCGCTGCGGGCCGCATCGTTGCTGCTGCCCTACAAGATCGGCAAGGCCGGGGTGCTGAGGCTCAGCCGCAGCCTGGCCGTCAGCGAGGCCTGCCACGGCATCACGGTCAACGGTGTCTCCCCCGGCAGCCTCGACAACTCGGCGCGCAAACCGCCGCTGGAGCGGATTCCGGCAGGCCGCTACGGCCGTGAGGAGGAGGTGGCCCGGGCGGTGCTGTTCCTGGCCGATCCGGCCAGCGCCTACATCACCGGCACCAACATCAAGGTGAGTGGCGGCTATCTGATCTGAGCGGCAGCGCCCCCGGCCGCAGGGCTGCCTCAAGGTCGAAATGTCAGCTCAGCATGGCGGCTACGTGATCTGCCGCCACAGGATCTGCCGCCACAGGATCCGCTGCCACAGGATCCAATGTTGTCAACGCCGGCAAGGCCGATTGTGATCGGAGTTGCCGGTGGGACTTTCAGGCAGCCCTGCCCCCGGCCGGGATCATGCCGGCCCCTCGCCTGCCGTCGCAGCTCAGAGCAGGGTCACCCTGCCGCTGCCGATATCGAAGTAGGCGGAGCGGATCGTGAGCTTGCCGGCGGCCACCGCATCGTTGAGCACCGTGCTGCGGCTGGTGAGCTGGCCGGCTGCGTAGCGCACGTTGCCCTGGATCGCCTGGCTGAGCGCATCGCCCCTGTGCAGGCTGGCCCGGATCGGCTTGACCAGCCCCTCCAGCAGGGGAGTGAGCGGCTCGCTGGCGATCGCCGCCTTGACGGCACCGCAGCCGCTGTGGCCCATCACCAGCACCAGCGGCGTACCCAGCACGGCCACGGCGTATTCCAGCGAGGCGATGCCGTCGTCGAAGGCGGTGTTGCCGGCACTGCGCACCTGGAACAGCTCGCCGGAGCCGCAGGCGAACAGCCAGCCGGGATCCACGCGCGAATCAGCGCACGAGAGGATCGCCGCAAAGGGCTTCTGGCCCTGGGCCAGGGCCACCGGATCGATCTGGCAGTTCCGCTCCCAGATGCTGTTGAGGGTCGCCATGCGCTGCTCCGGGCTGGCCTTGCCGCTGGCGGCGGCCCAGGCGGTGGCAAAGCGGGCGTTGCCTTCCTTCAGGCGGCTGAGGGCATCCTGCGGTGTGCACACCTGGAGGCTTTCCACCAGCTGGTGATCCATGGGCCCGCTGGCCCGGGCGCTGCGGGGAACCACGGTGGGCAGGGCGATACCGGCAACGCCGAGGGCGGAGCCGAGCAGCAGATCACGGCGGTTCATGGGTGAATCCAGCGAAAACATCAATCCATTGACCTTGGTAGGCGTGCCCGCGCCGGCGCGCCACAGGGCGCCACAGCCGCCACAGGGCGGCACAAACAGCCGCCGTGGGAAAATCGCCGATCCGCTTGTTTTTCCGCCATGCGCAGCCACGGGTGCGGCGATCTCCGTGCCGACCACGCCGGCCAGGACGTGCAGCTCTGCGGCTGGGTCGACCGCCGCCGCGACCACGGCGGTGTGATCTTCATCGATCTGCGCGATCGCAGCGGCACCGTCCAGATCACCGTGGATCCCGATCTGGGCGCCGCCGCCTTCGCGGTGGCCGAACATCTGCGCCACGAGACGGTGGTGCGGGTGCAGGGCCGGGTGCGGGCTCGACCGGCCGAATCGATCAATGCAAGGCTGGCCACCGGCAGCATCGAGGTGCTGGCGGCCCAGATCACGGTGCTCAATCCTCTGCGCGCCAACCTGCCCTTTCCGGTGTCGGTGCACGACGAGGAGAACACCCGCGAGGAGCTGCGGCTGCGCTACCGCTACCTGGATCTGCGCCGCGAGCGCATGGCCCGCAACCTGCGCCTGCGCCATGCGGCGGTGCGGGCGATCCGCGGCTTCCTGGAAGCGGAGGGCTTTCTGGAGGTGGAGACACCGGTGCTCACCCGCTCCACCCCCGAAGGCGCCCGCGACTACCTGGTGCCCAGCCGCGTCTGCGGTGGTGAATGGTTCGCCCTGCCCCAGTCGCCGCAGCTGTTCAAGCAGCTGCTGATGGTGGGCGGCATCGAGCGCTACTACCAGATCGCCCGCTGCTTCCGCGATGAAGACCTCAGGGCCGACCGCCAGCCGGAGTTCACCCAGCTGGACATGGAGATGAGCTTCCTGGATCAGGAGCAGATCCTGGCCCTCAATGAAGGCCTGATCGCCTCGATCTGGAAGGCGGTGAAGGGCGTCGAGCTGCCCACACCCTTCCCGCGCCTCAGCTGGCACGAAGCCATGGAGCGCTATGGCACCGATCGCCCCGACACCCGCTATGGCATGGAGCTGGTGAATGTGAGCGATCTGGTGGCCGACATGGGCTTCAAGGTATTCAGCGGCGCCGTGGCCGCCGGTGGATCGGTGAAGGTGCTGCCGGTGCCCGGTGGCAACGAGGCCCTCTCCAATGTGCGCATCAAGCCCGGCGGCGATGTGTTCAGCGAGGCCCAGAAAGCCGGTGCCGGCGGTCTGGCCTTCATCCGGGTGCGCGACAATGGCGAAATCGACACGATCGGTGCGATCAAGGACAACCTCAGCGAGGCGAAGCAGGCCGAACTGCTGAGCCGCACCGGTGCGCAGCCCGGCACGTTGCTGCTGTTCGGTGCCGGCGATACCGCCACCGTCAACAAGGCGCTCGATCGGGTGCGTCAGTTCCTGGCCCGTGAGCTGGGCCTGATTCCCGCCGACCGCGACAACAACCTCTGGAACTTCCTCTGGGTGGTGGATTTCCCGATGTTTGAGTTCAACCGGGACGAAAACCGCCTCGAGGCCCTGCATCACCCCTTCTGCGCCCCCAACCGCGAGGACCTCGGCGATGACCCCGCCGCCTGGGCCGACACCCTGCCGACGGCCCGCGCCCAGGCCTATGACCTGGTGCTCAATGGCCTCGAACTCGGCGGTGGTTCGCTGCGCATCCACGACTCAGCGCTGCAGCGCCAGGTGCTGCAGACGATCGGCCTGCCGCTGGCGGAGGCCAATGCCCAGTTCGGTTTCCTGATGGAGGCCCTCGATCTGGGCGCCCCACCGCACGGCGGCATCGCCTTCGGTCTCGATCGGATCGTGATGCTGCTGGCCGGCGAGGAATCGATCCGCGACACGATCGCCTTCCCCAAGACCCAGCAGGCCCGCTGCCTGCTCACCGGCGCCCCCGGCGCTGTGGCCGATCGTCAGCTGCAGGAGCTGCATGTGGCCAGCACCTGGCAACCGGAGGCCGACTGAGGCCGCACGGCTGAGGCCCACCGGCCCGATCCAGGGGTGGGAACAGCCGGCCGCCTGCGGCGTCGCCGGCCGTTGATGGCAGCCGGGCCCGGACGCTGCCGGGCTGCCGCCGGCGGCAGCCCGTCTGGGCAGCGCGTAGCCGGGCTGTGTGCAGGCAGCGCGATCCAAGCCCTTCAGGCGGCGAGGGCAGCGAGCTCGGGCCATGACGACCATGACGACCATGACGACCAGGGCGACCAGGGCGACCAGGGCGGCCAGGGGCATGTCGGCTTTCAAGGCTCTGGCTCGTGGGCTGGCCATTGTGTAGCTGCAGCTACAGGCCCGCCGGCGGCGGCTTGGTGCAATGCCTGATAGCTGCTCTGCCCGCCCTGGCGGTCGACCCCTGCCTTGAGGTCCCTGGCGCTGACGCTGGCCCCCCTGGCGCTGACAGCAAAGCCAGGGATCCGTTCGCCCGCGCCCAGTGCCCTTACTGCGGGGTGGGCTGCGGCCTCGAGCTCAGGCCCGCGGCCGATGCCGCCGATCCGCGCTGGAGCACCCGCGGCGATCGCCACCACCCCTCCTCCCTGGGGCAGGTGTGCGTCAAGGGCGCCACGGTGGGCGAAACCCTGCACCACAACCGCCTGGGCACGCCCCTGTGGCGTGCGCGCATCGATCAGCCGTTCAGCCCGATCAGCTGGGAGCAGGCCTTCACGATCCTGGTGCAGCGCATCGAGACCACCCTGGCGGAACGGGGCCCGGCGGCGCTGGCCTTCTACGGCTCCGGTCAGTTCCTCAGCGAGGACTACTACCTGGCCAACAAGCTGCTCAAGGGGGCCCTGGGCAGCAACAACTTCGATGCCAACTCACGCCTGTGCATGAGTGCGGCCGTGGCCGGCTATGGCCGCAGCCTCGGCTCCGATGGCCCTCCCTGCTGCTACGACGACCTCGATCAGGCCGATCTGGTGCTGTTGATCGGCACCAACACCGCCGATTGCCATCCGGTGTTGTTCCAGCGCCTGCTCAAGCGCAAGCGCAGGCAGAAGCAGGCCCTGCGCCTGGTGGTGGTCGATCCACGCCACACCGCCACCGCCGCGGCGGCCGATCTGCACCTGCCGATCCGTCCCGGCACCGATCTGGTGCTGCTGTGCGGCATCGGCCATCTGCTGCTGGAGCTGCAGGCTCTCGATCGGCCCTTCCTCGCCGCCCACACCGAGGGCTTCGCGGAGCTGGAGGCCCTGTGGCGGCAGTGGACACCGCAGCGGGTGTGTGATCTATGCGGCATCAGCAGCGCCGAGCTGCAGCAGCTGGCTCAGTGGTGGGCCGAGGCCAGCGGCGTCCTCAGCCTCTGGTCGATGGGGGTGAACCAGAGCCGTGAAGGCACCGCCACGGTGAGCGCCATCATCAACCTGCATCTGGTCACGGGCCAGATCGGCCGCCCCGGGGCGGGACCGTTTTCGCTCACCGGTCAACCCAACGCCATGGGCGGCCGCGAGGTCGGCGGCCTGGCCCAGCTGCTGCCCGGCTACCGCAGCGTCAGCGACGCCGAGCACCGCCGGGAGCTGGAGCACCACTGGGATCTGGCGCCCGGTTCGATCAGCCCGCTGCCGGGGCTGGCGGTATGGCAGCAGATCGAGGCGATGGAGCGGGGTGAACTCGATCTGTGGTGGGTGGCCGCCACCAACCCGCTGGTGAGCCTGCCGTGGCTGGATCGGGTGCGGGCCGCCGCGACCCGTTGCCCGCTGGTGGTGCTGAGCGAGGCCTATGCCGGCACCGAGACCGAGGCGGTGGCGCACCTGCTGCTGCCGGCGGCGCAATGGAGTGAGAAGAGCGGCGTGATGACCAATTCGGAGCGGCGCGTCAGCCTCTGCCCCGCCTTCCGCCCACCACCGGGCCAGGCGCGGGCCGACTGGGCGATCTATGCCGAGCTGGGGCGACGGCTGGGCTTCGAGCGCCAGTTCAGCTATGGCTGCGCCGCGGAGGTCTATGCCGAATTCACCGCGATCACCGCCGGCCGGGTCTGTGATCTCAGTGGTCTCAGCCATGCCCTGCTGGCGGAGCATGGTCCGCAGCAGTGGCCCTTCCCGGCCGGTACCGCCCCGGGCGGTGGCCAGGCCCGTCTGTATGAACCGGCGTGCCCCTTTCCCGCGGCGCCGGCCGGCCATCGCTTCCCCACCCCGTCCGGTCGCGCCCGCCTGCTGGCGGAGCCGCCCCTCGGCCTGGCCGAACCCCCCTGTGATGCCTATCCGCTGGTGCTGACCGTGGGCCGTTACCTGGGCCATTGGCACACGATGACCCGCACCGCCCATGTGGCGCGGCTGGTCCAGCAGCATCCGGAGCCTTTGTTGGAGCTGCATGCCACCGATGCCGAGCGTTATGGGCTGCGCGATGGTGAGCTGGCGGAGCTGTGCTCGCGGCGCGGCAGCCTGCGGGCCAGGCTGCAGGTCAGCGAACGCATCCGTCCCGGCACGGTGTTTCTGCCGATGCACTGGGGCGCCAGCCAGACGAATGCCTGTGAGGCCAACCGACTGATGCATGAGCAGGCCTGCCCCCAGTCGAAGCAACCGGAACTGAAGGCGGCGGCGGTGGCCCTGCGGCCCTGGCGCCCCGCTGCGCAGATCAGCTGAGCCTGCGCGCAACCGGGTCAGTCGATGTCGTCGTGGGCGTGGCGGCGGTAGAGGAAGTCCAGCGCCTGATTGCGCAGCTGGCCGTAGCGGCGATCGGCCTGGATCTTTTCGTACTGGCGTGGCCGCTGGAAGGGAATGTCCATCACCTCACCGATCGTGGCGGCCGGACCATTGGTCATCATCACGACCCGATCGGCCAGGAACAGCGCTTCATCGATGTCATGGGTGATCATCAGCACCGTGGGGCGGTGTTCGCGCCAGATCGCCAGCAGCTCTTCCTGCAGTTCCTCCTTGGTGATCGCATCGAGCGCCCCGAAGGGTTCATCGAGCACCAGCACCTCGGGTCGCACCGCCAGGGCCCGGGCGATCGCCACCCGCTGGCGCATGCCGCCGGAGATCTGATCCGGACGTCGGTGCTGTGCCTCCAGCAGGCCCACCATCGCCAGATGGTGCTCCACCACCTCGTCCCGGGCGGCCGGGCTGAGTTCGGGCCGCGCCGCCCGCACCGCCATCGCCACGTTCTGGCGGACGCTCATCCAGGGCAGCAGCGAATAGTTCTGGAACACCACCATGCGATCCGGACCGGGTGGCCCGATCGGTACACCGCGCAGGCGCACCTCACCGGCGCTGGGGGAGAGGAACCCGGAGACCATGTTCAGCAACGTGCTCTTGCCGCAGCCCGAGTGGCCGATCACGCAGACGAACTCGCCCTGGTGCACGGTCAGGTTGATGTCGCGCAGGGCTTCGAAGCGGCCGCGGCGGGTCTCGAATACCTGACCCACCTGCTCGAAGCGGAGAAAGCCGTGGGCAACTTCGGCCAGGCCGGCAGCTGTAGCCGAGCTGGCGGCTGTAGCCAGGCCGGCGGCTGTGGCGCGGCTGGATGGATCCTGCATGGACTCAGCGGTGAGAGGACGTGGATGAGCCGGCCGCAGCGGCGGTGTCGGTGGCGTTGGCGTTGGCGCTGGCGCTGGGCGCCTGCAGCGGCAGGGGCCGCACGGCGGGGGTGGGCTGACCGGGCAGCTGGGCCAGGTAGCCGAGCGGGTCGTCCTGATCGAAGACCAGCCCGTCGGCCAGTGCGAAGGCGCGGCGGCTGAGCGGCAGCGAGGCGAAGCCGGCCTGCTCCAGGGCTCGCTGATAGAGATCCGGGCGGTAAACCTGAGAAAGGATTTCCAGGCGGTTGGCCGGGAACGGGCACCAGCCCCAGCGGCTCAGCTGGGTGAGGATCCAGCAGCCCTCGGCCGGATCACTGCGATGGGCGCGGTCGGCGTGGAAGTGGTTGAAGCGCATCGGCAGGCCTCGCCCGTCGCCGCGGTCGAACTGGCGGCTGAGTGCAGCGGAGGCCCGTTGACCCAGCCACTGGTGCTGGCTGAGCACCTGCACCAGGGCGTCGCGCTCGCTGCTGTCGTCGCAGCGCTCGGCGGCACGCATCAGGCCGGCACACAGCGCCAGCAGCGTCTCGGGCTGGCTGCTGGCCCAGAGCTCCCCACAGGTGAGCACCTTTTCGGGATGGTCTGCCCAGATGTCGTGGTCGCTGGCCAGCACCTGGCCATGCCGCTCCTGCACTGCTGCAGCGACGCGGTAGCGGCCGGCGATGAAGGCGTCGATCTGCTGTTTGCGCAGGCTGCTCTCCATCACCAGCGGCCACATCGGCTCGAATTGCACCTGGTTGCTGATGTCGATGTCGCCACCGGCCAGCCAGTGGCGCAGCAGCAGCTCGGTCATGCCATGGCGCTCGGGCACCGCCACATGCAGCGGCTGCTGACGTTGATCCAGCCATTGTCGCAGGCTGGCCCGATCGCTGACGTTCTGCTCCACCAGCGCCCGGGCGATGCACAGGGCATTGCCGTTGCGGCTGACCGTCATCGGCGTGATCGCCGGCCAGGGCGCGTGGCCATCGAGTCCGAGGCTGAGCCGCAGCGGCGTTGTCGCCGGTGTGATCGCCACATCGATCTCCCCGTCGCGCAGGGCCTGCCCGAGCCGCTCCCAGCTGTTGAAGGCGACGGGTTGCAGCTGCACCGCCTGCGGGTCGAACAGCTGGCGCTCGAGCGCCAGCGCCAACGGCGCCACATCCAGGCCGGGCAGGAAGCCGATGCGGCTGGCCTGCGGCAGGGTGCAGACGGGGCCACGGGCGGGCAGCACGGCGGTGGCGCGGCTCGCCTGGCTGCGCACCTGTTCGGCCTGGCGTTCGAGCTCGGCCCGGCGTTGGCGCAGGCGGCGCTGCTGCTGCAGAAAGCCGATCAGCTCGCTGCGCAGGGTGTAGTACTCGGGGTGCTGCATCACCTCCAGCCGATGGCGCGGCCGCTCGAACGGCACGGCCACGATCTGGCCGATGCGGGCTTGCGGGCCATTCGACAGGCAGATGACGCGGTCGCTGAGCAGCAGCGCCTCGTCGACATCGTGGGTGACCATCACAGTGGTGACACCGGCCTCCTGGCAGAGCTGCATCAGCTGCTCCTGCAGGTTGCCGCGGGTGAGGGCATCGAGGGCCCCGAACGGCTCATCGAGCAGCAGCAGATTGGGCCGGATCGAGAGGGCGCGGGCGATCGCCACCCGCTGCTTCATGCCGCCGGAGAGTTCGCTCGGCAGCTTGTCGGCGGCCTGCTGCAGGCCCACGAGCCTGAGGTTGTGCTCCACCCGCTGACGCCGTTCCTCGGCGCCGGCCTGGCGCAGCACTCGGTTCACCGCCAGAGCCACGTTCTGGCGCACGCTCAGCCAGGGCAGCAGCGAATAGTTCTGGAACACCACCATCCGGTCCGGGCCGGGTTCTGTCACCTGGCGGCCCTCGACCAGGATGCCGCCGATGCTGGCCTGATCCAGGCCGGCCAGCAGGTTGAGCAGGGTGGATTTACCGCAGCCGGAATGGCCGATCAGGGAGACGAATTCGCCGCGGCGGATCTCGAGATTGATGTCCCGCAGGGCGATGTATTCACCGCCGTCATCGAGCGGGAACACCTGCGTGACGGAGTCGACGGTCAGGAAGGCTGATGCGGACATCGCTCACCGGCCTCCGCGGGCGATCAGGCGGCCGGCCAGGGCCACCAGGCGGTCGAGCGCCAGGCCGACGATACCGACATACAGAATCGCCAGGATTATCTGGCTGGAGCTGGAATCACCACCGGCGTTGTAGGCATCCCAGATGAAGTAGCCGATGCCGCCATCAGCCTTGAGCATCTCAGCCGCCACGATCGCCAACCAGGCCAGGCCCACGGAAATCCGCAGGCCGGTGAACACATAGGGAACCGTGGCCGGAATCACGATGCTGCGGATGTAATCCGCCTTGCCCAGCCGCAGCACGCGGGCGACGTTGGTGTAATCCTGTGGGATCTCGCGGATGCCGACTGCGGTGTTGATGATGATCGGCCAGATCGCGGTGATGAAGATCACGAAGATCGCCGAGGTGTTGGCGTCCTGGAACACCATCAGCGAGATCGGGAACCAGGCCAGGGGCGGCACGGTGCGCAGCACCTGGATCACCGGATCGAGACCCTTGCCCACAAAGCGGTTGAGGCCCAGCAGGCCGCCGATGCTGATTCCCACCAGAGCCGCCAGGCCATAGCCGGCGGCGACGCGGGTGAGCGAGATCAGAATCTGCCAGCCCAGGCCCTTGCTGGTACCGCCGTCATCGAAGAAGGGCTGGCTGATGTAGGGATCCCAGGTGTCGACGATCACGTTGATCGGCCCCGGCAGGCGGCTCACCCCGATCAGCAGCGACAGCAGCTGCCAGGCCAGCAGGAAGCCGCCGATGCAGACGAGGTAGGGAACGGCAGGGCGCAGGATCGCCGCCGCCGTGGAGCGGCGCCGTCGCCGCGGGGCGTGGCCGATGGGGGCGGTGGTCGTCATGAATCAGGGCAGAGGGCAGGAACGGGTGCTGCGGCTGGGGAGGCGCAGAGCTGGCTTGGTGAGCTCGTGGCGTGGCTCGGGTGAGATCGCGAATCGCCGGGGATCGAGTTGCCCGACGATTGGCGATCTGCTTGAGGCGTGGATCGGACGATAGATGATCAGGCCAGTGCCTTGAACTTAAGGCTGTCAAGATAGGATTTTGGATTTTCTGGGTCGAACACCACCCCATCAAAGAAGGTTTCCTTGCCACGCGAATCACTGGTGGGAATCGCCCCTTCCTGGCCGATGGCCTTGGCGGCCTCTTCCCACAGGTCGGAGCGGTTCACCTTGTCGATCAGGGTCTTGGTGTCGGTGTTCTGAGGCAGGTAGCCCCAGCGGATGTCTTCGGTGAGGAACCAGAGATCGTGGCTCTTGTAGGGGAAGGAATAGGAATCCTTCTCCTTCCAGAAGTGCATCTTGAGAGGGGTGTCGGTGGCTTTGCGGCCATCGCCGTACTCAAATGTGCCGGCCAGGCGAGGCTTGATGTCGGACACGCTGCACTTGAAGTATTTGTCCTTGGCGGTGATTTCGCACAGCTCGTCGAGGTTGGCGGGGTCTTCGCACCAGATCTGGGCTTCCTGCACCGCCATCAGCATCGCCTTGGCGGCCTTGGGGTTCTTGTCCACCCAGTCGGCCCGCATCGAGAAGGCTTTCTCCGGGTGGTAGTTCCACAGTTCGCCAGTGATGGCTGTCGTGTAACCAAGTTTCTTATTCACAAGGCGCTGGTTCCAAGGTTCACCCACGCAGAAGGTGTCCATGGTGCCGGTCTGCATGTTGGCCACCATCTGTGGTGGGGGCACCACCACCAGGTCAGCATCCTTGTTGGGGTCGATGCCATTGGCGGCCAGCCAGTAGCGCATCCACAGGTCATGGGTACCACCCGGGAAGGTCATGGCAGCCTTCAGCAGCTTGCCGCTGGCTTTTTTCTTATCGGCAATTTCCTTCAATCTTGGATCGCTTAGCTTTACATTCTCCTTGAGAAATTCATTGGACAGGGAGAGCCCCTGACCGTTCACATTCAGTCGCGCCAGTATGTACATTGGCAGCGGCTGTTTGGTCTTGGTGATCTTGCCGGTCGTCAGGAGATAGGGCATCGGCGATAGGATATGAGCCCCATCGATGCCACCGCGCTCGCTGCCGAGCTCGAGGTTGTCGCGGGTCACGGCCCAGGAGGTCTGCTTCACCACCTTCACCTCGGGCATGCCGTGCTTGGCAAAGAAGCCCTTCTCCTTGGCGATGATCAAGGGCGAGGCATCGGTGAGAGCGATGAAACCGAGGGTGGCGGTGTTCACTTCAGGGGCGGCGCCGCCGCTGGCACCGCTGGCGGCTGGCGTGGAGCCATTGCTGCTGCGCTGACCGCCGCAGGCGGCGAGCAGAACCGTGCCGGCCGCCGAGCCGGCGGCGGTGATCAGAAAGCGGCGGCGAGAGACGGGGGACATGGGGTTCGAGATGGCGAGAAGTTCGGGCTCCATGGCCCTGATTCGATGCAGTGGCAGAGGTGATCTGCACGCGGGCCCGGTCGGCACAGCCTGCGCTGCGGCCAGCCATGAGGTGTGGTGCGCGCGGACCGGATGCCGACCCCAACCGAATCTGTCCGCACCACTGCAGAGAGAATGCGGACAGGCAGGGCCGGGTGCCAGCGGCAAGGCCGGCGGGGCGGATGGCAGGGGCCGAGGAGAGCGATGGGCCGCAGGGACCGGGGGCTTCGCAACAAAGAGCCCCGGATCGGGATGGGAAGCGGCGCTCAGGCTTGCCGTTCGACAGGCACTAAACAGTTCACCCCCGGCGACTGTCGGTCGCTTTTGTAACAGTATCGGCCGGGAGTGATCGTCTGCGCTCAGGCCCGAAGGCCGAGCTCCGCCAGGGCCCGGGGCAGGTTGCGGTGTTCATGGCCGGGGTGGCAGAGCTTCACCAACGCGAAGCGTTCCAGTTCATCGAGCTCGCACCAGCGCTGCGGCTGCAGCATCAACCCCAGCTGCCGGCAGGACTGCAGCAGCGGTTCAGGGATGGCCTCGACCTGTTGCCAGGGCGCCTGCTGCACCGGCTCCAGCGGCCGGGCCGGCCCCTGCGGCAGGCTGCAGCTGCGTTGCAGCAGCCAGTGACGCAGCTCCAGCAGGGCGGCATCGGCATCGGGCCAGTCGAGCAGTTGCTGGCGCTCGACGCCGCTGAGGCCATGCCAGTGCACCAGCTTCAGCTTCACCCCGGCCAGGTCGAGCTTGCGGCGCACCGCCATCGGGATGCAGCGCAGATCGGCGCTGAACTCAGCCTCGAAGCCGAAGATGCGGTTGTGGCAGGCCGTGCTCATGCCGCCAGCTCCCGGCGCAGCCGTTCCCCGCAGCGGGCCAGCAGCAGCGCCCGCGCCTGTTCCAGGGCCGCCGCCAGATCGGCGAAGCGATCGGCCAGGTACAGCTGGGCCGCCAGGTTCCACAGCAGCGGTTCGGCCAGGGGGCCCTCGCCGCAGAGCGCCGCCAGGGCCTGATCGCGCCAGGCGTCCAGATCGCTCCAGGGCACCTCGGCGGCGCTGATGCCGTGGTCGCGGGGATGGAGCAGGAGGCGCTCCACGGCACCGGCGCGCAGGCGGGCGGTGATGCCGGCGCGGGTGGTGGGCAGATCGGTGGAGCCCTCCAGGCCCTTGATCGTCAGGATGTCGGTCTCGCCCACGGCGGCCAGCGCTTCCCAGGCGCGGGCTTCGGTGGGTGGATGCACGAAGCCGCTCACCAGCCGATGCGGGCCGCGGTGCGGGGTCCAGAGCAGTTCGAGGCTGGCCACCGGCGGGCGCTTGCCGATCAGGTCGCGCACCTCCACCAGCTGCTCGGCGGCGGCGAAGTGATCCGGCTGGTGGGTGAGCGCCAGCCCGTGGCGATCGAGCCGCTGCTGCAGCTGCGCCAGGGGCAGGCCGCGCCATTCGATCCCGAGGGCGGCGAACAGCTCGGCCAGGGTGATGCCGTATTTGACCGGCATCGGGTTGCCGCCGTGCAGCACCACCGCCTGATCGCTGGCGGCCAGGCAGAGGGCCAGCAGCGGCAGCAACGGCGCCGTGCGGCTGCGGCCGTCGTAGGGCACCGCGAAGCAGAGCGGATGGCGGCCGGGGGTCTGCAGCACGGGACCGTGGCTGCGGTAGGCCTCGAGCATGCCGGCCAGCTCCAGCGGTGTCGGCCGCCGGATGCGATGGGCGATCAGGAATGCGGCCAGCTGGGCGCCCGGCAGGGCGCCGGAGAGCATCAGCTGCATCGCCTCGCGCGCCTCGTCGCGATCCAGGCCGGTGCTGGTGTGCTCGCCACTGCCCACCTTGCCGATCAGTTCCCGGAAGCGGGCCCGCTGCGGGCCCAGGGCTCGCAGGCGTTCAGCCCGCCGTTCGTCTCTGGCTGCTGATCGGGCCGGTGCAGCCGCCTCTGAACCGGAGACGCTCGCCCGCCCAGCCGAGCTCGGCTGCAGCGACGGGCCATGGGGCGGGGCGAGGCCGCTGTCTGCTGAACTCATCGCGCTGCCCGACACGCACCGATCCGGCTGCGATTCTCGCAGCCGCCGGCCGCCGGGATGGGGATGTTCAGTAGCAATGGCCACAGGTTGAGAGGCTGTGTGTAAAGTTTTGCAAGCTTAGCCGTGCGCTGCCAATGGTGTCCGCAGAGACCTGCTGCGCTATATGTGGAGTGAGCCTGACAGCCAATACCAAAGCAGCTGGTCATCTTCA
>Ga0172372_10005827_pt1 | contig 17012 bp, 16 predicted proteins | sample LakKiv5m_2_FD_114544 | JGI IMG/M metagenome (GOLD analysis project Ga0172372, IMG submission 114544) | Freshwater microbial communities from Kabuno Bay, South-Kivu, Congo - kab_092012_9.5m | ecosystem: Environmental > Aquatic > Freshwater > Lake | place: Democratic Republic of the Congo...
GAAGGCATCGCGCAGTGGTATCAGGACCACAACTATCAGTTTCTTGTCTTCACCGATCACAACGTGCTCGCCAACAAAGAACGCTGGGTCGACATCGAGAAAGCCAAAAGCGGCAAGGCGGCCTATGAGAAGCTGAAGAAGACCTTCGCTGCCGATTGGATCAATGAGCGCAAGACTCCTGACGGCAAGCTCGAAGTGCGACTCAAGACGTTTGAGGAGGTCTCCGCACGGTTCAACAAGCCTGGCCAATATCTGTTGGTGCAAGGCGAAGAGGTCTCAGACTCATTCGGCAAAGCGCCGATCCACATGAATGCCTCGAACGTCAAAGAAGTTCTGACGCCGCGCAAAGGCACCAGCGTCGCCGACACCATCCAGAACAACACGGACGCTCTCATCGCACAACGCGAACGCACTGGCCAAGCGATGATGATTCACCTCAACCATCCCAACTTTGGTTGGGGTGTCACTGCCGAAGATCTGATGCGCGTGCGCGGCGAGAATTTCTTCGAGGTCTATAATGGGCATCCCGGTGTGAATAACTCTGGTGACAAGGAGCGGGCGGGAACCGAACGCATCTGGGACATCGTCAACACCCGACGCCTCACCGAGTTTGATCTGCCCTTGCTCTATGGTCTCGCGACCGATGACGGTCACAGCTACCACAAGATCCCAAGCCGCTCGTCAGAACCTGGACGAGGTTGGGTCGTTGTCCTTGCTCCCGAGTTGTCTGCAACCTCGCTCATCGACTCGCTGGAGCACGGTCGCTTCTATTCATCGAGTGGTGTTGCCTTGGAATCGGTGACGACTTCGGATGCAGGGCTCGACGTGCAAGTGCAGCCGACCGATGGCACGACATACCGCATCGAGTTCATCGGCACGCTTAAAGACTTCGACGCGAAGCACGAGCCCTACCTCGACAAAGACGGCCAGCCTTTGCGCATCACCGAGAAGTACAGCGCGGACATCGGCCAGGTCTTAGCGACGGTTGAAGGCTCCAGCGGCAGTTACAAATTCAAAGGCCACGAGCTTTACGTTCGGGCTCGCGTCACGTCGTCGCGCAAACATCCGAACCCGTCTGAAGTCGGCGAGTTCGAGCGGGCTTGGACACAGCCGCTCGTTGGACCGGGAGCGAAGAAGTAGAGGCGATCACATTTTCGGGCAGTGCCGCGACTTGAGCCACACTGCCCGGATGAACTCGCGCTGCGAGTTAGCCCACAAACCAGCCGCCGCTGACATGAATGACTTGTCCGGTCACATAGCTCGCCAGATCGCTACACAGAAACAGGATGACCGAAGCGATCTCACTCGGCTCGGCACAACGTCCCAGGGGAATTTGCTGGATCATCGCGGCGCGATGCTGCTCGGGAATTGATTGGCCCATCTCGGTCAGAATTAATCCCGGCGCGATCGCGTTGACAGTGATCTGCTGCCGTGCGACTTCGCGTGCCAAGGTGCGTGTCAGCCCCATGACTCCGGCCTTGGCGGCGGCGTAGTTGATCTGACCGAAGAACCCGAGTGACCCACTGATTGACGCAAAGTTCACGATGCGACCGCCATCGGCCATCCGCGTCGCGGCCGCCCGGCAGACGTTGAACACGCCCGTCAGATTCGTGTTGATGACCGACTGCCATTCGTCATCGCTCATCTTCTTGCAAGTTCGGTCGCGGATGATGCCCGCGTTGTTGACGACAATGTGCAAGTCGCCGCAGCGCGATTTCATGGTTTCGAACATTGACTCGACGTCGGCACTTTGTCCGACATCCGCATCGATCGCGGTCGCCCGTTCGCCCAATTCAGCAACGAGCCGCTTTGCATTTTCGGCATTGCGCCCGGGGGTATCGGGATAGAAGTTGATGACCACGTGCGCCCCGGCTTGATGCAGCAGTCGAGCTGTCGCTTCGCCGAGTCCTTGCGAGGCTCCCGTCACGAGTGCGGTCTTTCCGGTGAGGTCGATGGCGATCATGGAGCGACGTCCTGGTGAACACTGAGACGGAAGAGAGCCACTTAACAGCCCGTTGAAAAACACGTGGGGCACGATTTCATCGGGCTTAAAACCCGGTGAATTCGGGCACGTTGAAAACGTGCCCCACGAAATTCAACAGGCCACTTAAGTCAGTCCTAACGATCAACGCAATCGTGACTCTTGTGACCATTGAGCCGATCGCACTGACTGCGGCAGGGTGACTCGTGGGGGGAAGCTGCCCTGTGAGGTGAGATTTTCACGCCACGTCGGCTCGGTGGCCAATTCCTGAGCTATGTTCAATTGGACTTGTAGCCGGGCCACTCGGCGCGGTGGAGCAACGCTCTGCAGTGCGAATTCATGTCCAACATCCCCTTGCTTCTTTCGTCATGCAGTCAGGATTGAGTCTCATGCCACCAACCCCTCCAGCAGCGCCAGTTCGCGGTCGTCCGAGTGTTGAAAGTTCCGCGAACGACTTTGAAGCACTGAAGCGCAGCATCCATGGCAAGCTTGTTGAGAAGCTCGATCTGTCGCGGTTAGGAGATCTCGCCGGAGACACGTTGCGCCGCGAGATTCGGCTCGTCATCGAGCACCTCTGCGATACCGAGAACGCGCTGCTCAACCGCTCGGAACGAGAGCGGCTCATTGAAGAAATTCTCGACGAGACGTTCGGCTTCGGTCCGCTGGAGTTGCTCCTCAAAGAGCCCGGCGTCGCCGACATCATGATCAATGGGCCGAAGAACGTTTTCATCGAAAAGGAAGGCCGCATTCAGAAGTCGCCGGTCAAGTTCCGCGACAATGAGCACCTCTTGCAGATTCTCGACCGCATCGTGTCGAAAGTTGGACGTCGCGTTGACGAGACGTCGCCAATGGTCGACGCGCGATTGCCCGACGGCTCGCGTCTGAATGCAATTATTCCTCCACTTGCCATCGATGGGCCGTCATTGACGATTCGACGCTTCGGTGCGAATCCGTTGATGCTCGAAGACCTTTTGCGCTTCGGTGCCTTCACTCCTGAAATGGTGATGTTGCTCGAAGGAGCGATGAAGGCGCGACTCAACTGCCTCATCAGCGGCGGTACCGGTTCCGGTAAGACAACGTTGCTCAACACTTTGTCGAGCTTCATTCCGAACGATCAACGCGTCGTGACGATCGAAGACGCGGCGGAACTTCGATTACAGCAAGAGCACGTGCTGCGATTGGAAACTCGTCCGCCGAACATCGAAGGCCGCGGCGCGATCACGGCGACGGACCTCGTGAAGAACGCTCTGCGTATGCGACCCGACCGCATCATCATCGGCGAGTGTCGCGGTGCCGAAGCGCTCGACATGTTGCAGGCGATGAATACCGGTCACGAAGGCTCGCTAACGACGATTCACGCGAACTCACCGCGCGATGCTGTCTCGCGTCTCGAAACGATGATCAGCATGGGCGGCATCGAACTGCCGATGAAGGCGCTACGAACGCAGTTCGCTTCGGCGGTTGACCTCATCATTCAAGTGCTGCGTCTGCAAGGCGGACCGCGAAAGGTCACTCACATCACCGAAGTCGTCGGTATGGAAGGCGAGACCGTCGTCATGCAGGACATCTTCGTCTTCGTGCAAGAAGGCATCGACGAGAAGGGCCGCGCGTTCGGCTACTTCCAATCAACCGGCGTGCGTCCGACGTTCATGACGAAGCTCGAAGCGGCGGGCATTCGTTTACCAGCCAACTTATTCGCGCCCCGCAAGCTCGGGGGCTAATGCGGCGGAACGAATGACGGGTCGAGGATGCACGGGGATGAGGGACTCCGCTCGTTCATCCCTGGTCTACTCATGCTCTCTGTGCCTCACTTATTTCAACTCGCGTCTCTCGAAAGGCAGTCTCACTCATGGAAGGCTACCTCTTACTTGGCGTTGTCTTTGTAGCAGTGACATCGCTCGCGGCGGCGATCCTGTTCATGTTCAAAGATGGCGGCGATAGCTCGACTGAGGATCGGCTCGAAGTCTTGACGGGCAAGAAAAGTCAAAAGGCCGAGTCGCAAGGCATCATGAAAGAGAACGTGCTCGAGTCGAAACAAGGACTCGGACATGTGATCGCCAGCATGTTCAAAGGTGGTGGCAACATCACGGCGTTTTTTGAGCAAGCGGACTCGCCGATTCGTCCCGATCATTTTGTGTTGATCTCTGGCGGAGCAATTTTCGTGGGAGTCATTCTCGGTTGGGCTTCGCGATCACCAGCTCCGCTTTTACCTGCGTTTGGCTTGTTCACAGGCCTCCTACCGCTGACGTGGTTGTGGCTACGTCGCCGCGGTCGCTTCAAAAGATTCGCGACACAGTTGCCCGAGGCCATGGCGCTCATTGCGCGGGCGTTGCGCGCCGGACACTCACTCAACTCCGGCATTCATCTGGTCGTGGAAGAAATGCCCGCGCCAATCGCTACTGAGTTCATGCTGGCCTATGAGGAACAGAACCTCGGTATTCCGATTGAGAAGTCGCTTAAGAACATGCTGACGCGCATGCCGAACATGGACCTGAAGTTCTTCGTCACCGCAGTTGCCGTGCAGAAGCAAGCGGGTGGTGACCTGTCCGAAGTACTCGACAAGATCGCGTACTTGATCCGCGAACGGTTCAAGATCCTTGGTCAGGTGAAGGCGTTGACGGCAGAAGGCCGCTTGAGCGGGATTGTGCTGCAAGCCTTGCCGATCGTGCTGTTCTTGACCGTTTACTACATCAATCCCGAATACGTCTCGCTGCTGTTCAAAGAAGAGCTCGGCAAGCAAATGCTGTTCTACGCGATCGGCCTGCAGATCCTGGGTGCGTTCTTCATCAAGAAGATCGTGAACATCAAGGTGTAGTCGTCCTAGTCGGCGTCTGTGCCAACTCATCGTCCTTATCATTCAACGAATTAAAACTATGGACCTCAGCACCCTCATTCCGTGGATCGTCTTTGGAGCGAGCACCATCGCGTTGTGGGCGGTGTTCAACTTCTTCTCTGGTGAGAAATCGCGCGCTACCGAACGACTTGATGAACTGCGCGATCCTTCTTTGAGAAATGGTGCAGGCGGTGGAAAAGGGCTTGACAAGAACGGCTCGATGAGCATGCTGGAGAAAGCTGCTCCGACGTTGTCTAAGGCTCTGGAACCCAAGACAGAACTCGAGCAAAGCAAGCTCAAAGTGCGACTTGCCAATGCGGGATTCAACGCTCCGCGCTCCACGCAAATGTTTCTCGCGGCCAAAATGATTGGTCTCACCGTCTGCCTCGCGATTGGCGGTACGATCGGCTTCTTCAACTGGGGCTTCACCAATCAATGTTTGATGGCCGTTGCGATCTCCTCAGGTATCGGACTGTACGGCCCAGAAATCTGGTTGATGATGGTCCGCAGCGGACGGATGGAACGCATCTTTCTCGGACTGCCGGATGCGCTCGACTTGCTGGTGGTGTGCGTCGAAGCCGGCTTGGGATTGGATGCCGGTATGCGGCGAGTCTGTGAGGAACTGGCCGACTCACATCCCGATGTGTGCTACGAATTCAGCATGTGCAACATGCAACTGCAGATGGGCCGTCAACGCCGTGAAGTGCTGCATGACATGGGCCTCCGCGCCGGTGTCGACGATATGAAAGCGCTCGCCGCGACGTTGATTCATGCCGACAAACTCGGTTCGCCGCTGGCACATGCGCTGCGTCAGCAGTCGGACATGATGCGTATCAAGCGACGCCAGATGGCTGAGGAAAAAGCTCAGCAAACCTCGGTGAAAATGATCTTCCCGATGGTGCTGTTCATCTTCCCTGGCGTATTCGTGGTCCTCGTCGGCCCAGCAGCGATCATGATGATTCAGAACTTGCTGAAGTGACTCTCGTGGTTCACCCGGCGAACCAGTACTCGCTGTACTTCAAGATGCACGACGAGCAAGGCACGGTCTTCAGCCAGTGCCATTCGCTGTGCTTCGGCATTTCGGATCCTTCAAGAAGACCGTTGGAACACCGAGGCTTGGGGGACACAGAGTTCGATGCGGGCTTGAGTCGCTAAGTTCAGGATTGCGACGCGCCGCTGGCGGGCCATACTCCGCCGCGCGATCTCGGTCGCCCTTCACTTTGCGATCGATCGTCAGCCCTTCTCCTGTCCACCGAGCCGCATCTATGTCGCGCGACCTTGATGATGAAAACGCTGTGCTTTCGCCGGAGTCCGATGTCGAGGCCCGCGAGCGTGAAGCTCAAGCCATTCGGGGACTGCAAGCCGCCTATAAACGTATGCGAGAAGAGATCGGAAAGGTCGTCATCGGGCAGCAAGATGTGGTCGATCAACTCTTGATCGCACTCTTCAGCCGCGGGCACTGCTTGATGGTCGGAGTGCCGGGACTCGCCAAGACGCTGCTCGTCAGCACGATCGGGCGGATCTTGCAGTTGTCCTTCCGCCGCATTCAGTTCACGCCGGACTTGATGCCCTCGGACATCACCGGCACCGACGTTTTGCAGGACGACCCCGACACCGGCCGTCGCTCGTTCCAGTTCATGCAGGGTCCGCTCTTCACCAACATCCTGCTGGCTGACGAAATCAACCGCACTCCGCCGAAGACGCAGGCGGCGTTACTCGAAGCCATGCAAGAGCGGCACGTGACGGTAGGATCTAATACCTATCGGTTGCCACAACCGTTCTTCGTACTGGCGACTCAAAACCCGATCGAGCAGGAAGGCACTTACGCGTTGCCTGAAGCGCAACTGGACCGCTTCATGTTCAACATCGTGGTGAAGTACCCGACAGCCGCCGATGAACTGCGCATCCTCAAGCAGACGACGGGAGCCGAGGACACGGATCTCACTCCCGCACTCTCAGGAAAGCAGATCCTCGCCCTGCAAGAAGTCGTCCGCCGCGTGCCCGTTGCCGAGCATGTCTTCGTCTACGCTCGAGACATCGTCCGCGCGACTCGCCCTAACGAGCCCGAAGCGCCGAATTTCATCAAGGAATACATTTCTTGGGGCGCCGGCCCGCGAGCCGGGCAAAATTTAATCGTTGGCGCTAAAGCCCGAGCGATTCTCGAAGGTCGCTTTCATGTCAGCACAGAAGACATCAAGGCCGTCGCGCATCCAGTCTTGCGTCATCGCATCGTCACGACGTTCCACGCCGACAGCGAACGCATCACAACTGATGACGTCGTCGACATGCTGCTCAAGAAGATTCCGGTTGAACTCGAAGAGAAGGCCAAGCGGCTGAGCCGATAGCCTTCACTTCGGAGTGCGGTGATTCATCACCGCACTCCAACGAATCGAATCCTGCATCACTTCTGAATAATCGCTCGATTGATCGTTAGCTTTCCGAGTCGCTCTGGGATCGGTTCAGGTAAGCGGTCGAAGGCGCGGACGGACGGGACTCCGGCGGCGTCTTTGATCAACTCGATCGGCGGGCCGGACAAATCGTCGTGATAGAAACGCGTGCTCGGGAAGATGTCTGCCGGATACACGAAGTTGTCGAGCATCCCCAATGCGATGCAGATCGCGACGCCGGTCGCACTCTCCAACATGCCGCCGACCCAGCAGGGGATGTCATTCGCCTGACACACATTGTGAATCGCGACGGCGTTCGTCAGTCCGCCGACGCGCGCCGGTTTGATGTTCACGAAGCGGCAACTCTTCAAAGCCGCCGCCTGCTCGGCGCGACGAATCGACGTCATGCTCTCATCGAGACATACCGGTGTCCGAATCAGCTTCTGCAACTCGGCATGATCAACGAGGTCGTCGTGCTGCAATGGCTGCTCGATCATCGCGAGGTTGAATTGGTCGATCTCCTGAAACAGCTTCGCGTCGCTGATCCTGTAGCCACTGTTACAGTCGATATGCACGGGATGAGTCGGATGCTGCTTCCTCACAGCGGCGAGCATCGGCACGTCCCAACCGGGGCGGAATTTTAATTTCACGCGCGGGAAGCCCGCATCAACCGCCTGCCCGACGGCCTTCAGCAAATCGTCGGTCGAGTCCATCACTCCAAAGTCCGCGCCGACGGGGATGACGTCGCGAGTCGCTCCGATCAGTCGATGCAACGGCACGTTCTGCAGCCGCGACTGCAACGACCACCATGTGTTGTCGAGGATCGCCTTCGCAAAGAAGTTGCCTTTGAAGAGCGACAACTCGGACTGCAATTGCTCGCCGCTTTGAATGTCTTTGCCGATGAGAGCCGGAGCGAGCCAATCCCGAGCCGACGCAAAGATCCCGCCGCCCCACTCGGGGCTATAGCACGGAGCAGCGAGCGGCGTGCTCTCGCCCCAGGCGTCGACCGAACCGCTCGTTATACGGCACAGCACCGAATGAATCGCCGCGTCCTCGCCGTAAGCCGTGCGCCACGGATAAATCAGCGGCATCGCGACATGAAACAATTCAATGCGGTCAATCTTCATGAGGGCGTCTCCGGGTGAGCGTGAGTCGATCGAACGTGCTGGGGGGTCTCGATAAGCATTCCAAGAAAGAACCGAGTTCGAAAGACTGCCGAAGTCTGGTCACAGTGCAGGCGCTCGAATGATTGATGGACTCCACTGACGGTCCGGTTGAACTGCACCGAGCAACTTCCGCCGACGATCTCGCGCGACCACGACACTAACGATTCGCAGGAGCACTCGGTTGTCATGGTGACGAGCAAATCGGCGCTGACATCTCTGAGAGACGCCATCAATCTGCGCCTCATGGTCCGCTCGACGGGCATCTGAAGACCTCTCATCAAGGACTGACTCATGCAGGACTTTGAAAAGCTTGGCGTGTTTTATCTCGGCCGGGAGTACTCGCTTGAGCAGCAGCGGTACCGTGATGATCTCGTGCTCTATGACGCCAAAGATCTGACGACGCATGCGGTCTGCGTCGGCATGACGGGCAGCGGCAAGACCGGGCTATGCTTGAGCTTGCTCGAAGAGGCTGCGATCGACGGCATTCCGGCGATCTGCATCGATCCCAAAGGAGATCTTGGCAACTTGCTGCTGACGTTTCCTGAGTTGCGACCAGCGGACTTTCAGCCGTGGCTCGACCCGCAAGAGGCAACGCGGCAGGGTCTCAGCGTCAGTGAACTGGCAACGAAGACGGCCAAAACTTGGAAGGAAGGGCTCGCAACTTGGGGACAAGATGGAGCACGTATTCAGCGCTATCGCGAGGCGGTCGATATCGCGATCTATACCCCCGGTAGCACAGCGGGCTTGCCGCTGACCGTGTTGAAGTCGTTCAACGCGCCGCCCGAGTCAACTCGTGCGAACAATGAGGCGCTGCGCGAACGTGTCTCGGCATCGGTCTCGGGACTACTGGCGTTGATGGGCATCGACGCCGATCCGCTTCGCAGTCGCGAGTTCATTCTGCTTGCGACGTTGCTGGATCGCGCTTGGCGCGAAGGGCGCGACGTCGATTTGGGGAATCTCATTCGCGACATCCAACAGCCGCCGTTTCAAAAGGTCGGCTTTATGGATGTTGACAGCTTCTTCCCGGCCAAGGATCGCTTCGAGTTCTCGATGGCGCTCAACAACTTGCTGGCCTCGCCGGGCTTTCAAGCTTGGTTGCAGGGTGAACCGCTCGATGTGCAGCGCCTCTTTTATACCCCGGAAGGGAAGCCGCGATTGGTCGTCGTCTCGATTGCGCATCTGAATGACGCCGAGCGGATGTTCTTCGTCACTATTTTGCTCAACGAAGTGCTCGGTTGGATGCGCGCTCAGAGCGGGACGTCGAGTCTCCGGGCGATTCTCTATATGGACGAGATCTTCGGCTATTTCCCGCCGACCGCGAATCCACCGAGCAAGACGCCGTTGCTGACTCTGATGAAGCAAGCCCGTGCGTTCGGTTTAGGAGTCGTGCTCGCGACTCAGAACCCCGTCGACATCGACTACAAAGGGCTCTCGAATGCCGGCACTTGGTTCCTCGGTCGCCTGCAAACAGAACGCGACAAGCTGCGCGTTTTGGATGGTCTCGAAGGTGCCTCGACCGCTGCTGGTAAGAGGTTCGACCGCGCGCGCATGGAGCAGACTCTGTCAGCGCTGACGAATCGCGTCTTCCTCATGAATAACGTGCATGAGGAAGCCCCGATTGTGTTTCAGACACGTTGGGCGTTGTCGTTCTTGCGGGGCCCTTTGACGCGGGATCAGATTGATGGGCTGATGAAGGCTCGCAAATCAGAAGTCAGCGCGACCAGTACTACGGGACCAGCGCTCAGCTTTCACGGCGGGGCGTCCACCAGTGCTCGACCGATGTTGCCGCCGGATGTGTCCGAGACATTCTTGCCGCTGCGGGGTGAAGTCGCGCGCGGCGCGAAGTTGGTTTATCGCCCGAGTCTGCTCGGGACCGCGCGAGTGCATTACGCACAGGCAACCAACAAAGTCGACCACTGGGGCGAATTCACGTTCGTGCTGCCGATCGACGATGAGACTACTTCAGATTGGATCCATGCCGAACGACTCGAAGAGTGGCATGACGAGACCGAATCGTCGGCCCACGAACCGGCTGACTTCGCGAATCTGCCGTCGGCCTTTCTTAAAGCCAAGCACCATGCCACATGTGCCACGAGCTTGAAGGACTATCTCTATCGCACCGCAAGGCTGACGTTGTGGAAGGCACCAACGCTCAAAGAAGTTTCGTCGCCAGAGGAGTCTGAGGGTGACTTCCGTACGCGCATTTCAACAAGACATCGCGAGAAACGCGACTTGCATGTCGAGAAACTTCGCGCGAAGTACGCGCCCAAATTCGCTGCCCTTCAAGAGCAGATTCGTAAGTCCGAGCAGCGTGTTGAAAAGGAGAAAGAGCAAGCTCAGGGAGCGTTGTTGTCAACGGCGCTGAATGTGGGTTCGTCAATCTTAGGAGCGATGCTCGGTCGCAAGATGGTGACCGCGACCAATATCGGCAAAGCGGTCACCTCAGCGCGATCGGCAGGTAAGGCGATGTCCGAAAGAGCGGATATTGGCCGCGCAGAGGAAACCGTCGAAGCCCTGACCGAGAAGTTACAAACGCTCAATGCCGAGTTCGACGCCGAAGTCCAAAAGTTGATGGATACCGGCGACGAGTCGATTGAACTCGAAGAACTGACGCTCACTCCGAAGAAGACTGACATCGCAATCACACGACTGACGTTGCTGTGGTTGCCGTACTCAGTCGGGACTGTGGGAGAAGAGGAGCGATTGTTTCACTGGTGAGGCTGCCGGTGCGACCGCAGTTTCTCTGAGTCGCATCGCAGGTTGAGTCGGTCCGTGTTCACACCGTTGCCGGAACCCATTTCTCGAGTTTGGCATTCAGTGTGTCAGCGGTGAACGGCTTCACGAGGTAATCTGAAACACCGGCCTCGATGGCGGTTACAACTCGCGAGCGTTCAGCTTCGGTCGTGATCATGATCACGGGTACTTGCTTGTTGATTTCACGAATCTTCTTCAACAGCGCGAGTCCGTCTAAGACGGGCATGTTCCAATCGGTCATGACCACGTCGAATGGTTGAGCATTGAAGTGATCGAAGGCCACTTGACCATTTTCGGCCTCCACAATGCCATCTTCGGGAACGCCGAGCTTCAGTAGGCAGCGCTTTTGAATAGTTCGCATCGTTCCCGAGTCATCAACCAACAGAATCTTCATGGCCGTAATCACTCCAAAGAAATGAGCGCGAGAACGCGGCTCCAGTTAGTGAGTGTGAGAAGTCGTCGTGTGCTCAATTCACCGCAAAGCTGACAGTTGGACGAGTACTAGGCCATGGCCATTGCTCGATGTTCGACTTGCGAGATGTTGCCTTCCAATCGCGTGTCGAAACCCACTTCAATTGCCAGATCGCCCCACGCAGTTGTGAAGCTGACCGTGATCGGTGAGACATCGCCGGGGAAGTAGATTTTCTGGCACTTCCCGACGATGACGTTGGGGAGCCCCAATGACAAATTGAGATGCGACATCGCCGCTTTCGCTCCACCCGCGATCATGTTGCTGAGCTCGCCCACGGCGTCGACGACATCAGCTGTGACATCATCAAACTCAACGAGGAGTAAACGCTCAGTCGCTTTGAGTGCGACCTCACGAGACAGGCTGAGAACCAGACTGCCCACATGCATGCCCGACAGCCCAATAATGGCTGACACTTCATGGGCCGGCTGGGCCTCGGTCTTGAGCCGCAACGAAGTGCGCTTTAACGGACAGTCCAGCATGGTGTTAAACACGTTGGCTGCAGACTCAATGAAGTGATTGATGAAAGAGACGTCCATTAATTTCCTCGCTCAGGGACCCGCATCACAGTGCCCGGTGAAGTTCGAGACGGTCTCCGCTGCCGCCGCCCGAGTTCAGTCGAAAACTAGCTCGCATTTGGCTGTGAATTGGAGGAATCGGCCTGTCTTCGTTGGGTGTGCGGGAGGAGGATGTAAAACCCTCCTCATCCGAGGCCTCTGCCATGCCTACCCCAGCGAGGCTTGAATTCCATTCGCCAAAATCTGCTACTAGGATGCTGGCTTCTGGTCGCCCATCGATTGTGGCCTGACCGCATATCTGGAGCACTTCGACGTTCTGCCGGTGCTCAACTTCCTTTCTCCCGATGTATTGCCATGAGCATTGAACGCGCTGAGCAGTTGAAAGCGGAACTCACCTCTAAGTGGGTGATCGTTGATGCCAAGATTCCTGAACTTCGCCGTTTTGTGGGACTGACCGGCAAGGTTCAAACGGTGAATATGAATGGTCGTGCGTTGGTCCAGTTTCACGACACGCCCGACATCGCCTGGTACGACATCGAGCCGACTTTCTTGCGACAAGTTGCCGAGCCAGCGCCTAAGGCAAAGGCCGAACACGCCAAGTCAGAGAAGGCTGTTCCAACCGCCAAGGTGGTCTCGGCTCCTGCGGGTGCCGACGGTGCTCCAGCTAAGAAACTCTCGCCACTTGAAATGGCAAGGCAGCAAGGAGCGGCGAAGGCAGAGAGTCCTGCTCCGGCGAGTGATGGCGGGAAGAAACTGTCGCCGCTTGAGTTGGCTCGGATGCAAGGATCAACGAAGACCGGCGGCGTTGCTCCGACGGCGACCACGACGAATGCTGACAGTGGCAAAAAACTTTCTCCCCTTGAATTGGCACGCCAACAGGGGGCCAGCAAGTCGAAGAACGAGACAGTTGCCCCAACTGTTGTGGACGCGGCCCCCGCTGAGGCAGTGCCGGCCCCAGCCCCCGAGCCAAAATCAGCACCGGCGGTGGGAGCGGACGGCACAAAGCTGTCACCGCTGGAACTTGCCCGTCGACAAGGACCGGGCAAAAAGTCGTCATGATGCGACTTCCATGAAAGGGTGATGGCGTCACTCGGAAGCGTCGCTTCCTGACGAGTGTGAAAACTTCAGCGAACGCCGTGAGCGTACTGCGTTGCTGGTACTGAGGTCGGTCGATATCTTTCCGCCCCTTTCGGCGACGGAGTGAAGTCGATTAAGCGATATGATGACAGATCCGAATGAGTGTGAGCAGCTTCGGTGAGCATTGCTCCCGTCACGGTCGACGCTTCGGATCGCGAGAATATTTGACAGTTTGATTGGCAGGAGATTGCGAGCATGAAGGTCAAGAAAGCAGCGAAGCTTTATGTCCGAAGCGGTGACTATGTCGAAGTCCTCTCCGGTGACGACAAAGGCAAGCGAGGCAAGATCGTTGCTGTGAATCGCAAAAAGGGGCTGGTGCTCGTCGAAGGTGTGAACATCGTCAAGAAGCACATCAAGCGCGGTGCGAATCCTAAGGTTCCACAAGGTGGACGTGTTGAAATTGAACGCCCCATCCATGGCTGCAAGGTGGCGTTGATTGACCCCGTCACCAACAAACCGACTCGAGTTGGCTATCGCTATTTGCCCGATGGCAGCAAAGAGATGTATGCCAAGAAGAGTGGAACCGTGTTGCGCAAAGTTTCTCCCCCACGCGCCAGCCGTGCCCATTTAGGGGCCTATATCGAAAAGCGAGACGCCGACATCAAGGCTGCGAAGGCGGCCCTGTTGGCTCAGTCTTTGCCGCAGTAAGTCTCTGCGTCTCCTCCGTGAGGCGTTGAGTTTTGAAACCGCAAGCTTCTGTCATGAGGTCCAATAGACTTCGTGCCAAGGGCTTGCGGTTATTCGTTTCACCTTGCGGTTCAAACCAGTCCTCGAAATGAAGTGGCACAACATCGTGGCCGCTGCTGTCTGACGTCAGGTCTTAGGGAGGAGACATGTCCCGGAATTTGAACTCGTTCCTGGCTACCTCGGCATTGTGCCGAGGTTTGATGGAATGGCTGCCGGCCCAACGTTGGTTTGCCAGTAAGTCCAAACGCGTCTCCGCAGTTTCGATCGTTGATGCCGCCGTCATTCGTCAGTTGAACGCAGCGACCGAGTGGCTCGCGTTAGTCCGAGTAGAGTTCACGGATGGTTCCGACGACCTGTATGCCGTTCCTTTAGAAGTCGCCGCCGGAGAATCGGATTTGACGTTCGTAGAATGCGGGGCTTCGGAGTTTTGGCTGGCCTTCCTCGGCAAGACGCTGACAGCCGATCGTTCGATCGCGACTCAATCAGGTGGCATGTTACGAGGCTCGATCACACGCGTATTGGACCCGCAAAAACTCGCAGAGTGCTCCCCCAGCGATGTGCAGCAGCATTCAGGTCAGCAAAGCAACACGTCGATTTCCATCGGCGCATCCTACTTTCTCAAGCTCTTTCGTCGGCCTCAAGATGGGATTAACCCAGACGCCGAGTTGGGCGTCTTTTTGACCGAGCACGGCTTCACCAATTCACCGGCAGTCGCGGGTGTCGTGACTTACCAACCGCCGAGTACGACGTCTGTCATATCTGAAGACCGTTGTCTCGCGATCCTGAGTCAGCGCTTGTGTTCACAATCTGAGGCCTGGACTTATTGCTTGGGATTGGTGGGTGATTTCTGGCGCTGTTTGCAGCATCAACCGCAACGTTTGGGGATGGCCCCACAACCCGTCGACTGGCGTTCGATATCAAAGACACGGCCACCCAACTCAGCCAGCGCCGACACCAACTTGCTCAGCGCGTCACTCGCAGCTGCAGCGTTACTCGGACAACGAACGGCCGAGATGCATTGTACGTTGGCTCAAAGCATAGAACCGGACTTCATTCCCGAACCGCTGACTCAAGCGAAGTGGGCAGAACTCCTGGGGATTGTCCGGCAAGAGATCCACGCGACTAAGAAGCTGCTTACTGCCCGGCAAGATGTTGTCGCTCACATTGGAGCGACTCGGTTTGCGGCGGAATTTGCGGCACAAGCAATGGTGCGCTTAGACCAGCTTGCGAGCGACCTCGGTGATCTGGGCGTGGCCATGATCCGAGTTCACGGCGACTATCACCTCGGACAGGTGCTGCGTGTGAACGAGGACTTTTTCATTGTGGACTTTGAAGGTGAGCCCGATCGTCCTCTGGCCGAACGTCGGCAGAAACGTCCCGTCTTCAAAGATGTCGCGGGCATGTTGCGGTCGTTTCACTATGCCGCGAACGCCGGAAGCGCTGGCCTCGCCGATTTGCCGCCGGAGACGGATCGCGTCGGTTGGCAGGAGTACTGGTTCTCGTGCGTAGCGCGTGAGTTCTTAATGAGCTACCGCGAGCATGTAGGAAACAGTGGTTTGCTGCCGAGCGACCCTCTACAAGCACAGCAACTCCTCGATCTGTTTCTGTTGGAGAAGGCGCTCTACGAACTGCGTTATGAACTCAACAATCGTCCGGACTGGGCGAGCATCCCGATCATTGGGCTGTGTCAGATTCTCGGCATTGCGAGGATTTAAGTCGGTGTTCATCCTCGTTCTAGGGCCGTCCAATCGCTGGGGATGTTGGCAATGGGTCGGTATTTGACGAACTTTCCGCCACTGACATAGCTACCCGGTCGACTGAAGCGGCACCAAGCCAACCTCACAACGACCGTCTCAATTCCAGAGGCGACTTTGAAGGAGACGGCGGCAAAGCGTGTGGTGATCGGTTTGCCGTGACTGAACGACAAGCCTTGCCCCGAAATATCACGGCCATCCATCAACAGCGGTGCGGTGGCTGGTTCAAAATCATCACCGAGTCCGACCACGCAAATCTCTTGCACCAGAGGAACTCGAATCGCCTCTCGACGTTCATGAGCTTGCTGCCCCGACTGCCAACTTGCGCTCGCTGGATCAAGCAACAGACCCAGAGCTTCCAGGATCTCGAAGGCTGAGTTTGTATCCGTCAGAGCAGAAGCAACGAATGACATGCGACAAGTTCCTCAGAGCTGCGTCGGTGAATCTCGCTGAGCGTTGTGGGAGTGACCAGCACCGCAACCGTAGGTCGGGATTGATGACCGTCAAACGGGCTCACAGTGGTTGAGGCAAACACCCAGTCGCGGTTTGTCACGCGCGGCGCGTCACGAGCATGAGGCCATCCGGACCTCCGACTTCGACGCTCCAATCGCGATGGGATTGTTGGATCACGGTGTTGCCGTGCGACAACAAGTGCTGCGTTGATGCAACAAGGTTGAGCCTCGCAGCAGTTTTAAACTCTTGGTCCAACGGCTGATTTCGAAGTGCGACGAAGACCTCCGCGCAGTGGCGTCGCGATTGCATTGCGAGTGCATGAATCAGTGAGTGAATGGTGTCTTTCTCGCGACGAGGACAATCAGCATGTCGAGCATCAGTGGGATCGGCGGAGCAATGGGAATCTCGGTAGGAGCGGGGATGAGTCTCGGCGGAGCCTCGGCAGCCAGCGGCAGCACCGGTGCTAATGCCAGCGCCAGTAGCATCTCTCCATCGACTCAATCGCTCGGAGCAGGGCTTCCTGAAAGTTTGCAATCGTTGGCTCAAACCATGAAGGATTTTAGCTCCGCAGAGATCTTGATCGCGCTGATGCTCTCTGGCGGTGGTCGCAGCAAAGATGATGACAAGCAAGGCGGAGGCGGCGCGGCCGGAGCGTTCCTCGCGGGAATGGCGATGGCTGGCATGATGGGCCAACAAGGCCATCTCAATTTGGAATTAAACGTGCCGCTCGCTGGCAGCGGCCAAGTTGGTGGAGCCGGAGCCGGGCTGTCTCTCAACGTGTCGATCTAATACGGGTCGCAGGAAATACCTGCGTTCCGACGTGAGCCGAACGCGCTAGCGTCGGGTGAGAAAACCAAGGCCCGCGGCTAGCGC
>Ga0172372_10005829_pt1 | contig 17010 bp, 13 predicted proteins | sample LakKiv5m_2_FD_114544 | JGI IMG/M metagenome (GOLD analysis project Ga0172372, IMG submission 114544) | Freshwater microbial communities from Kabuno Bay, South-Kivu, Congo - kab_092012_9.5m | ecosystem: Environmental > Aquatic > Freshwater > Lake | place: Democratic Republic of the Congo...
CGACGTGGGCCGACTACTACGGAGATTCCGGCGAGGCTCCGGCCGACGGGTCGAGCGAGGCTCCGTCGGCTCCCGAAGCCTGACCGACAACCCGGTCGTCGGCAGAGTTGGCCGACGCTGATCTCGAGATCGACGTGTTCGAGAACGTCGTGTTCGAGAACGTCGCGTTCGACAACGACTCAGTCGACGATCTTCACGATGCCCAGTCGGGCCGCTCGGATGACCGCCTGCGTTCGGTCGCGGGCGTCCAACTTGTCGTAGATCGACGCCAGATGGTTCTTCACGGTCTTCTGGCTGATGAACAGTCGGGCGGCGATCTCGGAGGTCGAGAGACCATCGGCGACCAGTCGGAGTACCTGGTCCTCGCGATCGGAGAGGAGTGCGGGGACGTCGTTGCGAACCTCACCGAGCATCAATGCGGCCAGATTGGGTGACAGTGCGACGTCGCCGTCGACCGCCGAGGCGATCGCCGTCAGGACCGTGTCAAGATCGGAATCCTTGGTGAGATAGCCCACCGCGCCGGCCCGGAGCGCCCGGCGAATGATGTCGGGATCGACGTGCATGGACAGGATCAGAATCCGACGACGACGATCGGCTTCGATGATCCGGCGGGTGGCGTCGATGCCGTCCATGCCCGGCATGGAGACATCCATCAGGACGACGTCGGGGTCGTGCTTCCCGACCATCGCGACGACCTGATGACCGTCGGAGGCCTCGCCCACCACCTGGTGACCAGCACTCTCGAGTCCCCTGCGAATCGCGTCGCGCAACAACTGATGGTCGTCGGCGAGGACGACGCGCAACGCCCGGGTCATTCGGATCCCTCGTTCGGCGGAATCGCGACGACATCGACGAGTGGAGCCCGCAGTCGAACCCGGGTTCCACGGGAGTCGGAGTCGAGGGTCAGTTCTCCGGCGATCACCGCCGCCCTTTCCCGCATTCCCGTGAGACCGTAGGAACCGGGTCTCGACGCGTCGACGTCGAAACCTTGGCCATCGTCCACGATCTCGACCACGAACGTCCCGTCACTCACGGACATCGAGATTCGCAGGGCGCGTGCCGAGGCGTGCCGCTCGGCGTTCAAGATCGCCTCACGAATCACGCTCCACACCTGGCGGGCGAATTCGACGGGCACGGGGGAGGGTGCGTCACCCCGCACGTCGACGGCGATTCCGGATCGACGGCCGACGTGTTCGCCGAATTCGCGGACGAGTCGATCGAGATCGGAGTCGTGGACGGGTTCGGAGCGAAGATCGAACAGGAACTCCCGGACGTCGCGAAGGGTCTCGTCGAGGTGCGAACGCGCCGCACGCACGGCATCGGCGGCGTCCCCGCGCTCCATCCCCTCGGCCAGACGACGCGAGAGATGGTCGAGTTCGAAACCGATGGCCGCCAACGAACTGCCGGTGCGGTCGTGGACCTCGCGCGCCAATCGACGGCGCTCGTCGTCGGCTCCGGTGATGCGGAGCGTTCGAAAGAGGATGGCGTTGTCGAGAGCGAGGCCGAGCGCGTCGGCGACACCGGTGAGCAACTCGGTGGCTCGGTCGTCCGCTCGTCCGCGATCGCACCACTCGACGGCGATCAGGCCGATGATGGTTCCCCGCGCTCGCAGGGCGGAGTAGATGCCCTCGCGAGAGTCGGCGTGCAGACCGGCGCCCTCGTCGAGCTCGACGCGCCGACTCCGATTCGTGGTGAGCGCTCCGCGAATCGCGACCGGGAGGGGGCGGTCGTCGGCTCCACCGATGAGGGGGCGGTAGGGGACGTCGGCGTCGGGGTCGGGATGCTCGCGGGCCACGGCGATGGCGAGCGCGTTCACGTGACGCGGACGCAGGAGCACGAACACGCGGTCGGGAGACACGAGTCGCCTGACCTGAGACTCGGCGTCGACGAGCATCCGGTCGAGGTCGAGCGTCGCCGGAAGCGTGAGTGAGAGTCGTTGGAGGGCGAGGAGGAGTTCGTTGGCCTCGGCGAGATCGTCGAGGTTCGCCGAGGCGCGACGGCGGTCCGGTCCCGTCGACCCCGTCGGCGCCGCACCGCCACGCCGACGGCGGTCGACGAGGGGCCACGAGAGTTCGCCGGTCGCATCGGAGCCACCGTCGAGGGCGGCTCCGATGGGATCGTCGGTCATGGAGGGAGGGTACCGAAGGGTCGCCGAGGTGTCCGACGGTCGGGAATAGGTTGTGGACATGATCCTCGTCGGTCTCACCGGTGGCATCGGTTCGGGCAAGTCGACGGTTTCGCAACTGCTGGCCGAGCGGGGTGCGGTCATTCTCGACGCCGACCAGATCGTGCGGGACGTGCAGCGCCCCGGTTCTCCCGTGTTGGACGAGTTGGTCGAGCGTTTCGGGTCCGACGTACTGGCCGCCGACGGGAACCTCGATCGGGCGGCGGTGGCGGCCAAGGTGTTCTCCGACCCCGATGCCCTGAAGGATCTCAACGGAATCGTCCATCCCGCGGTGGGAGCGGAGATGAATCGGCGGATCATGGAGCAACGCACGACGCGGAACGTGGTGATCCTCGACATTCCGTTGCTGACCGAGAACCCCCGCGAAGGCCTGCAGGGTCGAATCGTGGTCGACGTTCCGGTCGAGACTCAGGTGGAACGGTTGGTGCGTCACCGTGGCTTCGACGAAGCCGACGCTCGTTCGCGCATCTCGCGTCAGGCGACGCGGGAACAACGACTGGCGACGGCCGACTTCGTGATCGACAACAGCGGGGGAATGACCGAACTCGGGCCCCAGATCGACCGTCTGTGGTCGTGGCTCGAGTCGCTGCCCCAACTGCCACCCGACTACGAGCCGGTCACGCCACGACCGAAGTGACGCCAGCCCCCGCTGGTGGGAACATCAGTTCGCTCGTCGGATCGGCGACGGGTAACCTCGCCGCGTGACCACGTCCGCCGACCCGACCCTGTTCCGTGTGGTGTCGGACTTCCAACCGGCGGGCGACCAACCCAAGGCGATCGCCGAATTGGCCGACGGCGTCGAGGCCGGACTGCGCTACCAGACCTTGCTCGGGATCACCGGCTCCGGCAAGAGCGCCACCATCGCCTGGACCATCGAGAAGGTGCAGCGGCCGACCCTCATTCTCGCGCCCAACAAGAGCCTCGCCGCCCAGTTGACGCAGGAGATGCGGGAGTTCTTCCCCGACAATCGCGTCGAGTACTTCGTCTCGTACTACGACTACTACCAACCCGAGGCCTACATCGCCTCCAGCGACACCTACATCGAGAAGGACTCGTCGATCAACGACGACATCGACCGACTGCGTCACTCGGCGACCGCCGCCCTCCTCACCCGTCGCGACACGATCGTGGTGGCGTCGGTGTCGTGCATCTACGGCATGGGTGATCCCGACGAGTACCGGGGGCAACTGCTGGAACTCCACGTCGGCGTCGACTACGACATGCGCAGCATTTTGCGACGCCTCGTCGATCTCCAGTACGACCGCAACGACATGACCCTCGGACGCGGGAACTTCCGGGTTCGAGGCGACACGATCGAGATCCACCCGGCCTACGAGGAGAACGTGCTCCGGGTCGAGATGTTCGGTGACACCGTCGATCGACTCACGATGATCGATCCGATCACGGGTGAGACGCTCCGGGAGTCGAACGAGGTCGTGGTGTTCCCGGCCACGCACTACGTGGCCGGCGACGAACGGATGCGTCGCGCGGTTCTGGGCATCGAGGCGGAGTTGCAGGAGCGACTGGCGATCTTCGAGAAGGAAGGCAAGTTGTTGGAGGCGCAGCGTCTTCGCATGCGGACCCAGCACGATCTCGAGATGATCCAGGAGGTCGGATACTGCAATGGCATCGAGAACTACTCGATGCACATCGACGGACGATCTTCCGGGGAGCCGCCCTTCACCCTGCTCGACTACTTCCCGAAGGACTACCTCCTCGTGATCGACGAGAGTCACGTGGCCATTCCGCAGCTGCACGGTCAATTCGCGGGGGATCGCTCGCGCAAGGACATCCTCGTCGAACACGGTTTCCGCTTGCCGAGCGCTCGCGACAATCGTCCGCTCAGGTTCGACGAGGTCATCGAGCGGGTCAACCAGTGCGTCTTCTTGTCGGCGACCCCCGGGCCGTACGAACTGCGGGAATCCCAGCGCATCGTCGAGCAAATCGTGCGACCAACCGGTCTCGTCGATCCGGAGGTGCTGGTGCGGCCCACCAAGGGCCAGATCGACGACCTGATGACCGAGGTCGAGGCCCGGATCACCAAGGGTGATCGGGTGCTGGTGACCACGCTCACCAAGAAGATGTCGGAGGATCTCACCGACTATCTCCTCGAACAGGGTCTCCGGGTGCGCTACTTGCACAGCAACATCGACACGATCCAGCGAATCGAGATTCTCCGCGCACTCCGACTGGGTGAGTTCGACGTGCTGGTGGGCATCAACCTGCTGCGCGAGGGACTGGACCTTCCCGAAGTGAGCCTGGTGGCCATCCTCGATGCCGACAAGGAGGGATTCCTGCGGAGCGAGACGTCGCTGATCCAGATGATCGGCCGCGCGGCCCGAAACGTCGACGGTCAGGTGATCATGTACGCCGATGCGGTCACGCCTTCGATGGAGCGCGCGATCGGCGAGACGAACCGCCGTCGCGAACTCCAGTTGGCGCACAACGCCGAGCACGGCATCGACCCGCAGACGATTCGCAAGGCGGTGGGTGACATCCTCTCGGTGTTGCGCCCGGACGGCGAATCCGGCGCCCCGGTTCCCGGCAAGGATCGTCGACGGCAGCGCGAGCGCGACAAGGTGCAACGCGAGTTGAAGACGTTGCCCCAGCAGGAGTTGGCGCGTCTCATCCGAACCCTCGAGGACGAGATGAACGAGGCCGCCGCCGATCTGAAGTTCGAGTACGCCGCGAGACTGCGTGACGAAATCAACGAACTCCGTCGCGAACTGAAGGATGCCGGCTGAGCGGCGCTCGTTCCGTCTCACTAAGGTCGCACCGATGTCGGAGCAATTGATCGTCCGGGGAGCCCGCGAGCACAATCTCAAGAATCTCAGCGTCGATCTCCCGCGCGACCGGTTGATCGTGTTCACCGGATTGTCGGGTAGCGGCAAATCGTCGTTGGCCTTCGACACCATCTACGCCGAGGGTCAGCGTCGATACGTGGAATCCCTGAGCGCCTACGCGCGTCAGTTCCTCGGGCAGATGGACAAGCCCGACGTCGACGTGATCGAGGGTCTCTCGCCGGCGATATCGATCGACCAGAAGTCGGCCAGCCGCAACCCTCGATCGACGGTGGGCACCATCACCGAGGTCTACGACTATCTGCGACTGCTGTACGCCCGGATCGGCGAGCAGCACTGCCCGTCCGACGGCACGCGGCTCAGCCGCCAGACGCCCCAACAGATCGTCGATCGCATCCTGAAGCTGGCCGAGGGCACCCGCTTCCAGGTTCTCGCCCCCGTGGTCCGCGGTCGAAAGGGCGAGTACGAGACCCTTCTCGAGGATCTGTCCGGACAGGGTTTCGTGCGGGCCCGTATCGACGGCGAGGTCGTGGAGATCGGCGAGTTCCTGAAGTCGGGGAAGAAGTTGGCGCGCTACGAGCAGCACACCATCGAGATCGTGGTGGATCGACTGGTTCGTCGGGACGGAATCGAACGGCGACTCACCGACAGCCTCGAGACCGCACTGCGCCTGGCCGAGGGCATCGCCGAAGTCGAGTTGGTGGGTGGTGACGAGGAGACGCTCACGTTCAGTCAGCACCTCGCGTGCCCGAAGTGTGGAACGTCGTACGACGAACCGGCCCCCCGAAACTTCTCCTTCAACTCTCCGTACGGCGCCTGCGAGACCTGTGACGGTCTTGGAACGACCTTCGAGGTCGACCCGGAACTGGTCGTTCCGGATTCGGATCTCTCGTTGGCCGAGGGTGCGCTCGCGCCTTGGCGGAGCGCCCACACCGGTTTCTTCCAGAGGATCCTGGAATCGGTGGCGAACGACCACGGCATCGACATGAACAAGCCATGGTCGAAGTTGCCGGCCAAGTCGCGCAAGATCGTGCTGCACGGACTCCCCGGCAACATCACGGTGAAGTTCAAGAATCGCTACGGCCGGGCCCGGCAGTTCAACACCACCTTCGAGGGCGTGATCCCGTGGATCAAACGCCGTCACGAGGGAGCCGAGAGTGACTGGACGCGCGAACAGTACGAGGGCTACATGCGACTCGTTCCGTGTTCGGCCTGCAACGGAGCTCGCCTGAAGCCGGCGACACTCGCGGTGATGGTGAACGGAAGGAACATCTCGGAGGTCTGCGAGATGTCGATCGGTGACGCCGCCGCCTTCCTGGCCGGTTTGACCCTCTCGGATCGGGACCGGATGATCGCCGAGCGGGTGGTCAAGGAGATCAACGCTCGCCTCGGCTTCCTTCTGGACGTGGGTCTCGACTACCTGAGTCTGGCGCGATCCGCCGGCACGCTCGCCGGTGGCGAGGCTCAGCGAATCCGGTTGGCCAGTCAGATCGGTTCTGGTCTGGTCGGCACCCTCTACGTCCTCGACGAGCCGTCGATCGGTCTGCACCAACGCGACAACCGCCGTCTCATCGACACCCTCGTGCGTTTGCGCGATCTGGGCAATACGGTCCTGGTGGTCGAGCACGACGAGGAGACCATTCGTGAGTCGGACTGGATCGTCGACATCGGTCCCGGAGCCGGTGAGCACGGAGGTGAGGTGGTGTACAGCGGTCCGGTGAAGGGGATCCTGAAGAGCAAGGACTCGGTGACCGGTCAATACCTGTCGGGCCGCAAGTCGATCCCCGTTCCCTCGACTCGGCGTCCGACCGGACTCCAGTGGCTCGAGATCGTCGGCGCCAAGGAACACAATCTCCAGGACATCGACGTGCGCATCCCGTTGGGTTGTTTCGTGGCCGTCACGGGCGTCTCGGGCAGCGGCAAGAGCACTCTCGTGCGCGACATCCTGCTCCCGGTACTGATGCAGCGGATCTACAAGTCGAAGGATCCGGCCGGTCGGCACAAGAAGATTCTCGGTATCGAGCACATCGACAAGGTCATCGACATGGACCAGTCGCCCATCGGACGGACTCCGCGGTCGAACCCGGCCACCTACACCGGGGTCTTCGACGGCATCCGCAAATTGTTCGCATCGACCGCCGAGGCCAAGGTTCGCGGTTACCAACCCGGTCGTTTCTCGTTCAACGTGTCGGGCGGCCGTTGCGAGGCGTGTACGGGCGACGGAACCATCAAGATCGAGATGCATTTCCTCCCCGACGTCTACGTGCCGTGCGAGGTCTGCAAGGGAGCGCGGTACAACCGCGACACGCTCGACATCACCTTCAAGGGTAAGAACATCGCCGACGTCCTCGACATGCCGATCTCCGAAGCCGTCGGATTCTTCTCCAATCAGCCGGCCATTGCTCGACACATGCAGACCCTGGTCGACGTCGGACTCGGATACGTCCGTCTCGGTCAGTCGGCCCCGACCCTTTCCGGAGGCGAGGCGCAACGGGTGAAGTTGGCCACCGAGCTCGCCAAGCGCAGCACCGGCCACACCATGTACCTCCTCGACGAACCCACCACCGGACTGCACTTCGAGGACGTGCGCCGACTGCTCACCGTGTTGTCCCGTCTCGTCGATCAGGGCAACACGGTGCTCGTCATCGAACACAACCTCGACGTGATCAAGACCGCCGACTGGTTGATCGATCTCGGTCCCGAGGGTGGTCGGGGTGGCGGCACGGTGGTGGCGGAAGGATCGCCGGAGACCGTGTCCGAGGTGTCGGGTAGTCACACCGGACGATTCCTGCACGCGGTTCTCGGCCACTCGAAATGACCTCCATTTAGGATCGCGACGATGCTGAATCGGCCGCCCACCTCGACGATTCCGGATCAACCCGGTTCGTACCAGTTCCGGGACGCGGCCGGTCGGGTGATCTACGTCGGCAAGGCCGCCAGCCTGCGTTCCAGGGTGGCGAGCTACTTCCAGGATCCGACTCAGTTGCATCCGCGCACCGTTCAGATGCTGGAAACCGCCGAGACCGTCGAATGGATGACGGTGCGCAACGAAGTCGAGGCCCTGATCCTCGAGTACACGCTCATCAAGGAGCATCGACCCCGCTTCAACGTTCGCTTGCGGGACGACAAGAGTTATCCGTTCCTGGCGGTCACGACCGACGAGGAATGGCCGCGCGCCGTCGTGCTGCGAGGACGCAAGCGCAAGGGGGTTCGGTACTTCGGTCCGTATCCGCACGCCTACGCCATCAGGGAGACCCTCGACCTGCTCTTGCGCACCTTTCCGGTCCGCACCTGCAGTAGCGGCAAGTTCCTGCAGCACTCGCGTCTCGGACGACCCTGCCTGTTGTTCCACATCGAGAAGTGCAGCGGCCCCTGCGTGGACGAGGTTTCCGCCGTCGACTACGCGAGTCTCGTCGAACGGTTGTGCGCGTTCCTCGAGGGCGACACCGACGAGGTCGTGAATGCTCTGGGTGCGGAAATGGCGGAAGCCTCGAAGAACCTCGAATTCGAGCGGGCCGCCCGGCTGCGGGATCGTCTGGCCGCGGTGACCAAGGCGATCGAGCGACAGCAGATCGTGGGCGAGCGGGACGAGGACATCGACGTGCTCGGCATCGCCGAGGACGAGCTGGAGGCGGCGGTGCAGGCGTTCTTCGTGCGTCGTGGACGCGTGGTGGGGCGCAAGGGTTTCATCCTCGACAAGGTGGAGCGATCCGATCCGGCGGCCACCGTCGACCAAGTGGTCGAGGCCCTGTACGGCGAGGAGCCGGTGTTGGGCATTCCACGCATGGTGTTGGTGCCGCTGGAGACCGACCGGGCGTCGCTGCACTCCGACTGGCTCGGTGCGATGCGCGGCACCCGGGTCGAGGTGCGAGCCCCGCAGCGTGGCGCCAAGCGCGAGTTGCTCGAGATGGCGACCCGCAACGCCTCCGAGGAGTTCGTGCGGCACCGATTGCGTCGGGCCAGCGACCACAACAGCCGGAGTCGCGCCCTCTCGGAGCTGCAGAGCCTGCTCGGACTTCCCGAGGCTCCGCTGCGCATCGAGTGCTACGACATGGCTCATCTTCAGGGCACCGACTACGTGGGGTCGATGGTGGTGATGGAGGATGGACTTCCGTCGAAGCGCGAGTACCGGCGTTTCAAGGTGCGCGGCGTCGACGGCAACGACGACTACGCGGCGATGGAGGAGGTTCTCACACGTCGCCTGTCGGCGTATCTCGAGGAACGCGACGCCGAGCACGACGACGAGCAGGATCGACGTCCGCGCAAGTTCGCCTATCCGCCGCAATTGCTCCTCGTCGACGGAGGCAAGGGACAACTGGCGGTGGCCGAACGGGTGGTTCGCACCCTGGGTCTCGAGTCGGAGATCCCGGTGGCTTCACTGGCCAAGCGCTTCGAGGAGGTGTTCGTGCCGGGTCGATCGGAGCCGGTCGACGTTCCGCGCGGTAGCGAAGCTCTGTTCCTGCTGCAGCGAATCCGGGACGAGGCGCACCGGTTCGCGAACTCGTTCCATCGCGAACTACGGGCCAAGCGGATGACGTCGTCGTCGCTCGACGGAATCGAGGGCCTGGGAGAGGCCCGTCGAAAGCGATTGGTGAAGGAATTGGGTGGTGTCAACGCCGTGAAGACCGCGTCGCTCGAGAGATTGCTCGAGATCGGATGGCTGCCCGAGGCGGTGGCTCGCGCCGTCCACTCGCGGTTTCACCCGATCGAAGAGTCGGGATCCGGAACGACCTGATCCGAGACGACCTGATCCGAAACGATCCGGTCGAGGGTCAGGCGATCACCTGCTCGACGAAGCGCTCGTACCCGGCCCGTCGTTGCGCCGGCGAATCGCCGAGAACGAAGTCGGGCACGATGATCTCGTCGAACCCCTGCTCGGCGTAGCGCTCGACGACGCCACGAATGTGTTCGGCATCGCCGATCACCGAGCGGTCGGCCGGGGCCGCGGAACGAATGCGCTCGGCGATGGCCGGGTCGTCGACGAGGAAGAAGAGCGCCTGCACCGAACGATGAATGGTGGCCGGGTCGCGGCCCACGTCGAGGCAGGCCGCCTCGAGCCGGTCCACCAAGGGCGCGGTGGTCTCGGGAGTACCCCATGCGTTCCACTCGTGGGCGTGTCGCGCGGTGATGCGGAGCATTCTGGAACCACCGGTACCCACCATGAGGGGCAACGGATCCTGCGCGGGTCGAGGTTCGCAGGGTGCGTCGACGACTCGGAAATGGTTCCCCTCGAAGTCGAAGCGGCCACCGGCGAGGAGACCGGCCACCACGCGGATCGCCTCGTCGAATCGGTCGACTCGCGTTCGTGGTTCGAGGAGATCGATTCCGTAGGCCCGATGCTCGTTGACTTGCCAGCCGGCACCGAGTCCGAGCGTGAGACGGCCGTTCGACACGCGGTCGATCGTGGCCGCGACGTTGGCGAGCACCGCCGGGTGGCGCACCGTCGTCGGCGAGACCAGTGATCCGAGCCGAACGCGACTGGTGACCGCGGCGAGAGCGGCGAGCGTCGACCAGCATTCGAGCACCGGTCCGTCGGCCACCGAATCGTCGTCGGTGTTGGGCATGAAGTGATCGGCGAACCACAGGCAACGCCACTCGCCACGATCCGCCCACTCCGCCAGGTCACGCAACTCGGTCCACTCGCGTTGCGGTGACGGCCACAGGGAGAATCGAGGTCGGGTCACCCGGCGAAACTACAGCGACGATCGTGATGGATCACGCACGCGAGGCTTCTCTCGTAGCCTGAACCCGTGGACGACCGAGCGGTGCCCGGCGATCTCTGGGAGACCCATGCCGGTTGGTGGATCGACGGTTTCACCTCCGGGGCGGATCCCGAGTACGAGGAGCAGATCCTTCCGCTCGCGGCGGTCGAGTTGGCCGGAGCCGACCGTGTGCTCGACGTGGGATGCGGCGACGGTCAGGTGTCGCGACTGGCGGCCGCCGGTGGCGCGTCATTGGTCGTGGGCATCGATCCGACATGGAACCAGGTGCGTGTGGCCCACGAGCGGGGTGGGGGAGTCGTGGTGTCCCGAGCCGGTGCCGACGCCCTTCCCTTCGCCGACGCCACCTTCGACGCGGTCGTGGCCTGCCTGGTGTTCGAGCACATCCACGAAGTGGATGCGGCGATCGCCGAAGTCGCGCGCGTCCTGCGTCCCGGAGGTCGTTTCTGCTTCTTTCTCAATCATCCGCTGCTCCAGACACCCGGCAGCGGCTGGATCGACGACCAGGTTCTCGATCCGCCGGAACAGTATTGGCGGATCGGCGCCTATCTGGTGGAGGATCTCTCGGTCGAGGAGGTCGAGAAGGACGTCTTCATTCCGTTCGTTCATCGTCCGTTGTCCCGCTACGTGAACGCTCTGTGCGACAGCGGACTCTTCATCGAACGAATGGCGGAGCCGGCGCCTCCGCCCGGGTTCCTGGCCCGCGCCGAGGAGTACCTCGCGGCATCCACCATTCCGCGATTGCTGTACCTCCGTTCGCGGAAGATGCCGCGCTGAGACACCCAGTCGTCGCGTGATCGATCGCACGCGGGCTTTCCCGACTAGTTTCGGTACATGACCGACATCCTCGTCATCACCGGATTGTCCGGTGCCGGACGGTCGGCCACGGCGGCCGTTCTCGAGGATCTGGGGTGGTACGTCGTCGACAACCTGCCCACGTCGCTGGTCGACACCATCGTGGAGTTGGCGAGTGCGCCGGGTTCGGTGATCGCCCAACTCGCTCTCGTCGCCGGCCGCCAGCACCTCGAGTTGATGCCCCGTGTGGCGGGTCTGCGAGGTGCGGGGCATCGCGTTCGAGTGATCTTCCTGGATTCGAGCACCGCCGAGTTGGTGAAGCGTTACGAGTCCACGCGTCGTCGTCATCCTCTCGCCGCCGAGACCGATGGGCTGATCGAGTCGATCGAGAGGGAGAGGTCTCTGCTCGAGCCGGTGAAGAACGACAGTGATCTCGTGATCGACACCACCGATCTGAACGTGCACCAGCTCAAATCGCGGATCCAGGGGCTCTTCGACGACGACTCCGTGGAACGTCTGCAGGTGTCGGTCGAATCGTTCGGCTACAAGCACGGTATTCCGCTCGATGCCGACATCGTGATGGACGTCCGTTTCCTGCCGAATCCGCATTGGGACGAAGCGATGCGACCACTCACCGGCCTCGACGGACCGGTGGTGGAGTTCGTCCTGCATCGGGCCGAGACGACAGAGTTCCTCGAGCGCCTGACCGAGCTGGTGGGGGGTGTTCTTCCGCACTACGTCGCGGAAGGCAAGAGTTACCTGACGATCGCGATCGGGTGCACCGGTGGACGCCACCGGTCGGTGGCCGTCGCCGAGGATCTCGCCCACCGTCTCCGGGCCACCGGCCAGCCGGTACGTACTCTGCATCGTGACATCAGTCGGTGAGGTTCGTCGTCCCGGCGAGGTACGTCGTCCCGGGGAGTTTCGTCGTCTCAGTGGTGGCGATTCCCGTTCGGCGGCGAACCGGGAACTAGTTTCGGAGCGGTCCGAAATCGTCGGCGACGGGTCGGATCCGACGAAGGTCGCGACGGTCGTACGCAACGGAAGGAGATCCCGATGACGGTCAGGGTTGGAGTGAACGGTTTCGGTCGTATCGGACGGAACTTCTTTCGGGCCGTGCGCGAGCGCGGTGCCGACATCGAGATCGTGGCGGTGAACGACCTCGGTTCGCTGGACACGATGGCTCACCTGCTGAAGTACGACTCCGTCCTGAAGCAGATGCCGGGTGTCGTGAAGGTCACCAAGAACGGAATCAGCGTCGACGGCCACGAGTTGCGGGTTCTGTCCGAGCGCGATCCCAAGAATCTCCCCTGGGGCGATCTCGGCGTCGACGTGGTCATCGAGAGCACCGGAATCTTCACCAAGCGCGACACGGCCGCCGCCCATCTCGCGGGCGGCGCCCCGCTGGTCATCGTCTCGGCTCCTTGCGACAACGCCGACGCCACGTTCGTCTACGGCGTCAACCACAAGGATTTCGATCCGAAGAAGCACCAGGTCGTCTCGAACGCGAGTTGCACCACGAACTGCTTCGTCCCCCTGGTGAAGGTGCTCGACGACAACTTCGGTGTCGAACAGGGATTGATGCAGACCGTTCACGCCTACACCGGCGACCAGATGCTGGTCGATGGTCCCCACAAGGATCTACGGCGGGCTCGGGGGGCGGCCATCAACATCGTTCCGACCAGCACCGGTGCGGCGCGTGCCACGAGTCTCGTTCTGGCCAGCATGAAGGGAAAGCTCGACGGCACCTCGCTCCGGGTTCCGGTGCCCACCGGATCGATCGTCGACTTCACGGCGAACCTCGCGAAGTCGGCGACCGTCGAGCAGATCAACGCCGCCTTCAAGAAGGCGGCCTCCGGTTCGCTGAAGGGCGTCCTTCGGTACACCGAGGACCCCATCGTTTCCAGCGACATCGTCACCGATCCCCACAGTTCGATCTTCGACGCCGGGCTCACGGCCAGCATGGGCAAGATGGTGAAGGTCCTCGCCTGGTACGACAACGAGTGGGGATACAGCAATCGGTTGGTCGACACCACGCTCCACACGGGCAAGCAGGTTCGTCGGCGCGGCAAGCGCTGAGACATGTCCGACCGTCTTCCCATTCTCGAGGATCTCGGTGACGTGTCGGGCCGCCGGGTTCTGGTCCGCACCGATTTCAACGTGCCGTTGGAGACGCTGGCCGACGGAACCCGGCGAATCACCGACGACTTCAGGATTCGCGCGGCTCTTCCCACGATCGAGTGGCTCACGGAGCGTGGTGCCACGGTCGTGTGCGCCAGCCATCTGGGTCGCCCCAAGGGAGCGCCCGATGACCGGTACTCCATGCAACCGGTGGCCGCACGTCTGGCCGAGTTGGCCCCGGGAGTGAGCTTGTTGGAGAACCTGCGCTTCGACCCCGGCGAGGAAGGCAACTCTCCCGAGTTCGTGGCCCGGCTGATCGACGGTGTCGATCTGTACGTCGACGATGCGTTCGGTGCCGCTCACCGGTCCCATGCGTCGATCGTCGGTCCTCCGCGCACGCTCCCCTCGGCGATGGGGCGACTGTTGCAGCGGGAAGTGGAGGTGCTCCTCGAGTTGCGCCGTCGGCCCAAGCACCCGTTCGTCGCCGTCCTGGGCGGATCCAAGATCTCCGACAAGTTGGGAGTCGTCGAGGCGCTGCTCGAGGTGGTCGACTCGCTGGTGATCGGTGGAGCGATGTGCTTCACGTTCATGGCGGCACAGGGACTGCCGATCGGTGATTCCTTGTTCGAACCTGATCAGGTCGACACCTGTCGGCGATTGTTGGCGGCCGGCAAGCCGATTCTCCTCCCCGAGGACATCACGGGGGTCGACGCCAACGGCAACTACGCGACGTTCGGCCGTCGACTCCCGGCCGGATCGAAGGGATTCGACATCGGTCCCGGTTCCGCCGCCGCATTCAGCGACGCGATCATGGATGCCCGGACCGTGTTCTGGAACGGTCCCATGGGCATGTTCGAGGACGAACGATTCGCCAACGGCACCCGCACGGTCGCCCAGGCCATGGCCGACACCAAGGCGTTCACGGTCGTCGGTGGTGGCGACTCGGCGGCCGCCCTGGCCCAGTTCGGGCTCGACGATCGCATCGACCATGTCTCGACCGGAGGCGGAGCCTCGCTCGAGTTGCTCGAGTTGGGCGACCTGCCCGGACTCGAGGCCCTGAGAGGAGCTCCCAATGTCCACCGGTAGGCGTCCACTGATCAGTGGCAACTGGAAGATGAATCTCAATCACTTCGAGGCGATTCAGGTCGTGCAGAAGCTGGGCTATCTGATCGGCAAGGACGACACCGAGGTCGTCGACGTCAGCCTCCATCCGCCCTTCACCGACATCCGGAGCGTGCAAACCCTCCTCGAGGGCGACCGGCTCCCGTTCTCGCTGGGGGCACAGAACTGTCACCCGGACGACAAGGGGGCGTTCACCGGGGAAGTGTCGCCGGTCTTCTTGGCCAAGCTCGGGGTCCGGTACGTGATCGTCGGACACAGCGAGCGCCGGCAATTGTTCGGCGAGACCGACGAGTTCGTGGCCCGCAAGGCCGCCGCGGTGCTCAAGCATTCGATGATCCCGATCGTCTGCGTCGGCGAGACGCGGGAGGAGCGTGAGCAGAACCGGGCCAGCGAGGTGGTGACGGCGCAGGTGCGGGCGTCCCTCGCCGGTCTGAACGGAACACAGGTGAGCGAACTCGTCGTGGCCTACGAACCCATCTGGGCGATCGGTACGGGCCTGACCGCCACGGCGGCCGACGCGCAGCAGATGTGCGCCGCGGTGCGGGCGACCATCGCCGAGAAGTGGGGGTCGGTGTCCGCGGAATCGGTCCGGATCCAGTACGGCGGATCGGTGAAGGCCGGCAACGCGGTCGAGTTGATGGCCCAACCCGACGTCGACGGCGCGCTGGTGGGCGGAGCGAGTCTCGACCCCGACGAGTTCGCTCGCATCGTCCAGTACCATGCGCAACGCTGAGGTGCCCGAGGGCGTGCACCGCAGGGGGAGGAGGGGCGTTCGATGACGACATCCCTGGGCACCCTGGAGTTCGACGACAGCGCATTGTCGGGGTCGATCGAGGGTCGTTCCCCCGCTCAGTTGGCTTTCGCTCGGTTCCGGAAGGACAAGGCGGCACTGGTCGGACTCGGCATCGTGATCTTCTTCCTTCTCGTGGCGATCTTCGCTCCGTGGGTGTGCCGGTTGCTCGGCATCGACCCTTACGAACTCGATCGCGACTCGCTCAACGAGTACGGATTGCCGGCCGGACGCTTCGGAGGCGTGTCCCGAGAGCACTGGCTCGGAGTCGAACCCGGAACCGGGCGCGACATCCTGGCCCGCCTCATCTACGGCGCCCGGGTCTCACTCTTCATCGGCGTGGTGTCGACGCTGGTGACCACCTTTCTCGGAACCGTGCTCGGTCTGGTGGCCGGATACGTGCGCGGTCGCACGGACGCGCTCATCGGTCGCATCATGGACGTCACCTTGGCGTTCCCGTCGATTCTCCTCATCATCGCGCTCACGCGTCCGTTCACTCAGCGGTTGGAGGATCTCGGACTGCCGGAGGGGAATCCGTCGCGGGTGACCTACGTGATCATCGTGCTGGCGTTGTTCGGCTGGGTGTACGTGGCGCGCATCGTGCGCGGCCAAACCCTCTCGTTGCGCGAGCGCGAGTTCGTGGAGGCGGCCCGGGCGAGCGGCGCCGGCGGTGCCCACATCCTGTTCCGCCAGATCCTCCCGAACCTCTGGGCTCCGATCATCGTCGTCGTGTCGCTCAGCCTCCCGGGATACGTGGCCGTGGAATCGACCCTGTCGTTCCTCGGTGTCGGGATCATCGCCCCCACCCCCTCGTGGGGGATCATGCTGGCCGACTCGGTGCGGTACTACCGGGCCGACCCCACCTACCTCTTCGTTCCGGGGACGGCGCTCATCATCCTGGTCCTGGCCTTCAACCTGCTCGGGGACGGCCTCCGCGACGCCCTGGACCCCAAGGCGGACCGCCAGAACCTCTCCTGACGTGGCAGAACCCCAGTTCGCACGGGGGTTCGTCGGGTTCGTTGATCTCTACATGTATTGTTCACGTGCCCCGGACGTCCCGGGGGGAAGGGGAGAAACAATGAAGCACAGCAAGAAGGCGCTGGCGTTCGCCATCGCCGCCGCGGCCGTGGTCGCCGCGTGCGGTGGTGACGACGGAGGCGGAAGCGGTGGAGGCTCCGGGCAGAAGGGCGGGACGATCTACATCCTGACCCAGTCCGAGGGCGTCACCCACCTCGACCCGCAGCGCAACTACACCGGTGCCGACCTGGCGTTCGCCGGATCGACGATGCACCGCACGTTGACCACCTACAAGTTCGCCGAAGGCGCCGAGGGTTCGGAGATCACTCCCGACCTCGCCACCGACACCGGCACCGCTTCGGAGGACGCCAAGACCTGGTCGTTCACCCTGCGCGACGGGATCAAGTTCGAGGACGGTTCCGACATCACCTGCGCCGACGTGGCGTACGGCGTGTCGCG
>Ga0172372_10005830_pt1 | contig 17005 bp, 6 predicted proteins | sample LakKiv5m_2_FD_114544 | JGI IMG/M metagenome (GOLD analysis project Ga0172372, IMG submission 114544) | Freshwater microbial communities from Kabuno Bay, South-Kivu, Congo - kab_092012_9.5m | ecosystem: Environmental > Aquatic > Freshwater > Lake | place: Democratic Republic of the Congo...
AAAAATTACTTCATATGATACAAAAAAAATAGTACAAGATCAAGTAAATAAACAATTAGTTGATTATTTTAATAATATAAAATCAAATTATGAAGATCATATAAAACGAACAAACATGGCAAGTACAGAAAAATTGTCAAAATTAACAAGATTATTTCAAGAAGGATATAAAGGCGAAGGATATGATTGGAATGAAAAAAATTACGAAAATTATGTAAAAGAATTAATTAATGCAAATAAAACACTTCAACAGCAAATGATGGATATAAACTATCAAAATAATTCAATTCAAAAAAATTTATTTAATAGTTCGTTAAATAATTTACATGATTCTTTACGAATGCCTTTTGATAATTATAATATTGCAACAACAAAAATTAAAAATAATTTGATGGATCATATACTTTCGAGATACAATAATCCTTTTTTACTTCCTAATTCCGGAATTGATAATTTATTAAATTATGGAATTAATAAAGGTTGTACAGGTAATAATTTGATTCAACCAATATCGTTAAATATTAACGATATTGGTTTACAAAGATTAAATACGCCAATAATGCATTTACCTTTAAATAACACCAATGATTTATCAGTTATTGGTAAAGATACTTTCTCTCAGTTAATTTCTCCAAGAGAATGTAATAATTATTATTACATTCCTGAAAATATTATACACGCTTTATTATTAGATCAAAACAAAGAATCCAATATTTTAAATATGTTACGAATTTACCCAAATGTTCCATTTAATAATTTAAATTATTCAAATACACATTATGATGTAATGATGAATTTATTATTAAATCAATTTTTGAATAATAAAAAAGAAAATAATATTACAATTAGTCAAGATATATTAACCGATTTATTTAATTATTTACAAGGAAACAATCTTCAAGACGATAATAATTGGTTTAAAATAAGAAATATAGCTGAAATTTATAATTTAAAACCGGTAAAAAAAGATAGTGGTATTTTGGAGATTAATGGAAAACAATTAACAGAATTTATAAAAGATGTTAAAGAAAGAACACCAAAATTCGAATTATCTTCAAAAGAACATGATCAAATGATGAAAGTTTATTTCGAATTAGAAAATAAACTATCTAAATCACAAGAAGCATTTTATAAAATGTTGCAAGAAGCAAGAAGACATGCTGAAACAATTCATAATGAAGAAGATTTACAAGAAATAGATAGAATTATGGAACAAATATTAAATGAAGAAAATACAAATCAATTAAGAAACATTAATGTTTTAGTCAATGAAACAAATTATATGACCCAAAATGAAATGCAAAATTTAAGTCAAGAAACGATGAAAAGATTATTGGAGCAAAAAAGAAAAAAATTAAAAGAACAATTAATTAGAACATTTTTAAGTGAATCTCAAGAAAATAAACTCCAGAGAATAAGAGAAATATTAAATGAGTATTTGCAAACACCTGCAACATCAACTACTAACGAAAGTCCGACACCATCACAAACAGAAAATTTCCCTCAGCCTTCGGTTCCGTCAATGGAACAAGAACCTTTGATTTTGGTTCCTCCAGGTGCGCATATTTATGACCCAAATACGAGGTCTTATATTCCACCACCAAGACCTGATGGTGATGGATTGGGATCCGAAAGTGAATTTTCTAGTACCTTTTATTCGGATACTGTTGAAAATTTTAATTATTCACCTAATCCAAATTTAAAACCTTCAAAAACAGAAAATTTCCCATCTCGAAATGTTCCCGATCCAAATTTTCAACCAAATGTATCAAATCAAGGTCCAAATATAAATTTTCAACCCAAATTATTAAATCAAGGGCCTAATATAAATTTTCAACCTAATTTATCAAATCAAGGACCTAATATAAATTTTCAACCTAATTTATCTAATTGGGGATCTGTATTTCCATCTAAACAAAATATATCAAAAGAAGATAAATTTATTGAAAGTATTTCTAGAATTATAAATGATCAAGATCTTCCAATGAAAGACAAAGAAACAAATTTTAAAAGTGAATTACAAAATTTAAAAAATCAAATGGAAATTGATAAAGCAATTACAAATGACAAATTTAAAAATTTCGCGGACAATTTAACTTTAAAATTTGATAATTTACAAGTTAAAATTGATGATAAACCAATTGCTTATCCGGAATTTGAGTCTATTTTTAATTCTTATTATTTAATGAATAATAAAAAAAGTTTATTACAAAATTTAAAAAGTTTTTATAAAGGTGATAATATGCATATATTATATAAACAGGTTTATCCCTTAAATAAATCAGGACTCCAGTTGATCTTTCATAATATGAAATTAAATGAAATTCCAATTGATAAATTTACAGAATTTTTATCCGCATTTAATTATTTAAAAACAAAATATTTTTTACTTAATAACCTTTCGAATGAAGATAAAAAAATGGTTTTATTATTTGATATTCCTATTGATAAAAATTTCACCAATAGTTTAGAGCTTGTTAATAAATTAAAAAATAAAATTAATATTTTATCACCCGATGATAATAAAGAAGTTAAATATATTATTTCAAAAATTGATTTATATAATAATTCTTTATCTGAATTTTTAAATAGATTAAAGGATGATGAAAAGGTAAAAAATTTTATTTCAAAAATTAATTTAAAAGACGAGGATCATTATAATAATATTGAATCTTTAGTTAAATTAGAAGAATTACATCAAAAGGCTATAGAATTATTAAAAAATGATTTATTGAATAAATCTGAAAAGTATCCGGAAAAAAAAGAAGAATTTGAAAGTATTTTTAAAAAATTAACTCATAAATTTAACAATGAATTTGAAAATTATAAAAATAAATATTTAGAAGAAATGGCAAATATTCAAACATATAAAGACTCAATTAATATATTAAAACCTTATTCAACAAATTTACTATATCAAAGAGAACCAACACCGGAAAATTATTCTCCTGATCAGAACCCCTTTTTAAATCAATATCTTGGTGCTTTTAATAAAGAAACAAATTTAATGGAACAAATGCATACAAAATATATAAATGAAATTAATAGTTTAAAACATCAAAATGAAGAACTAAACAATGAATTACAAAATGTAATTTTAAATAAACCTAATGAAAGGAATTATTCTAAATTAATGGACGTCGTAAATAAACATGAAATGAAAATTAATAATCTTCAAACAATTAAAAGTGATATGGAAAATAAATTAAATAATTTAAAAAATGAAGTTAAAAATTACGAAAATATTTTATCAAAACCAGAATTGGATCATGAAGAAATTGAAAATAAATTATCCCAAAAAAATGATGAATTAAATAAACATATTCATTCATTTTTTGGAACTCATGAAAATAAAAATACAATTGATTTTTTATTAAACAAACTCCATAATGCCGAAATTACTATTGAAGAACTACATGAAAATTTAAAACCTACCAATTATCAAGAAATGAAGATTAATGAATTGTATTCTGAAAAAAAAGATCTTGTTCAAGATTTACAGAAATTAAGAAACAAATTAGATGAGATGCCTTCAAAATATGATATTGAATTATTTCGAGACGAAATAAGTAATAAAAATAATGAAATTAAACGATTATCAACTACCATCGATGCTCTTAATAAAGATATTTTAAATTTAACAATTAATAAACCAGATGATTCCATTGTAAAATCATTAAGAGAAAATATTTTATATAGTAATCAAAGAGAAAATGAATTAATTAAAAAAATAAATGATTTAGAAAATGAACTTTCCAAATATATAAATTTACATGAAGGTTCACAATCAAATTATTCTGAATTAATTAAAACTAAATCAGAATTGGAAAGAGTAAAATTTGAATTGGATAAATTACAAAATGAAATGAGAACCAAAGAATCATTTGGAAGTTCAAGTTTAAATTTAAATGAAATAAATAATTTAAAATATCAACTGCAATTAAAAAATGATGAATTAGAAGAATTGTATCGTAAGAAAAAATTATATGATACATCCGATGCGGAATTACTTAATAAATTTAATCAATTACAAGTTAATAAAGAAAATATTCAAATATTATATGATCGTTTAATAGATGAAAATAAAAATTTAAATAATAGATTGGCCGATTATCAAAATAAAATCGGGTTAATTAATCAAGAAAAAAATAAATTAATAGATGACGAAAGAGAATTGACAAGCGATCGAGAAATAATAAATAATCTAAAAATACAAAATGAAAAAACTAAAAATGAATATAACATTTTAAAACAACAATTAGAAGAATTGAATAAAGAACATCGAGATACTTTAGCAAAAAATGAAAATTATGCAAGGTTAAATGAAGGATATAAATATGTTATTGAAGAATTAGAAAAAAATGAAAAAGAATATAATGAATTGATAAGAAAATACAATCTTTCGATTAAAGACGAATCCCCTGATCGCGAGCTTATTGAAAAACTGGAACTTGAATTTGAAAATAATAGAAGACGGATGGAAGATTTAAAACAAAATGAAAAACAAATAGTTATGGAAGAAAACGAATTACGAAAAAAATTAAATGATCCGGATTCGTTTAAAATAAAAGAAAAATATGATAAACTTATTGATCAATTTGAAGAAAATCAAAAAGAATTAGAACAGATACGAAAACAAAAAATTAATATTCAAAAATCTCTTTTAGAATCCGAAATTCTTAAATTACAGGAAAAATTAAGATATAGTGAAGAACAATTAAAAAATTACAGAAAAGGCGGATTAGAAGAGAATAATGATAAACTGTTAAAAGAACTAGAAGACGCGAAAAATAAAATTAAAGTATTGGAAGATTCAAAAACTTCATTTAATGAAGACATAACATTCTACACAAATGAACGAAAAGAATTATTTGAAAAACTTGACGAATATAAACAAAAACTTTTAAAATGTGAAGAATTAGAAAAAAATTATAAAGAATTAAAAGAAAAATATGAAAGGTTATCAAATGATCCTAATTCACCGGTAGAAGATGTTATTGAATTAAAAAGAAAATTAAAAGAAGCAGAAATCAAAATGGAAGAAATAAATTTATTAGATATAAAACAAAACTACGATAATACATTAAAAGAACTTGCTGATGCAAAAAATAAAATAAAATTATTAGAAGAAGGAAAAACTTCCTTTGATGATTCTTCGAAAAATGTAATTGAAAATAAAGATGATTTATTAAAGAAAATTAAAGAAAATGAATTGACAATTACCCGATATAAAGAGATGGAAGAAGAATTTGATAAAATGAGAATTGAATATGATTTATTATTAAAAAACAAAAATACCAATACAAGCTTGGAAGATTATCAAAAAGAAAAAGATAAAATAACTGACGAAATTGAGCAATTGAAAAAAAGTGATCCTGAAAATCCAAAAATTAATAATTTAGAACTTTATAGTAAATCTTTAGATTCCAGAAATAGTGAATATAAAATAAAAAATTTAGAAAAACAAATTGAAGAATTAAAAAGAAAACATGCAGACATGATTAGTGAAATAGAATTATCAGCATCGAATGATGATAAATATTCAAAGTTAATGAAAGAATATAATGAATTATTAAATAAATATAATAATTTAGCAAATAAAGATGATATTAAAGAATTAATTACCAAAAAAGATAAATACGATGCATTAGAAACGAAATATTTAAATAATTTAAGCGCCTTAGATAAATTATCAAAAGAAAAAGTAAATCTACTTGAAGAATTGAATAAAAAAAAACAAGAATTTGATTCGAGTCCAATATTTACAGAAAAAGAAAAACTTGATTGCGCTAATCAAATTAAAAGTGCTTTAGAATCTAAAGAAAATATTTTAGCCATGTATACTCGCGAATTAAATGATGCTAAAACGAAAAATAATGACTTGAGTTTACAACTTCAACAATTGAATGCCGAAATTTCAATTCTTAATACTAAAGATTTAGGTGAAGCTACTAGATCATGTTTTGACGAAATGAATAAAATGAAAGAACAAAGAAAAAATGAAATTGTTAATATCAATAAATCTCATGCCGAAGATATTGAAAAATTGAATCTTGAATTTAAACGTAAAGAAACCGATTTAAGGGATTCGTTTAAAGCATTAATTGAAAATAAGTCCAATCCCATTGCCATCAATGATCAAATCCAAAAATTAGAAAACGAAAAAAGAGTTCGAGAAAGTGAAATTGAAAATTTATTAAAAGATAAGGAAAGAGAAATTTTAAAAATTAAAAGTGAATCTAATAATGATGTTTTGAGATATAAAGCTGAACTGGATAAATATAAAAATAAATTGATGACCGAAGAACAAAAAAATACAAATCTGTTGAAAGATTTAAAAAAAACAGAAGAAGAATTATTAAAAACACAAGTAAATATTGAACCGCAATCAAGAAATGAAATGGTTGAACTAATAGTTGAAGAAAATGTGAAATTAAAAAATCAAATTAAAATAGACGAAATAAATAATAATAGTTTGACCAAATCAAAAGATGATGAAATATCTTCTTTAGAACAAAAATTAATATATTGCAATAAAACAACTCAAGAACAAAAAGAACTTTTAAAAAAACAAGAGGAAGAATTGAGAAAATGTATGTCGGAAAAATCTTCCTCTTTATCTTTAAATTCTAAAATAATTAAACTTGAATCCGATCTAAAAATTTGTAAAGAAATTAATAAAGCATCGAGTAATTTGGATCCTTCTTTAAAAAAAATAGAAGAAATTCAAGAAACGTTAACCGACGAAATAAACAAAAAAAATGAAATAATTAAAAGATACGAAACACAAATTAATTCATTAACAAATAAACTCACAATTTTAGAAAAAAATTCAGATACTATAGAATTAGAAAAATCCAATAAAGAATGTTTAAAACAAGTTAAACGATTTGAAGAAGAATACATTCTCCTTCAAGAAGAAAATAGAGCCCTGAATGATAAAGCTCAAAAATATGATAATTATATGAACGAAAAACTTATTGAAGAAAGATTAAAACAAAAAGAACGTCAGAGATTACTAGATGAAGCAGAAAGATTGCGACGTAAAGAAGCTGAAAATGTTAAAGAAACCGAAGAAATACCTTCATCATTTGCAGATAAGTGTTTACAACTCAAAGAAGAATATTTATTAAATATTGCAGTTTTATCGAGTAAATTTAAAAAATTTCAAATAATGCTAAATAGAATTAACAAACAAAGTGAAAATAAAATTAAAAATTTAAATGTAAAAAACCAATTTAAAGATTTTATGAAAGTTCGCCATTTGGAATTTACAAAAAATGTACAAAAATATGAAAAACTAGTTCAGATGGAATCTAATTTTAAAGAATTAGATTGTGCGGAAAAAAATGATGCATTTTTGTCTGAATATTATAAAGATAAAAAAATAATAGAAACATTAGAAGAAGATCCTGAATTTAAAGATTTGTATACTAATCTATTAGGAATTGGTAAAAAAATATTAAGAATAAAACCAGATTTTGATCCGAAAAAAACTCAAATTTTATTTCCCATTGAAGGTACGATTCCTCAACAAGAAAATGTCCCGAGATGTTTAATGAGTCCCGTAACATCAGTAAAATATGATACAAATGCCATGACGAACAAAGTGCCAATGACTTATGCAGGTTTTACCAATATTTACTATGATTTTTCTAATTTACCTAATTACACGAAAAAAGATACAACAAATGATATATTCAATTGTGAAATAAAAGGTCTTATTGATAATTTAAATTATGGAAATGATTTATTGTTTTTTGTATATGGACAAAGTGGTTCAGGTAAAACTTATACTTTGTTGGGAAATGATAAAGGTGCCAAAGGTATTCTGGGTTATTCAATCGACTACATGTTAACACAACCAAAAAAATTTAGAGATATTTCTGTAACAATATTTCAATTATATCCTGATGCAACTGGATCAATGGGTATTTATTTTATTTTACAGGAAGGAGATATTGGCTCCAATACTCCTATAATTACAAAACAAAAGAAAAAGGAAAAATCTGATATGAGTAGTTTTTCAAAAAACACAGGAATCGGTAAATCTATGAAATTTATCACTTTTAAAACTTACGATATTTCAGGAAAAACGCCATCAGTGCCATTAACAGACTTTGATCAATTAAAAGGTGATAATTATGGCGATAAAATTCAAAGATTTTTAACCGAACGTCGTTTTCAACGCGCTACAACGTTTAATGATGATTCATCAAGATCACACGCATTTGTAATTTTAAATGTTAAAGTTGACGTCGAGAATAAAAAAACAAAAACAATTACTGAAGAAAAAGTTAAAATATTATTTATCGATTTAGGAGGAAACGAAAGGGTCCGAGAAGTTGCCCCAAAAGGTTCGGCACCTTTTGGTGAAGGTATTTTTATTACTCAAACATTAAATGATTTAATTAATGTTGTTTTGCAAGAATTTATTGCCGGTAAAACGCTCCAAGCAAAAACGACCGAACAAGATTTTTGCAATTTGATGAAATATTATTTAGCCATTGATAAAGAAAAGATAAATAAAATTGTATTATTTATTCATGCCTATGGTTTTGTAGATGAAAGTTTAGTTCCGGAAGTTAAACAATCATATCTAACAACAACTTCAACAACGTTAGAATTTTTTAATAAAATCAATAATCTTGATAATATGGTTTGAGAAATATTTTTTCTAATCCCATTACAATTGATTTTTATGTAGATGAAAAATTTATTTTTAATCTAATTAAATTTAATTATTTGAAATGAAATTATCTTTTATTATAAATAATTTTTATATAAATTATTTTAACTTATATAACATCCTAAAACAATTTAGTTATAATCCAATTGTTTTAGAATTCGACGAAATGTATTTATTTTATAAAAATATAAAAAAAAAACATGTAATATTTATAATTATTATAATTATAACCGAATTATCTGAAAATAATGAAATTATATATAAAAATAAAAATTATTGTATAAAACCATATTTAAATGAAATTTCAAAATTAAATATTAAAACTTTTATATTTTTTGACTATTATTCAAGAAATAAAAGAAAAGAATTTAAACATCAATTTCCGGGTATATCATTAATGTTTAGTACAAAAGAAATAGATAAAAGTAAAAATTCTATATTATTAAATAGCATAATAAAACACATAAAACAAAAAGAAATGTCAGAAGAATTATTTAAAGAAATATTTAATGACATTAAAAAATAAAATAATTTTTTAAATATTTTAATTTCAAAAATTTTTTGAAATATTTTTTTAAAAAAAATGTCGCAGTTATCATTAAACGCATCATCTTTAAATTCAAAACTGTTTGTTGTTGGTACGGTGTCGGATAATTTTAATTTATCGAATTCTTTAAATGATTTTGAAACAAAATTTGAAACTTTAAAATCTGAAAATGATTCGAATACATCAGCTATAAATATAAATTTAAATGAAATAACCGTTTTAGAAGCAAAAGTTGCGGAAAATATAAATTCCATTAATAATTTAAAAAATTCAGTTAACAATAATTCTACATCATTAAATACTATTAATTCAAATGTTATTTCAAATAAAACCTCGATAACTAATTTAGATAATTTAGTTTCATCGAATACCACTTCAACTGGAATACTTACCAATTCCAATTCTTCTAATATTTCTTCTCTTGTACCTATTTCCACGTCAAATTCATCTAATCTCAGTTCTTTAAATACATTAGTTACTTCGGTATCGTCTAATACTTCTTCCATTGCGACTATTACCACGTCAAATTCATCCAATCTCGGTTCTTTGAATACTTTAACTTCATCGGTATCATCCAATACATCTTCTCTTGGAACTATTTCTACATCAAATTCATCCAATCTCGGTTCTTTGAATACTTTAACTTCCTCGGTATCATCCAATACTTCTTCTCTTGGAACTATTTCTACATCAAATTCATCCAATCTCGGTTCTTTGAATACTTTAACTTCCTCGGTATCATCCAATAGTTCTTCTATTAATCAAATAACAAATAGCATTTTATCAAATATTACTTCTATTGGTACACTGGCGACTAATAATTTATCTAACAGTAGTTTGGTTAATAATTTATCAAATTCATCTTCTTTACATTATTATTCTATTGAAGATTTACAATCAAAAAATAATTCAAACATAAATTCGGTAAGTAATTTAAAAACTACAAATGATTCCAACTTATCTTCAACAGTCGAAATTTTAAATTTAGAAGCATGTTTATTAAATACGACTTCTTTTTTTCAAGATTATACAATATTACCTTTACCCTTTCCGATAACATTTGGAAGTTTTAAAATATTTAATTTTATTCCAAATAGTTTTATTTATATTTCTAATGGATCAGATAATATATCAATAGTTTTACGTGATGAATTTACAAATTTTCAAAGATTTAGATGTTCTATTGAAGGATCTTTGGTTTCGACATCATCATTTAATTTATTATATAATATATCAAGTGATTCATTTTTATCAGGTTTACAAATAAATAGTCCGGTTTCATTAGAAATTATGATCTCTTATCCAAATTTAGTATCTTTTTTCGTAAACGGAAAATTAATCGCACAAACATTACTTTATGATGATGTGTTGAATAATTTACCCTTTGTTCATGGAATTGGCGGGTTTCCGGCATCTTCTGCAACGTCAATTGGCTGTTTAGCTATTAATAATTTTAAACAGGTTTAACATATTATTTTGATAAAATAAAATGAGTATGGTGTCAATAACCGCATCGTCGATAAATTCGAATGTATTTAATTTAGGAAATGTCTCAAATCCAGTTAATTTAGCAGATTCATTGGGAGGCGTAGATTCGGTTTTAGATACATTCAAAACTGAAATTGATGGGAATTCTTTGGCTATTTCCGTAAATGTTAATTCAATTGATGTATTAACTAATGAAAATGAAACAAATTCATCTTCGATAAATAGTTTAACAACTTCTGTGGCCGCCAACACAACTTCCATTGGAAATTTAACAACTTCCGTCGCGGCCAACACAACTTCGATCAATAACGTCAAAACATCGGTGACAGCAAACACAACTTCTATTGGAAATTTAACCACTTCTGTGGCAGCCAACACAACTTCCATTGGAAATTTGGCCGCTTCCGTGGCGACAAATACAACTTCAATCAATAATATCAAAACCTCGGTTGCCGCCAACACAACTTCGATCAATAGTTTAACAACTTCTGTGGCCGCCAACACAACTTCTATTGGTAATTTAACAACTTCCGTCGCGGCCAACACAACTTCGATCAATAGTTTAACAACTTCTGTGGCCGCCAACACAACTTCTATTGGTAATTTAACAACTTCCATCGCAGCCAACACAACTTCGATCAATAGTTTAACAACTTCTGTGGCGGCAAACACAACTTCCATTGGTAATTTAACGACTTCCGTCACGGCCAACACAACTTCGATCAATAGTTTAACAACTTCTGTGGCCGCCAACACAACTTCCATTGGTAATTTAACGACTTCCGTCGCAGCCAACACAACTTCGATCAATAGTTTAACAACTTCTGTGGCCGCCAACACAACTTCGATTAATTCTTTAAATTCAACAATTCCTTATTTATACGATTCGACAACGGCAGCTCTAGATCCAATTTATCATCTCAGACAATTTAAATATCCATTTCATTTTGGAAGTATTTCTTCATTTCATTATATCCCCAATAATTATATTTATCTCGCCGGTCAAACAGATATTTATGTTAATTTTAGAGATGAATTTACTAACGCTAATAGATTCCGATGTACAATTGGAGGTTCGGTTTTAACAACATCAGCTTTTAATTTATTATATTATATTTCAAGCGATACTTATTTATCATCTTTAACAACAAATAGTCCAATTTGTCTTGAAATAATGTTTTCTTTACCAAATGTTATTTCATTTATAGTAAATGGTAAAATTATTGCACAAACAACAGTCGGTGATGATTTTTTAACTAATTTACCTTTGACATGGGGTGGTGGAGGCGCCCATGCTACACCCAACAATTTAGGTAATTTAATTGTTAAAAATTATATAACTTATTAAAAAAAAGTTGCAACATTGTTGCAACAAAATATTCTTTTTATAAAACCGGGAAACCAAAAGTCCCATTTCCAATTCTTGCTAGTTGATGATTTTTACCAATAATAATACTTTGGCCGGATTGAGGTATTGGTCTCAGTGTTCCTGTTTGATCCGGCCATTGAAGTGGATATCCGTTTTGATCCACCGGTGTCGAAGATGAATTAAATGAATTTTTAGCATTTGAACTCATGTTAAATTGTAAAGAAACATTGGCTAATTTATTGTAATTAGTTGATCCGCAAGGATTTAAATTAAATGCATCTAAAGCATAAGGATACATATGATATCCATATTCGTCGGGAATAGTTTTTGTATGATAATAAGGCGCGACTAAAGAATAGTAATCCGCGCCCATTTGTGTTCGAATACTATTTTCGTACAATAAAGTTGCGGTACCAATTGGATCCATTCCCGTATAAGCCATTTCAGTTGTATAATTTGCATGTTCTTGTCCAGAAGAAGGGCTAAATGAATTAATACTAATATTTTTAATTGCAAAAAAAAGCGCGACAATTGGGTTAGAAAATCTTATGTCAAATGTTTGTACAGTATTTTTATCGAGTCCGGAAATTGTTGTAATTGGTGCAATTTGAATTTGATACATTAAAATATCTCGATTACCATTTCCCATCATTTCTCTTTCATCATTATGTACCATGGCGAAAGTTGTAAATGTTTCCGGATTAATAAATGCCGGTTTAACAGTTGGAGCAGATTGTGTAGAATATTGAAAAACATCATTTACAGTTGCGATTCGGTTTCCTTTTACTCCTTGAATTCCAGGAAAAACTACAACAAGTTCACTCCAATCTCTAAAATCATAGTTAATTTTAGTTTCACAAAATGGAATTCCGGCAACAGGTAAAGCGCGACCCGAATCTTCAGTATACCAAAGAGGGAGTGGTATATTGAGAAATCCCCCATCGCCAACGGGAACGCCGGGTTTTTGAGCATTATAATAAGATGGGATATCACAAATCATTTGCCGATATCCTATTCTTTTATTAGCACAAATATTAAATTGAAAGTTCATATCCATCCATTCCGAAGTAAACTCTTGTGTAACTAATTCATTATGTGTTAATTGAATTTTCTTGAATAGAGCATGTCCAAGATATCTTGTCCATCGAAGTGTCGCTCCAGTATAAATATTTGGATCATCAATTAAAACAATTTGAGGTATTTGAACTCGAAACCAAGTATTTATTGCATAATCTCCAGTTCGATTCAATAAAGCTGAAGCTTTTGTTCCAAAATTTGGAGTGCTATCATGTCTTAAAGAAACAGGAATTATTGTAAACCAATTTGACTTTTGTACAGTTCCAACAAACCAAGTTACTGATAATTGACCACCATAAAGATAGGCATCAATTTCAGAAAATGCTGATAAATCTATAAATCCTACTTGAACGGAATTAGTTGATGCCATTTTTTTATAAGAAAATAAAAAATATTATTTTTTAATTAATATAAAATAAAAATGTTCAATGCGGAAAAAATAACAGATTTAGATATCAAATATGTTATTGATGTTATTTATGACATGACACATAAAAATTTAGATCCTGATATCGTCAGGATCGTAATGATGAATGTTTATTTAAAACTTTATCAAAATCCGTCCCGCCAAGTAACCCCTGAATTATTAAGAAAAAGAACACTTCAAGAATTTTTAGAACGATTAATAATAGTCGAAAATGAAAAAGTTAAAAATGATAAATTTAATTGCAATATTCCTAATTATGTTCCGTTTAATCAATCTGCAATTAAATTAACAAATTTAAAAAGAACGGAAATGAATTTTTTTATGACATATAAAATGTAATAAACAAAAATATATTCGATTGATTAAATTATCAATTTTTAAGATATAAAATCTGTATTCGTTAAATTAAATTATAAATCAAAAACTATCATATTTTTAAATTCTAAAAATATCTAATTTATCTTTTATTAATAAACAAATATTGTATAATTGAAATTAATTAATTATTATATTAATAATATAATTATTTTATATTAAAATAAATTGTTATTTTTACGATGAAAAACAAAATTTTAATGTCTAATTACCAAATAATTTATCAACTAAAAAATATATCCTTTAATTAAAAAACCAAAATAATTTTTCCAAAAATATTAAACCAAATTGTCTAATACTGTAGTAATGTTTGATTAACAAGGTATGATAAAATATTTTAATAATTTTCCTTATGTTAATTTTATATTTTTAAAAGTTTTAAATGATTTTTATAATTAAATCTTGTTTTCGATTTTTAATAAATAATTAAGAATATTTAAAATTTTTTAATTTCATGTACATATATCATTGAACAATGATTTTAATTTAAAATATGTTAATACTTATTTAAAAATTCAAAAGGTGTTTATCAGTATTTCGCAAAAATTTTATTTTAAAAATATAATTTACCAATTATTAATTTATTTCTAATCGTTTAGTTTTTTAACAACCTCAATTAATTTTATAATTGTAAATTATCTAAAATAAATATAAAAATTACCTAAATTAATTATTAAAATTTCAAACCCAAATTTATATTAATTTCAACACTATGACTATAAAAGTTAATGTATTATATAAATTGTCATCATAAAAATTGTTATTTTAGTAAAATATTATTGATTTAACAAAAGACAAATCTGATTAAAAATAGATATGATATTATGTTGGATAATTTTTAAATAGGTTAAAATTAATAAAATAACATTAGTCCTAGATTGTTCAACAATTTTTTATCTCGTTTACGAAATAACATAAACAGATTGTTCAATAACTTATTAAATATTTTTGTGCAAATATTTTAATGTTATTAATACACTTTAAATACTTTTCTTAAACGATTTTAACCGATATTGTAATTATCTTGTTTCGTATTAAATGTTATTAATATATTTTAAATAATTTTCTTAAATGATTTTAACCGATGTTGTAAATATCTTGTTTCGTATTAAATATTTTTAGTACTAAAAAATAGACCAAAAATGTATTTATTTTTAAAGATAATTGTATTAAAAGCATTTTTAGATATTTTAATTATTAAAGCAAACAATCAGATATTAATTTTTAAAAAAGATAGTGAAATTATTTTATATCAAAAATATTATTTAATTTAAAAACTAGTGCAATTTATTAATTCTAATTTAAAATAACTTTAATTTGTTTAAAAAATTAGAATATGATCGTAATTGCATTTTTAATTTGGAATTAAAAATGTAATAAATGTTTATGATATAGATACCACAAAACCTTATTCAATGCTATTTATCTCCTCTTATTTTAAAAATTTTTTGTGGTATTAATTTTTTAAATATCTTTAAATAAATTTTATCATTAATTTTTTACAAAAAGATTAAAAATTTAATTATTAAAAATGCTTAGTACATATTTTTATAAGAAATAAGTTGTTGATTTTTTATAAAAATAAAAAAAAATTATTAAAAATGCTTAGTTACACTATTTTTATAAGAAATAAGTTGTTGATTTTTATGAAAATAAAAAAATTATTAAAAATGCTTAGTTAATTTTTTGAAAATCAAATATCATTATTTTTATAATAATTAATGGATAATTTTCTTAATTTCAAAAAAAATTAAGAAAATAATAATTTGTTTTATTTTTAAAAAAGCACCACATTCATTAGGTAAAACTTTCAGGCCTTCACTATAAAAAGTTTTAAGAAAATAAACTTATTTTATTAATTTATTTTTTAAAAACACCTACATTTATTAGATAAAACTTATAGGACTTTATTATAAAAGATTCAAGAAAATAAACATATTTTAATTAAAAGTCAGTTATTATATTAACTTTTTTTAAAAACACTTACATATATTAGGTGAAACTTCTAAGTCTTCATTATAAAAGATTTAAGAAAATAAACATATTTTATTTAAGTCATGTTTTATTATATTAATTTATTTTTTAAAGAACAATTACATTTATTAGGTGAAACCTCTTTATTATAAAAAATTTAAGAAAATAAACATATTTTATTTAAAAGTCAGGTTTTATTATATTAATTTAATATAATTTATAATGAAAACTAATTTTTATTTAATTTAAATTTTACTAAGTTTTATTCAAATGTTAATTAAAGTCATTTTTATGAAAATAAATTGTTATTCAATTTAAATTTATCAAGTTTCATTTAAAATGTTATCTAAAAGACATTTCATTTAAAATGTTATTTTAAACTCATTTAATTAAAATATATTGTTAATTTTATTTTTTAAAATATCTACACTTTTATAGATGTAATTTTATTCATTAGATATTTAAATTACTACTTTTGTAAGATTTTATATTTACATCATTGATATTTAAATATCACTTAAGAAAATTTAAATATAATCATTAATATATTTTTATCACTGCTTTTATAAGATTTTTTTCGGACCATTGACAATTATGTATTGAACAACTTACTTCCCTAATTGCACCAGTGCGAACAGATTCTGACAGCAGATACCAGTTTCATCTGTATGAGCAACTGTAAGGAGAACTTTGCAGTGCTGTCAAATGGAGGTTTTAGCTGGCATTTTTTGATGTTGTGACATTGGGCTTGTCATAACTAGTCCCACCCAGCACAAAGTCCAGTTAGATCCTCTTTACAGCGTCGCCAAATGAAGTTTTTGGCGTGCCCTTGACCTCGAATCTAAGGTTTTACGCACCGGAAGGAGCTCAATCCCCGCATGTGCGTAAAACACACAAGGACCAGTAATAGCTATTTGTACAATCCATGCTCTTCCAGACCAGGCTGTCCTTCGAGCTGAACATAATGCAGTCGTTCGTTCGGACTTTGTGAGCGAGGCGGCTGAAGTTGGTGTCGTGCTTGTTGGGCCACTTGATCGGCACCCCCTTGCCTTGCCGGGC
>Ga0172372_10005831_pt1 | contig 17005 bp, 13 predicted proteins | sample LakKiv5m_2_FD_114544 | JGI IMG/M metagenome (GOLD analysis project Ga0172372, IMG submission 114544) | Freshwater microbial communities from Kabuno Bay, South-Kivu, Congo - kab_092012_9.5m | ecosystem: Environmental > Aquatic > Freshwater > Lake | place: Democratic Republic of the Congo...
CGGGAACCTCGGTCATGAGGTACGCGGCGCGGATGCTCTGGTCGGCGTTGTAGATGCTTTGGCGCCCTTGGAGGACGCGGTGCCAGGTGTAACGTTGGCTGCCGTTGGCGTTGGTGCGGATGCCAGGCGTGAGGGATCCTTCGGGGAAGAACAGGTTGGGGTCGCCGTTGAAGGGGTAGGTGGAGCCGGGACCGTAGCCGCCGACACCGGACTGCGGTTGGTAGAAGAATTCGCGATCGGAAAAGGTACGCTCGGATTCGGAATCGAAAATGCCACCGCGGACGCTGCCTTCGAGTTCGCGCCAGAAGGTGATGGGCTGGGTGAGGTCGAGCTTCCCGTTGAGATTGGACTCGTCGAGGGCGCGGAAATAACGGGTGGGCTGGGTCGGCGTGGGGAGGAAGTTTCCTTCGGCGAAATAGTCGTTGCCGGCCTGTGCGAAATTGAAGAAGCGGGCGTCCGGCTCATCCTGGGTCGTGGTGGAGTAGGCGGCGAGCCAGTCGGCCTTGAGCCCGGCGGCCTCGGGGATGGTGTGGGTGCCGCGGAGTTGGTAGGTGGTGAGATTGCGCTCGGTCCAGATGAGCCGGTTCTGGACAAAGGGGAAGAAGTTGCTGGCGTCGTTGTCGAATCCAACCTGTTGGCGGGCGAGATCCTCGGCGTTCTGGTTGAAGAGGAAATTGAACCCGATCTCGTGACCTTCGCTGAGCTCGTAAGCGAGGTTGGCGATCGCGGCCCAGTTGATTTCCTCGATGCTGCGGATGTCGGAGGAGCCACGGCGCTGGACGAGTTCGCCGGGCGTGCCGGAGGGGACGAAGCGGTTGGCGACGCCTTCGAGTTGCTGGAAGTTGCGGCGGTAATTCATGCCGCCGAAGACGCCGAGCCGTCGGCCGAGCACGGAGACGGTGTCGCCGAGGGAGAAGTTGAGGTTGTGGTTCGGGGGCGGCGCCTTGGAGGTAGGGTTGAACTCGGTTTCACCGAGGAGGCGCGTGGCCTCGATCAGGCGTGCGGCGGCGGCTTGTTGGGATGCGAAGGCGGGCTGGTTGGGACGGACGGTCGTGGTGATGAGCAGCGGCAGCGGTTCGTAGAGTTCGGCGGGAAGTTCGCGCGAGCCATCGTCCATCGCGAGCCAGTCGGTCTTGCCGCCGCGGTAGCTCTTGAAGTCGTCGGAGAAGGTGGCCTGGGTGTTGTATTCGACGCCCGCGCCAGTGGTCAGGACGAACTTCTCAGGGAATGATTTCGTGACGAGGTTGATGCCGCCACCCGTGGAATTGCCGGGGAGATCCGGCGTGAAGCTCTTGGCGACCACGACGCGGTCGATGAGGCCGGCCGGGAAGAGATCGAGTTGGACCGATTTGCGGTAGGGATCAGCCGAGGGAACCTCAGCACCGTTGAGGGTGATGCCGACGTACCGCTCGTTGAGACCACGGACGACGGGGCTCTTGCCGTCGGTGACGGTGATGCCCGGGACCTTGGAGACGATGTCCGCGGCGTCGCTGGCGCCGACGCGCGTGAACTGTTCCGAGCCGATGGCATCGAGGAGGCCGGCAGCGTCCTTGCGGTCCTCGAGGATGAGGGTGGTCTGTTCGTTGAATTCCTCGGCGGTGACCTCGAATTCCTCGAACTCGTAGAACTCGGGACGGAGGTTGCCGTTCACCGTGGTGACCTGACCGGGGAGGATGCGGACGTCGGTGACGACGGCACTGGCGTAGCCGGATTTGGAGAAGCGGAGGACCTGATCCCCGATGGGAAGTTGCGGCAGTTGGTAGCGCCCGTTGGGATCCGTCTGGGTGGCGAGGGTGGTGCCGCGGACGGTGACGGTGACGGAGGGGAGCGGGCGGCCGTCCCAGGTACTGACGACGAGACCGGAGGCTGACCCGGCATCCTGGGCGTGGGTGGCGAAGACAAGCCACGAACCACAGCAGGCCAGCCACGCGGCGGACTGGAGCCAACGGGCTGGGCGGCAGAAGCCGGTCGAGGAGTCGGGCATACCGGGGCGCAGGTGGGATCCGTCAGGTGGCGAAATCAGGAAGCGGACGAACGGGAGCGGAGGGCGAGTTGCTCGACACGTTCGAGGTAGCGTTGGACGTTGTCGCGGGGTTTGGCCTTCTGGGCCTTCCGCAGGAGTTCGACGGCCTGGGTGTACTTCTGGGCCTGGACCTGGAGTTGGGCCTGCTTGAGCAGGGCGTCGGCCTCGAAGCCTTCGATGCGGGCTGCGCCTTCGTAGCGGAGCAGGGCACGGTCGCGGTCGCCGGAGCGGAGGTAATGATCACCGGCGAGGAGCAGGGCCTCGGCGTCGGAGGGGTATTTCTGAAGGAGGGCTTCGAGGGTGGCGATGGCCTTGTCGCCGGCGCCTTCGGCGAGGGCGATACGGGCTTCGAGCTTGAGCCGGCGGAGTTCGTCCGCAGGCGGGGCATCGGGGGTGGCGGTGGACTGGATGCGCGCCAGCAAGGCTCGGGCTTCCGGGAGGGAACCGCGGCTCACGAGGATCTCGGCGGCGCGGAGGGCGCGCTGGGCATTCTTGCCGGGAGCGGCTTCGACGCCGGCGAGGTAGGCCTCGAGGGCGAGGGCGGGGGCTTCCTGGGCGAGGTACAGGTCGCCGAGGAGAAGGAGGTTGGCGGGCGAAGCCTTGCCGAGGCGGCGGAGGACCTCGAAGTTCACGATGGCCCGGGTGGGCTGCTCCTTCTGGATGTAGACGTTGGCCTGGAGGGCCCAGAAGTTGTCGCGCTCGGGGAACTGCTGGATGAGTTCATCGAGCATCGCCAGTGCGGCGTCGTAGTTGGCGAGGGAGATGTAGGATTTGACGACGCCGAGCTTGAAGTCGGTGTTGTCCGGTTCGAAGAGCAGGGCCTGCTTGTAGGCGGCTTCGGCGGAGATCCAGCGGTTCTGGTTCATGTAGGCGAAGCCGAGAAGGCCGAACACCTTGCCGTCGGCACCGCCGAGGCTGGCGGTACGGGCCAGGGGACGGACGGCTTCGTCGTAACGACCGGCGCGGACGAGGGCGAAGGCGAGGTTCTTCTGGGCGCGCAGGAAGTCGGGGAACTTCGCGAGGGCCTTCTCGAAATGGACGATGGCGTTGGTGAGGTCCTCGCCCTGGAAGTGGGCGTTGCCGAGGGTGAAATCGAAGAGCGCGGAAGCGGTGGGTGTGGCGGCTTCGGCGAGTGCGGGGATGGCCTTGGCGGGATCCTCGCGCAGGAGGGGAACGATCTTCTCGCGGTAAAGCACCTGTTCCTCGGGCGTGAGGCGGGGTTCACGGTCGCTTTGGAATCCGTAGGAACCGATCAGGCGGCGGGTGAAGTCGGGATCATTCCAGACGTTGGCGAGCGGATGATCGGTGGGGAGCGGGGCGAAAGTTGTAGGGGCGTTCGCCGCGGGCAGTTCGGCTTCCGCGGCGCTGCGATCCCGCTTTCTGGACGGTTTGGCGTCGGCAGCGAGTGCGGTGGTGCAAACGAGAACGCCGGCGAGTGCGGCGGCCAGCCCGAGCGGGGTGGCCTTGGGAATGGTGCTCATTGGGGTGGTGTGAATCGAAAGGGTTGCCGGGCGAACGTGCGCACGGGTTTGCCGTCCTTCATGCCGGGGCGGTAACGCCATTTGCGGATGGCATCGAGCGCGGGACGTTCGAATTCGGGACGGGAGGAGGTATCGACGCGCGGTTCGTCCACGCGGCCTTCCTCGGTGATGACAAAGACGACGGTGACCGCGCCGTCGATCCGGGCCTTGCGGAGATCGGCTGGATAGACCGGTCCGGCCTGAGAGACAGGTTCCGGACGCTTCTCCAGATCCGCGACGTCGAAGGTGTCGGCAGCGGACTCCGCGGCAGCGAGCGTGCGAAGATCTCCGAATCCGGCGAGCGCGCCGCCCGAGCCCACGGCGAGGTCGAGGTTCGCAGAGAGTGGAATGGACTGGGGGGCGTCCGCGAGTTTCGGGGGAGGCTCCGGGGGCTTCTCCTCCGCAGGCGGCGGCGGGGGCGGCTCGGCGTCAGCGACGGGAGGAGGCGCGGCGAGGTCGGCGGAACGCAGCATGAGCTGCTTCTGGCGGAGTCCGGAGATGGCCGTGGTGAAGGGGAGCACGCCGAAGACGACGGCGGTCAGGCCCATGGCTGCGATTACGGACAAGGGCCATCCCTGACCGAACCGTGGGGTGCTGTAGACCGTGGGCATGGGAAGGTGCGGGCGGACGGAGGTCAGCGGCCCTGCTCGGTGGCGAGGCTGATGTTCTTGGCCTTCCCGAGCTTGGCCTCGTCCATGACGCGGACGGTGAGGCCGGTCGGCGTGTTCTTGTCGACCTGCAGGATGACCGGCATGGGCTCGCGTTCGCACAGGCGGCTGACAAGCGGACGCACGCCCCCAACGCCGATCTCCTTGCCGCCGTAGACAACCTGCCCCTGCGCGGTGAGTGCGAAGATGATGGAGTTCTTGTCGAGGCGCGCTGCGGAGGCCGCTTGGGGCTTGTCGACTTCGACGCCGGATTCCTCGACGAAGGTGGTGGTGACGATGAAGAAGATGAGGAGGATGAAGACCATGTCCATCATGGCGGACATGTTGATCTCGACGTTTTCCTCGGCATCGACGAGTGCGCGACGGTACTTCATGACGGCTGGAGGTGAGGCGGGAGTGAGTCCGTAGGCGCGGGAGGATTGCGGGGAGCCTCGGGCTTCGGCTTCTGGGCGCCAAGTTGGAGGGTGTCGCGGCGGAAGACTTGCGTCATGCCCTCGGTGCCCGCCAGACGGAGCTGACGGAGGGTCAGGGTTTCGAGGTGCGAGAGGAACGCAATGAACTCGTTGCGCTTCCGTCGGACGGCGTAGGAAAGGACCATCCCGGGCAGGGCAACGAGCAGGCCCATTTCGGTGGTGATCAGCGCCTCGGAAATGCCTTGGGCGATCGTGTCGGCCATCTTGCCGCCACCGCTGGCGATACCCTGAAAGGTGGTGAGCATGCCGAGCACGGTGCCGAGCAGACCCAGAAGCGGTGCGGCCGCGATGTAGACGCTCATCGTCATGAGGCGACGTTCGACTTCGGGCAGTTCGCTGGACGTGACCTCGGAGAACCGGGCGCTGACGGATTCGAGGGAGCCGGAGTGCGTCGTTGTATAGCGCAGGATGTCGGCTGTCGGGCCCTTGGCGGTGTCCGGTTGGCGGATCCACTGCTTGAGCTCGGAATCCGCGACCTTGCCGGGGCACCGGCGCGAGAGGTGGAGCAGGAGTTGGAAGGCGATGCGATAGATCACCAAGGCGACGACGGCGATGGGGATCATGGTCCAACCACCATCGATCCACGACTTCAGGATGCGTTGGATGAAGTCGCTGTTCATTTGACGGAGTGGAAGGGATTGAGGGCGACGGAGGCGTTCTCAGGCAGGCCGTTGATGAAGCTGATGGAGCTCTGTTCCATGGAGCCGAGGACGGATTTGACCCGGCGGCTAAGGAACGCGTGAAGGAGAAGCGCAGGGATGGAGATGATGAGGCCGTACTCGGTGGTGATGAGGGCCTCGGAGATGCCGGAGGACATGGTCCGAGGATCACCGGTGCCGAACAGGGAGATCATGTTGAAGGTGGTGATCATGCCGGTGACGGTGCCGAGCAGACCGAGGAGCGGCGCCGCAGCGGCCGTCAATGAAATGAAGGGGAGGTACGATTCGAGCACCGGCTTCGCGGCAAGCATCTTCTCGTACAGGACTTCCTCGATGTATTCCTTCTTTTCGTCGGCGTGCTCGATCGCGGTACGGAGGAGTTCACCAGCGGGCCCGGGGATCTTCGAGGCATGGTCGAAGGCCGCCTTGGGCTCGCCTTCGACGAGCTTGAGGAGGACGACTTCGAGGTCGCGCTGACGGACAAGCTTGAAGCGGGAGATCTGGATCCACTTGAAGATGCCGACCACCAGGGACGCAAGCGCCAGGGCAAGCATCGGCCAGATGATGGCGCCACCCTTGACGGTATGCTCCCAGACCGTCTCGTTGATCGAGGCGATCTTGACGGCGTTTCCGAGGGAAGGATCGAGCTCGAAGGTCCCGGTGCCGGTGGTGGCAAGGGCACGGACTCCGGAAACAGCGCCGCCTGTGAAGGGAAAGAGCGTGGGATCGGCCTTGTTGAGCTCCTGCTGGATGAGACCGGTGAGCTCGGGCGTCGGGCCGGCATAGAGGGCTACCGGGCCGAGGAGCGCCACTTGACCCTTTTCGAGCTTTCCGTTGGGGGCGAGGACTTCGCCTTCGAAGCGGTCACCCCCCGCGGCCGCACGGATGCGCGCGATGGATGCCTGGATGAGTTCGGCACGCCGCTCAATGCGCTGTGCGGGTTCCACGTCAGGGGAGGCACCCGCCTTGTCGATCCGTGCGAAGAGTTCCTTGAAGCGCGGTTCCTCGATGATGTGGATGCGGGTCCGGAAGGAACGGGCGTATTCGCCGAGCAGGGAGTCGAGATACTTGAACTCCTCCGACCGTGCCCGGGCGCGCGCCTTGAGGTCATTGAGTTCAACGAGCTGGTTTTCCTGGAAGCGCTCGAGCTTCTGGAGTTCGGTGCGGCGATCGATCAGCTGTTGTTCGAGGCTGTTGACCTCGCGGGCCAAGGGCAGTTTCTCGGCTTCGATGCGCGAACGCAGTGCGGAGAGGTCCTCGAGGGCCTTCGCGAGATCCTTGGCGGAGCCGGTGGCGAGGGTGTCGAGGCCCTGGGCGGACGCGGCCTGGACGAAGAGAAGGGCGAGGAGGCAGGACAGGCGCTTCATGAAAGGGAGGGCTGGTGGTGTATGGCCGGGTGGCTTGCTGGATCAACGGATGGCGGCCGGGAGACCCACGAACGTGGCGGGCTTCTGGGATCGATACATGGCGATGGAATCGCGGATGAGAGGCCCGATCTCCGGTTTGAGCTGCCAGGTCCAACCCGCATCTCCAGGCGATCCGATGCCGGCCACGGTGCCGGTGGCGTCGACGAAGTAAGCGGTGGCCAGGCCGACGTAGACCACGTCGACGCTGATGAGTTCGCCCTTGGCGTTGGGCTGCTTCTCGTTGGCGATGGTCAGGGTGTTGTGGAACTTGTCGATTTCGTTGAGGAGCGAGACGACGGTCTGAAGACGTTCGGTGGCCCCTGCCTTGGTGGCTGCGGAGTCGGCGGGGAGCCGGTCCACGAGCGGTTGGGTGGATGCCTTCAGGGGGGGCGGCAAGAGGGGAAGGATCGTTCGGACCTCGGCTTCCAGGCGGGCCACGGTCGTGCGTGCGGCTTCGACTCCCGCCGTCATCTCCTTCAGATCCGCTTCGGCGGTGAGGCGCTCGCGATTGGCGACAGTGGAATTGGTCGAGATACGGGCAATCTGGGCCTGCACCGTGGCGAGCTCGCGATCGTAGAGCGCCTTGGATTGCTGGAGTGTTTCCTTGTCCGCGTTCCAGTCGGCTTCCGTGCGAGAGATCAACTGCCGGGTCTGGACCCACTGCGCGAGTGTTTCGCGGACGGTCGTCACGGAAGACTCGGCCGCGACAAGCGCCGAGGCAGCCAGGCAGCAGAAGGCTCCGGCGCAGGTCTTACCAATCCATGTCATTGGGAACAGCCTTTCGGGTGGCCGCGACAAGAAGACGACGCGTTTGTGACGTCTGGGTGACTATCTGCCCGAATAAGGGGAGGCCGACAGGCGGAATGCCGAGGGGCTAGGCTCGTCCGAAGTCGGCTCTGGCCTTCCCGAAACTGGTCATGAGCCGCCCCAGGTACGCCTTGGGATGGAACGGGGCGTAATTGCGGCGCGCGCCTTCGGCGAGGCGATGGCAGAGGGCGGGGTCGTTCAGAAGCGAGGCGATGCCTTTGGCAAAGGCATCGGCTGACCGATCGGGGACGCGGACGGCGGATTCGCCATCGGCGAGCCATTCGTCAGCTCCACCGCCCCCAAAGGCGACGATGGGACGGCCGTGAGCGAGGGACTCGACGCCCACGAGGCCGAAGGGTTCGAGACGCAGGACGGGGAACAGGACGATCTGGCACCGGTCATACCATCGGGCCGTCTCGTCCGTGGAAATCTCGCCGGTGAACTGGATCCGATCCTGAAGGGACAGGGCACGCACCTGGGTCTCGAGGGCGGGACGCTGCCGGCCTTCCCCGGCGATCACCAGGCGCCACGGAAGATCGCGAAGCCGGCTGACGGCGTCGATCGCGATGTGGACGCCTTTTGGGGCGAAAAGCCGGGAAGGAATGAAGAGCAGGCCGGGTTCGGAGGTGGGTTTGGGTGCTCCCGGGTCGTGGGCGTAGAGGGGGACGAGGTCGATCCGTCCCGGGTTGATGCTGTTCTCCAGCAGTCCCTCACGCATGAAGCGGGAGGCGACCTGGAGGCGCATTCGGTGAAGGTTGCGGAACTGACCGAGCCGCTGGCTGCGGCGCCACAACGCCAGGTTGCCGACGGGGGACCTGCCGGCACAGCCCTGGATGAAGTGCCAGGCGAGACAGGACAGTCCGTGGGGGCGATGGCAGGGTTGGAGATTCCGGGTCATCCGGTCGCCACCGGAACAGAACCACGTCTGGTCGTGCAGGAAGAGTGTGGAGGGGGCGACTTCGGCCGCTTCGGCGAGGACATCCTCACGGGGGACGGAGTGGATCTGGACGACGTCGGGTTGCCATCGTCGGCACAGGTCGCGGATGGCTCCCGGAGGTCCGCCGCCGGGGAGGAGTTCGACCTTGCAGGGGACTTCGCTGGGGCCGGGGTGGTAGCAACCGAGCAGGGTCTCGTGCCCGTGTTCGGTCAGGAATCGGCAGGTCTCGACCACGACCCGGTTTGCGCCCCCGTTGACGGGGCGGGCCAGGTGGTTGAGGAGGAGCACGCGCACTGGGTTGGAAGGATGCGGGGTGGTGTGGAAGGCGAACAGCCGGAAGAACCAGTTGTGGACAGTTGGGTGGTCTAGGGCCGGCGTATGGGGCCTGGGTGGCGGCTGCCGGAGGGATGGGTCTCCGTGAGGATCTGGCGGCGTTCGTCCGTGGAAATCGGCCGCCAATGACCGGCAGGAAGATTGCCGAGTTCGAAGGTGCCGATGCGTACGCGCAGCAGTCGGAGGGTGGGGTGGCCGATGGCGGCGGTCATGCGGCGGACCTGACGGTTCTTTCCTTCGACCAGCTCGAGTTCGAGCCAGCAGTCAGCGACGCTCTTCCGAAAGCGGATGGGGGGATCTCGCGGCGGCACCGAAGGCTGCGGATCCAGCAAGCGGACAAGGCAGGGACGCGTGCGGTATCCTTGGATGGTCACGCCGGCAGCGAGTTGGGCGAGGGCGTCGGGCGTGGGAATCCGTTCGACCTGCGCCCAGTAGGTGCGGGGGTGTCCGTTCTCAGGATCGAGGAGTCGGCTGTTGAGGCCCGGTTCGTCGCTGAGGAGAAGGAGTCCTTCGGAGTCCGCGTCGAGGCGACCCAAGGCATACACCCGTGGGGGCAATCCAAAGCCGTCGAGCGGACGGTTGGGAGAACCGTCCGGGGTGAACTGGCTCAGGACGCCGTAAGGCTTGTGGAAGGCAACCAGCACGGGCGCGGGCGTCAGACAATCTCGCCACGGATGCGCCGGACGGTGACTTCCTGTGTGACGCGGGTCTTGGCGATCATGTTGTCGGGGAGGATGCCGCGCCAGGTGGAGTTGGGGTAGATGAGGGCACGCTTTCCGATGATGGAACCGGGGTTCAGGACGGAATTGCAGCCGACCTCGGCATGGTCACCGACCAAGGCGCCGAACTTGCGCAGTCCGGTATCGATGCAGCGGCCGTCCATCTCGACCCAGACGTTCTCCCCATTGAGCTTGAGGTTGGAGAGGACGGACCCGGCGCCCAGGTGAGCCTTGTGGCCCAGGACGGAGTCCCCGACGTAGTTGAAATGGGGCACCTGCGCTCCGTTGAAGAGGAGCGAATGCTTCACCTCGCTGGAGTTCCCGATCACGCAATCGTCCCCGATGATCACGTGCTCACGGACGTACGCATTGTGACGGATGCGGCAGTTCCTTCCGATGATCGCGGGACCGACGATCATGGCTCCATGCTCGACGATGGTACCCTCGCCGATGAAGACATCGACGCCGATGTAAGCGTTGCCATCCGTCTTGTGGAATTGGGCCGGATGAAGGTTGGCGGCGATGTAGGACTTGATGCGCTTCAGGACATCCCACGGGTACTCCACGCCGTCGAAGAGGGCGGCATGGCCGGTCTGTGACAGGTCGAAGAGATCAGGGGGAGTGTAGAGCATGGGACAAGGCTAGGCGGTTGTCTGGTCGGGGCAAGCGTCGTTACAAGCAGAGATGGACCTTCGGCCGAGTCCGGTACTTGAGCCGCGGGGCAACCGCAGATACGGTCGGCGGAGATGAATCCTGCCCGAGTCACCGCGTTTGGATGGGTCGCTGCCATTCTGGCCTTTGCCCCTTTGGCGGCGGAAACCGTGCAACTGCGCGATGGAGCTTCGGTGACGGGGCGGATCCTTGCGGAGAAGAAGGATCAGGTGGTGGTGGATCTGGGGTTCACGGTGCTCTCGGTGCCTCGTGGAGACATCCTCAAGGTGGTGAAGGAATCGGAGACTGCGCCGAAGCCGGGGAAGGCACCCGGGGTGCAGGAAATCAAGGGCGGCCTGTACGCGGTGGCGACGACCCCTCCAGCCGAGAAACCGGTCCGGGAATTGGTGCAGTTGCTGGGGGAATCCGTGGTGCAGGTCCGGGCTCCCAGCGGATTGGGATCCGGCTTCTTCGTGACCGAGGACGGTTACCTGATCACGAATTTCCATGTGATCGAGGGTGAGACCAAGTTGTCCGTGGAAGTTTACCATCAGAAGGACGGGCAACTGGAGCGGCGCAGCTACAAGGACGTGCGCATCGTGGCGATGAACAAGTTCGAGGACCTCGCGCTGTTGAAGGTCGATGACAAGGACGCGCCGAAGTTCAAGAGGGTGTTGCTGGGTGACCCTGAGAGCCTTTCGGTGGGCGAGCGGGTCTTCGCGATCGGCAGTCCGCTCGGGTTGGAGCGCACGGTCACGGAGGGCATCCTGAGCACGAAAACCCGGCAGATGGGTGGGGCTCTCTACCTCCAGACAACGGCCCAGATCAATCCGGGCAACTCAGGTGGTCCGCTCTTCAACCTCCGGGGGGAAGTGATCGGCGTGACCAACATGAAGCTGACCTTTGGTGAAGGTCTTGGTTTTGCGATTCCCGGGGATGAGTTGAAGTACTTCCTGAACCACCGGGACGCCTTTGCCTACGACAACGACAATCCCAGCAATCCCTTCCGGTATCTGGAGCCGCCCAGTCGGATGCGCCCGACGACGCCTTGAGGATTGGGCGGACAGCGTGTGCTTGGCACGGGGCGGGGCGGGGACCTGCGCCGGTTGGGTGGTTGGGCATCAAGGATCCAGCTTGCCAATCGACCCAACGTCCGCTCCTTTGGCCGTGCCCTCGGGAGTTCGGCGGAGAATCCTGAAACGCGCCGGCCTCTGGAAGGTTCTAACAGCCATGATTCGTTCATTATCCTGCCTTGCGGCCCTGACGGCGGTCACGATCGCCACGGAGGCTGCGGTTCCACCCGCACCCAAACTGCTCCCGAAGGACACGCTGGCCCTGTTCACCGTGCCGGACTGGACGAAAGCCTCCGCGGATCTGGGGTCCAGCCCGGGGGGCAAGCTGTGGAGCGATCCTGCAATGAAGGCCTTCCGGGACAACTTCGACAAGAAGCTCCAGGAAAAGGTCGTCGGCAAGATGGAGAAGGATCTCGGCATCAAGGTGGCCGACTACATGGAGTTGGTGCGGGGACAGTTTTCCATGGCTGTCATCCAGAATTCGTGGAAGGGCGCGGAGGACACATTGCCCGGGTTCCTCATCGTCATTGATACCAAGGACAAGTCCGACCAGTTGAAGAAGCAGTTGGAGGAAGTCCGGAAGAAGCTCAGCGAATCCAAGAAGCCCGTGAAGACCGAGAAGGTCCGGGACGTGGAGTTTTCCTCGCTCAGCATTGATCTTCCGGACGGCGACGCGGATGAGGACGCTGACGACAAGGACAGTTCCCCCACCAAGGTGCAGGCCGGCGGGAAGAAGATGAACCTGCTGTTCGGCCAGGTGGACACGGCGTTGCTGGTTTCGGATTCCGTCGCAACCCTCGAGAAGGTCGTTGCGGGAATCAGTGGTGGTGCCGTTTCGAGCCTTTCGGAGGAGAGCGCCTTCCAATCGAGCGAGTCGGCATGGTTCCGACAAGCCATGGCTTACGGATGGCTCCACGTTTCGCCGATGTACTCGCTGGCGAGCCAGAAGCTCGGCGAAACACCCAACGAAGGCGCGGACGCCATGGGCGTGGATCCGCAGGCGGCACTCAAGGCCGTCGGTCTGAGCGGACTCAAGACGATCTCGGTCGCGTGGAATGTCGATGGCGCAGGTTCCGGGGCCACGATCAGCATGGCGATTCCGGAAGCCCAGCGTACCGGCATCTTCAAGATGCTGTCGGCGGCGACGAAGGATTCCGGACCGTCCGCCTTCATTCCGGCCGACGTCATCAAGTTCCAGCGGTGGCGATTGGATGGGCAGAAGATGTGGGCCACGCTTGAGGAGACCCTGGCGGCTGTTTCGCCCCAGTTGAACGGTTTCGTCCAGATGATGGTGGCCCAGGCGGGCAAGGACAAGGATCCCTCCTTCGATCTGAAGAAGGGGCTGGTTGCGAATCTGGGCGACGACATCATCACGTACTCGAAGGCGCCCAAGGGCAACACGATGGAGGATCTTTCGAACCCTCCGACCCTGATGCTCGTGGGATCGCCGAACGGGGAGGGATTGTCGGCAGCCATGAAGGCGGCCGCGGGTGCCTTTGGTGCGGGGAGTGGCGAGGAATCGAAGGATCGCGAGTTCAACGGCAAGAAGGTGCGCTCGTTGCGCATGCCGGCGGCTCCCGGCAAGAAGGACAACAAGATGGAGCTGGCTTCCAGTGCGGGTTACCTCGCGATGAGCACCACCCCGGCGGTGCTCGAAGAGTTCCTCCGCTCGGTGGATGGCACGCCCCGCTCCCTCAAGGAAAATGCCGCCATCAACGAGGCGGCACAGAAGGTTGGCGGCATGGGGACCGGCATGTTCGGTTATGAAAACCAACGCGAATCCATGCGCTCGCAATGGGAATTCCTCCGGAGCGGCGGCCTGGAGTCCGTCCTTGGCGAAAGCGAGGAGGGCGGATGGGCCGAGGTCCTCGATTTCAAGGCACTGCCTGAGTACGACAAGGTCATGAAGTACTTTGGCATCGCGGTGTTCACCGGTTCAACGGATGCGCAGGGCATGCACTTCCGTTTCTACGGTCCGCACGCGAAGTAATTGACCAGCGGGTTGACTTGAGCGGGGAAGGTGGCGTGTGCTGGCTTCCCCGTTTTCGTTGGGTGAAGACCGTGATGGTCTTCTGTCGTTCGGGGCGTCGGAGACTCCCCGGGTTTGTCGGGTAGGCCCATTCCGTGGTTGATGGCTGAGGAAAGGCCGGGATCTGCGCTTGTCCGTCCGTGCACCCAGGCGTTTATGGGAAGGGATGACTTGAGCGCGACGCCGAGCGAGGTGCAGCAGATGACGGGAAGTTTTGGATGCAGATCCCGGCCACCAACAGTGCTGACTGGTCACAGAAGCCCTCGCTGACCAGCCACCTTTGAACTTCCACACCGGGCTTCTGTGCTCTTCTACAGCGCCGCGTTGCGAATGGTTACCGGGGAACTTCCACAGAAACCCCAGAACCTTACTGGAGCGCCCGCAGGCTCCAGTCCGGTGCCGTCGCAGGGTTGGCCCAATGCTGCATGTCCTGAAGCGCGGGGCGGTTCAGGGACTCCGCATGGCCATCGACGAAGGCGGAGACCGCACGGTTGCCGTACCGCGGATGGACGTAACCCCAAGCCTCCGGGCCGTCGGCCGGATTCCATTCCACGGCCCACCGCCGTGCGGCCAGGAACGGGGGCTTCACATTGTAAAAGCCGTTCACGATCTTCCCCTCGAACGGGCCGCGGGCTGAGGTGAAGACCATCAGGCTACTCGGGCGCAGGACTTCGGTCTGCTTGAGGACACAGAACGGGCCGAACTTGGCCGTAGCCGCGGCGGTGGGAGGCAGTTCAACGTCATCGCCTCCGACAAAGACCGAATTGATTCCAAGGGAGGGGAAGACCGAGGCCGCGTAGATGCCAAGCATGGGATCCTCCATGCGCTGGAACTGCTCGAGAAGCCGGCGGTTCTCATTCGCATACATCACGCCGAAGTTCTTCCCCAGATAGGGTGCGATCCGCCATGGGTACCGGGCGTTGATCGGATGCGGGACCTGCCGTCCCTGAAGGTCCCGGGCTTCCAGACCATGGCGGTAACCCGGGAGCACGGAGTCATTGTTGTCCGAGGAGTACATCTGCCACGCGAGCATCAGTTGGCGTGCGGATGAGATTTCGGTGGCTTGCGCCGCCTTGTACTTGGCCTTGGCGAGGGCAGGGAGCAGGAGCCCGGCAAGGATCGTCAGGATGGCAATCACCACCAACAGTTCGATCAGGGTGAACCCCGACCGATCCTGGGGGGATCGAGACCGAGAGAATTTCGCAACGGCGCGCACTGGCAGGAAAGTATTCGTCGGGACCGGGATCGCTTCCGAGTCGTTGCCGAACATTAATGGTTTCTTGTCCAGTCCGCCAGTCAGGAGGGTGAGTCGGGAGAGAGATTGCACCTGCACGATGCTGGATGCATTCGCAGGAATGCAGGCCATGCGGGACGGACATCGAGCAGTGGTTGCATTGTGGTGATTCTTTCTAATGTGTTGTCATTCAGGTTTGTGAATTTGGCATTTCCTTAAATCTGAGTTGGCATCGCGGCTGCAATCAACGGTTACGTCAGACGATGCGGGCCAAGAGCGCTGCTCTGGGGGAGGTTCAGGGAACAAGGGAGAACCCAGGGGAGAGCGGCACAGAAGGGGAAAGCCTGGGGAGAAGAAGGGCGCTTTCGAAGGGGCCTGGTGAGCGGGTTTGTCCGGTTCAGCCCGTGGCCGTGGATTCCAAACCCCGCAAGGTCCCGAACGTCACCCGTTCCCATGTTTCACGGATGAAGGTGGCGTTGAACCCAAGCATTCGGGGTTCAAGGGAAACCGCGATTTCCCAGAGGAGTGCAGGCCTTTGGAAAACGAGCCAATCCCGGAACATTTCTGGCCATCCCGGACCGTACGGTAACGACAGGAAGCATTCGCTGGAGTTGGGATGGGACAGCGAGTGCGGCAGATCAGGAACGGCGGCCTCCGGGTGGGCCACCAACCAAAGCAACGCGCCCAACCGCTCCACATCCCTCCTCCGGACCATTGGAACGGGGCCAGACGCACCTTCGATGGGTTCGCTGTGCCAGCCGACCTTGATGAGATCCGGTTGCATCGTACAGGTGGCCCACAGGGGTGGCGGCCGCCAACGTCCGGCCCGGTTGAACCGGGGTTGATCGCGGAGGATGGATTCGGCTTCGGACACCAAGGCCGACGCTTCGTCCGCCATGACCTGCCACTCGATCCTCTCCGTGGCATGGATGAGTCGGGTGATCCGGTCGTTCTGGCCGTGGGTCCGGCGGTACGACGACAGTCGCTTTCGAAGGGAACGGGCCTTGCCGACATAAAGGAGCGTGCCGTTCTGGTCGAAGAACCGGTAAACCCCGGGTTGGTCCGGTGCGCTTCGGAACCATTCAGCGCCCAGACGTTCAACCAACGGTTGGGGCGCTGGCAGCAGTCGAAGCTGGGTCGCGGGCATGCGATTGCGGTTCAGTTCCTGTCCCGGCGCTCCTGTTGGATCTCGCTCAAGGCCTTCAGGCTGAAAAGTCCCGTCGGTTGTTCGTCCTGGAAGAAGACCCAATTTGCCACCACGGCGGATTCGACGGTGACCCTTGAATCCAGCTTGAGGTCTCCCAGATCGACGGGTTCGTTTCCGAGCCGACCGGAGATGAGCCCGTCCTCGATCGATTCGACCGTGATCCATATGAACTCGGTTCTGGAGCCAACGGTTACCGGGGCCTTCACGGCGCATTGCTGGGCATGGCCTGAGTTGAAGGCTTCCACGAATTCGTTCCACCGGGTCCTTGCCTGACTCGTGGCTTCCGCCATCCGTGGATCTTCCTCGCCTACTTCCACGACCGGAGGGGGGCCCAGTTCGGTGAAGACGCCGGTCACGTCACCTTGCCTGAGCTTTGTTTCGAGTGCGTCATCCCAGTGGGTGAACCGGCAACCGCTGGGTTGGTAAATCGCCTGACAGTCAGGTCCTGCGAGCTCGGCGATCAGGCGGGCAAGCCTCGGGTAATGTTCCTCGGGGAGGACGACTTCTTCCTCACGTTGGACCAGGTCCACGGCGAGCCAGCCCCGGTTCTCCTCGAGAACCTTCCGCAACCGCGCCTCCCCTGCCTTGTCGGAGATCGCCGATGGATCCTCGAAATAGGGACGGTTCGAACAGTGCACCAGATGGAGTCGCCGGGCCGCCGCCGCGATCAGCAGGGGAGGTTTGCCGGTGACGAACTGCCCTGTGCCGTCCTTCGGATTCTCCGCCGAACCTGTCGCAGGGTCGCCGGATTGCGGTTCGGTCACCACTTCAAAGCGTCCGCCCCACGCGGTTTCGCAATAGCGCGCGAGGGTGGAGGCATCGAGGTGCCTGGGACGTCGGAGGAGCAGGACAAGGGAGATCAGGGGGCGATCAGGGGGCTCGGATCCGGAGTGATCGGCCGACAATCGTGCAGGCGAGAAGAGTTGCCAGATGTCCCAGATGATGACGGCGAGGACCACCGCAGGCAGCCATTGCCAACGGACTGCGGGTTGCGTGGTGGCGTGCCAGAGAGCGTCGACCGCAAGGAGCGCGGCCGCGGCGCAGGCGGGGATGCGCGCAGCACCGACGCAAAACCAGAGCGCGACGGCAAGGAGCATCGCCAGTGGGCCAATCCCCAGGTGCAGTATGCCTTCCCAGAAGCCGGGCGCCGTTGACACCACGCCCCTCCAGAGCGAATGGGCGCCAAAGCCAAAAAGAGCGGAGGCCGCGAGTGCCCGCGGGAACCCGGGGAAAAGTGGCCTGCGCGCATTCATGAAGGCAGTTGGA
>Ga0172372_10005832_pt1 | contig 17004 bp, 13 predicted proteins | sample LakKiv5m_2_FD_114544 | JGI IMG/M metagenome (GOLD analysis project Ga0172372, IMG submission 114544) | Freshwater microbial communities from Kabuno Bay, South-Kivu, Congo - kab_092012_9.5m | ecosystem: Environmental > Aquatic > Freshwater > Lake | place: Democratic Republic of the Congo...
CCCTCCGCGAGGAGCGCGGTCGCCGTGACCATCAGGCCGTTGAAGGTGCAGAAGCCCGAGACGCGGGCGTGCCGCGCATGGTGGAAGCCCGAGCACGGCGCGAGGGCGACCGGCGCCGGTGCCGTGAGCACATGACGCGCCGCCGAGAGCAGCGCGCCGCTCGTGAAGGGCAGAGAACGCGCGACCGACGTCAGCGAATTGCCGAAGCCATTCGGCCGACGGCACGCGAGGACATCCTCGACGAACTCGCGGTCGTGCGCGCGGGCCAGCTCGTCGACGGTGACGGGCGTGACGGGTCGCTCGTCGAGCGGCACGCCGAGCTTCCGCCACGACGCGACGACCTGCGCCGGCTTCTGCGCACTCGGCGAGAACGACTCGTTCCGCGCGACCATGCGCGGGTCGTAGAAGAGCGGCAGGGCCGCGAGCGGGGAGGCTGCCGAGTCGGCATCGTGGGCATCACTGCGGGGGGTCTCGTGTCGGTTGGACATGCCCCGAACATGACGCCCCGACTCCTGACGAACGAGGGTGTGTTCAGCTCATCTTTGTGACTGGGGAGTCATGAATATTTTGGCAGGTACCCGAAGTCCACGGGATCGCGCACGTCGCGCAGACGTGGGTGCGCGAGGCGCCGGAAATCGCGGCGGGCGCTGGCGATCGCGTCGAGCGGCGCTTCATTTCCTCAACGATCGCTGCGGCGATCGCCTCCACGACCCGTGCGGGGCGCCATCCCGGCGCGACGGATCGGACGCAACACGCGAATCACTCAGCGCCCAGCCGCGCCCATCACCCGCCCAACGCCACACATCTCACCGGCTGAAGCCGACGACGACCTGGCGCCCTCGCTGGAACGCCCTCACCTGTCGCGCCCCCTCCGGAAAACTCCCCTCCACTCCCGGAGGGAGGGAGGGGCTGGGGGTGGGAGGGAAAGTCAGCAACGCGGCGTCCCCGTACCCGGCGGGCGCGTGGCGCGCGCGAGGGGCTCGGGGATGAGGGACCAGCCGCGGAGCGGGGCGAGGCGGTTGAAGTGACGACGCAGGAAGCCGGGGATGACTTCTTTGTGGGCGCGGTCGATGCGCTCGGGGTGCTCGATGGTGCGCATCATGCGCTCGTGGGTGAGCACGCCGTAGGCCTCCTTGAAGGCGGCCTCGGACTCGGGCTTGTCGATCCAGACGCGGATGCCCGCGCGGTCGGCTTCCGGATGGAAGAGCGTGGACTCGATGCCGGGGCCGATGTGGAGCGAGGTGATGCTCGTGCCCTTGTCGTCGAGGCCGGGGCGGCTCTCCGCGGCGAGCACGGCGCCCGAGAGCGCGGCGAGCTTCTTCGCGTCGGGCTCGAGCGCGTCCCAGTTGCGGTGCTCGAAGGCGAAGATGCGGTCCTTGAACATCGCGAGCAGCGGGTGTGACTGCCCCGCGGCCGTCGTGTACTGCGGCTGCACGCCGAACTTCTTCTCGGCGCGCAGGGCGAGGCGCGCGACGTCGAAGTGCAGCACGACGAGCTCGAACGAGTAGCAGATGGGCATGAGGCCCGGCGCGTCGTCACGGCGGCGCTCGTGGGCCTCGCAGATCGCGTCGAGGAAGTGCTCGTAGGCAGCCCCCCACGGCGTGCCCTGCGAGTCGAGCGGCGAGCCCGGACCACCCGACGAGAGGTAGAGATCGTGGCCCTCGGGGATCGCGTCGCCCTTGTCGCGCGGGGAGACGACGCTCAGGTCGATGGCGATGCCCGGGTTCGCGTAGCGAAGCTGGTGCTCGAAGATCGCGAGGGTCGCGTGGAGACAGCGGATCGCCTCGTTTTTGACGCCGGCGTTCATGTCGATGAGGCAGACACGGACGGGCGGGAGTGCGGCGGACATCGGGCGCGCAACGTTACTGGATCTGCGCGGCGATCGCGAGCCTCACGCGCGGCGTGCGCGGGCGTCGTGCGCGTGTCACGCCACTCGACTTCCATTGCTTTCACGACGACGAGGCGAGACATGATGCGGTTCGGGACGAGTGGGTGCGTGATCCTCCTGGCGCTTGCGGGCGCGGTCGGTTGCGGCGGGCGCGAGCGCGCAGCGTTGATGGAGGACGGCGGCTTTCCCGGCTCCGACGCCGGGCCGGGAATGGATGCGGGTCCGCGCCTCGATGCGGGCGAGGACAGCGGCACAGCCGACGGCGGCGCGGCGGATGGCGGCGCGGCGGATGGCGGCGCGGTGGATGGCGGCGCGGTGGATGGCGGCGCGCGCGATGGCGGGGCGCGCGATGGCGCGGCGGCGGACGCGGGCGCGGTCGATGCGGGGCCCATCGAGGTCGTGCTGCGCATCGACTCGCTCGGCGCGACGGGCTGCGACACCGTCGATCACCTCGACGTCACGGGTGACGACCACGGCGGCGTCGCAGTCTCCGGCACGCACGCCTTCGTCGTCGGCGACGACGCGACGGGCGTCTACGATCTGGAGCTCGCGTCGGGCGCGCCGCTCGTCACGGGGGCGGTGGAGCTCGTCGACACTGCGCGCGACGTGATGGTGAGCGACGTCGGCAGTGGCGGCGCGTTCCTGCTCGCGGACGACACGGGACCGATCGGGCCGCTCGGCACATTCTCTGGGCTGACACCGACCGTGACGCGCCTCTTGCCGATGGGCGCCGATGGCGGTCCGGCGACGGGCGAGGTCGTGCTCTCGACGCCCATCATGCTGGATGCCTCCCTCGACGTCGGGCTCTTCGCGGGGCGCGGGGAGATCGGCATCCACGACGGCTCGCTCTTCTTCGTGGTCGACACGACCACGGGCGCCGTCACGGAGCTCGGCCTCGTCACGCTCCCGACGCCCTCGACCTGCGAAAACTGGGCGTACTGGGGGATCCTCGAGCGCGTTGGGGCGGCGCGCAGCGTGGTCTTCGTGCAACTCGGCACGAGCGGGACGAACGAACTCGCGCGCGTCGACGTGCCGAGCGGAGTCGCATCGCCGCTCCCGAGTCTCGGCGACCTCGGTGACATGTGCTCAATCGCGGCGGACCCGATGCGCGGTCGCTGGTACTTCCATCACGAGCCGGTCTCGGATCTCATCACGATGGGCGGCGAGATCCTCGGCTACTGCGACGCGACCTACGCGCTCGCGGACAGTGATTTCACGGTGACGGAGCTCGCGGGAACGGGGTGCATCGGCATCGACGCCGTCGACCTGCTCATCGGCGACGACCGCGGCGGGATCGCGATGCGGAACGGCGACGTCTTCCTCGCGGGCGACGACGGGCTCGGGCGCTGGGACGGCGCGCTCGGCATGCCCGCGACCTCGAAGGTCATTGGCATCGTGTACGAGGGTTTCTTCTCGAACATCGCGAACGGCGATGTGTGGTCGCTCGCGGATGCGGACGGCGCGCTCGTCGCGACGAACTCGACGACGGTCACGCGCCTCGTGAAGCTCGACCCGGACACCGCGCTCGCGACGAGCGAGACGCTCGCGCTGTCGCGGCCGATCGACGTGCTCACCGGCGATCTCGGCCTCTTCGCGGGCTGGGACGAGGTGCTGCTTCACGACGGCACGCGCGTCTGGCGCATCGCGCTGACGGATGGCGCCGTCACCGACCTCGGCGCGATGACGCTGCCGACGTACGAGTACTGCGAGACCAACACCTTCTGGGGCATCGCGGAGAACTTCGGCGGCAAGCACTACCTCGCCTACCAGAACGCGAACGCCATCATTCGCGTCGAGGTCCCCACGGCCGCGCAGACGACGATCGCGACGTTCACCGACCTCTCGGACATGTGCTCGTTCAGCCTCTCGGCCGCGCGCGATCGCTGGTACTTCCACCACGAGTACGGCTCGCAGCTCGCGCCCGGCGAGCCCGAGGAGACGCTCGGCTTCTGCCCGGCGACGCTCTCGCACCGCTGAGCACGCGGACACCGCACGCGGCGCGTTCACGGGGCCCTCTGCGGAGAACCGTGCATGCGCGCGCGCGGCGCTGTACAAGGTCGGTCCCGCGATGTCCTCCGACAGCAAGCACCCCGCGCGACCCGTCGCGACCCGGCTCGACGTCGACGATCGCTTCACCGGCCGCGGCGTCACGATCGCCTTCCTCGACTCGGGCTTCTACGCGCATCCCGATCTCACCGCGACGCGCCACCGCATCAAGGTCCACCACGACGTCACGACGGGCGTGACGCTCAAGCGCGCGGTGCCGCGGCCGGACGTGTCGTCGTGGCACGGCATGATGACCTCGGTCGTCTGCGCGGGCGACGGCTCGCTCTCGGGCGGCAAGTACCGCGGGCTCGCCTCGCAGGCGGATCTCGTGCTCGTGAAGGTCGGCACCGCGGCGCGCATCCGCCACGAGGACATCCAGCAGGGCTTCGAGTGGGTCCGCGCGAACCGCGAGGCTTTTGGCATCCACGTCGTGAACGTCTCGTGCGGCGGCGACTGGGAGGGCAGCTACCTCACCGATCCGCTCTCGCGCATCGCGGAAGAGTGCGTGCGCGACGGGCTCGTCGTGGTCGCAGCCGCGGGCAACGCGGGCGGGCAGCGGGGGCACCGCGTCGTGCCGCCGGCGAGCTGCCCCGCCGTCATCACGGTGGGCGGGCTCGACGACGCGCAGCACGGGCAGATCGACTGGCGCGGGCTCTATCACTCGTCGCACGGGCCCACCGTCGACGGCCTGCAAAAGCCCGAGATCATCGCGCCCGCGATCTGGGTCGCCGCGCCGATCCTGCCGGGCACGCCGACGGCCGAGCAGGCGAAGCTCATCGCCGATCTCTCGCGCACCGAGGACGACGACACGCTCCGTGCGCTGCTGCACGCGACGAGCGGCGTCGACGCCGAGCTCGATGCGCTCCGCCATGCACCGGGGCCCACGCTGCGCAGCCTCGTCGAGCTCAAGCGCCGCGATCAGAAGGTCATCAACGAGCACTACAAGCACGTCGACGGCACGAGCTTCGCGGCGCCGATCGTGAGCTCGGCCGTCGCGCAGATGCTCGAGGCGCGGCCCGCGCTCACACCGATGCAGATCAAGCGCGCGCTCATCGACACGGCCGTGCGCATCGACGACGTCAGCCCGGACAAGCAGGGCTGGGGCGTGGTGCAGCCCGCCTCGGCGCTCGCGCGCGTGCTCGCCCAAGGCGGCTGAGCGCGGCGCGTAAATAGTTGTTCTAGAAGGACTTTTTGTCGTCGTGAGCAAGCATCACGAGGGCGCTTGGGGAGGCTCTTCGGGCGCGGGGCTCGTCGCGGCCACGAGGGCGGCCACGAGGAGCAGCGCGCCGCCCGCGCCGAGCTGCCAGCGCCACACATCGCGCGCGAAGAGAAGCGAGAGGCCCGCCGCGACGGCGGGCTCGAGCGTGTAGAGCACGCTCGCCTCGACGGGCGCGACGACGGCCTGCGCGCGCGTCATCACCGTGAAGGTGAACGCCGTGCACACGACGCCGAGATACGACACCGCGAGCCAGGTGGGCCCGGCGAGATCGAAGCGCGGCGACTCGAAGAGAAACGCGCAGGGCACGGCGAGCGCCGCGATGCCGAGCGACTGCGCGAGCACGAGCGCGACGGCGTCGAAGCGCGGTGCGGCCCGCGCGACGGCCGAGACGTAGTAGCCGAAGGTCAGCGCCGAGAGCAGCGTGAGCGAGTCGCCGAGCCGCCACTCGAGGCCGACCGGGTGAAAGAGCGCGAACACGCCGACCGTCGCGAGCACCACGGCGCCGAGCACGCGCGACGAAGGCATGCGGCGCGTGTAGAGCACCTCGAAGCCCGGCACGAAGACGACCATGAGCGAGGTGAGGAACGCCGAGCGCGCGGGCGTCGTCGTCTGGAGACCGGCCGTCTGCAGGCCGAAGCTGAGCAGCATCGTGAGCGTGAGCGGCAGGATCGCGCGCGTCGCTCGGAGCGCGGGCAGGAGCGCGCGTGGGCGCACCGCGACGAGCGCCGCGGCCGCGATCGCAAAGCGCACGGCGATGAGCGCGAAGGGGCTCGCGCCGCCGAGCCCCGCCTCGATGACGACGAAGGTCGAGCCCCAGATCAGCGTGAGCGAGAGCAGCGCGAGGCGCGCGCGCGGCAGGCTCATCGCAGCGGGCGCAGGCGCAGCAGACGCGGGCGCAGGCGCAGCAGCGGCGGGCGCGCTCAACGCCGTGCGCCCCGGTGCAGCGCGAGCACCTCGGCGTAGACGGCGAGGAAGCGCTCGAACACGGGCGTCCAGCCGTGGCGTGCGGCGATCACGGCGTGGCGGCGCGCGCGCTCGGCAGCGTCGGCGGGCTGCGCGTCGCGGACGGCGGTGACGAGCGCCTCGATCGACTCGCCGCGCATCGGAGAGAGACCGACGAGTCGCGCGAGCTCGGGCGCGGCGCCGCGGTCGCGCGTGATGACCGTGGTGCCCGTCGCGAGGGCCTCGGCGGTGAGCAGGCCGAACGTCTCGCTGCCGCTCAGGGAGAGCACGACGTCCGCGCTCGCGAGCAGCGCGGCGACGCGGAGGGGATCGGGCTCGAAGGGCAGGCGGATGACCTCAGGGAAGTCGCGCACGAGCGCATCGACGCGCCCCGCGAGCGGGCCCTGCGAACCCCCGATCGCGAGACGGAAGCGCGCGGGATCGCGGAGCGCGGGATACGCGGCGAGCACGTGGTGCAGGCCCTTCTCCGGGACGAGCCGCGCGAGGAAGAGCACGAGCGTCACGCCGGGCGGCACACCGAGCTGCGCGCGGAGTGCGTCGTCGCGGCGCGCGGGGTGAAAGCGCGTGAGGTCGACGCCGAGCGGCGTGAGGAAGGTGTGCATGACACCGCCCGCGCGGAGCCGCGTGAGCGAGTGCTCGGACGCACCGAGCGCCGCCGTGAAGCCGCGGTACTGAAACCCCACGTGCCGCTCGGCGAGTCGCTCCGCGCGCGCGGCGAGGCGATCGCTCACGTAGGCGAGCGGGGCCCGCGCGAAGATTTCCGGGTAATCGGTGTGGAAAAAGCCGACCGACGCTGCGCCGAGGCGCGCGAGCGCGGGACGCACGAGGTGCGGGAGCACGTACGGGCTGCCGACCTCGACGAGCTCGGGGCGGAAGTCTTCGAGGACGCGCGCGAGCGCCCGCGGCGAGAGCATCGCGCGATACCCCGCACCGACGGGCAGGCCGCGCAGGCGAATGAGCTTCGCGCGGGGGCCGTGCGACTCGACCTCGTCGCGCGCGCCCGGGATGACGAGCGCGTAGTCGTGCTCGGCGCGCTCCGCGAAGAAGGCGAGCTTGCGGTCGTGGTAGGTGCGGATGCCGCCGCCCGTCGGCGAATAGCCGTTGTCGACGTCGAGGATCCGCATCGCGCGCCGTGTGTAGCACGCGCGGTGCGCACGCCTCGTGAGACGCAGCGCTCCGGGCAGGGCGCTCAGGGCGCGGCGACGTGCGCCGGGAGGAGCGCCGTCACGCAGCCGAGCGCGACGTCATCGACAGGGGGCAGCGCGCTCGCGAGATCGACGCTCGCGAAGCCGCCCTCCGCCGCGCGCCGCGCGAAGCTGCGGACGACGTCTGCGCCGAGTGCGTCGAGGCGCGAGGCGAGGCCGATCCCCGCCTGCGCGACGAGCGCGGCGTTGAGCGCCTGCTCGTGATGACGCCCCGTGTGGAGCGCGAGCACGGGCCTGCGCGCGAGCACGCACTCGGCGAGCACGTTGCTGCCCGCCGTCGCGACGACGCCCGAGGCGCGCGCGAGGTACGCCGCGAAGCGCGCGCGCGAGACGGGCTCGACACGCACACGCCCGCGCGGGGTGAGCCCCTCGCCGAAGACGACGACATCGACGTCCGCGGCGGCGAGACGCGCGAGCGTCGTATCCCGTTCTCCGTCCGACAGATACGCCAATAGATACGGGCTCTTAGGGACTTCGACGCCGCTCGTCTCGACGCGCTCCGGGGGCCGTGGACGTGCGACGTGCGTGCCCCGCAGCACAGGCGCGATCGGGAGAAAATGCACGGCGATCCGCGCGCTGCTGAGGCGCGTCGGGACGAGCGAGTTGGCGCGCTCGCGGGCGAGGCTCACGGCAGGCAGGCCGGGCGGCAGCGCACACGCGGAGAAGACGAGGTCGTGCCCGATCGCGAGCGCGGGCACGCCGGCCATGCGCGCGGCGAGCAGGAGCGCCTGATCGCCGTCGCTGACGACGAGCGCGGGGCGCGCCTTCCGCAGCCGCAGCAGATCGATCTGCGCGCGGCCGAGGAGCGCGGGGATCGCATGGCGGCCGGGGAGGATCGGAGCGCGCTGCGTGAGCGTCACCGCGCCGCGCGAGGCATCGACGAGGCCGGAGAGGAGCGAGAGACCATCGCCGCCCGCGAAGAGCGCGACGCGATGCCCCGCCGCGACGAGTCGCGTGACGACGGCGTGCGCGCGGCTCGCGTGACCGCGACCGTGGCCGTGCACCGCGTAGTGGATCGCGGCCATCGGAGGGCCGCTCAGGGCAGGCCCCAGCGCGCGTCGTTCTTGCGGAGCTGGTACTTCGTCAGGTGAAAGCGCGCGTCATTGAGGAACTTCAGGAACGGCCGCTGCGTGCGCATCGTCGGATGCCACTGGTGCAGCATGCTCGTCCGCTCTTCGATCCAGATGGGCGCGAGGCCGTAGCGCAGCGCGCGGCGCGTCATGTCGCCGTCCTCGGCGCCCCAGAACACGAACTTCTCGTCGTAGCCGCGCACCTCGTGGAAGAAGCTGCGGCGCGCCATCTGACACGCGCCCGTACCGAGGCGCGGACGGAACGCCGCGCGCGCGAGCAGCTGCGGATAATCGCTGAGCTCCCAGCGCTGCTCGGGCACGTCCTCCGGCAGATCACGGCACTTGCAGAGCACCATCGCGCCGCCGCCCGCGGACTGCTGCGCGTCCGTGAGCGTCGAGATGAAGTTCGACGCGAAGATCATGTCGGCGTCGGTGCAGAAGACGTACTCGCCACGCGCTGCGCGGATGCCGAGGTTGAGCGCGCGCGAGCGGTTCCAGAGCGCGCGCGTGGGCGTGTGCACGACGCGCGCGTCGTACTCGGCGGCCAGCGCGCGGAGGGCCTCGAGGGGCTGCGCGTCGCTGCCGAAGTCGCTCAGCACGATCTCGAAGCTGCCCGCGGGCGCGTCCTGGCCGCGCAGCGAGCGCAGGCAGTTCGCGACGCGGTCGCCGCCGCGGTTGCGAATGGGGATGACGACGCTGATCACGGGCTCGGGCATCGCGACGCGGCGCAACCATGGCGTGCGCGTAGGGGGGCGGCAACGGCGTCGGCGGGGGCGCGCACGGCCTCGACGCGTTGCAGGGCGCGGGCCACGGTACGGCCCTCTGGAGGGCCTGCGTGGCATCGTTTCTCCCCTACGGACGCCAGCTCATCGAGGATGACGACATCGCCGCCGTGACGGCCGCGCTGCGCTCGGACTTCCTCACGACCGGGCCCGCGATCGACGCCTTCGAACAGAAGCTCTGCGAGGCGGTCGGTGCGAAGTACGCCGTCGCCGTCTCGAACGGGACCGCGGCCCTGCACGCCGCGTGCTTCGCCGCGGGGCTCGGCGAGGGCGACGAGGCGCTCGTGCCCGCCGTGACCTTCCTCGCGACGGCCAACGCCGTGCGCTACTGCGGCGCGGAGCCCCGCTTCGTCGACGTCGATCCGCGCTGCGGCCTCGCCCGCGCCGCGCACTTCGAGGCCGCGCTCACGCCGCGCACCCGCGCGCTCCTCCCCGTGCACCTCACGGGGCGCCCGGTCGAGCTCCGCGCGATCCGCGCGCTCGCCCGCACGCGCGATCTCGTCGTCATCGAGGACGCCGCGCACGCGCTCGGCGCGACGTACGAGGGCACGCCGATCGGCGCCGGCGCGCACTCGGACATGACCATCTTCTCCTTCCATCCGGTCAAGCACGTGACGACGGCCGAGGGCGGCGCGATCACGACGAACGACGCCGCGCTCGCGAAGAAGCTGCGCAGCTTCCGCTCGCACGGGATGGTGCGCGACGCCGCCGACCTCGTGAACGCGAAGGACGGCCCCTGGTACTACGAGCAGCAGGAGCTCGGCTTCAACTACCGCCTGACCGATGTGCAAGCGGCGCTCGGCACGAGCCAGCTCGGCAAGCTCGATCGCTTCGTCGCACGCCGCCGCGCCATCGCCGCACGCTACGACGCCGGGTTCGCCGGCGCGCGGAACGTGCGGCCGATCGGCGCGGGCAGCCCGGGCGCCGAGAGTGCCTATCACCTCTACGCCGTGCTGTTCGACTTCGACGCGATCGGGCAGACGCGCGCAGAGCTCGTCGCGGCGCTCCATGCGCACGGCATAGGCACGCAGGTGCACTACATCCCCGTGCCGCAGCAGCCCTACTACGCGGCGCGCGGGCACCGCGTGAGCGACTTCCCGGGCGCGCAGCGCTACTACGCGCAGACGCTGTCCCTGCCGATGTATCCCGCGCTCACCGACGACGACGTCGATCGCGTGATCGCGGCGGTGCGCGAGCTCGTCGACGCCGGCTGACGCGCGATGTTCCCCGACAACGACTTCTACGGACACGCCGACATCCTGCGTCGCTTCGCCGGCGTGCGTGGCAGGCCGTCGGTTCCGGGGCGACTGCAACATGGCTGGCAGCCGGGTCCCGGCCTCTCGACACGGCACTTCGCGGAGCCCTGGCCCAAGTACGTTTGGTCGAATCGCAACGTCGCTCGCGCGCGCGAAGCGGGGTTTCGCGGTCTCGTGCCGCTCGGCGCGCCCTATCTCTATCTGCCCGACGTCGCCGACGACGCGAGCGGTGCCCGCGGGCTGCTCGCGATTCCCTTTCACGGCTGGGAAAAGCAGCAGATCTCCGGTGATTTTCGCGCCTATGTCGACTCCCTCGACACCCTCGTCGCGCGCGGCTTCGGCCCGGTGACGGTCTGTCTCTATTTCACCGAACATCGTGATCCAGCGCTGCGGCGCGTCTTCGAAGAACGCGGCCATGCGGTCGTCACGATGGGCCCGCGCGACGGGAACCCGGATTTCCTCCTGCGGCAGCGCGCGCTCCTCCGGGCGCACGCGCGGGTGACGTCCAATCGCGTCAGCACCGCGGCCTTCTATGCGCTGCACGAGCGGAGGCCCTTCTTCGTGCATGGTCCAACGACCGGACTCGCGGCTTCGGACGACCCGGACGGAGAGCGCTTTGCGGCATTCCAGCGTTCGACCTTTCCGACGTTGTGTGACGCAGAGGCTGTGTCGCGGGCCGACGTCGCGGTCGCCGCAGCGGAGCTCGGCGCGGAACATCGACGCTCGCCCGACGAGCTTCGCGCGCTGCTCGCGTGGACGCCGGGGCGCATCTTCGTTCGTGTCGCGCGGCGCTTCGCCCGCGTCACACACGGGATTCGGACGGCCCTACGCGGCGGCGCCTGAGTCCGGCGGAGAGCCGGAATCGCTGGCCGGCGGTGCAGGCTCGGGACGGGCGAAGAATCCCATCGCGAAGAGCGCGCCCGCGCCGAGCAGGAGGAGCGCGACCTTGACGCCGAGCGCGGCCCAGCCGATCGCGACGCGGTCCACGGCAAGTCCGGCGGCCATCACGGCGACGCAAACGAGCGCGAGTCGGCTGAGTCGGGCCGTCTCGAAGGGCAGGCGTGCGATGCGCCGGCTCGCCGCGCGCACGCCGATCACCAAGACGAGATAGCCCACCAAGGTCGCCCAGGCCGCGCCGAGAATGCCATACGACGGCAGCCAGATCAGATTCAAGACGACGTTGATCACACCCGCAACAATGGTGATGACGGGCAGGATGCCATTGCGCGCATGAAAGAAGAGGACGGCGACGTAGACGTAATAAAGCCCCTGCGCGAGCCCGCCCAGCGCGAGCACCGGCGCGAGACCCGCGGCGGCCGCATACGCCGGCGCGAAGAAGAGCTGAACGAGCGTCGGTGAGAGCACGGTCAGCGTGGTCGCGACACCCGCGACGACGACGACGAAATACGTGATGCTGCGCGCGACGAGCGGGTGTTGCGAGCGGTCCGCGAACGAGCGCGTGAAGATGGGCACCCAGGCGCGATTCATAGACGAAGCCAGCAGATTGACGGCATCGATGAAGGCATAAGACGCCACGTAGATGCCCACCGCAGCCGTCCCGCCGTGCCGCTCGATCAACCAACGATCCGAGGCATTGAGCACCCAGTGCGCGAGCAGGTGTGGCACGAGCGGGACGCTGAAACGGAGCGCGCGCGCGAGGAGCGCTCGGTCGAACGACAGGCCGATGTGGCGTGCGATGTAGATCAGATAGGGAATCGCGAGAATCGAGAGGCTGAGTGTGCGGCCCCACAAGAGGCCATGAACCGCCATCCCGAACACCGCGACGAAGAGGAGTGAGCCACCGAGATTGACCGTGCTCGAGAGGAGCGTCGCGCCGATGAAGGCTTTGCTGCGTTCGGACGCCGCCCACGCCGCCGTCGGTACGACGCCGAGCACACCGAGCCCCGCAATCACCGGAATGAACCAGCCGAACGACGCGAAATCGAGGGATGGCAGCACGTGCGGCAGCACGAGCGGGCCGATCAGCGCGTACACCAGCGTGAGCAACGCGCCCCAGCCGAGCAGGAAGGTGACGATCGTCCCCTGAAATCTCCGGCGCGCGGCCGCATCCTGCTCGTGCTCGTAATAGAAGCGCGTCACCGCGCCGTGCAGCGCAGGGTTGTAGACGTGCGCGAGGACGCTGACGACCATCGTCACGAGCGAGTAGCGACCGAGATCCCCCGGAGAGAGGAATCGGGTCAGCAACGGCATGAAGACGACGGTGAGGACCTGAAGCGCGACCTCACCGAGCGTGTAGACGAAGGTGTTGACGAGAAAGCGCTTCATCGGCGGCTTCGCGCCGACCACACCCTCGCTCACGGTGCGACTCCGGATCGCGCGATCGGGGCCCCGCACATGGCGGCAACGCATAGCATGAAGCGCTTCGGGCGCGCGCTTCGGCGCAGGGCCCTGCTCGGACGCAAACCGCCCATCGCTGGCCCGCCCGCGCAGCCCGTGGCAAATGCGCGCCCACCATGACGTTCACGCTGAAGCCGCTCTTCGACGCCCCGCCCGACCTCGACGGCAAGGTCATCCTCGTCACCGGCGGGACGGGCTCGTTCGGGCAGGCCTTCGTCCGCCGCCTGCTCACCGCGCACCAGCCCGCGAAGGTGATCGTCTTCTCGCGCGACGAGCAGAAGCACGTCGTGATGGAGCAGAAGCTGCGCGACCCTCGGCTGCGCTTCTTCGTCGGCGATGTGCGCGACAGAGACCGCCTCATGCGCGCGCTCGACGGCGTCGACGTCGTCGTGCATGCGGCCGCGATGAAGCACGTGCACGTCGCCGAGTACAACCCGATCGAGGCGATCCGCACGAACGTCGACGGCGCCGCGAACCTCATCGATGCCGCCCTCGAGCGCCGCGTCGCGCGCGTGATCGCGCTCTCGACGGACAAGGCCGCCTCGCCGGTGAACCTCTACGGCGCGACCAAGCTCTGCATGGAGAAGCTCTTCGTCGCGGCGAACTCCTACGCGGGCGGGCGCAAGACGCGCTTCGATCTCGTGCGTTACGGCAACGTCGTCGGCAGCAACGGCAGCGTGGTGCCGCTCTTCCTCGAGCAGCGCAAGACGGGGAAGCTCACGATCACCGACGCGTCGATGACGCGCTTCTGGATCGGCATGGACCGCGCCGTCGATCTCGTGCTGCTCGCGCTCAAGGAGGGCCTCGGCGGCGAGACCTTCATCCCGCGCATCCCCGCGTGCACGGTCGAGGTGCTCGCCGAGGCGCTCGCCCCCGGCAAGCCGCGCGAGGTCATCGGCATCCGCCCCGGCGAGAAGCTGCACGAGACGCTCATCACGCCGGACGAGTCGCGCGCGGTCGTCGAGTACGACCAGTACTACGTGATCAAGCCGAGCTTCGCGTCGTGGGGCGGCCCCGTGCGCACCACCGGCGCACCCGTACCGCCGGGCTTCGCGTTCTCGAGCGGCGGCGCCTACGCGCTCAACGTCGACGAGACGCGCGCCCTGCTCGAGCAGCTCGGGTTTGCGATCGGCTGAGCCGCGCCGGGCATCGCGAATACTGCGTGAAGTGCTGGTTTTCTCGGCACTTCCAAGCATAACGCAATGCGTCATGCTTGCATCCAACATCACACGGCCCGCTCGAAGCGCAGCGCGGCGGCGCCCTCGATCGTGATGTCTTTGACGTGCGCGTAGCCCGTCGCGACGAAGGCCTTCGCGCTCGCGTCGTTGCTCGCCTTCACGAAGGCGCGCAGCCGCGTGAAGCCGAGCGCGCGCGCCTCCGCAGCGAGTGCGTCGAGGAGCGCGCGACCGGCGCCGCGACCGCGTGCTTCGGGCGCGACGTTGAGGCTGACGACGGCGACGTGCGCATCGTCGGCATCGCGATCGAGCCGCGCGGTGCCGATCGCGCTGCCGCCCTGCTCGGCGATGTAGAGGCGACGGCGCGGATCGACGAGCGCCGCGCTGAGCCAGGCGACGTGCGTCTCCCACGCGATGGGCGCGTCGCGGAAGGAGACGGCGCGCGCGACGGGGTCGTTGGCCCACGCGAAGAGGCGCGCGGCGTCGTCGGGGTGCGCGGGGCGGAGGACGAGCGACGCGCTCACGCGAGCCCTTCGACGTCCTCGATCGCGAGCAGCGCCTCGGCCTCGAGATCGCGCGACGCGACGCGGCCGAGAATCTCGTCGAGACGCTCGGGCGGCAGACCGTCGCCGCGCTTGCCGCGCCGGAGCACATCGAGGTTCTCGCGCGTGAGCGTCTCGCCCTTCTTCACCGGGCGCGTCGTGAAGAGCGCGCGCCGCGCGAACTGACGCAGCTCGTCTTCGACGGGCTGCACGATCTTCTCGCCGGTGCCGAGCGCCTGCTCGATTGCGCGCACGCCACGCACGAGCTCGGCGAGACCCGCGGGCTCGATCGCGAAGGCGTGGTCGGGGCCGGGCAGGCGCCGGCTCAGCGTGTAGTGCTTCTCGATCACCGACGCGCCGAGCGCGGCCGCGGCCATCGGCGCCGTCGCGGGCTCGCTCGAGTGATCGGAGAGACCCGTCGGCACGCCGAAGGCGTCGCGCATCGTCACGAGCGCGCGCACGTTGATCGACGCGAGCGGCGACGGATACGACGCCGTGCACTGCAAGACGACGAGCGAGCGGCAGCCCGCATCGCGCACCGCCGCGACGGCGCGCTCGACCTCGGCGAGCGTCGAGGCGCCCGTCGACATGATCACCGGCTTGCCCGTGCGCGCGACCTCGCGCAGCAGCGGCACATGCGTCATCTCGTAGGACGCGATCTTGAACGCGTCGACGTACGGATCGAGCAGCGCGACGGCCTCTTCGTGGAAGGGGCTCGAGAGGAAGGCGAGGCCGAGCCGGTGCGCGCGCTCGGAGAGGCCGGGCCACCATTCGCTCGGCGTCTCGAGCGACGCGATGATGTCGTAGATCGAGCGCGCATCGCCGAGGTAGTCGCTCGTGCCGGCGGAGCGCGGATAGAGGCGCTTGGCGCTGAAGGTCTGAAACTTCACCGCGCAAGCGCCGGCCTCGGCGGCGGCGTCGATGAGCGCGTGCGCCTGCTCGAGGCTGCCGTTGTGGTTGGAGCCGGCCTCCGCGATGAGGAAGCAGGGAGCGTCCGCGCCGACGGGCTTGCCGAAGATCTCGAATCGCTGGTTCATGCGCCGTCCTCCGCTGCGTCCTTCACATCTGCTCGCGCCGCGCGATCGCGTCGGCGAGCGCATCGATCACGCGTAGCACGCCGCGCCCGTCGATGAGCCCGCGCGCCGCCCGCGCCATCGCCGCGAGGCGTGCAGCGTCGTCCCAGAGCGCGAGCGCCTGCGCGACGAGCGCGGCAGGCGTGGTGTTCGCCGTATCGCCCGCATCGACGCCCGCGCCCGACGCCGCGAGCCCCGCGCAGACCACGCGCTGATTCGGCGCGACCGACACGCACACGCTCGGCACGCCGCACCGCGCGAGCTCCCACACCGTGCTCCCCGCTGCGACGAGCGCGAGCCGCGCGCGCAGAAAGAGCGGCACGACGTCGCGCACATCCTCGTGCACGCGGAGCGGTGCACCGCCCGCTGCGAGCGCATGCAGCGCCGCGACCTCCGCGCGCGGCACGCCCGCGCCGCAGAGCACCTCGATGCGCGGCGCGTCCGCGTGTCCGCTGCGCGCGGCGAGCGCTGCGACGAGCGCGTCGGTGACCGGGCGCGTGAGCCCCGCCGGATCGCTGCCGCCGAACGAGAGCAGCAGCGCATCGCGCGCGCTCTCCGGCAGCGACGCACGCAGCTCCGCGCGCAGCACGACGAAGGGCGCGCCGACGAGCAGGCGCGTGCCGGGCGTGACGTCCGCGTAGCGCGCAGCGTCGAAGCCCACGTTCTGGTTCAGCACGAGATCCGCGCGCTGCGGCTGCGCGGCCTCGTCATCGAGCGCGAGCAGCGGCGCGAGCGCGGCGAGGCGCACGTGCGCCGCCGGGCCGAGCGCGTAGTCGTCGACGACGAGCGCCGCCGCGCGCTCCGTGCGCGCCGTCTCTTCGAGCACCGCGAGCGCGCCCGCCTCGGCAACGACGAGCGACACGTTCGCGGCGGCGAGTCGCTCGGCCGCGGCGCCGGTCACACCACTGCCGACGAGCGTCGCGCGGCCGCCGAGCTCCGTCCACGCCGCGAGGATCGCGCCGACCCGGGCGACGTGCCCAGCGCCGACACGCGGCGTCGCATGCGCCCAGCCGACGAGCATTTTTCCGCGGACGCGCGCCGCACGCCGCGCGTGCTCGTCGTCGATCCCCTTCTGCACCACGCCCGCGTTTTTCGAGGCGATCTCGGGATGCGCGTCGAGGAAGGCGGCGACGGCGTCCGTCGTCGCGTCGTCGCCGAGCGCGCAGAAGACCGCGTCGACGACCTCGAGGTCTTCCGGCGTGTCGACCGTGAGGCGCAGGTGATCGCGCGCGGGGCCATCCGGGTCCGTGACGCGCGTGCGCAGCCGACCGGGCACGCGATAGAGCCAAGGCGTGACGTGCTCGCGGTCGCCGGGCTCGGTCGCTTCCGATTGGGCGCGCTCGAGCGCGGCGCGCGAGAACACCTCGACGTCGAGCCCGCGCGGGATGCGTCGCACGAGGCCCGCCTGGTTCGTGACGTAGTCGAGC
>Ga0172372_10005833_pt1 | contig 17003 bp, 17 predicted proteins | sample LakKiv5m_2_FD_114544 | JGI IMG/M metagenome (GOLD analysis project Ga0172372, IMG submission 114544) | Freshwater microbial communities from Kabuno Bay, South-Kivu, Congo - kab_092012_9.5m | ecosystem: Environmental > Aquatic > Freshwater > Lake | place: Democratic Republic of the Congo...
TAGTTGGAACATCGAACGCCAAAATTCCTCGATTTGTTTGAACTTTAACGGTTATAAAATTTTCTTTTTCATCATCCTCAAAAATTTGATAAGGCTTTAAACCGTGAATTTCTAACTCAGATTTAAAACGATTATAAGGATCAAAGATTGGGTCGATATATTTATAAAACTTACTTTTTCGCCAATCGCTATCAGCAATCTTTTTAGTTTTGAGCCAACGATTATATTCGAGCGAAAATTTCATTCCGGTATTGTCAGAAAGTTCTTTTAAAAGCGATTTGTACCCTGGCTTATTAATTGAATTCTTGACGAAAACCATTTCAGCAATAACACTCCGAGCCATGTGCTTTGAAATAACATCTAGATGCGAATAATAAAAAACATAAATCGAAACAACCTGTACAATCAATGATGATAGAACTATAATCATCATCGATCTACCAAATAAAGACCTTGGAACAAGTTTTTTCAACCTTTGCATTATTTAAAACTCACTTTAGAATTGCTCAGAAAATTCATTGTCAAATTAATCTACTAACATGGAACATAAAATTACCGCCAGCAATGTTAACCTTTTTTATGGACAAAAACAAGCCTTGTTTGGTGTCAATATTAATTTTAAAGACAAAACTGTTACGGCATTAATTGGCCCTTCCGGATGCGGAAAATCATCATTTTTAAGATGTTTGAATCGAATGAATGACACCATTATCAACTGTAAAATTGATGGAACAATATTGCTCGACGGCACCAATATCTTCGATCAAAATCTAGATCTCGTACTTTTGCGCGCCAGAGTTGGAATGGTTTTTCAAAAACCCAATCCATTTCCAAAATCTATCTATGAAAATGTTGCTTATGGACCTCGCATTCACGGCTTATTTAATAAAAAATCTGAACTTGATTTAATTGTGGAACAAAGCCTTACGCGGGCCGGAATCTGGCATGAAGTTAAAGATCGTCTCCACGAACAGGCTAGCGCCCTTTCAGGTGGTCAGCAACAAAGGCTTTGCATTGCCCGCACTATTGCCATCCAACCCGAAGTAATTTTGATGGATGAGCCATGTTCGGCTCTTGACCCAATTGCAACCGCTAAAATCGAAGAATTAATCGACGAGCTTAAGGAAAATTTTACAATCATCATTGTTACTCATTCTATGCAACAAGCGGCTCGAGTATCGGATATGACTGCTTTTTTTAACATGGGTAAAATTATTGAATTTGATACTACCGACAAAATTTTTACCAACCCCTCAAATCAACAAACTCAAGACTACATAACTGGTCGTTTTGGTTAATTTTTGACAAATGTTTGGCTTTTCCTTAGCGGAATTATTCATAGTTTTAATTGTTGCTCTTATTTTCATCAAACCTCAAGACTTGCCCGAAATTGCTCGATTTATTGGCAAAGCTATATTTCACGGCAAAAGAATGTATTTTGAACTTAAAAAAACTCTCAAAGATTTAGAAAAAGAATTTGAAATTGAGAGCCTCAAAAATGAAGTAAATCAAGCCATCGCCGAAGAAAAAATCAAATATGAAGATAATGAAAATGACGAAACAATCATTGTTGATATGTTTGGAAATGAGCATCGGGTTAACAATTTGAACGAAATTCGTAAAGACTTAAATCCCAAAGATCTAAAAAAAGAAATCCTCGAAAACAATATGAAAAATACAAAAACTCTCGCAAATAATTCAGTTGACTCACTCTGCACCCAAATCGAAAATCAAGCCGACATTAACCGACCTTGAAACATTGTTTATCAATGGTTTAGAAGGTAAATCACGATAACGCCTTTTTTCAAAATTATGACGAATTTCGAAAGATAATTTTTGATTGAGTCGATAGATAAGACTGGTTTTAAACTCAACATCTAAACTATTTTTATCAATAAAAAAATAACTGCGTTGATTAATTGTAAAATTATCAAAAAACTTATGATTTAATCGCCAAGACAAAATATAATCGGTTTTTGGAGTAATATCTTTAACAACTCGCGATGCTGTACTAAAATCAACCTCTAATTTATCATTAAAAAAAATATAACCAACCCCACCTGCCGTTCGATGGTCGTAGTAAAAACTCGACATATCATCATATATTAAACGATGATAAAATATAGCATAAAATTTTGTTGAAAATAGACGTATTTTGCTTGAAAACGTAGAGTCATATAACTCAGAATATTTTACATCGTAAAGCTTTTTTTTACCACTACCTCTATCAGCATATTTAACTTCATGATCAAAATTTAATTCATTAATAAAACGCCAATTTTGATATAAATATCGACAACTAGCCTGATAAGTCCGCGATGAATTATTGGAAGAATAATTTCCAGTTAATGAAATATATTGTTTGGCACGATTACCTTTAAAAAATTTTTTAGCTCTGGGGGCAATAACCGCCTCGCGCTGTGACCTCGACTCAATTGCCAAAGAATTTTGGGGTTTGTTTAAAAATAATATTGCAAAGATAGACGCAAAAAGAAGGAGTGATTTTGAAGACATTTGGGTTTTTGGTGATGGTGGTGAATTTGGGGTTTAAAGTGGTGAACTTTATTGTGAATTTTAGGTTAATTGAGGCTTTTGGCAGTGACGATTAATTTATCGTTGCACCGGAGGAACCGGCGAATCACCCACTGCACCATTATTAGTTGGAACCTGAGGAACAACTGCTTGAGGTTGAGAATTAACCGAAGAATCGCCAGGACTAACTTGAATTGAGGCATTTTGATCAACACTATCATTGATTGGAGCTGAATTTGGATCAACCATATCAATTGGAGCATTACCGATTTCATTAGTTTCGTTTGATAAAACTGGAAGCTCAACTTCTTGCTCATCTTGAGTTTCTAGCCAACTCATACGACTTTTAATCGAATCAGAGTATTTGACTCCCAAAAAAAACGAAAAAATTAATAAGGCAATTATAACAATTACTTCAACGGTTTTAATCATATAATTTATAGTTTTTGGATTAAAAAAAGTTCGCCAAGAATAAATTTGGCTTAATTTATTGCAATATTTTTTTAAAATTAAATTACAATTTTTAGGATTATAAAATATTTAAAATTGGATGCTCAATATAACGACGCAAGGCCTTCAAAAATTCAGCCCCAACAGCTCCGTCAACCACACGATGATCAGATGAAAGAGTAACATTCATCATGTGAGCAATTTTGATTTGACCATGCTCAATAATTGGTTTTTCAACTGCACGAGACACTGCCAAAATACAACTTTGTGGCGGGTTAATTATCGCTGAAAAATTATCAATTCCAAACATTCCGAGATTAGAAATACTAAAAGTCCCACCCTGAAATTCTTCGGGTGTCAATTTGCCTTCACGAGCCTTTTTAGCCAATTGTTTAGCTTCGCGCGAAATGGTTTGAATAGATTTTTGATCAGCATTTTTGATAATTGGCGTAATCAGTCCGCCATCTATGGCAACCGCCATTGATATATCAATGTTGTTATAAACCAAAATTGCGTCCTCATTCCATGAAGAATTAGCTTCAGTAACTTTTTTTAAAGACATGGCGGTCGCTTTAATTATCAAATCATTAACCGAAATTTTATAGTCAGGATTGCCGTTTTCATCGATCTCAGCGACCTCATTTAAAGCTGAACGAAGCTCATTCAACTTATCAATTTTGAATTCACATGACAAATAAAAATGCGGAACATTTTGCTTTGATTCAAGCAATCTTTTGGCGATAACTTTGCGAATATTATTATTTTTAATTACATAAAATTCTTGTGGATTGCGACGCACAGCCATTGAGCGCGAAGAACCATTTTTTATAAAATCAATCACGTCGTCTTTGATAACTCTGCCATGGGGGCCAGAACCATTTATCATAGCGAGCGCGATACCTTCATCTTTAGCAATTCTTTTAGCTAGCGGGCTGGCTTTATTGATGTTGGTTCTATCCAAAGCTTTTTCAACAATCGCAACTTTTTCGACGACATTATGTTTGTCGTTTTTGATTGACGGAGTGGATTTTGATGAATCATTTTGGGTTCCGACATTAGAAATATTTTGATTGGTTGAAACTTGGTAACCATCTAAAGCTTTTTTATCTTCGCCATCAGCCAAAATCAAGGCAATACAAGAATTTACTGCAACGTTCTCTGTACCATGAGGAATTAAAATTTTGCCCAAAATGCCCTCATCAACAGCCTCGACTTCCATGGTTGCTTTGTCGGTTTCAATTTCGGCTATAACTTCGCCAGCTTTAATTTTATCACCTTCTTTTTTAATCCACTTTGCAAGATTGCCTTCTTTCATTGTAGGAGAAAGCGCGGGCATTAATATTTCAATTGGCATTTTTGAGTTAATTTTTGTTAATTTATTAATTGGGGATTTTTAAAAATGATATTTTTCGACTTCTAAAAGTCTAGTTTTATTTGCGATTGTCGAAACCATCTCTAAGGCCCTCGGCGATAAAAACCAAAATCGTTAACAACAATGTGGTAATAAAAAATCCCGAAACACCTAGCCAATAAGCGTTAAGATTGTTTTTTCCTTGCGATAACAATTCACCAAGCGATGGCGAACCTACTGCCAAGCCCAAACCCAAGAAATCCAAAGCAGTTATAGTGGTAATTGAAGAAGCTAATAAGAATGGCAAGTTGGCGATAAGAATCGGCGAAGCATTCGGAAGAATTTGTAAAAAAATTATCCGCCAATGCGAAGCTCCCAAAGCTTTACTAGCCCGAATAAAATCAAAATTTCTCAAGCGCAAAAATTCAGCACGAACATAAGAAACCACCCCAATCCAGCTAAATGCAAGCATTATGATGAGGAGATTAAAAAAGCTTGGAACAATAATTGATGAGAAAATTATTAACAAATACATGACTGGAAGACTCGACCAAATCTCAATAAATCTTTGCAAGAATAAATCGGTTTTACCACCAAAATATCCCTGAATTGAGCCTAAAAAAATCCCGATAATTAATGAAAAAAAACTCAAAACTAGGCCAAAAAGTAATGAAATCCTTACGCCATAGATTATACGGGCAAAAACATCTCGCCCCTGATCATCAGTGCCAAGGACATTTATAAAAGATGGTTTCGAAGGCGCTCGTCCCTCTAATTTTAAATTAATTGTATCAAACGAAAATTTTATGGGTGGAAATATCATCCAGCCATTTTGATTGATTAAATCTTGAACGAATGGGTCAAGATAATCTGCTGGAGTTTTAAGCTCGCCACCAAATTTTTGTTCGGATATTTGTTGAAAAATTGGAAAATAAAAATCGTTTTTATAATTCACCAATAAAGGCTTGTCGTTAGCGATTAATTCGGCAAAAATTGTTAGAAAAAAAATTCCAATAAAAATTATTAAAGAATAATAAGCTCGGGTGTTTTTTTTGAATTTATCAACAAATTGCATGCTTAACATTTTTTAAGTTCGTACAAAATTTGATTAATTTGCAGAAGAATTTTTTGAATATTTAGATAAAGTGATTGCCACATAAATTCATTATTTTCTCTATATTTGTAGCGCTTTAGATCAAGAATTTTGCTAATTCTGAGATAATCCTGACTTTGAATTTCTTTGAACTTTTAGCAATATTATAAATCGAAAATTTGTTCGCTAAATTTGGATTTTAGCAAAAAATTTAAAATAACCGATTTACATAACAACTTGATAGTTTTTTAAAAACTTTGACATTTTAGCGTAATGGTAATTTAGAAACTTTGAGAGCGTAAGCTAAACCAAAAGAGCTGGCGTGGAGATAATTTAGTTGGCGCACCCGAGAGGATTTGAACCTCTAACCTTCTGATCCGTAGTCAGATACTCTATCCAGTTGAGCTACGGGTGCATAAAAATAAATCAATTTTAAACAATTTAAACTTTAAAGATTTTTAAATTGTCTAGAAAAATTTAACAAAAATAAAAACTAATTTTTGATCGTTGAGAGGTTTGATTAGAATTTAGAGGCGGTGATTCTAAATTCTAATCATTAAACCTCAACGAGTTTTTCAACTAAATTAAGTTAAACTTCGGAAGCTTTGCGTTTTTTTTCTGAGGTAATTTTTGCTTCATCATCTTTGGTGGTTTTTTTTGAAGCTTTACCAACCCCTAATTTAGACCTAACCGCATTTTCGATTTCTTCGGCAACTTTTGGATTTTCCTTTAAATAGTTTTTGGTGTTTTCTTTGCCCTGACCAATTTTATTACCTTTGAAAGCATACCATGAACCGGATTTTTCGAGAATCTCAAATTTAACGCCAAGGTCAATAATTTCACCAGTTCTTGATACACCCTCGCCATATATAATTTCAAACTCTGCGGTTTTAAATGGCGGGGCAACTTTATTTTTAACAACCTTAACTTTGGTTTCATTACCGAGAACTTCTTCTTGCTCTTTTATGGCGTTGCCACGGCGGATATCTAGGCGCACCGAAGCATAAAACTTTAGAGCATTACCGCCAGTCGTAGTTTCTGGATTACCAAACATCACTCCGATTTTCATGCGAATTTGGTTAATAAAAATAACAGTCGAATTACTTTTTGAAACCGTTGAAGTCAATTTGCGAAGAGCTTTGCTCATGAGTCGAGCTTGCAAACCCATCTGATTATCAGCCATCCCACCTTCAAGTTCAACTTGTGGAACTAAGGCCGCAACAGAATCAATTACGATCAAATCCACCGCACCAGATCGAACCAGAGTATCGGTTATTTCAAGAGCCGCTTCACCATTATCAGGTTGCGAAATAATCAAGTCGTCAAGGTTAATATTTAGATTTTTGGCATAAGCTGGGTCGAAAGCGTGCTCGGCATCAACAAAAGCGCATGATAACCCAGCTTTTTGAGCTTCGGCGATTGCATGAAGAGTTAATGTTGTTTTGCCAGAACTTTCTGGGCCATAAATTTCAATGATTCGGCCTCGCGGATAACCGCCAACGCCTAGAGCTAAATCAAGTGCAAGTGAGCCACTGGGAATAACCTCGATATCAAGCTGAGGTCTTTCGCCGTATTTCATGGCCGAACCCTTTCCAAATTGTTTATCAATTTGCGAAAGAGCTGATTCAAGGGCTTTTTTGCGGTCGATATTTGTCATAATTTCTCCTAATTTTTTTAAGTTTTGTTAAGTGGGATTTATAAATAATTGCTTATTTAATAATTTTTAGCATCGTTTCGCCAAGAAGAGCCGGACTATCAGCCACAGCAATTCCAGCAGATTTCATGGCCTCAATTTTACTTTCAGCTCCGCCTTTTCCACCAGAAATGATGGCTCCAGCGTGGCCCATTCTGCGTCCGGGAGGGGCAGTTCTGCCGGCAATAAAGCCAACGGTTGGTTTTTTTCGACCCTTTTTAGCTTCGAGTCTTAAAAATTCAGCGGCGTCTTCTTCATCAGTTCCGCCGATTTCACCAATCATAATAATGGCTTGAGTTTCTTGGTCAGATAAGAACATATCTAGGCAGTCGATAAAATTAGTGCCGTTCACTGGATCACCGCCAATTCCAATACAAGTACTTTGGCCAAGCCCTGATTTGGTGGTTTGGTGAACAGCTTCATATGTTAATGTTCCAGATCGCGAGACAATTCCAATCTTACCCCTTTTGTGAATATGGCCAGGCATGATCCCAATTTTGCATTCTCCAGGAGTAATAACGCCTGGGCAATTTGGACCAATTAGACGAGATTTTGAGCCTTTTAGGGCTTTTTTAACTTTTACCATATCAAGGACTGGAATACCTTCAGTGATACAAACGATCAACTCAATTTCGGCATCAATGGCTTCGATAATTGCATCAGCAGCAAAAGGCGGGGGAACATATATAACCGAAGCATTACAATCAGTTTTTTTGCGTGCATCAAAAACTGTATCAAAAACTGGAAGCTCGAGGTGTTTAGTTCCACCTTTACCAGGAGTAACTCCACCAACCATTTTTGTGCCATATGCAATGGCTTGCTCTGAGTGAAAAGTACCTTGAGAACCCGTAAATCCTTGGCAAATAACTTTAGTATTTTTGTTTATTAGAACTGACATTTTTTATAACTTTTGAGTTAGGAATTGTTTTTAATTAAATTAGTTTTGCGAGGTATATTCTTTAACTGATTTAACGACCTTTTCAGCTGCATCAGCCAAATCATTAGCTGGGATAATTGCCAAGCCAGATTTAGCAAGAATTTCTTTGCCCAAATCAACATTGGTGCCTTCAAGACGAACAACCAAAGGCACACTAAGACTTACTTCTTTGGCTGCTTCAATTATACCGTTAGCAATTATATCGCAACGCATGATACCGCCAAAAATATTGACTAAGATTCCTTTAACATTGTTGTCGGAAAGAATTATTTTAAATGCTGCAGTCACTTTTTCACGAGTTGCTCCACCACCAACATCCAAGAAATTTGCTGGCGAAGAACCATAAAGTTTTATAATGTCCATAGTCGCCATAGCTAAACCAGCGCCGTTCACCATACAACCGATTTGACCATCCATTTTAATGTAATTTAGATCATATTTAGAAGCCTCAATTTCAAGAGCTTCTTCTTCATCAAGATCTCTTAACGACTTTATGTCATCATGACGATGCAAAGCATTATCATCAAAATTAATTTTGGCATCAAGGGCTATGATATCACCTTCAGCGGTTTCAACTAAAGGATTGATTTCAATTTGTGAAGCATCTTTAGCGACAAAAACTTCATATAAAGAAAAAACTAATTTGGAGAATTTTTTTAAAGTATCACCTTTTAGACCCAAAATATAGCCCAGTTTACGAGCGTGACAACTCTGAATTCCGGTAGCTGGATCAATTGCGACGCTGATGATTTTTTCTGGTTGGTGCATAGCAACTTCTTCAATTTCAACTCCACCCTCAGTTGAAGCCATAAAAACAATAGTTTTAGTTTTTCTATCGACAACGGCTGAGAGGTAATATTCTTTTTTGATATTTGATCCCGCTTCAACATATAGTCTTTTAACCTCTTTGCCTTCTGGTCCAGTTTGGTGAGTAACCAAAACTTTACCCAAGATTTGAGAAGCTTTTTCACGAACTTCATCAATTGATTTAACAACTTTAACACCACCAGCTTTTCCGCGTCCACCGGCATGAATTTGAGCCTTAACAACAAAAACTTTATAACCAGCCGATTCGAGCTGTTTAGAACTTTCAACCGCCTCAGGAACTGAAAATGCTGGATGACCCTCAGGCACTGCAACGCCAAATTGCTTAAGCAAAGCTTTTGCTTGATATTCGTGAATATTCATTTGATTTTGATTTTAATTGGTAATATTTAGGATGAATTTTTGTGCAAAAGATTTTAACAACCGATTTTTAACTTGGCAATCAATTTAATGAAAAATATCTTAATTACTCGCTCTAAAATTCGCTCAATAAAACTTAGCAATTATCTTGAAAAAAACGGCACAAAAAATTTTTTTCAACCGCTATTTTCCATTAAAAAAATAATTTCCAATCTTTTAAATTATCAAAATAATTCCCCAATTATTATCTCCAGCGCAAACGCAATTCATATTTTAAAAAAAAATAATTTTTCAAAAAACACTACAATTTTTTGCGTTGGAAAAATAACAGCCCAAAAACTTAAAAACCTTGGCTTTTTAAATGTAATATACCCTCAAAAAAACTCTGGAAAAGAGCTTTCAAAAATCATTGTAGATATTTTAAATCCGCAAGAAATTTTTTATTTTCGAGGAGAAAAAATCAGCTTTGATTTTGTTAAATTTCTAGAAAAAAAAGGCTTTAAAGTTAGTAGTGAAATTGTTTATAAAACTTGCGAGATTAATAAATTTTCAGAAGAAATAATTAGTTTAACTAAATTAAAATATTTTGATGAAGTTCTAATTTTTTCACAAAATTCCCTCGAAATTTTTTATAAAAACTGCATCAATCACAATCTTATTGAATCTTTCAATTCCTCTAACATAATATGTATGAGTAGCAAAATTGCTAAAAATGCTCGTAAAATTGGATTCACTAAGGTTAGCACATTTAAAAAATTTCCACTTTTAAAAAATTTCTATGACGCAAGATAATCAAGAATTTTATTCAAAAAACATCGATCCCCAAACTCATAATTCTAAAAATCGTAATAATATTTTGTTAAAATTTTTTTTGATTATTTTATCAGTTTTTATAATTTTTTTTCTGTATAAAAATTTACAAATTAATAGCCCTGTCAATCCAAAAACTCCACTTTCCAAATATAACGAAACTTTGCGCGAGAGCGATTTACTTGACATCTCTGATGAATATAAAGATAACAACGAAACCACTCTTCACGACCTCAATATTAGTGAAATAAAAGAAAAAGGTGCCGAATTTGTTTATCAATTGCTCATTAAAAATCAGGTGCAAATTGAAGATTTACAAAATCAATTGCGTTATCTTAAAACCGACTTAATTAAATTTAAAAACCAAGAAAAATTTAATAAATTTGTTCTTAATTATATCGAACTTAGAGAAAAATTATTTAACGGCTCTGATTGTAAAACAGAAATCGAAAATTATGACCTCTTGATAATTAATGATGAGTTTTTGCAAAAAAAATTTTCTACAATCAAAGAAAATTATAAAGAGTTGCCAAGTCATCAAAAATTAATTGATGATTTTAAATTAATAATCAGAGAGCTCATAATCAACGAGAACTACTCTGAAGATAGCGCCGACTTCATAGAAAAACTTAGTCACAATCTTAAAAAAGTCATTATTATCCGCAAAATTTCCCCTCAAAATCCCTTAAATCTTCAAGGTAAAATTGTTGAAATTGAAAACGCCATAAAACAAAAAGATTATGATTTGGCACTCACAAAACTTCTTACTCTTGATAAAATGTATTTCCCAATAATTCAAAAATATCTCGAGGAGCTTGGCATTGCCACCGAAATTATTAATGCTGATAAAGAGATAGTTAAATATTTAAAAAGCTTAACCTAGGAAAATTATGCTCACAATTTTTTGGTATGTTATTTTAGTTTTTGGCATCACCAGCTCAATGGTTTGGATTATTGAAAATAACGGCACCATCGTAATCAACTGGTTAGGCTATGAAATTCAATCTGATATTCTCACCGCATCACTAATTTTTATCTTCTTTTTTATTTTTATTGCTTTTTTGTCATATACTTTAACGCGCATTTTAGCCATCAAATTCCCACAATTACTCAAATTATTATTCAAAAAAAGCTACACCAACAAACTCGAAAAAATAATCACCAACCACCATCAAGGCTTCGATACCCTAACTAAAATACTTCTAGCACTTGAAGTTGATGACTACGAGAGCGCCAAATCAATTCACAAAAATTTTAAACATCAAATTAAATACAAATCTATAAATGATTTTTTCTTTGCAAAATTTGCCCTTGAAAACTCTAATTATGACTCATCGCAAAAATTTTTTGCTGAGTTCAAAAATAACCCACATGGCAAAATTTTATTACTTAAATCGCAATTAAAAATTGCCATAAAAAACCACCAAGATTCTAGAGCAATTGAGATAGGTCAAGAAATTCTCACTCTTAAAAAAAATAGCATTAGCACCGCTCGCGAGCTCATAAAGCTTTATAAAAAAAATAGCCATTGGCAACTAGCTAAAAATTTAATTAAAGATTTTGGTGCCGAAAATTTTAGCGACGAACTTCAAAATCGCGATTCCACAATCCTCAATACATCTCTTGCTCAAGAATCTTTTAAGAACAAAAAATATTTTCAAGCTATCAAATACTCTAAAATTGCTTTGGGTCTTGATGATCAATTTATGCCCGCCAATGAAATTTTAATAAAATCATGGTTAAAATTAGGATTAAATTTCAAAGCAGTTTCAATTATAAAAAATCTCTGGAAAGAAGCCCCAAGCAAAATTCTTGTCGAAATTTTTAACATGATTTATAAAAAAAATCCTCCAAAAACTCGCCTAAAAGCCGTTAAAAAACTTACTAAACTAAATTCAAATATTTATTACTCAAATTATGCTATTGGCTTAGTTGCTTTCCGTTCAGGACTTTACAAAGTCGCCAAAGATCATTTTAGTATCGCGTTAGATCACGAAAAATCTCAAAACCTTTATCGACTCATCGCTAATTGTGAAAAATTTTTAGGCAACAAAGAAGAATTTTATAAAAATATTACCATCGCAAAAATGCTTCCCAAAACCAGCAATTATACATGCACCAATTGTCAAAAAACCTACTCGAGATGGCAACCTTCATGCGATAACTGCACATCTTTTGACTCTCTTCAATAAAACAACTAACAAAAAATATGTCAAAAAATTTGTCACAAATAATTGAAAATGCTTTTGAAAAAAGAAACGAAATCAATAACCAAACAAAGGGTGAAATCAGGGAAACTGTTAACCAAATAATGCACGAACTTGATTGCGGAAAAATTCGAGTTTGTCAAAAAATTAATGATCAAATTAACCATCAATGGCAGGTCAATCAGTGGATCAAAAAAGCCATACTTTTGTCATTCCGTCTCAATGACAACTATCTCACGGCTACTCAAAATTCAATTGGTGACGATATAAAATTTTTTGATAAAGTAGCGCTAAAATTCGCCAATTGGCAAGATGAAGATTTTCGTAAAGCAGGTTTTCGTGCATTAAATGGAGCCGTGGTTCGCCACTCGGCTTATATTGCCAAAAACGCAGTATTAATGCCATCTTTCATAAATGTCGGCGCATTTGTTGATGAAGGCACTATGGTAGACACGTGGGCAACTGTTGGTTCATGCGCTCAAATCGGTAAAAACTGCCATATCTCAGGCGGAGCTGGAATTGGCGGGGTTCTTGAGCCACTTCAAGCCAATCCGGTTATCATCGAAGACAATTGTTTTATTGGCGCTCGAAGCGAAATCGCCGAAGGAGTCATCGTCGAAACCGGCTCAGTAATTTCGATGGGCGTCTATATCGGCGCCTCAACCAAAATTATTGATCGCGAAAGTGGTGAAATATTTTATGGACGCATTCCAGCTTACTCAGTTGTTGTCCCCGGCAATATTTCTACTTCAAGCAAAAATGACAAAAATTTATCACTTTATTGCGCAGTAATTGTTAAAAAAGTTGATGAAAAAACCCGTTCTAAAACTTCAATTAATGAACTTTTACGCGATTAATGACATTAAGCAATTTTTTAACAATAATTATCTTTGTAGCAATTAACATTGCTATTTTATTCTTCATCAAAACTAGAACAACTAGGGTTATTGGCTTAATTTCATCGCACCTTGCCATTATCTTTTTGTTTGATATCTATCTAAAATCTTTCATCAATTTCAAAGAAATAGTTTTGGTTATAAGCGTTTATTCAATGGTAATTTTATTTTTAATTTCCAATAACAAGTCATTTTTAAATGACATTTGTGATAACGAAGAATCTTCAAAAAAATATAATTTTCTAAAATTCCAAATCCCTATCGCTATAATGATTATTGGCACCACAATATGTATTTTATTAATTGCCATAAGCCTCCCAAGTGTCAACAAAGTACTCGCCCAAAAAAAACTAACTCGCACAAATGAACTTGAAGTCAATCCTCTAATTTTACCATCTCATCCTGTACATATTGCGGTGAAAAAATTTTATCTTGGCAAAAAATTTAATGATGGCGACACTTCCGATGCCGTTTCGCTGGCACTTGAGAAAAATGAAAGAAAAAGAGCCAAACTTAAGGATAGTTTGAGTGAAAATATTATTCTGAAACGTACTTCGGATATTATTTTAATTATCGTTGCCTCTCTCACAGCGCTCCTAATTTTATCTAATAAAAAAATTAATGAAAATCTAGAGTGAATTTATATAAAATTTTTCGTCCACTAATATTCAAAATTCAGCCCGAAAATGCTCATAATTTGGCGGTTAACTATTTGAAATTTTTACCCCAATTTAACAAACTTTTTTATCATCCACAAAATTATCAAAACCTTCATCAAAAACTATTCGACCTAGAATTCACCAATCCAGTTGGCCTATCAGCAGGTTTCGACAAAAATGCTGAAATCGTCGGCAATCTTTTTAATTTTGGTTTTGGATTTGTCGAGGCCGGCACCGTAACTCCTCTGCCACAATTTGGCAATCCCAAGCCACGAATTTTTCGACTCAATGAAGATGAAGCCATCATAAATCGCCTCGGATTCAATAATTTGGGCGCTAATAAATTTTACAAAAATATCATCAAAATTAACAAATCTTGCCAACAAATAATTGGGGTTAACATCGGCAAAAATAAAGATACCGAAGATTTTGCTTCGGATTATTTAACACTTTTAGATAAATTCTATCAATGCGCCGATTATATCACTATCAACATCTCATCACCTAATACCAAAAATTTGCGCGACATTCAGAATTCTGAAAATTTGGATTATTTTTTATCTGAAATTAACCAACAAAAACAAATTCTTCATACAAAAATCTCCAAAAAAACGCCCATTTTTTTAAAAATAGCGCCCGATCTTCAATCTGGTCAACTTGAGTCAATTGCTGAATTGGTTATCAAAAATAACATCGATGCGGTTATAATTTCAAACACCACAATTTCTCGTGTTCCAGATCTAAAAAGTCACCATCGTCATGAGAATGGTGGGCTCAGCGGTAAACCACTTTTTGAAAAATCCAATGAAATATTGAGACAATTTTATCGCCTCACAAATGGCAAAATCCCGCTAATTGGAGTCGGCGGAATTTCCTCGGGATGTGACGCTTATAGCAAAATCAAAAATGGCGCTTCCCTAATTCAAATCTATTCAGCTTTTATATATCAAGGTTTTTCATTGGTTGAAAACATCAAAAAATATCTGGCTAAAAATTTAGAAAAAGATGGCTTCAAAAACATTCAAGAGGCAGTTGGTTGTGAAGTAAAATAGTTCCAATTTATTTTTACAAATTACTTAATTTAGTCCGAAAAATATAAACTTTACATTAAAACTTGATTTAGTAAGATTGGCGCATTCTCAACAAAATCAATATTTGATTTAACTTTTAATAATTTTAGTCCAAAATTATTTTTAATCACTAAAAACTACTAACAAATAATTATGCCAAATCTACAAAAATTTCGTGAGCTTGGCCTCTCAGAAATAATGCTTGAATCTCTCAGAAAAAAAGGGTTTGAAGAACCAACCGCTATCCAAGCCAAAACTATTCCATTTCTACTCAACAGCCCAAAAGACTTAATCGGTAAAGCTCAAACTGGTACCGGCAAAACCGGCGCCTTTGGCATTCCAATTATCGAAAATATCGTTGCTCAATCTAAAAAAGTTCAAGCTCTAATTTTAGTGCCAACCCGCGAGCTTGCCATTCAAGTAACCGAAGAATTAAGTTCATTTGCTGAAACGCAACAAATTCAAATTATCGCTGTTTATGGCGGTCAACCAATTGAACGTCAAATTGCTCGCCTTCAACGCGGAGTCGACATTGTCGTAGGGACGCCAGGACGAATTATCGATCATCTTGAACGTAAAACTTTAGATATTTCTAAAATTAAATATGCCGTTTTAGATGAGGCTGATGAAATGCTTAACATGGGCTTTATTGATGACATAGAAAAAATTCTTCAAACTTCCCCCAAAAATCGTCGTACCGTTTTATTCTCGGCTACTATGCCTCAAAACATTGAACGCCTTGCCAAACAATATATGAATGATTATGAAATTATTTCGGTGATGAGCGAACAAATCAGTCGCGACAACATTCAGCAAATTTATTTTGAAGTTGGCCAAGCCGATAAATTCGAGGCATTATTTAGAATAATTGACGTCGAAGATAGTTTTTATGGCATGGTTTTTTGTCGTACCAAAGTTGATGCCGACGAAATTGCCCACAAACTTGCCAATCGGGGATGTAGAGCCGAAGCAATCCACGGCGATTTATCTCAAGGTCAACGTGAAAAAGTCTTAAAAAAGTTTCGTACCAAACAAATCACAACCCTTGTTGCTACAGATGTGGCAGCCCGAGGAATTGATATCGACAACCTTACTCATGTGATTAATTTCTCATTACCTCAAGACCCAGAAAGCTATGTGCACCGTATCGGCAGAACTGGTCGCGCTGGCAAAACTGGTACCGCCATTACACTAATAACACCTTCGGAATATCGTAAACTCACTTCGCTTCAAAGAATCGCCAACACCAAGATAACCAAACAAAAAGTTCCAAACGTTGCCGACGTAATTGATAGCAAAAAACAACGTATTAAATCAGCTATCGCTGAAATTATTCAAAATGGCGGAGCGCAAGATCTCGAATCAATTGCCTCTGAAATTCTCAAAGAAAATACCGATCCAAAAATTGCCCTTTCGGCACTCTTGAAGGTGGCCTTCAAAGATGAACTTAATGAAAAAAACTACAATGAAATCCATGACATTGGTTCATATAAAAAGAATAAAGATTTTTACTATGACGACCATGGCATGACAGGTTATAGACCAATCGGCGACCAAGAAAAGCGTGGCTATGTTGACCGTAAAGGCACGGCTCGTCTCTTTATTGCCAAAGGCCGAAACGACAATCTTGATCCCCGAAAATTAGTTGATTTTATTGAAAAAACTACTGGCGTGAGTCAACGCAAAATTGATGATGTAAAAATCATGGATAATTTTTCGTTTTTTGCCGTTCCTTTTGAAGATGCTGAAAAAGTTTTACACATTTTCCAACAACAGTCTGGTGGCAAAAAATCTCTAGTTTCGCGCGCTAAAAAGAAATAACTTAATTAAAAAAATAATTTAATTAATTTTATTATTTCTAGTTGAACATTTAAAACTTCAAATTCTGAAGGTTTTATTTTTTTCATCAGCAGATTTAATACTTTAATTGGAATTCCTTTTTCTCAGAATTATCATGCCAAAACTGATAACAAAAGTGTGGGATATAAATTTGAAATTTATAAAAAACTCAAATTATTTTTGAGTTAAGTATGTTTTAATAATCAATAATCATATACAATGAAACCTACCCTTCTCTGTATTCTTGATGGTTTTGGAATTGGCGATAATAGCGATAAATA
>Ga0172372_10005834_pt1 | contig 17001 bp, 13 predicted proteins | sample LakKiv5m_2_FD_114544 | JGI IMG/M metagenome (GOLD analysis project Ga0172372, IMG submission 114544) | Freshwater microbial communities from Kabuno Bay, South-Kivu, Congo - kab_092012_9.5m | ecosystem: Environmental > Aquatic > Freshwater > Lake | place: Democratic Republic of the Congo...
GTAGGTTTTAAAGGCAGCATGGGCTGCTTCCATGGCCTGGTTGACTTCTTGTTCGGTGGCCTGAAAGAAGTCAAAAGTCAGGGCTTCACCGGTGCTGGCATTCAGGCTTTTCAGGACTTTATCACCTGCAGCGCTACGGGTGCCAGCTATAAAGTTGTGGCCAATTGTATTCATAATATTAATTCCTTAAAGAGTAATGATTGAGCCAATTGGTAGTTCAGGTTGAGTAGATGCGAGTTTATTTATCAATGGTTGACCAAACTCTTTCATTTCAATTTCAAATTCATCACCAATTTCAGCTTTCATACCGTCTGCAAAAGACAGTGTGGCTGTTCCGAAATAATGAATATGGACATCCCCAGGCTTGAGGAACTGTTGGTATTTGAAATGGTGATATTCAAGATTAGTCAGGCTATGACACATATTGTCTTCACCTGAAAGAAACTCTTTTTCCCAGATCACTTCACCATTACGTTTCAGCCGGCTTTTACCTACCAAATGTTTAGGCAGATCTCCCGTTCTTAATTCCGGACCATAACTGCAAAAACGTAATTTTGAATGTGCAAGATATAAATAATTACGGCGTTCCATCACATGATCTGAATATTCATTGCCTAGTGCAAAACCAATACGATACGGTTTTAAATCCGGGCCAATCACATATAAACCGGCAATCTCAGGTTCTTCACCACCATCTTCAGCAAAAGGAGGCAATGGTAATTCTTTCCCAGGACGTACAACAATTGAGCCATCCCCTTTATAAAACCATTCTGGTTGTGCTCCTACTTGACCCTCTATAGGTTTGCCTTTTTCTAGTCCCCATTGAAACATACGCATGGTATCTGTCATCGAAGCCGGATCATTCAGGTTTTGTTGATGCATCTTGTCGCGTGCGGATGCTGATCCTAAATGGGTTAATCCTGTTCCTGAAATAAAACAATGTGCTGCATCAGGATGATCCAATGGTGGCAAAACCTGGTGATTTTCTAACAGCTCAGCATAGTTATAATGTTGTTCTGCAAAACCTAATACCTCAACTTGCTTTTCAAGCGAAAGACCTTTTTCGATTGCTAACAATGCAAGCTCACGTACAGTAGTCACTCTATTAACCTGAAATACCTGATTGTTTTCTACGACACCTATTGCACGCTGATTAGAATGATCTTCAAACTGAATAATATTCATGCTGCTATCCTTTAGCATTTTCACTAATGTTCATTGTTTTAGATTTTTGGGTCTCAAATTTTGCATAGACGAAATATGTCAAAATCAAACCAAAAATCATGACGATTGTTAAAAAGTACAAACCTGAAGCCATGTTGCCGGTGTATTGCTTCAATAAGCCAATTCCAAAAGGACCGATATAGCCACCCAAATTTCCAACTGAGTTAATAAGAGCAATACCTGCTGCTGCGCTGGCACCTGTCAAGAAGCGTCCAGGAAGTGTCCAAAATACGGCTGTGGTAGAAAATAGACAGAATGCAACAACAGAAAGAGCGATCAATTGCATAACAGGAGAAGTTAGCCATGCACTAAAGAACATGCCACAAGCACCTAAGGCATATAAGAAGCTCAGGTGTCCATAACGGTCATTTAACTTATCTGTACTGCGGGGAATAATAAGTAAACCAATAATCCCGAATACATAAGGAATACTTGAGAGAAAGCCTACTTGTAAATCTGAACCACCACTAAACTGCTTGATAATGGTGGGTAACCAGAGATTTAAGCCATAAATGCTTAAAGTGACGGGTAGATAATACAAAGCAAGAGTCAATACACGCTTATCTTTTAAAGCATGAAGCGGATTTCCATGACGTGTTTGATCATATTCAGCTTCATCTTTAATCAGCTCATTACTCAACCAAGTTTTTTGTTCATTACTCAGCCACTTAACACTATTAATTTTTTCTGGAAGATAGAGAAGTGTTGGCCAGGCAAGTAAGACTGCTGGTAAACCTACTACAATAAATAACCACTGCCAGCCATGCATATTGGCGATACCGTCCATGCCCAATAATGCACCTGCCAAAGGTCCGGCTACCATCATGGCAATCGGCTGAGAAAGAATAAACATCCCCATGATTTTTCCACGATGGCGCACTGGATACCATTGGGTGATTAGATATAGTACTCCCGGAAAGAAGCCAGCTTCAGCGACACCGAGTAAAAATCTGAGGATATAAAAACTGTAAGGTCCTTGAATGAGTGCCATTGCCATGGTGATTAGCCCCCATGTAAGCAGAATTCGTGCGAACCACTTTCTTGCGCCAAACTTGTCTAAGAGTAGATTACTTGGCACCTCAAATAAGAAATAACCAATAAAGAATAAACCTGCACCTAATCCATAAGCCGCATCACCTATTCCTACATCTGCACCCATATGTAAATGGGCAAAACCGACTGCTGCACGATCAATATAAGCAACTAAATATAAGACCACTAAAGCGGGGATTAGCTTAAATGTTACCTTCCTGATGACATCCTTCTCGAATTCCATATTCGACTCCATTTTCCATTTCTAGTTTTAGCTTCATGCTGAAGGAGGAATTTACCAGAATAAAATATAGTATTACTATTTAAATTGTAAACCCTTTTAAAAGGATTTTATTTACTGTATTTTAGTTTTAATGTTTTTAATAGTAATACTATATAGGGATATAGAAATGTCTAACAAACAACCTTTACGCTCAGCTGCATGGTTTGGGACAACCGATAAAAATGGATTTATGTATCGTAGTTGGATGAAAAATCAGGGGATTCCAGATCACGAGTTTGACGGACGACCAATTATTGGTATTTGTAATACCTGGTCAGAACTCACACCTTGTAATGCACATTTCCGTAAAATTGCTGAGCATGTCAAAAAAGGTGTTTTAGAAGCTGGCGGCTTTCCGGTTGAGTTCCCGGTTTTCTCCAATGGAGAATCTAACTTACGCCCTACTGCGATGCTTACCCGTAACTTAGCCAGTATGGATGTAGAGGAAGCAATTCGTGGTAATCCCATCGACGGCGTTGTCTTGTTAACAGGTTGTGATAAAACGACTCCTGCTTTGCTCATGGGTGCTGCAAGTTGTGACGTTCCTGCAATTGTGGTGACAGGCGGTCCTATGCTGAATGGCAAACATAAGGGTAAAGATATCGGTGCGGGTACTATCGTCTGGCAGATGCATGAGGAATTAAAAGCAGGAAAAATTGATTTAAATGAATTTTTATCAGCTGAATCTGGTATGTCACGTTCAGCAGGAACCTGTAATACCATGGGCACAGCTTCTACAATGGCATGTATGGCAGAAGCTTTAGGGACCTCATTACCCCATAATGCGGCAATCCCTGCGGTAGATTCTCGCCGTTATGTATTGGCGCATTTATCTGGTATGCGTATTGTAGATATGGTGAAAGAAGATCTGCATCTTTCTAAAATTTTAACTAAAGAAGCTTTTGAAAATGCTATCAAAGTTAATGCTGCAATTGGCGGTTCAACCAATGCTGTTATTCATCTGAAAGCAATTGCTGGCCGAATTGGGGTTGATCTGGAACTGGATGACTGGAACCGTGTGGGTCGCGGTATGCCCACAATTGTTGATTTGCAGCCCTCAGGGCGCTTCCTGATGGAAGAATTTTATTATAGTGGTGGATTGCCAGCAGTATTACGTCGTATGGGTGAAAATAATCTACTTCCCCATCCTCAAGCATTAACCGTCAATGGTCAATCGATCTGGGAAAATTGCCAAAACTCCCCTATCTACAATGATGAAGTGATTCGTCAAATTGATAACCCACTTCGTAATGATGGTGGGATGTGTATTCTTAAAGGTAATTTGGCACCAAAAGGCGCTGTATTGAAACCGTCTGCGGCCTCCCCGGAATTAATGAAACATCGTGGACGTGCTGTAGTCTTTGAAAACTTTGATGACTATAAGGCACGTATCGTTGATCCAGATCTTGATGTAGACGAAACCTGTGTCTTGGTACTCAAGAATGCCGGTCCAAAAGGTTATCCAGGCATGGCAGAAGTCGGAAATATGGGATTACCTCCAAAAATTCTGGCAAAAGGAATTACCGACATGGTTCGTATTTCTGATGCACGAATGAGTGGTACTGCATATGGCACGGTAGTCTTGCATGTTGCACCAGAAGCTATGGCCTGTGGTCCTTTGGCCGCTGTTCAAAATGGTGACTATATTGAACTCGATGCTTATGCCGGAAAATTACACCTGGATATTTCTGATGAAGAATTGCAGCAACGTTTAGCTAATTTACCAGAACCACCAAGACCAAGCTTTATTGGGGGCTATCGTCAGCTCTATGTAGATCATGTACTTCAGGCAGATCAAGGCTGTGACTTTGATTTTCTGGTAGGTTGCCGAGGCTCTGAAGTACCCCGACATTCACATTAAGTGCCTAAAATTTAGATGATCTTGTGAAATCATAAGGTCATCTATACCATAATGAGATCATAAATGGTCAATTGTAAAATATGAGTAATGCCGACTATAAAAATCCTGTTCCAAGTAAAAGCCAACATGCTCTTATTGTTCAGCAATTAGGTCTAAAAATAGTATCTGGCGAAATACCGGAAAATGCAAAATTGCCTTCAGAGGCAGAGTTATGTGAAGAATTTCAAGTCAGTCGACCGGTATTTCGTGAAGCTATTCGTGTTCTGAATGCCAAAGGTCTGACCTATTCTCGACCTAAAATTGGTACGGTTGTTCGCCCTAAAGATGAATGGCATTTACTTGATCCGGATATTTTATACTGGCTTATACAATCCACCCCTGAAAATGAATTTTTTAAAACTTTATCTACTGTACGTCGTGTATTAGAACCGGAATTGGCTTATATCGCAGCAAGTACGGCGACAGAGGAAGATATAGCACGCATTAAAAAAGCGTATGCAGGGATGGAACAGGCAGAAACTATTGAAGAGTTTATCCAGCCGGATATTGACTTTCATCTTTCAATTGCCAAAGCAACTCATAATGATTTATTGGCATATATGTCAAAAATGCTGGTTTTACCTTTGCAGCAGTCAATCCAGGTTACCAGTTTAAGACCGAATTTACAGAACCATTCATTGCCTCGGCATAAAGCAATTTTAACTGCAATTGAAAATAAAGACCCTCTTTCTGCACGTCATGCCTCGCTGGTGCAGTTAGAGGATACTAAAATGGCATATGATTTGATTAAAAAATAAGTCATATGCAGTACCACTATGTAGATATTAAAGATTTATGAATACCGTAAAAGTTACCTGTGTTGAAAAAGGCGTATTACTGAATAAAGCATTTCAATTTAATTTCCCTGTTGAATACACTGAATATGAGCAGTTAAGTCAGCAACAGTTTTATGATCAGATCCATGATCAGGATGTGCTCATCATCAGTGACCTGAAAGTTGATGAACAGATTCTGAACAATAATCCGAACTTAAAATTACTGGCACTTTGTTCCACAGGTTACGATCATGTAGATGTCGATTTATTAAAGTCTAGAAATATCAAAATCTGCAATATTCGTGGTTATGCTGGCGATGCAGTGGCTGAACATGCATTTGTCCTGATGATGAACCTGATCAAAAATTTCGACTCCCAAGTTAAGGCTGTTCGAGATGGGACCTGGTCAAATAGTCCAGTATCTTTCTATCTTGCAGCGCCCATCCGTGAACTCAAAAATAAAAATCTGGTCATTGTAGGTAAGGGCGAAATCGGTCAGTCGCTTGCAGAAAAAGCCCAGGCATTTGGTATGAAAGTTACCTTCAGTGAACGCAAGAATGCCACGACCTGTCGTGAAGGATATGTTCCATTTTCACAGGCAATACAGCTTGCTGATGTGCTGTCCTTGCACTGTGATTTGAATGATGAAACCCGTTTTATGATTGATCGGACTGTACTCAGTCAAATGAAAAAAGATAGCATTTTGATTAATGTAGGCCGCGGCGGTTTGGTTCATAGTGAGGATGTTGCAGAAGCATTAATGAATCAGCAGATTGCAGGTTTTGGTGCAGATGTGCTGGACCAGGAGCCTCCTGCAGCAGATCATCCCTTGTTAAAACTCAAGCATCCAAATGTCATGATTACAGCGCATATTGCTTGGGCTACTGATGAAGCTCAAGAACGATTATTTTCTATTTTGGAGAGTAATGTGAACCAGAATATTTTAGGTCATGATCAAAATCTGGTTTAGTTCAATTTATAAAAGAGAGTATTAAATAAAAAAATTAATAGACCTCTTGCGAAAGTATCTTTTATGACTATTTTAGATTTTGATATTTATTTAAAAATCAATGCTTATCACTGATTAAATTTTGACTAACGCAAGAGGTCTAATATAAAAAATAGGACGGTTCATTATTACGATGCCCGTCCTATTCATTTAGATGGATGAACCCCACATGAAAGCCAAATCCTTTAACTAAAATATAAAAATGGATAAGACTGTAGCACCCTCAATCCATGAGGAAACTACAGTCGAACTTTATGGAATTAGTCAGGAATTAAACAGGTTTTAAATGATCTTTCTTGTCCAGATAGCCCAAGATAACTTGCAGCAACACACCAATCAATGCACAGACTGACATTAAAATAAAGCAAAGTGTATAACCGGTTGCATTATGCCATCCTCCAAAATTCGTCAGTAATGAACCCATCAGAATGGGGGCAATCGCTCCTCCCACATAAAGGGCCACAGTAATGATACTGTTCGCTGTACCCATGGCATCTTGCTCGGCATAATCTGATGCCGTGGCATAATAAATTGGCCAGATTGCATTGGCAGAGAAACCAAAAATTAATTGAATAATAATGACAGAAATTACACCTTGGGTTAAACAGAAACTGGCAATACCAACAGCCATCCAGATTCCACAAAGAATGAGTGTCTTACGACGTCCAATTTTATCGGACAAAGAAGGCCAGAAAATTTGACCCATAATTCCTGTAATTGTAAATACGGCACTTAAACCTGCCGCTTTAGCAAGATCTAGTCCCACAATATTATAGAGATATGCAGGAAAAATAGTCAGGAAACCAAGATATACAATGTGTGTAATTAAGGTACTACCTGCCGTAAATAAAATACCGCGTGACTTTAAAGTTCTTTTTAAGGAACCTTTCTTCGCAGCAGCTGGATTTAAGGATTTGGTTTCTAGACATGGATTATCTGTCGGTGGAGTAAGTCCTCGATCTATACATGCATCATGAAACTCATCATAGCGTTTCTTGTTTGAATAAATAGCCCAGAATGTTAATACCGGTACTGAAATCATGATGCCGAGATAAAATGCATAACGCCAGTTTTCAGGACCAAAATAATAAATAATTGATGCCATTACTACCCCACTCAGCATTGCACCAACGGGATAACCAGCATGGTGGGCACCGATTGCAAAGCCTCGGTGCTCTTTAGGCCACCATTCTGCGGTATTACTCACCCCGATGGGTTCGGCCACACCACAACCAATAGACACCAATATCCGCAAGATAACAAACTTATAGAAAGTATTACTAAATGACATGATGCCAGAAAGTAAGGACAGAAAAGTAAATCCGACAATCAAAGGCCACTGGAACATAGCACGTTTCCAGCCCGGTGCTTTTAAATCACAATAGGCACTTACCGGAATACTGAGTAAGGCTAGGGACACAGTAATGGCGGCGATGGTATAGCCCCACTCTGTGGGTGTAAGAGAGAATTCTTCACAAATCATGACTGCCGCGCGGAATATGAGTTCACGATCATATGCAATAACCAGCCAGATTAACCAGCAAACAACAAGAGACACCCATGAATGCCGATGAACTTTTTTTAAACTCATTCTCTTTCCCTATTTATTAACCATCTGAAAATGGTTAATTCCATCCATTCTTATTCTGAATAATTTTATTTAGTAGAGAATTTCTCTATTTAATAAAATATAAAAAAATATAGTTCTATCGATTTTAAAATTCCAATTACATTTTCCCAGCATTCGATAACTCAGTCCTATCGATATATATTTTATTTTACAAAACATTGATTTAAAAAAGATATTAAAATGTATTAAATATTTTAGGATTAAAAATAATATATTTAAAATAAAAAACTGGCTATTTAAAAGCCAGTTTTAAACAATATCAAGAGATATAGCTATACCTCTATATTATTAAGCCTTTTTAATTCACGAATTAATCCTGAATGGTCTAAGGGTCCATCGCCATGATGGACCATATCTGAAAAGAGCTGATCTACCAATTCTGCTACCGGCAACTTTAATTTTAATTCCTGCGCATAATTTATAGCAGTATGAGTATCTTTTAACTGAGTACTCGCTGCGCCTCCTGGTTTAAAGTTTTGACTTAACATACGTTCACCATGCTGTTGCAAAATAGGAGAGTCAGCAAATCCACCAGTTAATGCCTGCTTTACTTTATACGGATCAGCCCCGCCTTGCTGAGCAAAGAGTAAACCTTCTGCCACGGTAGCAATCGTACTCGCAACAATCATCTGGTTAACCAGTTTGGCGAGCTCTCCACATCCGGCAGTGCCCACCAAGACTGCTCTGCCCATAGAATTTAGAACTGTTTGGGCTTCAGTAAATGTATCTTCCTCACCACCCACCATAATAGCTAGAGTCGCATTTTGTGCACCTTTTTCACCACCTGAAACAGGTGCATCCAGGTATCTTAATCCTAAGGATAAACATCGTTCATTTTGATGTTTTGCAGTTTCTACCGGGATTGAACTCATGACAATCACAATACTATTTTTCTTTAGTTCAGAGATCGCTCCATCTTTTTGGAACAGGACTTCATCACAAGTTTTTCCATCAGTCAGCATTACAATAAGAAGATCAACATCTCTTCCAACTTCCGATAGCTGATGACAGACTTGTGCGCCCGCCTCTTCTAATGTTTTCAATTTAGAAATTGTTCTATTCCAAACCTGAACCTGGTGACCATCCTTGATTAAGTTCATAACCATGGGTGTGCCCATAATACCGGTTCCCACGAATCCAATCCTTGCCATGTTTTATACTCCTTGATTGGGTTGGGCTTTGAGATTTAACTTTTCTTTTTCTATCTGTTTGCCATTTAATCGCGCGAGTACCAATAACCCGATCCCACCAATCGCAACAAATCCAGCGATGACTAGAAATGCAGTAGTATAAGTACCAGTCGTGGTATACAAATACCCTGTTAAGTAAGGCCCTGTAAAACCACTTAAGTTACCTACAGAGTTAATTAGACCAATACCTGCAGCAGCTCCTACTCCCGTCAATGTTTGGCCAGGTAGTGTCCAGAAAATGTTAATTGCACTAAACACTCCAATGGCAAGGAAAATAAACCCAACAATAATGGCCCAGGGCTGGTTGACAATTAGTGCGATTGCAATTGCACTTGCCGCCATAAGAGCTGCACAAGCACCATGCTTATGACGTTCCTGTTTACGATCCGAGCGTCGGCTCCATAAAATCATGCCTACAGCAGCGAATGCATAAGGAATAGCAGTTAAAAGACCATTTTGAATTAAACTGATTTCCATGCCAAACGTGTTACGGAATGACTCCAGCACACTTGGTAAAAAGAAGAACATGGCATTCGATCCAGAGGTAATGCCAAAATAAACAATGGCCATAATCCATACCAATGGATTTTTAAACACTTGTTTAATAAGCGCTGACTTAGTTAAATGAGAGTCAGCAGCTTCAGTTTTTTCAAGTTCTTCTCTCTCTAAAGTTCTCATTAACCATTGACGCTGTTCTGTAGTGAGCCACTGAGCTTCTTTAGGCGTATTGGTTAAGTATTTCAGACAAATGATACCTAGAATGATCGATGGAATGCCCTCAAGCACATACATCATGCGCCAGCCTTCATACCCTATTGTATCGCCCCATTGCATCAGTCCAACTGAAATAGGTGCGCCAACAATCTGGGCAATTGGGAGACCTAAATAAAATGTGGCAAATACACGTGCACGATATCGCGCTGGAAACCACAAAGTAAGATAGAAAATCACACCAGGAAAAAAGCCAGCTTCTGCAATACCGAGTAAAAAACGAAGAACGATAAACTGGGTTCCATTTTGGATAAAGCCCATTAAGGCAGCAATGATTCCCCAAGTAATCATAATACGCGCGATCCAGATTCTGGCACCGAAGCGATGTAGCAGTACATTACTCGGAACTTCGGCAATAAAATAACCAAGAAAAAAAATACCAGCACCTAAGCCAAATATCGTTTGAGTAATGCCAATTGCATCATTCATATGCAAAGCGGCAAAACCGATATTTGTTCTGTCTAAAAATGCCATTACAAACAGAATAATAAGAAAAGGAATAATTCTTTTTGAAATACGTTTAATGGTTTGCTCTTCTAAAGCAGATTTAGCTTGAATATCTTCCATAATACTGCCTCACTTTAATTAGCTATCTCAGCTATTAATTCCTGGGTATCTTCAATATGCGCCTCAATGACGCTTTCAAAATTCTTATCCGCTTTGAAACCGAGTGATTCAGCATATTCAGCTTTAACTCGCACTGGCCAACTTTTCACAATACGTTGAATGGTTTTATCTTCTTGCCACTGCACGAGATTTACCGCAGATTTTCCTGCAATTTTTTCTAGGGCTTCCAGCATTTGCTGAACGGTCACCGTTAAACCAGGTAATGGAATAATGCGCTGATCGGATAACTGATCGGGAGAAATAACCGCTGCATGAATCATTGAGTCAACACAGCGACGTGGAGAGGTGATAAATACTGGCGTATCAGCCTGGACAGGACAAACCGCGGGCTCACCTTTGAGCGGTTCACGAATGATCGAACTAAAAAATGTTGAAGCAGCTTTATTGGGCTTACCTGGACGAACAACAATTGTAGGTAAACGTAATACTCGCCCATCAATGAAGCCTTTACGTGAGTAGTCTGAAACAAGTAATTCGCCTACCGCTTTTTGCATGCCATAGGACGATTTAGGTGTGACGACCGTGTCATCTGTAACTACTTCTGGTAATGCACCTCCAAATACAGCACAACCGCTGGCAAAAATAAATCGGGGTTTGATCCCGTGCTGTCTTACCGATTCAAGTAAGGTCAACAAACCATACAAATTGACTTCCATACCTAGGTCAAAATCAGCTTCCGCGGCTGAACTTACCACAGCAGCTAAATGCCAAATGACATCTACATTTTTAGTAATTTCTAATACCTGTTTTTTATCAGTAATATCACCGATCACAACCTGAATTTTTGGATCTTCAGGAATGTCCTCTCCTGCAAAAGCATCGAATAATATGATTTTTTCTACGGATTGAGTAGCTTGTCCATCAAGTGTGATAGTCCCTAATTCCAAGATTTTTCTAGCTATCTGTTTGCCTATAAAACCAGTTCCACCAGTAATAAGTATATTCATAGGTAATCCTTCCCTAATTTATGAATCAGACGATTTACATCGTAGATGACTCAAATTAAGGAGGATGATTAATAATTACCAATGAATTATTCCTCAATATCGATAACTTTTTAATATCAATATAAATGCGTAATTCAATAGAAATTTATATTGAAAGACTTATATACCTAATTTTTATTATTTTTTATTTCAGAATATCACTTTAGGTTTAATAACTTCTGTTTATCAAAGATTGATATTTAATCATTAGTAATTTTTTAAACTAAATTATAATTTACTTAGAAAGTATATTATTTTTCAATAAATTGAATGCCTATTAAATAGAGATAATCTTTCAGGATAACGTAAATGGAAATTAAAGTATTTGTTGATGTTAAGACACGTTTAGGTGAAGTACCGACATGGGATCCTGTTCGTCAACGATTATTTTGGGTAGATATATTTGACGGTCGTTTGTTTTCCTGTGATGAACAAGGTAAAGACCTGAAAGCTTGGGAAACCCTTCAAAAGATTGGATCTTACGCATTACGTGAAAATCATAATGGAGCAATTGTTGCTTTAGAAAATGGGCTGCATAGCCTAGATTTTGATACTGGCGATTTAGACTTTATTGATCACCCTGAACCAGATATGCCTTTTAATCGTCTGAACGATGGAGGTGTAGACCGACAAGGTCGTTTTGTTTTTGGATCGATGAACCGTATGGAAGAAGATAAAACCGCCTCTTTATATCGTTTAAATACAGATATGACGGTTCAAAAACTAGAAGAAAATATCAATACTTCAAATGGGATATGCTGGAATCCAAAAGGTGATAAGTTCTACTTTACAGATACCTGGCAAGGTGAAATCTGGTCATACGATTATGACAGTGCAGATACCGGTTTAACGAATAAACAGGTTTTTTGCAAAATCGATACGCAAGATGGCGGCTCAGCAGACGGATCAACTGTAGATAGTGAAGGTTATGTCTGGAGTGCGAAAGTATATTCAGGGAAATTGGTACGTTATGCGCCTGATGGCAGCATAGATCGAATCATTGAAATGCCGGTTAAAAAAGTGACCAGTCTGGCGTTTGGGGGTAAAGATTTAGATGTGCTCTTTGTTACCTCTATGTCACAACCTCCGCTACCACGTTTTCCTGGAGACAATCAGTTGCGTGGTAGTGTATTTGCCATTTATGGATTAGGGATCCAAGGTGTCGCCGAAACATATTTCAAAGGTTAAATGCCATTTAATCACTTGGCTGATTTAATTAGCCAAGTGATATTTATAGCTAATTCTGCTTAGCCTTTCCTAATAAAATTTCTATAAATGTTTGTGCAATTTCTGAAATTGGTTCGTTTTTCCTCGTCAAAATACCGTAATCCTGGGCATCTAAAATCAACTCGGTTTCTATAATGCAAAGTTTCCCGTCTTTCACCTGTTGAGCGACCATTGCTTCAGGCAGCATAGCGACCATGGGAGCAGTTTGTATAATCTGTAGGAAAGTTTGCATGGACATGGTATTGACCGTATTCAAAGGGACTTTAACATTTGCGCGCATAAATGCCGCTTCCATACGTTCACGAATTGGTGTTCCTTTAGGGTAAACCACCCAAGGCCAATCCATGAGTTCGTTCAATTTACAAAATTTCTTTTGAGCATAGGGATGCTCATGATTAACCACAATACAAAAAGGCTCAGGTCCTAAGGGCTTAAAATCAAAAAATTGCTGTTGTGTTGCCTGGGTAAATCGGCCAACCGCTAAATCTAGTGTATGTTCACTGAGCATTTCCATTAAATGATCACTGGTCTGTTCAACAACATCAATGGAGAGTAATGGCCATTTCTTTTTAATCTCAATCACAGAATTTGGAATGACAGACGCGGTTGCAGCAAAAATTCCACCTACTTTAAGAAATCCATGTCCACCTAGCCTGAGCATTTCAATATCTTCAACAAAATGTTTGGCATCATTCAGGACCCGCTGTGCATAACAAATCACATGCTGCCCCAATGCTGTTACAGGCATACTTCTCGGTAAGCGTTCAAAAATAGAAAAACCCAGCATATTTTCAATTTCTTTCAGCATCTTACTGATCGCAGGCTGACTTAAATTCATCTGTTCAGCTGCTAAATGCATATTTTTAGTTCTTGCCAAAGTCTCCAATAAAACCAAGTGCCTATATTTAAACCAATTATTGAAAGTTGAATAATTTAAGTCTGCCATTTAGAAATCCTTTTACCAATAACTACAGGTTATTAATTATTAAATTATTACCATTGGTGTTTATTAGAAAGGAATTCTATGATGATTTCAATTATAAATAGAGTTGCTTTACATGAAATTTACATTAAATTCAGCCAATTCATTGCCAGTGGATGGTACACAAGGGTGCTTAATTGGGCGAGCATGGGTACCGCATAAAGTTGCTGGTCCATCGCCAGTAATTTTGAAAGGTAATCAGGTTTTTGATATTTCTAGTCATTTCAATACGATCTCTGAATTGTTAGAAACTGATTCCCCGATCTCGGCTCTCTCTAAAATTGAAGGTCAATTGATTGGGAATATTGATGAAATTTTTGCAAATACTTTGCCTGAGCCAGATCCAAGTAAAGCTTATTTTTTAGCACCTATTGATCTGCAAGTGATTAAAGCTGCAGGAGTAACTTTTGCTGCAAGTATGCTGGAGCGCGTAATTGAAGAACAGGCGGCAGGAGATGCGGATAAAGCGCAACACATTCGGGAAATCGTACAGGGAGTGATTGGAGACAGTCTTAAATCTATTCAGCCTGGCTCTGTAAAAGCACTTGAATTAAAAAAATACTTAATTGAACAAAATATGTGGTCTCAATATCTTGAAGTTGGGATTGGCAGTGATGCAGAAATATTCACTAAAGCTCCTGTTCTAGCAGCCGTAGGAACAGGTCAAAATATTGGTATTCATCCAAAATCAGAGTGGAATAATCCTGAACCTGAAGTGGTTCTAGTGGCAAATAGCCAAGGTGAAATTTTAGGTGCGACTTTAGGTAATGATGTCAATCTGCGTGATTTCGAGGGACGTAGTGCTCTTTTATTGAGCAAAGCTAAGGATAACAATGCCTCATGCGCAATTGGTCCTTTCATCCGCTTATTTGATCAAACTTTTAGTTTGGATGATATCCGCTCATGTGAGGTAGAACTCAAAATTGAAGGAACTGATCATTTTGTTTTGAATGGTTTGAGTTCCATGTCTCAAATTAGTCGTGATCCAGAAGATTTAATTCAACAGACTTTAAATGAAAATCATCAGTATCCGGACGGATTTGTACTATTTTTAGGAACATTATTTGCCCCTACCCAAGATCGAGAAAAACCTGGAGCGGGCTTTACCCACAAAGTTGATGATGTCGTACGGATTCATACTCCTAAACTAGGCACTCTTTACAATACTGTAACGACCAGCGACAGAGCATCACCTTGGAATTTCGGCATCAACTCATTGATGCAAAATTTAAAGCAGCGTGAATTACTATAGTTTTCACATATTATCCCTAGGTTGAATGGTATTCCTAAATGATTAGCTTTAGGTTTGGTTCTACCCTTCAAATAAATAACTGCCTCCCATATTGCTCATTTGCATAATATTAAAGTTAAGGATCTGGAAATGAATAATCAAAGTAAACGGATTTTTTTACGTAGCCAGGAATGGTTTGATGATCCAAAACATGCAGATATGACAGCTTTGTATGTTGAACGATATATGAATTATGGTTTGACACGTGATGAGCTTCAGTCCGGTCGACCAATTATTGGTATTGCACAGACAGGCAGTGATTTAACTCCTTGTAATCGTCACCACAAAGAATTAGCAGAACGCGTTAAGGCCGGTATTCGTGATGCCGGTGGTATTCCTATGGAATTTCCAGTTCATCCAATTGCAGAACAATCACGCCGTCCTACTGCCGCGCTTGACCGCAATTTAGCCTATTTAGGTTTAGTGGAAATTCTCCATGGCTACCCGCTTGATGGCGTGGTCCTGACCACTGGTTGCGACAAAACCACACCTGCCTGCCTCATGGCAGCAGCCACTACCGATTTACCGGCTATTGTTCTTTCAGGTGGACCTATGCTGGATGGCCACTATAAAGGTGATTTAATTGGATCAGGTACAGTGATCTGGCATGCACGAAATTTACTGGCTTCTGGGGAAATTGATTATGAAGGGTTTATGGAAATGACCACTTCAGCATCTCCATCAGTTGGGCATTGCAATACCATGGGCACGGCACTTTCCATGAATGCCTTGGCTGAAGCCTTAGGTATGTCTTTACCGACGTGTGCCAGTATTCCTGCGCCTTATCGTGAGCGTGGTCAAATGGCTTATGCGACCGGTAAACGCATCTGTGAGATGGTCCTTGAGGATTTAAGACCCTCAAAAATTATGACCAAAAAATCCTTTGAGAATGCGATTGCTGTTGCCTCTGCTTTAGGGGCTTCAAGTAACTGTCCTCCGCATTTAATCGCTATAGCACGCCATATGGGTATTGAACTGACTCTAGATGATTGGCAGCGTGTAGGCGAATCTATCCCACTGATTGTCAATTGTATGCCTGCAGGTAAATATCTGGGTGAAGGTTTTCACAGAGCTGGTGGTGTTCCAGCAGTGATGTATGAATTACAAAAAGCAGGCGTACTTCATGAAGATTGTGCAACAGTGAGCGGCAAGACTATAGGTGAAATTGCCAAGCAATCTAAAACCTCAAACGCTGATGTAATTTATCCCTATCAAGAGCCGCTTAAACATGGCGCCGGATTTATTGTACTCAGTGGTAATTTCTTTGATAGTGCGATTATGAAAATGTCTGTTGTGGGAGAGGCTTTTAGGAAAACCTATTTGTCTAATCCGCAGGATGAAAATAGCTTTGAAGCTCGAGCGATTGTCTTTGAAGGGCCAGAAGACTATCACGCCCGTATTAACGACCCCGATCTTAATATTGATGAAAACTGTATCTTAGTCATTCGTGGTGCAGGTACAGTTGGTTATCCAGGTAGTGCTGAAGTCGTAAACATGGCACCTCCTACAGAGCTGATCAAAAAAGGCATCGATTCTTTACCTTGTTTAGGTGATGGTCGCCAAAGTGGAACATCAGCCAGCCCTTCTATTTTAAATATGTCACCTGAAGCAGCTATTGGTGGTGGGATTGCATTGCTCAAGACCAATGACCGTTTAAGAATTGATTTAAATAAACGTTCTGTAAATGTACTTGTTTCTGATGAGGAATTAGAACGCCGCCGTCAACAATGGAAACCTGACTACCCTGCATCTCAAACACCATGGCAAGAAATGTATCGCAAGTTAGTAGGCCAACTTTCTACAGGCGGATGCCTGGAACCAGCAACCTTATATATGCGTGTCATTAATGACAAAAATTTGCCACGACATTCTCATTAAATCGAATCTAGGACTAATCAGATGAACACAATTGGCCACAACTTTATAGCAGGCACCCGTAGTGCTGCAGGCGATAAAGTCCTGAAAAGCCTGAATGCCAGCACCGGTGAAGCCCTGACTTTTGACTTCTTTCAGGCCACCGAACAAGAAGTCAACCAGGCCATGGAAGCAGCCCATGCTGCCTTTAAAACCTAC
>Ga0172372_10005836_pt1 | contig 17001 bp, 15 predicted proteins | sample LakKiv5m_2_FD_114544 | JGI IMG/M metagenome (GOLD analysis project Ga0172372, IMG submission 114544) | Freshwater microbial communities from Kabuno Bay, South-Kivu, Congo - kab_092012_9.5m | ecosystem: Environmental > Aquatic > Freshwater > Lake | place: Democratic Republic of the Congo...
ACGCCTGCGCCGCTCCGGGCCGGTCAACAAGGTCACCTGGGTCATGCTGTGCAGCTATGCGCGCTCGTAAGGACGGCTTAAGCGCGCAGCAAACTACCCCGCTCGCCGCCCCACAAGGCGGCCCTCACCGAAGCGATACTCCGCAGACCAAATCCAGGAAGATCTTCGTCAAATACGATTCGAGCTTCTTTCGGCGCGGCGAGCGCTTCGATGTTGCGTTTGATGAGTTTCACGCGGCCACCAGTTCCAAATTCTGCGCCACGCTATGAAGCGAACGCGGAGGCGAATAGGAGACGCAACGCGGTGGGGAATTCTGCGCGAGTTCCGGAAACGGCAGGAAACAACAGGCAACATCTGACAACGTGACCGCTGCGGGTCGGATATGTATCAGCAAAGCGTCGCAATGTAGTGCGAGGGTCAAACGGAGTAGTCTCCGGTAAGCACCGGAGAAGCACCGTGGCTGGGAACTGGGGATGACTTGAGGAAACGGGAGGAAACGCATGCGAAGGTCAGATGTCCGTAAGCGGATGATTTACGGACAGAATCTGACACGCATGGTTAGAGCAGGAAACACCGTCATATATTACGTTTGTAATTTCGCAATGCGGGGGTCACGTGTTCAAGTCACGTAGGCAGCACCATCTTTTCAAACACTTAGCTTGAGCACCGCGTCAGCGAACGCATCCCAGGTACAATCCAGGCACAATCACGACTGCCGCGCGCCAGTCCGGATCGCGTGACAATGCCCGTGCTCATGTGGTCAGTGCACGCAAGAGAAAGCGCGCATTATCCGCATGCCTACACCGCTTTAAACCGCCACTACGCGTAGTCAGCGCAGGCTATGCCGCCACCTCGCTCGCCCCGTACGGAATCCAGATGGCGGACGTGTCATCGCCATAGCGCGTCACACGTCCCTCCAGCGCGCAAATCCCGACGCAAGCGCAGACGACCGCATCCAGGGCATCCTCATGTGCCTTCAGCGATGACGTCGTTGAGATTGCAGTGACCGCTGGCAACGCGCTGCGAACCCCGCTCATACGCAGTTCCAACATCGCCACGATGGTCTCCCAGACGGCTAAGAGACGCTCGCGACGTTCGAGCAGTGGAGAGGACTTCCAGTAGCTCCGTATCCGCGCGACTTTATAACAAAGCCGCTCCGCGGCCCCGGTGAGTTCGACCAATGCCGGATGCGGATAACATTCGATGAGACCAGGTGTCCGCAGCTCTGTGACACAGAGCGGATAGCCAAGCTTGGAGCAGGTCTGGACCAGATGCTCACTGATTGGCCCCGGCCGCACCGCACTCGGCGTATGCGTTGCGCACTTCCTGGCGCCGTAGGATCGCGACACGGCATCGTCCGCCGCCCGCCGCCTGACGATAGGCACGTGCGACAAGGGCATATCAACGGAGATGATGTCGACGTCCCGACCCCCAAGCCGCCTGGCCGCCCTGAGAAGTGCGGCGCCATCAAAAACATGGTCGCCAGAACTGGCGCCGGGCTCACCTGCAAGCCCAAGGAAGTCGCCATAGGACGAGGCCGCGGCAACCAACGTCCAATGCCCCGCCTCGCCCTGAGCGAGCGCTACGCCACTTGGATTTGAGCTCGTCCAGGCCGCGTCAATTCCCAGTACGAGGTTGTCGCCCATGAATTTTTCCCTGCCCGCGATACCGACAAATGCGCCTTCAACGACAACCGCGCTGAGGTGGAGCGGCTGTCGATCGGTAATGAAGTCAACGAATCTTCTAAGGAGGCGCGCAACCCCGTTCTAAAGCCAGGCGGCGCGTTGATCTTCCCGATCGGGAATTTTTCTGCCCAATCGGGCTTACTCTCGCGTGTAAATTCCCGATCGGGAATATTGGACCTGTTGTATGCGTCCTTCACCCTAATTCTTCCCGGTCAGGAAGACTGGGGTTGCACATCACGCGAATGAGGCTTATCTTACCGATCGGGAAGATAAACATGACTCCAATTGAACTCGGAAAGATCATTCGCCGGACGAGGGAGGGCCTGAAGCTCCGCCAAGACCAGCTCGCGGGCGCCGCAGGCGTTGGCGTACGCTTCATCGGCGAGCTCGAGGCGGGCAAACCGACGACACAAATCGGCAAGGCTCTGGCGGTACTCGACGCCCTCGGCTGCCGGGTCCTGATCGAGACGCCCTCGGCGCAGAACACAGCTCGATGAAAGCCGCCCTCTCGATCTGGTGGGATGATGTCGTCGCCGGCGCTCTGGCGATCGATGACGATGGAAACATGAGCTTCACCTACAGCGCTGCATGGCTCGCCGATCCGACACGCCCCGCCCTGTCCCATTCATTACCAAAGCAGAGAGAGCCATTTGAACGGCGAAGGGCGCGCCCGTTCTTTGCCGGGTTTCTTCCCGAAGAGGCGCAGAAAGAAGGCGCCGCTCGAGCGCTGGGCCTATCGAAAGGCAACGACTTCGGGCTGCTCGATGCCTTGGGAGGGGATATCGCTGGAGCGCTCACACTGTGGCCCGAAGGCGAAACTCCGCCGGCTTATGATGGCGCGACGGCGCGTGAACCGCTGACCGATGATGCGCTTCTAAAAATTCTGGAAACCCTGCCAACGAGACCACTGCTCGCGGGCGACGATGGTCTCCGGGTTTCGCTCGCTGGTGCGCAGGCAAAGCTACCAGTGGTGCTGGTCGAAGGAAGGGTCGCTCTTACAGTACCTGGCCAACCTTCCACGCACATTCTCAAGCCTTCGATCGAAAGGCTTCCTCATTCCACCGAGAACGAAGCCTTCGCCATGAAGCTAGCGGCTGCGGCTGGCCTCACTGTCGCCCCCGTCGAGCCACGCCGCGTTGGCGAACGGACATTTCTACTCGTGTCCCGCTATGATCGGCAGCTGGGGCCGACCGGCAGGTACCAGCGTCTGCACCAAGAGGACTTCTGCCAGGCGCTCGGCATCGCGCCAGAGAAGAAGTACGCCAAAGAAGAAGGGCCGACGTTCAAGACTTCATTCGGGTTGGTTCGAGAGGCCTGCCCAACCCCTGCGCCCCAGGTGTTGAAGCTTCTCGATGCCGCACTTTTCAACCTCACCATCGGCAACGCCGACGCGCATGGCAAAAACTACAGCCTTCTTTACAGGCCGAGCGGAGCTGAACTGGCGCCACTCTATGACCTCATGTGCACCGCCATTTACCCTCACATCGCAACCGGCATGGCGATGAAGTTCGGAGAGGCACGGAAGCTCGACGAAGTAGGCGCCAGGACATGGCAAAAATTCGCCGAGGAGGCAGGCTTTAGCGGCGCCTTCGTCAGACGGCGGGCTATGGAGTTGGCAAGAACAATCGCGGCCGCAGCTCCCGCCGTAGCAGAGGAACTTTCGGCTGCGGACTTTGACCGCTCGGCGCTTCAACGCCTTGCTGACCTTGTCGTCGAACGCGCTGCACGAGTTGTGGCCTCGGTGCGGGACCTCACAGAGCAGGCCTAGCCTGAGGTAGTGAAGATGATACAGAAATCCGGGCAACGTCAGCATTCTGCCGTAAGGCATAAGGGGTTCCGCCGGCGGACGCGGCTGGAGCTCTCTGGAGCGGTCAAGATCGGTACCGCCCTAGTCGGACCGCGCGCTTGGTCGGCCGGACGTTCAAAGCCTAACCGTGTGGCGATGTCGCGCCGCCAGCCGCCGCGCGAACATGAAGGTCAATGATGACTGCGAGGACGTCCCCCTACGCGCTGTCCTTCACCACAGGCGGGCTGTTCGTCGCCGAGGCTTCAGTAGCGGCGCGTCTGTACAATGAGCTAAACGAATGGCGAGCAGTACGCCAGGAGCTGGCCTCCGGACAACACGTTGCGTTCTTGAGAAGTTCGTCGTCGATTTCGATGTTGAGCCGCATGTGAGCGATTCCTGTGTGCAGGGGGGCTCATTTTGTGCCCATCTTTTCATGGCGCAAGTAATGCAGACCTGTTTTGTTCAAGACGTGTCATCACGCCAGGCGGCAAGCTTGCCCGCCTTGTCGCCTTAATCAGAAGGCGAGCATGATGCTCGCCTGTCCAACGAACTTCGCCTTCAGCGTCACGCCAAGATACCGCCCGTCATAGGAGCCCGCAGTATCTCCCAGCAGGAACACCTGACCGTCATCAGGCGTGACGTATCCCTGCCAGGATGGAAGCGGCAAGCCATGCGAATCCACATCCCGGGCCTTCGCGGCAGGCTCGCCATTGATGCTGACCTCAGCACCTTGCCGGTAATCTTGTTCTCCAGCTGATCTGGCCCGCGCCTGGCTGCAGCCACGCAGGAGGAGGCTAACTTCCAATGACTCTCTGGAGTTGGGTGACCAGCGCCTCGCGCTTGTCTTTCGTCAACTTGTCGAGATTGAGCTGGCGCCATCTGACTGCTGGAAGGTCCCTGGCGGCCGGTAGCCCGAGAAGGCTCCAGTCTGGCGTTCCGCGTTCGAATGAAATGAGAAAGGCGCGGTGATCCGCAGGCATTTCGCCGATGATGAGGTCGATCATCTGCTGCCGGGCGGCAAGCAACGTTTCGAGCGGCACGTCGTCCTCCGTCATGCCGACAAAGCCGCGCTCATACTCGTCTTCAATGTCCTTGAGGTTCGCGCGCAGAATTTCCGCCATCGGCCGGTCGTGGCTGATGAGATAGACGATGAACGCGCGGCGCAGTTCCTCGCCTATCCCTTCTCTGGCGAGGAGCTCACGGACATCGAACAAGTCTCGCGGGTGCTGTCGATCCAGCGCGGCCATCAGCTTGCCGGCATAAAGATCGGCCTGTGAGACAAGCTTGACCTCGGCATAGCCAAAGATGGCTTCGACCTTTTCGGCGACGCGCATCACGACAGGATCATAGACGCTGCCGCGCATGACCGGATTGATTTCGATCTTTATCTGCACGCCGTCCTGCCGAGCGACAAGGCGTGTGAGAATTCCATCTGACGTCTTGTGCGCGTGAACGTGGAGGCTGGCGATTCCTGTTCGCAGACGCTGAGCGATTCGCGCCATGCCGGCATTGATTGCAACAATCGATTCGGCGCGGGGGAGCACCGGCAGGAATGTCAGGTCGATATCAACTGACAGACGCGGGAAGTCGCGGACGAAAAGGTTGATGGCCGTTCCGCCCTTGAGCGCGAAGTCCTTCTCTTCTGCGACGCCTGGCAGGGCGCGAACGAGAAGCTGAACCTGCTTCTGGTATCCCTCACGAAACGCCATCAAGGTCCCCTGGCACCGTTATCCGGTAACGCTTGTCCAGCCGACCGCCCCTTGCAAGAACGCGGTTGCCGCTGCCGAGGTCGATAGCCGCCTTGTCGAGGCGCTTGAGCCAGGCGTGCTGATGGCGGTCAGCGAAGAAGAAGAACAACCGCTTCACCTTCACATTCGTGCAAGCCTTGAGGAGGCGCTGAAGACGGCGGGGAGAGAGGGAGCTCAGCCCCTCCATCAGCATGTCAGCCTGATGAAATGTCTCCCGATCGGGAAGTTCGTCGAGGAGTTCAAGTACGGCGCGCTCTGGTGTGGACAGGGTCAGCGGCCAGTTCCATTGCCCCCAGGGCTGCACGCGGAAGTTATCGCTTTCGGGAGGCCCTGCTCCGCCGGCTCCCTCAATGGCTCCAGAGAGACATGCGAACCACGCTTCGACATCATCTTCCTCGAAGAGCCGGCGGCTGTTGTGATAACTGAAGCGAACGCCAACGCGCAGATCATCCAGCCATGTGGGCGGACGACCAGGACCATAAAGGTGAACCTCACGCACTGAATGGGAGAGGTAGTGCGCGAAGCCCTGCAGTTCGAGCGCCGTTCGGCCGCCAGCGACGAGACGATGTCCAAGCAGGGTCTGCAGAGAAACAACGACCTGCTCCCAGCGCACATCGCCTCTGGGTTGGCGATAGACGCGTCGCGCGGGCTGTTCGAGCAATCCCGCGCTCACATAGTGGCTGCGCAGCGCGGTCGAATAGCCTCGATCCGTGAGCCATGCTGAATCCACCAGGAGCCCCTCCGGCAGCAGGCGGCGAAGTCGGTTCAGCTTTGTGTCCGTTTGCTTATCCACACTTAGTATAATGACACAGTATCAAACCAAAGACAAGTTTATCTCGATGTGAAAACGCCAAACTGTACTTAGCAATATTCGCGTTTCTTAAACAGAGGGATACTCGAAGCGTGGCGCGCTGGAAGGCCGAAACGCCTTCATTTGTCAGCGATCAGCGCGCTTGCGGATTGTCTGTAAACGCCATCTCGTCAGAACTGTGAATCGGCGGGCCATTTGACCCCCAATCGGCGCCGAAGCTTGACCCCGCCGGAGCCTCAGTAGGGACCTGAGATAACGACGCAATTTCCGATAGCACCAGGGTCATTGTTGGACGCCGAAGGGGGTCAAGCGCCAGTGCCGATTTACAGCCTGTCAGTATGCGCCGCCTAAGTGAAGATCAACGGCGTCAACACGAAGCAAGCCAGTGATATTACCCCGATCCCAAGCAGGTTGATAAAGATCCCGGCTTTCGCCATTCGCCGTATGCTGACGTGTCCTGTGGCGTAGACAATGGCATTGGGCGTGGTCGCGAGGGGCAGCATGAAAGCGCAACTGGCTGCCATGGCGACTGGGGCTGCAAGCAGGACAGGATCTGCCCCGCTCGCTATCGCGAGCGCCGCGACAATGGGCATGACGGTGGTGGCCGTTGCAACGTTTGAGGTCAGCTCGGTTGCAAAGATGACGAAGGTTGTGATGACGAGCACGATCGCAAGAGGCGGCAGTGCCGTCACACCCATCATTGATTCTCCCAGCCAGTCCGCGAGGCCGGTGTTCGAGATAGCTGTGGCCATCGAGATGCCGCCCCCAAACAGGAGTAGCGCACCCCAGGGAATTTGTTGTGCGGATTGCCAATCGAGCAAGGCGGTGCCTTTTTTCTCGGTTGAACCAGACGGAATAACGAATAGCGCAATTGCTCCGGCAATAGCGATGACATGGTCAGTCAGGCCCGCGAAGGGTTTGACGTCGCCGAAAGTAAGATCAGCAAGCAGCGCGTCACGCGAAACCCAGAAGAAGGCGACAATGCCAAAGACGATCGCAACGCGCAGTTCCGGGGCAGTCAGCTTGCCCATGGCCCGGATCTCGACGCTGACAACTTCTCGTCCAGCCTTCTGCGGGTCGAGGTCCCTGTTCAGGTCGCCGCAGAAGCGGGTCAGCACAAACCAAGCCGCAGGAATCATGAGCAAGACGACGGGAACGCCCAGCATCATCCACTGTGTGAACGTGATGGTCGTATCGAGCAGCGTTTCGAGGTTGGACACCACGATGATGTTGGTCGGCGATCCGATCAGCGTTCCAAGACCCCCAATCGACGCCGAGTAGGCCACACCCAGAAGCAGCGCGACGGTCAGTGGCGCGCTGCGCGATTGCGGCACGGTTAGCGCTGCACCGACCGACAGGGCTATCGGCGCCAGCATTAGCGTCGTGGCGGTGTTGGATATCCACATCGATAGGGCAGCCGATGCGATCATGAAGCCACCGACAAGGGCGTGTGGACTGGACCCGACGCGGGACACGATGGTGAGCGCAATGCGGGAGTGGAGGTTCCAGCGTTCAACCGACTTGGCGATGATAAAGCCACCCAGCAACAGCATGATCGTGCGGTCGGCATAGGGCATGGCCGCTTCTGCGATCGTCGATATACCGGCGACAGGGAGGAACACCATTGGAACCAGCGAGGTGACTGGGATCGGAATCGCCTCGGTGACCCACCACGTCACCATGACAACCACCATGGAGACCACCAGCCAAGCGTGGGGGCTCAGGTCGACGGGCCTCGGAAAAAACTGGACTACGATGCCCAGGACAACCCCGAGAACAATCCACGGAGGCTTGAAGTTATCAGCAGCCTCCGGAACCCCCTCCCGCATGGTCTCTGTCACGACCTCTCCCACCAAGACCAAACGCGACTGACGCCGGGCGATCCGCGTAGTCAGCATAGTCGCATGCGATCAGAGCGTGCCAGAAAAACCGGTTAACTCTCGCGTTATCGGAGCGAGGCTGTGTACAGGTGTACGGTTAGGATGCCGATAGCCCTAGTCGGACAGACTGTCGTCACGCGAGACTGAAGACGCTCGAACGCATTTCACGGCCTATCGCAATCTTGCCTTCTCAACCCTTGCCATTAGGATTTTGGCCGCAACCGTCGGCGATGAAGACTGGCCACAGGCAGGCGACAATGCAGGACAAAAAACAATTCCCGAGGGGCGCAGTGGGGATGGCGCTCGGGATAGGCGTCGGAATGTTCCTGTACCGTTTCCTCTTTGGCTAGCCCCGCCCAGATTGAAAAAGCCAATGCCGCACGAACGGATTCAATACGGGATCAGCCTTGGGCCAGCCCGGCCATAGGCGATTGCACTCTCCTGTTCGTGCTCAGGGAAAGACTGTTCATGCCGAGCTTCTCGGACTAGGCTCGCCGCAGGAGCAATGGAGCCGCCATGCGGAACTATGTCATCCGGCGATTGCTGGCGCTGTTGCCCACGCTGTTCTTCGCAAGTCTCATCGTCTTCTTCGCCATCCGGATGATCCCCGGCGACGTCATAGATCTCATGCTGTCGCAGAATGATGTCGCTTCGGATGCGGACCGGGCCCAGCTGCAGACCGCGCTTGGCCTCGACCAGCCGGCGATCCAGCAATACGGCGCATGGGTGTTAGCCGCCCTGCAGGGAGACCTGGGCTACTCGCTCTGGCAGAACACGCCTGTGTCTTCCCTGCTGGCGGAGCGCTTGCCGATAACGTTCGAACTGGGCTTTCTCGCACTGCTTGTGTCGATCAGCGTTGCAATTCCGATCGGCATCTATTCCGCAATGAAGCAGGACACGCCAGGCGACTACATCGCCCGGTCATTCTCGCTGATCATGCTCGCGATACCGGGCTTCTGGCTCGGCACCCTGGTGATGGTGTTTCCGTCTGTGTGGTGGCGCTGGGCGCCGGAACTCGAATTCGTGTCGCTGTGGGAAGATCCGGTCAGGAACCTCAGCCATGTCCTCCCGCCTGCAATCCTGCTCGGGCTTGGCCTGTCTGCGGTGACCATGCGCATGACCCGCACAATGATGCTTGAGGTGCTGCGTCAGGACTACATCCGGACGGCCCGCGCAAAGGGCCTCAGTGAGACCATGGTGATTGCGCGTCACGCCCTGCGCAACAGCCTGATACCAGTCGTAACGCTGATCGGCCTGCAGGCGCCGCTCCTGATCGGCGGCGCCGTCATTCTCGAACAGATCTTCGTCATTCCCGGCATGGGCCTGCTGTTGCTGGAGGCTGTGTCCTCGCGCGACTACCCCATCATCACCGGCGTGTTTCTGGTCACGGGCCTGGCGATACTTCTGATCAACCTTGCCGTCGATCTTGCCTATGGCTTCCTCGATCCGAGGGTCCGCAAGGCATGACCAGCGTTCCAGATCTGATCAATGCGCCCCTGCAGTCGGTCGCCCGGCCGGACCTGCCCCGCCCCGGACTGTTGAGCTTCATCCGCCGGCTGATCCGCGAGAAGCCGCTGGGCGCGGTCGGCGGCGCCGTATTCGTTCTGTTCGTCCTTCTTGGACTCTTCGCAAACGTCCTTGCGCCTTACGGGATAAACGAGACCGACCTTCGCCAGCGTCTGGAAGGGCCCTCGCTCGCTCACCCGTTCGGAACGGACCATATCGGTCGTGACGTGTTCTCACGCGTCCTGATGGGCGCTCAGGTTTCGATGACGGTCGCCGTTCTTGCATCCGCGATCGCCACCATCATTTCCGTCGCGATCGGCGCGATCGCGGGATATTTCGGCGGCTGGCTAGATAGCCTTGTCCAGCGTTTCGTCGACGCCTGGATGACGTTTCCAGACCTCGTTCTCCTGATCGTCGTGATCTCCATTCTTGGCCCCGGCGCCGCGCAGATCATTCTGGTGCTCGGCCTTCTCTATGGCATAGGCGGCTCACGCATTGTGCGCGGCGCGGTGATCTCCGTGCGCGAGAATACTTACACGCGCGCAGCGCAGTCGATCGGCGCCGGCTGGGGACACATCCTCTGGCGGCACATCCTTCCGAACATTGCGCCCGTGGTCATCGTGCTCTTCACCACGCGGATCGGCGCCGTCATTCTCGTCGAAGCCGGGCTTTCCTTCCTCGGACTGGGTGTTCCTCCGCCAGCCCCGACCTGGGGCGGCATGCTGAGCGGCACGGGCCGCACCTATATGTATGTGGGCCCGTGGCTCGCTCTGGCGCCGGGGCTTTGTCTCGCAGTCGTTGTCTACAGCATCAATGTTTTCGGCGACGCGCTCCGCGACCTGCTCGATCCAAGAATGCGGGTCCGGAAATGAACGCCGTTCGCGTGCTCATCGCGTCCGTTTTGGCAGCCGCGCTTGCGGCGGCATGCGGTCCACCCCGTGTCGCAGAGCTTCCCGAGCCCACGCCCGCGGACCAGCCGCTCTATGGCGGCCAGCTGAACATCGGCACGCTCTATGTCACACTCTCTGCGCTGTCGTGGGATCCCGCAGACTGGACCTGGAAGAGCAATCACGACGCCGGCATGATCCGGGAACAGCTCTTCGCCGGCGATCTCAGCAAGGCTGTCAGTCGCGGCGGACCGTTCCGGTTCATAGCGGAAGGATACCTGCCGCAGGACGGCATCAGGGGCGAGCTTGCAGAGAGCTGGGACTGGGAAGGCCCGCTCACGCTCGTTGTCCGGCTGCGACCCGGCATCATGTTCCAGAGCGTGCCAGGCGTGATGGAGGCGCGTGAACTCGTCGCCGACGATGTCGTCTTCACCTACAACTACCTCGCAAGCAGCCCGCGACGCATTCCGGCTTACTTCGATCACATCGACGCCGTTGAGGCTCGCGACGCGCATACGGTCGTCTTCCGCTTCAACACCTTCAACGCCGAATGGGACTATCGCTTTGGCTGGGGCTACTACTCCGGCATCATTCCCACCGAAGCCGCGTCCATCGACCAGAGAGACTGGCGCAAGCTCACAGGAACGGGCCCGTTCCGCCTGTCACGCTATGTTCAGGGCAACGTCCAGACCTATTCGCGCAATCCAGACTACTGGGATCACGAGACAATCGGCGGCCAGCCCTTCCAGATTCCCTTCGTCGATGAGGTCAGCTACCGCATCATCAAGGACGAGGCGACGTTCCTCACCGGCATCAGGACGGGGAAGCTCGATATCCTCGAAACCATTCGCTGGATCGCGGTCGATCACCTGAAGGAAACGACGCCTGAACTGAAGTGGCAACGCTGGCTCTCCACCCTGGGTCAGTCCATCGTTCTGCGGAACGACATCAAGCCATTCGACGACATCCGCGTGCGTCGCGCGCTGAATCTGGCGGTGGACCAGCGCGAGATCGTGCGCGTTTTCTATGGCGGCCACGCCGAGCTGCTGGCCTTCCCGCAGCATCCCGACTTCGGGCCGTACTATCAGCCGCTGGAAGAGATGCCGGCTTCCGTGCAGGAGCTTTTCGACTACGCACCAGACAAGGCAAAGCAGCTTCTGGCCGAAGCTGGTTTTCCCAAGGGCTTCGACATCACGGTGGACGTGTGCAGCTGCACGCCCGACCATATGGATCTTCTGCCGCTGATCGCGGACTATTGGGAGCAGATCGGCGTCAAGGTCACGATCCGACCGCTTGAGTACGCGGCCTTCCTGTCGGCCATGACAACACGCACCCACTCGGCGGGCTACCTGCTGAACACAGGCCACGTGAACCCCTACACGACGCTGCGCAAGAATTTCGTGAGCGGACAGACGTGGAATGCGTCGATGTACGCGAACCCCGCTTTCGACGAGAAGATCGCGCGCATGTACGCGTCTAGCGATGAAGACGAGCGCGTGAGACTGGCGCAGGAGATGACGGCGGAGATTCTCGACGAGGCGCCGGTTGTCTGGCTCCCGATTCAGTACATCTACACGGCATGGTGGCCGTGGGTGAGGAACTACGGCGGCGAACTGCGCGCCGGCGCCGTACGCCCTGGACCGGTCTACGCCCGGATCTGGATTGATCACAAGATGAAACGCGAGATGGGGTTCGAGTGAGCAGGCTTCTCACCGTCGACAATCTCTCGGTGGCGTTTGGCGGCGGCGCCAACAAGGTTCGCGTCGTCAATTCCGTTTCGTTCAGCGTTGCGCGCGGCGAGACCCTCGCCATCGTCGGCGAGAGCGGCTCGGGCAAGAGCGTGACGGCGCTTTCGATCCTCGGGCTTCTCGGCCAGGGCGGCGCAATCGCCGACGGCGCCATCCGCTTTGGCGATCTCGATCTCGCGACTCTGGATGATGCAGGCATCCGGCGCGTCCGCGGCAATCGCATTGCCATGATCTTCCAGGAACCGATGACGTCGCTCAACCCGGCCCTCACGATCGGAAAGCAGGTCGCCGAGCCGATCCGCATCCACAAGAAGGTCACATGGGAGAGCGCGCTGGAGCAGGCCGCCAATCTTCTTGAACGGGTGTCGATTCCCGACGCGCGCAGCCGCCTGAAGGATTATCCTCACCAGTTCTCCGGCGGCATGCGGCAACGTGTGATGATCGCGATCGCCCTCGCCTGTTCACCTGAACTCATCATCGCGGACGAGCCGACAACAGCGCTAGATGTGACGGTGCAGGCTCAGGTCCTCGAACTGTTGAAAGGCCTGACACGCGAATCAAACGCAGCGCTCATTCTCATCACGCATGACCTCGGGGTCGTCGCCCAGTATGCGGATCGCGTCGCGGTCATGTATGCCGGCGGCATCGTCGAAACGGCGACAGCCGGCGAACTCTACAGGAATCCGCAGCACCCCTACACGCTCGGGCTGATGGCATCGATACCCAGCCGCAGCAGCGATCCGCGCTCACGCCTGAAGGCCATCAAGGGAGCGCCGCCGGACGTCGCACATCTTCCGGCGGGCTGCCCCTTCGCGCCACGCTGCGATTTTTCGCGCCCAGCCTGCAGCGAGGCGCGGCCCGTTCTGCGGCCAATCAACTCCACAGGACACGCCATGGCGTGCATCGGTCATGACTGAGGAAAGCGCGACCCTGCCAAATGGCGCGGCGGCGCATGGAAATGCGCCTCTACTCCGCGTCGAGGATCTGGCGGTCCACTTCCGGGCGGGCAGCGCGCCCTGGGGCGCAGCAGGACGCGTGGTCAAGGCTGTCGATGGCGTTTCATTCGATCTGCTTCGCGGGCGGACGCTCAGCATCGTCGGCGAAAGCGGATGCGGCAAGACGACCTGCGCCATGGCGATTGCGCGGCTGTTGCAACCGGCATCCGGGCGCATCCTGTTCGACGGTCAGGACATCACGCGGCTCAACTCTGCAGGTCTGCGCCCGGTCCGGCGACGCATGCAGATGGTCTTCCAGGACCCGTTTTCCTCGCTCAATCCCAGAATGAAGGTTGCTGATATCGTCGGCGAGCCGCTCGTCGTGCACGGTCTCGTCGACAGCCGCGCCGCCCATCGCACGCGCATTGAGGAGCTGCTCGCGCTGGTTGGGCTGTCACCCGACATGGGCGGCCGATACGCTCACGAATTCTCGGGAGGCCAGAGGCAACGTATCAGCATCGCTCGCGCGCTTGCGCTCGAGCCGGACCTTGTCATCTGCGACGAAGCCGTTTCTGCACTCGATGTCTCGATCCAGGCGCAGATCCTCAACCTGCTCATGGACCTGCAGCAGCAGCTGGGCCTCGCCTACCTCTTCATCTCGCACGATCTCTCGGTCGTCCGTCACATCAGCGATACGGTCGCCGTGATGTATCTCGGGCGCATTGTCGAGTTCGCGGATCGCGATGCCCTGTTCGACTCACCGCGCCATCCCTACACGCAGGCGTTGCTGGCGGCAGCGCCGGTCGCTGATCCGGAACGCGTGGCAGCCTACGTTCCGCTCAAGGGCGAGGCGCCAAGCGCCCGCAATCCGCCGCTTGGCTGCGCCTTCCATCCCCGGTGTCCACGCGCGATCGATCTCTGCTCACGCGACACGCCACACCTGCGCTCACTGGATGGCCGCCGTGTTGCCTGCCACCTTGTAGATTTGGACTCTTAGGACATTCGTCCGACTCCAGCGCAATCAAACCGGCGGTTGCGGGCCAATGTCCGACTGGAACTGTCAGGATAACTTTCACAGCCAGAATCCCGGCAGAATGTGGGATTCCGCTCACGCCACCGCCCTCGTCCAGACGGAATCCACCCGAGCACGAAACAGCCGGATCGTCGGTCGGCTGATCATGTGCCGCTGCAAATCGAACGCGTTGTAGATCGCCGCGTGTGAAACCGCACCGGAGTTTTACCCCTTTCGGCGTTCAACGATGACCCGGGCGTCTTCACATATTGCTGCATGTTCTGAAGTCACTGCTGGCGCCAGGGCGGGGTCAACCTTCGGAGCCGACCGGGGGGTCAAATGGCGCGCCGCTTCACACCCTTCCGCTCGATCGAATCGAGCCCAACTGAGCTGCGAACTCTTCCCGTTGACCTGTAGCTTCGGGAGCAGGCCTCTACAGCCCGTCGAGCGCGCTGGCTAGCGGCTCTTCCATGCCTTCCAGAGCGTAGGGGTTGAGGAATTGCCGCCGCCAGAAAAAGTCGCGGTCGGTCTGTGTCAGGCTGCCGCTCTCGCACGCGCTTTGCCAGTTGAGGCGAATGCAGCGAATCTGCGCTGTCATGATCCCAAGCGCGTGCTCCTCCCGTAGATGAAACGCTGGCGACGCCGCAAGGCAGTGCGCGAGCTGGCTCCGCCTTTCTGTCGTGTGTATCGCGATGGCCTGATTGCGTTCGCGGCTGTTTCGCGCCTGCGGGCAGATGTCATAAGCAGGCGTCAGCGACAGGCGCTCGCCATCCCAGAACGCTGCATGGTTGCGCGCATGATCGTCGGTGTTGCCGACCAGAACGTTGAACACCATCCGGCTGTAGAGCTCCTTCAGCGTGGCGGCCGGGTTGATGAATCGGCTGCGCACAATCTCGGCGAGCGTGTCATACCCGGCATGATGGCCCGAGAGTTCATGAAGCCCTTCGAGCGTCAGCGCGGACACGATGCTGCGCCTTGTCCATCCGGTGTCCGTCCGTGCGCGGTCGAAGCGTTCGACGAGAAGAGCATCCTTGCCGCTGGCGCGCTCCATCCGGACCGGCGCAACGTCAAGTCCGGCGAGCTTGGCAAGCGTCATGGCAACGAACTCCCCCTTCACGACGCTGTAGGTATCGTTGCTGGCGGAGAACTTCGCGATGAGCTTGCGGTCCGGCGCCGTTATGAGCGCCTTGGGCCGCGCGCCTCCGATTGAGGAGCCGTGGTTGAGGGCGCGATCAAGGTCAGGACTGAGCGGCACGCCGCGTTCCACGCGCTCAGCCGATTCCAGAAGTTCCTCCAGCTGTGCCTGTTCGGTCTGGCGCGGGGTGTAGACGGTCGCTGAGGCCTGGAAGTCCAGCGCGCCTATGCGGTCGGATCCCGACTCGAGCATGAAGGTCAGTTCGTCGAGATCGGCTGCTTCGGCGTCAGCGCCTCGGCGTCCGGTCAGCCGGTTGATGATGACACGCCTGCCCCACGCATCGGGCGCGCCATCCCGAAGACAGTTCGCCATGGTGAGCTGACCGAGCGGACGGATCGCGCCCCGCCCGAGTGGCAACTCCGGGAGGTAGAGCGGGATCGCGTCCGATCGTTCGAGGTAGGAGCGGCCGTAGTTGAAGGTGTGGATGTCGCCATCGCGGACGATGCGACCCGCTACGACTGGCGTGACCCTTTCGGGTAACCAGACCCAGACAAAGGCCTCCATCGGCGGCGGTGATCCCTCAGAAGTCATCATTCACCTCCGAGCGCTTCTTGCGCACTGCCTTGGGCAGGAGCGCCAGCTTGTCCTGAAGACGTTCGACCCGGCCGCCGAGGCTGGATCCTTCGACGTCGAAGAGCGGGATGCCGACGAGGACAGCCGCCTCGAAGACCAGACCGATCTCGACGTACGGGTCGCCCTTTTCGATCTTGGCGAGGGTCGTGCGCGAAATTCCGACGCGCTCCGCGAGCTCAGTTGTTGTCATCTGCAGGCGCGTGCGCGCCTGTCTGACCTGAGCTCCGAGAAGGGTAAGAGCGTGTATCGTGATCTTCGAGTACGTCCGGGGCAACTTGCGCATTATCTGGCCATTTTGGTGATCACGATGCTGTTCGTGTCCACGATAATGGTCATATCTGCACTCAGTGCAGCAAGTCAAGCCAAGCGACCAGTTTAATGGTCACAAGAACCTACTTGTCCAGTAACGTGGACAAACCGTGCGAAAGCGCCCATAATATCTTTGGTATTGGGATCGACCGGGAACTGCCCGTGCCAGACCGCAACCGCGCTGCCGGACGTTTGGCGATAGTCGATTTCCCGATCGGGAAATTTCGCTACATTTTGGAACGTGAAATGGCGTGATTTTCCCGATCGGGACATTTTCACCCTACCAGTCAGCCTCTTCGTCGCCCTCACTGGCGGACTCAAGGCGGCGTTGTAGTCTTACCGAGCCGAGGCCCCGGCTAGCGCAGCCGCCAGTTCACTCCCAATCAAGTCGGCCGCTGTACGCAGAGGTCCGTCAGCCAGGTGGGCATATCGCTGCGTTGTCGAAGCCTGACGATGCCCGAGGATCCCGCCAATGAGTGGCAACCCCACGCCGCCGCCCGCGCCCACGCTAGCGAAGGTGTGCCTAAGGTCGTGAATGCGAACATCTTCGATCCCGGCAAGTTTGCGGATGTGATGCCATTCCTTGTTGAGGCCGTCGAAGTGCCCCTCGCCCCGGTACGCAGGAAAAACCCATGGCTGACTGCGATCCACCCAGCGCCTCTGTTCCTCGAGAATCTCTACGGCAACCCGAGCCAGCGGTATGACCTTGGCTCCGGTCTTGCTCGTCTTCTTCCGCAGCATGCCGAAGTTGAAATCGACCTCCGACCATTTCAGTCCTTCGATCTCGCCGCGCCGCGCGCCGGTAAGGATGAGCAGGCGCAGGATGATTGCGGCAGTGCCCGCAGTCGTAGTTGACGCCGGCGTTTCCAGAACCTCCCCCAAACGGCGAAGCTCATCCGCCGACAGGTAGCGATGCCGCTGGCCGC
>Ga0172372_10005839_pt1 | contig 16995 bp, 15 predicted proteins | sample LakKiv5m_2_FD_114544 | JGI IMG/M metagenome (GOLD analysis project Ga0172372, IMG submission 114544) | Freshwater microbial communities from Kabuno Bay, South-Kivu, Congo - kab_092012_9.5m | ecosystem: Environmental > Aquatic > Freshwater > Lake | place: Democratic Republic of the Congo...
GGCGCAGCCGTCGTCGTCATGGCCTTCGATGAGCAGGGGCAGGCCGATACCCTTGCGCGCAAGATCGAGATCTGCGGCCGGGCCTGGCGGTTGCTGACCGAAGAGGCCGGTTTTCCGGGCGAGGACGTGATCTTCGACCCCAACGTGTTTGCGATCGCGACGGGCATTGAGGAGCATGATCACTACGCGGTCGACTTCATCGAGGCTGCCCGCTGGATCCGCGCGAACTGTGCCGGGGCCAACGTATCGGGTGGCATTTCGAACGTGTCCTTTTCATTTCGTGGCAACGATGTGGCGCGCGAGGCCATTCATACGGTCTTTCTGTTTCACGCCATCCGGGCGGGCCTGTCGATGGGCATCGTCAATGCCGGGATGGTCGGCGTCTATGACGAGCTCGACCCCGAGTTGCGCGAGCGGGTCGAAGACATCGTGCTCGACCGCAAGCCGCTCTGTACGGCAGAACGCCGGCGTCTCGAAGCGGCAAGCGACCACGCGGCTCGAACCGCTGCTGAGGCCGCTCTGGCCGCTGAATCGGCCAAGACGGCCACCGAACGGATGATCGAGTTTGCGGCGGGCTTGAAGAGCGATGGCGCACGTCGTGAAGAGAATCTGGCCTGGCGGGAGCAGCCGCCCGCGCAGCGCCTGGCCCATGCGCTGATTCATGGCATCACCCAGTGGATTGTCGAGGATACCGAAGCCGTCCGGCAGGAGGTCGAGGCCCGTGGCGGCCGCCCGATCGAGGTGATCGAAGGGCCCTTGATGGACGGGATGAACATCGTGGGCGATCTGTTCGGCGAGGGTCGGATGTTCCTGCCCCAGGTGGTGAAGTCGGCCCGCGTGATGAAACAGGCGGTGGCCCACCTGGTGCCCTTCATCGAAGCCGAAAAAGCCGCCCAGGCGCGCGAAGGCTCGGTGACCGGTGCACGGGGCCGAATCGTGATCGCCACCGTCAAGGGCGATGTGCATGACATTGGCAAGAACATTGTTGCGGTGGTCTTGCAGTGCAACAACTTCGAGGTCGTCAACATGGGCGTCATGGTGCCCTGCTCGGAGATCCTTGCACGCGCCAAGGTCGAGGGTGCCGACATGATCGGTCTGTCCGGTCTCATCACGCCCTCGCTCGAGGAAATGGCGCTGGTGGCCTCCGAGATGGAGCGCGATGAGTATTTTCGGATCAGGAAGATTCCGCTTCTGATCGGCGGGGCCACCACCTCCCGCGTGCACACGGCGGTCAAGATCGCGCCGCATTACAGCGGCCCGGTCGTCTACGTGCCCGATGCGTCGCGCTCGGTGCCGGTGGCGCAGAGCCTGGTCTCGGTCGAGTCCAGCGAGCGTTTCATCGCCGAGCTGCGGGCTGACTATGAGCGCGTGCGTGCACAGCATGCCGCGCGCAAGGGCGCCACATTCATCAGCCTGGCTCAGGCCCGCGCGAATCGCACCCCCATCGACTGGCTGGGGCGACAGGCCGCATCGGGCGGCGTGTATCGTCCGCCGCGGCCGCGTTTCATCGGCCGTCGCGAATTCCGCAACTACGATCTGGCCGAGATCGCCCGCCATATCGACTGGCAGCCCTTTTTCCAGACCTGGGATCTGCACGGTTCGTTTCCTGACATCCTCAATGACTCGGTTGTGGGCGAGTCTGCGAGGCGGGTGTTCTCGGATGGCAAGGCGATGCTGCGCCGGGTGATCGAGGGGCGATGGATCCGCGCCAATGCGGTGATTGCACTCTTGCCGGCCAATTCGGTCAATGACGATGACATCGAGCTCTACACCGATGAGTCAAGAAGCCGCGTGGCCTTTACCTGGCGCAATCTCCGGCAGCAGACTGCCAAGCGCGAGGGCGTTGCGAACAAGTGCCTGGCGGACTTCATTGCACCGAAAGTAATCGATGGCCAGCCCACCGGAATCGAGGACTACATCGGTGTCTTTGCCGTGACGGCAGGGCTCGGTGTCGACCGCAAGGAGGCCGAATTTGCGGCCCTGCTCGACGACTACTCATCCATCATGCTGAAGGCGATCGCCGACCGACTCGCCGAGGCCTTCGCCGAGTGTCTACACCGAAGGGTTCGCACCGAGCTCTGGGGCTATGCCGCCGACGAGGCCCTCGACAATGACGCCCTGATCGCCGAGCGCTACGTGGGGATCCGACCCGCGCCGGGCTATCCGGCCTGCCCCGAGCACACGGTCAAACGGGAGTTGTTCGATTACCTTCGCTGCGAAGAGGTGGGTATCACCCTGACCGAGCATTTTGCGATGTCGCCGGCGGCCAGTGTCAGCGGGTTCTACCTCTCGCACCCTCAGGCGCAGTATTTCAACGTGGGGCCGATCGGAGCCGATCAATTGACTGATCTGGCTCGACGGGCCGATCGCAGCGAGGACGATCTGCGGCGCGCGCTCGCCCCGGTCCTGGGCGGATGAGCGCATCCTCTGCAGGCGAATGGCCTTCGCGCAAGCGGGCTGTCTGGGCGGCGTCCCTGCGGATCGACGGGGGCGCTTACACGCCCCAGGTGACGTCGCGTCCGGCAGCGAGTGAGCGCTCCAGCATCTCGATGAGAGGGAGGGCCCGCTGCTCGAAGCGGACCAGCGGTAATGATCCGAAGTCGAGCTCGTCGGCTTCGCGCTTGTCGTCGGGCGTTGCGGGGCCGGACACGGTCCGGGCAATCGCCTCGCGTTCAGCGGTGATCGCACGTTTCAGCGCGACGATGGCTTCCGGGAGCTGTTCGATGGTGATTACGCCCTGGGCGGATACGGGCCGCCCGATCGCCTCAAGCATTTGTCGTCCGACCGGATCGGTCATCACGATGGAGCCGGTGGCGCGGCTTTTGAATTCAAATAGCATCGGGACACTCCAGGGTACGGGCGAGCGGGATGGCTAAGATGGTTGGGTGGGCCCTCTTCAGCCGACCCTGGCATGGTGCACGAATACCGGTTTTCCTGTTGACCGCGTTTGTGTTCTGTTTGACCGCGTGCACACCCGCATTCAATTGGCGGGAGGTCCGGCCCGAGGGGCTCGGATTCGCCGTGCTTTTGCCTGATCGACCTGCGAGCCTCAGCCGCGAGATCGAGCTCGACGGCGTGCCGCTTACGATGACCATGACCGGTGCCCGGATCGACCACAGCCTCTTTACCGTGGGCACGGTCCAGTTGCCGCCGACCGCTCTCGAGCACGCCGAGCGGGCAGTCGCCGCGATGCGCGCGGGGATGTTGCGTAATATCGCCGCCCAGCGCTCAGACGAGCGCGCCATCAGCCTGTCGGTGACCGACCTGTCGGGCCGGGTGTCCGAACGCCAGGCGGGCGTGCGGCTCGAGGCTTCGGGCACGGTCAATCGTCAGGCCGTCCGAATGACGGCCCTGTTCGTGGCCCGGGGTCCAAGGCTTTGGCAAGTCGTTGCGATTGAGCCCGAAGGCCGCGCGGATCAGGCGGCCACAATGATCGATTCTTTCAGAATTCTGGAGTAACTGTCCCGTGTCGCAGATCCTGACCGGAGGGCGGGCCCTTCGCGTGTTTCTCAGCTTTGCTGCGGGCTTCCTGCTGTCTTACGCATTACGATCGATCAATGCGGTGATTGCGCCTGCCCTGGTCGCCGATTTTGGCTTGAGCAATGCGGAGCTTGGCGCATTGGCAAGCGCTTACTTTCTCAGCTTCGCCCTGATGCAGCTGCCTTTGGGCGTCTGGTTGGACCGATTCGGATCGCGTCGCACCAATGCTGCACTGCTGGCCGTCGCGGCATTGGGTTGCTTCGCCTTTGCATCGGCGACCTCAAGCACCATGCTGTGGTTGAGCCGTGCGCTGATCGGCATCGGTGTGTCAGGCGCGCTGATGGCGTCGCTGCGTGCCTTTCGGTTCTGGTACCCCGCCGAGCGACAGCAGCAGCTTGCCGCCTGGATCCTGGTGGCTGGGTCTCTGGGTGCCCTGTCGGCCACCGTGCCGGTCCAGTTGCTGCTGCCCGAGGTGGGCTGGCGCGGTGTCTTCATTCTGATGGGCGTGCTGCTTGCTATCGTCAGCGCGGTCATCGGTCTGAGCTTGCCGGCTGAACCGCCCCAACCGGTTCAGAGCCTGGCCAGCCAGTGGGGCGGCTACCTGGAGGTCTTTGGCGACCGTTATTTCTGGCGCTATGCCGTGGCGGCCATGGTGATGCAGTCGAGTTTTGTGGCTTTTCAGGGGCTGTGGGCCGGGCCCTGGTTCATCACCGTGCTTGGGCTCGACGAGGCGGCTGCAGCGCAGTCGCTGTTTTCGATCAATCTGTTCCTGATGGCAGCCTACATGGTGCTGGGTGCGGTGTTGCCTCGTTGGGTTCGCCTCGGCTGGACGGTGCCGCGGCTGGTTGCCTGGGGCGCGGGGATCATGTTGGGATCACTGGTTCTGATCGCGGTCGCGCCGGGGCCTTGGGCATGGCTTTTATGGTTGCCGCTCGCGCTCGGTTCCACAACCTTCATGATCACCCAGAGCTACCTCAGTCTGACCTTTCCTGCCGCCTTGACCGGCCGGGCGTTCTCGGCGCTGAACCTGCTGATGTTCATTGGCATGTTCCTCACGCAGTGGCTCTTTGGCGTCGTGATCGATCTGATGGCCGGTATCGCGATGATTGGTCCGGGGGCGCCGGCCTTTCGTGCGGCGATGGGGGTCTGGATCGTGTTGCAAGCGCTCGCTTACGCGCTGATGGTGGGCTGGCGGGTGGGCCCCCGGGTGCGTCCGGCCTGAAAGCGAAGGCCGGCAGGGCCCGGTTGCGTCGGCGTCGCCGTGGCCCAGGGGGCCGGATGCGTGGTCCGTCATGGCGTTGATGCGGATGCGGGCTCGGGGCAGGTGAACAGTGCGCGCCGCAGCGCGACGGCCTCGGCCACGTGTTCGGCGCCAATGTGCTCCTGGGCATCGAGGTCGGCGGCGCTACGCGCCACGCGCAGGACCCGATGCAGCGCGCGCGAAGACCAACCCAGCCGTCGTGCGGTTCGAGTGAGCAGCTGGCCCGCCTGTTCGCCGAGCAGGCAGTAGCGATCGATTTCGGCGGGGCCGAGCCCGGCGTTGGCGGAGCCCTGACGCTGCAGCTGCCGGGCCCGTGCGCCGGCCACGCGGTCGGCTACTTCGCGGGTTGAGGGGCCGCTCGCGCGGCCGACCAGAGTGGCTTCGTCGACCGGTCGGACGGACAAGAGCAGATCAATGCGGTCCAGCAGCGGGCCGGAGATCCTGGACTGGTAGCGGAGCACCCGCTCGGGTGGGCACTGACAGCGCGCGCTCCCCAGGTAGCCGCAGGGACAGGGATTCATCGCGGCGACCAGTTGAAACCGGGCGGGCAGATCGATCTGGTGCGCTGCGCGCGAGAGTGTGATGCGCCCGGTCTCGAGCGGCTCGCGGAGGGCTTCGAGGACCGGTCTTGTGAACTCAGGCAACTCGTCCAGAAACAGCACGCCTTGATGCGCTCGGCTGATTTCGCCCGGGCGAGGCGGATTGCCTCCGCCCGTGAGTGCGGCGGCGGAGGCGCTGTGGTGAGGGCTTCGAACCGGGCGGACGGCCCAGTCATGGGGCTCGAAGTGGCCGCAGAGGGCCGCCACAGCGGCGCTTTCAAGCGCCTGTTGATCATCTAGAGGCGGAAGCAGCGATGGCAGTGCGGCGGCGAGGAGCGATTTACCCGCGCCAGGGGGCCCGACCATCAGCATCGAATGCCCGCCGGCGGCCGCAATCTCGATTGCCCGCTTGGCTTCGTGATGACCCTTGATGTGTTCGAGGACCGCGCCGTGCTGCGCGCGGGCTGGCGGTTTGCTGTGTTCGAGCCGGATGAGTTCGGATTGGCCTCTGAGATGAGCACAGACCTGCCCCAGATCGAGCCCGGAAAGGGCCTGCAGCCCCGGCACCAGAGCGGCTTCGGTGGCGCAGTCCGCCGGGATGATCAGCCTGCGGTCGGCCGCGCTGTCGCGCACGGCGAGCACCATCGGCAAGACCCCGCGGATCGGGCGCAGCGCCCCCGTGAGCGAGAGCTCGCCCACGAACTCGAGTTGCGCCAGTGGATCGGCCGGCGCCTGTCCGCTTGCCACCAGAATGCCGACAGCGATGGGCAGGTCGAACCGGCCGGAGTCCTTGGGCAGGTCGGCGGGGGCAAGATTGACGGTGAGCCGGCGCGACGGAAATTCGAAGCCTTGTTGCAGGATGGCCGAGCGCACGCGCTCGCGGCTTTCGCGCACGGCGGCCTCGGGCAGGCCCACGATGTGGAAGGCGGGCAGGCCTCGGCTGAGGTGGACTTCCACCCGGACTTCGGGCGCGCAGAGCCCGATCAGGGCACGGGAACGGACGATGGCCAGTGTCATGATGGATGCGAGCCTGTGCGAATTCAGCGCTTTGGGCCAGGCCGGCTGTGATGGTCGGCGGCGGGGGTTGATGAATGTAGCCAGAGGGGTGTCTCGCCAGGCAGCGGTCCTCGGTCCCTTGGCTCACCCATCGGGCCGAGGCGGGCGCTGAACCCTCCGGGCTCAGGGCATCGCCGCCTGAGACCCGATCTGCGTCATCATCGCAATGTCCGACCGTTTCGAGCCCGCAGCCCTCCCCTTTCGCGTCGAGGAGTTCCCCGTGCCCATCTTCCTGGTTCGTCATGCCGAGACTGCGCTCAACGCGGCCCGTGTCGTCCAGCCTTTCGATACGCCCCTTTCCGGACGAGGGCTGGAGCAGGCGCGCCGTCTCGCGACGCGTCTCGTGAGCGAGACCCGGCCGGCGATGATCCTGTCCTCGGATGCCCCGCGTGCGATGCAGACCGCGGCTCCGTTCGCCCAATCAGTCCGGCTGAACGTGACCTCCGATTCTGCCCTCAGGGAGCGCGACTTTGGTGTCTTGCGCGGGAAGGCCTACGACGGTCTGGGCTTCGACCCGCAGGCCCTCGTCGAGGCCCCGGAAGACGGGGAGTCCCTCGAAGTCTTCGGCGCTCGGGTGCAGGCGGCCTGGTTGAGGCTCATCGAGCGCCATGCTGACTGTGGTGGTGGCGACCTCGTGGTCTTCAGCCACGGCTTGTGGATCCGGACGCTGATCGAGCGCCCCGGCTTTGGGGCCCGTCCGCCCGGCCCGGTTGCACTGGCCAACACCTCAGTGACCGTGATCGAAACCGGCCCGCCGGTACGAATCACTCAGGCTGGCTGCGCTGCGCACCTGGACGAGGCGCTGGCAGGGCGGGGGGTCTCGGGGATCTGACGCGCGCGAGGGTTCGCGCGGCGTGCCGTCGCGCGCGTGGGCTCAGCGTTCGTGTCGGGCTGTGTCGCCGGCGTGCTCGCCCAGCCGCGCTTCGAGCGCGGTGACGCGTTGTTGAAGGCGGGTCAGACGTTCGCGCTCGATCTCGAGCGCGCTTCGGGTGACCAGATCCATTCGCTCGAATGTCTGTTCGACCAGGGCCTTGAGGTTGCGCTCGAGATCGCCGGCTGGACTCGATCGGATCAAGGCCAGGATCCGGTCCTGCATCTCAACCAGAAACTGTGCGGGATCTCTTTGGTTCATCTGGGCTATTCCTTGATTTCAGTCTAGCACGCACGCGGTGCACGGGGACCCCAGCGCACCATGCACCGGCTCGGTGCGCGCACGCGGTCACCACACCAAAGCGGTGCGCGTCATGCCCCGCCTGGCCGCGCCAGGGCATTCCGTGCTGGGGCTGGACCTGGCACGGGAAATGCTGAGTCGTGACGCAGTCTCCCAAACACTCCTCCAAGACCGTTCGGAGAACGATGATGAAAAAATACCTGTTCGCTGCCTCCCTGAGTGTTCTGTCCCTGCCCACCTTCGCGGCCGATTCGCCGCTGACTGGCAACATCACCCTCACCACGGATTACAAGTTCCGAGGCTTTACTCAAAGCAACTTCAAGCCTGCTTTGCAGGGTGGGTTCGACTACGCGCTGCCCGGTGGCTTTTACATCGGTAACTGGAATTCGTCGATCGAACAGTCGCTCTACGGCGGCGCAAGCCTCGAATCCGACCTGTATGGCGGTTACAAGGGCAAGCTGGGCGCGATGGACTACGACATTGGCGCGATCCATTACATGTATCCGGGGAGCGCTGGGCCCAAGATCGACAACACCGAAATCTATTTCGGGGTGACTGCCGGGCCGTTGTCGGCCAAGCTCTTTTACGCGATCACCGATTACTTCGCCTACGGCAAGATCGCCCGTCTGGCCAATCCGGCCGCGCCCGAGACTGACGGCACCATTTACCTTGACCTCGCTGCGAATCACGATCTTGGAGGGGGGCTCACGCTGAATGCCCATGTGGGCATGCTGAGACTCAAGCACGCGTCTGCCTATGGCGTTGCCAGCACCGTCACCGACTACAAGATCGGCGTCAGCAAGGACTTCTCCGGCTGGGTGCTTGGGCTCGCTTACCTGGGCACGGACGAGAAAAACTTCGCCCTGACCGGCACCATGACCGGCGCACGCAGCGCGGGTGACGGCAAGGCGATGCTGTCACTAACCAAGACCTTTTGATTTCGGCGGCCGGGTCCGCCCCGGCGCGCCTCACAACGAGGACCCAAGATGAAACTGATTACCGCCATCATCAAGCCCTTCAAGCTCGACGAAGTTCGCGAGGCGCTGTCCTCGATCGGCGTGCAGGGCGTGACCGTCACCGAGGTCAAGGGCTTTGGCCGCCAGAAAGGTCACACCGAGCTATACCGGGGGGCCGAGTACGTTGTTGATTTCCTGCCCAAGGTCAAGATCGAGCTTGCGATCGACGACGGGCTGGTCGAGCGCGCGATCGAGGCGATCGAAAACGCAGCCCGCACCGGCAAGATCGGCGACGGCAAGGTCTTTGTCTACAACCTCGAACAGGTCATCCGGATCCGTACCGGCGAGACCGGCAACGAAGCGCTCTGACGCGCACCTGCCTCACGGAGTTCTGATCATGAAATCTCTGCACAAACTGTTGACCGTGCTGATGAGCCTCGCGCTCGTTGGCCTGACGCCGCTTGCCGCGCTGGCCTCGGGCACCCCGCCCACACCGGACAAGGGCGATGTTGCGTGGATGACCATTTCCACCGTCCTGGTCATCCTGATGATCGTGCCCGGACTCGCCTTGTTTTACGGCGGTCTGGTTCGCTCAAAGAACATGCTGTCGGTGCTGATGCAGGTGCTGATGGTGTTTTCGCTGATCACGGTGCTTTGGGTGATCTACGGCTACTCGCTCGCATTCGGCGGTGATGGCGCGTTTTACGGCACCTTCGACAAGCTTTTCCTTGCCGGGGTTACAGCCGAGTCGACCGCAGCCACCTTCAGCAAGGGCGTGGTGATTCCGGAACTCAGCTTCATCGCCTTCCAGGCCACGTTTGCCGCGATCACTTGTGCGCTGATCGTTGGCGCCTTTGCCGAGCGGGTCAAGTTTTCCGCTGTGCTCCTCTTTTCGGCGCTCTGGTTCACGTTCTGCTACATCCCGACTGCCCACATGGTCTGGTACTGGGCAGGCCCTGACGCGATTACGGACGAGAAGACCCTCGAGGCCGTCACGGCTGCCGCGGGTTTCCTCTGGGCCAAAGGCGCACTTGATTTCGCCGGCGGCACCGTCGTGCACATCAATGCGGGCGTGGCCGGCCTTGTGGGCGCATATGTGATTGGCAAGCGGATCGGCTATGGCAGGGAATCCATGGCACCCCACTCGCTGGTCATGACGATGATCGGTGCCTCGCTCCTCTGGGTGGGCTGGTTCGGCTTCAACGCCGGGTCCAACCTCGAGGCCACGGGGGTCGCTGCCCTCGCAGTGGTCAACACGCTGGTCGCCACGGCTGCTGCAACCCTGTCCTGGTCGTTCACCGAATGGTTTTCCAAGGGCAAGCCCTCGATGCTCGGTGCGGCCTCGGGTGCGGTGGCGGGTCTGGTCGCGATCACACCGGCCTGCGGTTTTGTTGGGCCCATGGGTGCCTTGATCATCGGCCTCATCTCCGGGGTGCTCTGCGTGTGGGGCGTGAACGGTCTCAAGCGCATGCTGGGTGCCGACGATTCGCTCGACGTGTTCGGTGTGCATGGCGTGGGCGGCATCGTGGGTGCGCTGCTGACTGGGGTATTCGCTGCCCCGTCGCTGGGCGGCGCGGGCATCTTCGACTATGTCAAGAACGCTGCCAGCCCCGACTACTCGATCGCCTCCCAGGTCTGGATCCAGCTCCAGGGGGTTCTGATCACGATCGTGCTGTCCGCTGTGGTCGCATTCGTTGCCTTCAAGATCGTCGACATGCTGATTGGTCTGCGTGTGGCCGAGGACGAGGAGCGCGAGGGCCTGGACATTGCCTCGCACGGCGAGACGGCCTATCGCAACTGATCAGGGTTCGTACCGCTGCGGTCGATCACCGAAAGGCTGATCGATCCAGCGATCCGATAAAGCCCGGCCGCGCGCGATCACCGCGTGGGGCCGGGTTGTCGTTTCTGGGACGCCCAGGCCTCGGGCCTCTTGCCTGACCGAGGGTTGTCCCAGCCTTCAGCAGCCTTTGGCTTGGGCCAGTACAATCAAGGGATGGTTCCACATCTCATTACCGCCCAGACCGGTCCGCTGCATGAGCTCGAGCGGCGCATGCTTGACGCCACCCCCCAGATCGAGCGCTGGTTTCGCCTCGAATGGCAGGACCACACACCGCCCTTCTATGGTTCGGTCGATCTCCGCAATTCCGGCTTCAAGCTCGCGCCTGTCGATACCAACCTGTTTCCGGGGGGATTCAATAATCTTTCCGAAGCCATGTTGCCGCTTGCGGTTCAGGCTGCGATGGTTGCGATTGACAAGTATTGTCCCGATGCGCGCAATCTGCTGCTGATCCCCGAAAACCATACGCGAAACACCTACTACCTCGAAAACATTGCACGGCTTGTAGCGATCCTGCGACAGACCGGGTTGAATGTCCGGCTGGGCTCGATCAATCCCGAGATCACTGCACCGACCGAACTCAAGCTGGCCGACGGCCGTGGCCTCCCGATCGAGCCGGTCGTTCGACGCGGGCGCCGCGTCGGGTTCGACGACTTTGATCCCTGTTCGGTTCTCCTCAATAACGACCTGTCTTCAGGCACCCCCGAATTACTCGCCGACCTCCACGAACAGGTGTTATTGCCCCCGCTGCACGCAGGCTGGTCGGTCCGCCGAAAGACTCAGCACTTCGCCGCCTACCACGATGTTGCCAAGCGCTTTGCAAAGATGCTCGACATCGATCCATGGCTCATCAACCCGTATTTCGCTGCCTGTGAAGGCGTGGATTTCCAGGCCGGGGTCGGGCACGACCGCCTGGCCGACGCCGTGGACGCGCAGTTGCGGCTGATCCGGGCAAAGTATCGGGAATATGCAATCGATGAGCCGGCATTCGTGATCGTCAAGGCCGATGCAGGCACCTACGGCATGGGTGTCATGTCCGTCAAGGATGCAGCCGAAGTGCGCAGCTTCAATCGCAAGCAGCGCAACAAGATGGCCGTCGTGAAAGAGGGTCTCGAGGTCCGTGATGTGATCGTTCAGGAAGGCGTCTACACGCACGAGACGGTCAATGGCGGGATGGCCGAGCCGGTGGTCTACATGATCGACCGCTACGTGGTCGGCGGGTTTTATCGCGCTCATGAAAGCCGTGGGCGCGACGAAAACCTCAATGCACCCGGGATGCATTTTGTCCCCTTGCCGTTTGCCTCGAGCTGCAACCTGCCTGAGCCGGGCGGCGAACCCGACTGCGCGCCCAACCGTTTCTATGCTTACGGTGTCGTCGCCCGACTGGCACTGCTTGCCGCAGCCATTGAGCTCGAACGCACCGATCCCGATCAGAGCCGCTACGGCTGATTGGTCGGAACCCCGTCGCGGCTCGTCTGAGGGTTCGCGCCATCGAGGAGGGATTACGCATGCGCTGGTTGTTCATCATCGATCCAATCGACTCGCTGAAGACCGTCAAGGACAGCAGTTTTGCCATGATGGTCGAGGCCGCACGCCGCGGTCATCGCCTGTTTGTCTGTGAGCAGCCCGCGATCGGCTATCGTGCCGGGCGGGTCCGAGCGAAAGCGGCGGAGTTGACGCTGCTCGACCCAAGCGGACGGTCGTCGATCTGGTGGCAGTTGTCGTCTCAAGAGGATCAGGCGCTCGGGGCCTTTGACGCCGTACTGATGCGAAAGGACCCGCCTTTCGATCCGGAATACCTGAACACCGTGTGGCTGCTCGACCGCGCAGCACGCTCGGGTGCCCGAGTGTTCAATGCCCCGCAGGCGCTACTCACCCATAACGAAAAACTCGCGATCCTCGAGTTCCCTCAGTTCATCGCGCCCACCATCGTGAGCCGGGACGGCGCCGACCTTCGTGCCTTCGTTCTCGAGCATCACGAGGCGGTGTTCAAGCTGCTGGATGGCATGGGCGGCACATCGATTTTCAGGGCACGTCAAGACGATCCGAACCTCTCGGTGATTATCGAAACGATGACGCAGATGGGTGCGCGGACCGTGATGGCACAGCGCTATCTTCCCGAGATCGTTGACGGTGACAAGCGTATTTTGCTGATTGATGGACAGGTGGTGCCGTATTGCCTGGCCCGGATACCCAAGGTCGGCGAATCGCGCGGCAACCTTGCCGCCGGCGGCAAGGGCCAGGCACGCGCCCTGACTGAACGCGATCGCGAGATCGCCGGGTATCTCGCGCCAGTGCTGGCTGCGCGCGGGCTGGCGCTGGTGGGGCTGGATGTGATTGGTTCGTGCCTGACCGAGATCAATGTCACGAGCCCGACCTGCTTTCGCGAAATCATGGATCAGACGGGCGACCCGGTTGCGGCGCGATTTGTCGATGCCATCGAGTCCCGGGCCCGCGCGCCGGCCGACCCGGAGCCGCCTCGATGATCGGCATTCTGATCGTGTCGCACGAGCCGCTTGGCACGGCGCTGCTCCACTGCACGCGCCATATTTATGGACGCCTGCCGGTTCAGCTTGCGGCGCTCGATGTCGTGCCGGACGAAGACCCCGAGGCGGCGCTGAAGGCCGCCCGCGAACTCCTTGCGCGGATCAACGATGGCAGCGGCGCGCTGGTCCTGACCGATGTGTATGGTGCCACGCCCTCGCGGATCGCCGCCCGCCTGCGCGAGCCGGAGCGGGTCGAGGTGTTGGCCGGGGTCAATCTCCCTGTCCTGATCAAGGCGCTGACCCATCGCCGCGAGCCTTTGGGCGAATTGGTGCCTCGATTGATCGAAGCGGGCCAACAGGCCATCATGCCGATCATTGCAGAGGCCTGTTCGCAAGGGTGAAACGATGCTGAGTGCTGAGGTCGAGGTGGTGAATGCGCTGGGTCTGCATGCGCGGCCTTCGGCACGGCTGACCGCGCTCGCGGGCCGTTTTCGTTCCGAGATCTGGATCAGTCGCGGGGCCCGTCGGGTGAACGCCAAGAGCATCATGGGTGTGATGATGCTGGCCGCGGGACGCGGCAGCTCGCTCAAGCTCGAGGCTGAGGGCCCTGACGAAGTGCAGGCGATCGAGGCCTTGCGGGCGCTGATTGCCGCAGGCTTCGACGAGAAGGGCTGACCGTGTTCAGCCTGCAAGGCAGCGGAATCGGGGGCGGGGTGGTCATTGGCCGCGCCCGCGTATTCGAATCAGGCAGTCGGGATATCGAACGTCGGCGAATCGAAAGCGCCGATGTGGGCCACGAGACCGCGCGACTCGATCGGGCGCTCGAGCAGGTCAAGAGCGAGCTGCTCACTCTCGCAGATCATCTGCCACTGACCGCGCCCCCCGAGGCCCGTGCACTTCTTGAAGTGCACGCGATGATTCTGGACGATCCATCGCTCGTTCAGGAAGCCCGGGCGATGATCGCCGAGCAGCTCTGGAATGCGGAGTGGTCGCTGTGGACGCAGGCGGGGCATCTGGCGGCTCAATTCAGCGCCTTCGAGGATGCGTACCTGCGCGAGCGGGGCCGAGATGTCGAACAGGTGGCCGACCGCGTGTTGCGCGCGCTCGCCGGTACCCGTGTGCAGCCTGCCCATGTGGCGGCCGCTGCGATCGTCGTGGCGCACGACCTCTCGCCCGCCGACATGCTGGCCATGCGCGAGGCCGACGGGTTTGTGATCGAGCAGGGGGGCAGCACCTCGCATACGGCGATTCTTGCGCGCAGCATGAACGTTCCCACGGTCATGGGTCTGGCGACGGCCTGCCAGCGGATCCAGGATGACGACTGGCTGATTCTCGATGGCGAATCCGGCACGGTGATCGTTTCGCCCGACGAGGACGTCCTCGCGGCCTATCGTGCCCGTCAGGCGATTGATTCGCTCGAACGCGAACGCCTGCAGAAATTGGTCGCGGTGGCCACGCGGACCCGGGACGGTCGCACGATTTGTCTTCAGGCCAACATCGAGCATCCGGATGAAGCAGCGGAAGCCTTGTCGGCCGGTGCCGAAGGCGTGGGCCTCTTTCGCACCGAATTCCTGTTCATGAACCGTTCGGTCTTGCCCGATGAGGACGAGCAGTTCGAGGCCTACCGACAGGTCGTGCAGGCCATGCAGGGCCGACCGGTGACCATCCGTACGATCGATATTGGCGCGGACAAGACGCTCGATGGGTCGATGTCGGCCCAGGCCCCCAACCCCGCACTCGGCCTGAGGGCGATCCGCTATGCCCTGGCCGAGCCGCAGCTCTTTCTGGCGCAGGTCCGGGCCATTTTGCGCGCGTCTGCATACGGACCGGTGCGGCTGCTGATTCCGATGGTTGCGCACGATCACGAGATCAGCCTGAGCCTGGAATGGATCGAGCGGGCCCGACGAGGCCTGCGCGATCAGGCGATCGCCTTCGATCCGGCGATGGCAGTCGGCGTGATGATCGAAGTGCCGGCCGCAGCGCTATGCGCCACGCATTTCGCGCGACGGGTCGATTTTCTTTCCATCGGCACCAATGATCTGGTCCAGTACACCCTCGCGATTGATCGTGCCGACCATGAGGTGGCTTCGCTTTACGACCCCTATCACCCGGCGGTGCTGCGGCTGATCCAGTCCACCCTGCGGGCCGCACGGCGCGCCGGAAAGCCTGTTTCGGTGTGCGGCGAGATGGCCGGTGATCCCCTCGCCACGCGCTTGCTGCTGGGCATGGGCTTATCCGAGTTCTCGATGCACGCTGCCACTTTGCTGCGCGTCAAGCGCGAAGTCCTGGACGGTGATGTGACGCGACTGGCGCCTCGAGTCGCGCGCCTCATTGCCTGTGACGACCCAGTTCGGTCGCGATCCATGCTGGATCGCTTGCGCGCCGACCCGGATGGAGCAAGGCCGCAGCGCTGAGCACCCGCCCGTTTCCAAGCGGCGGTCCATCGCCCTGCCCTGCCGCTGGGCGAACGTTGACGCGGTCGCCGCCTGTTATACACTTCGCTCTGGTTCTGTTCGCCTGGTCGAACGATTCCTTCATCGCGCCGATTTGATGTCTAGCTTGCGGGCGCGTAACAAGTACGGCTAAAGCGGCGCGGTGCCCGTCACCCGACCCGCTTGTTCAGCCGGTCGGGTGTTTTGCTTTTGGGATCAGATGAACGATAACGCTGTTCGCCCCCGCCGGGAGCGCTTTGACGAGACGCTTGCGCTCAGTAGCGGTGCTTCGATTGCCGGCTATGAACTCGTCTATGAGACCTACGGCGAGCTCAATGCCGAGCGCAGCAATGCGGTGCTGATCTGTCACGCGCTCAATGCCTCACATCATGTCGCGGGCCGTGCGGTCGACCCGCCCCATGAGCTGGGCTGGTGGGACAACATGGTTGGCCCGGGCAAACCGGTCGACACGCGCCGGTTTTTCGTGATTGGCGTCAACAACCTGGGCAGCTGCTTTGGTTCGACCGGACCGATGTCGATCAATCCCGCGAGCGGTCGCCCCTGGGGCCCGGACTTCCCGGTGGTCACTGTTGAGGACTGGGTACACAGCCAGGCGCGGCTGGCCGATCGGCTGGGGATTCGCCGCTTCGCCGCGGTCATGGGAGGCAGTCTGGGGGGCATGCAGGCGATTGCCTGGAGCGTTCTCTATCCCGAGCGCGTTGCACATTGTGTCGCGATCGCTACGGCCCCGCGCCTGTCGGCACAGAACATCGCCTTCAATGAGGTCGCACGTCGAGCCATCCTCACCGACCCGGACTTTCACGGCGGTCGGTTTTATGAGCACGGCTGCGTGCCGGCGCGAGGCCTTCAGGTGGCCCGAATGATCGGTCACATCACCTACTTGTCCGACGATTCGATGGCGGAGAAGTTCGGGCGGGCACTGCGCGCGTCGGCGGCCTCGGATCCCCCGCGCAGTGACTACCGTTTCACCTTTGATGTCGAGTTCGAGATCGAGTCGTATCTGCGCTATCAGGGCGAGAAATTTTCCCGCTACTTCGATGCCAACACCTATCTGTTGATCACGCGGGCGCTCGATTATTTCGATCCGGCCCGCACGCACCAGGGTGATCTCGCAGCGGCGCTCGCGCCTGCCCGGGCGGAGTTCCTGATTGCATCGTTCACCACCGACTGGCGCTTCTCACCCGAGCGAAGCCGGGAGATTGTCACGGCCTTGCTGAAGGCCGGCAAGCGCGTGAGCTATGCCGAGATCGAAGCGCCCCACGGACACGATGCCTTCCTGCTCGAGCACCCTCAGTATCACGCGCTGATCGCAGCCTATTTCGACAATATCGACAGCGGAAGCGAAGCCCTTCCCGACCCGGGAGAACCATGATGCAGGCCGCCTCCTCTCGTGCCCGGACGGGCGCCTCGCACGCGGCGCTGCAGGCGCTGCGCCCGGTGCGTCTCAGACCGGACCTGGCCTGCATTGCAGGCTGGATCGAGCCCGGCGCCCGGGTGCTCGATCTGGGCTGTGGCGATGGCGATCTGCTGGCTCATCTTCAGGCCGAGCGCGCCTGTACCGGTTACGGTGTGGAAATCGATGATTCGCGCGTGCTCGCTTGTGTGCGCCGGGGCGTATCGGTGATCCAGCAGGACATCGAGGCGGGTCTGGGTATGTTTGGCGCAGCCGCCTTCGATGTGGCGGTGCTGTCGATGGCCTTGCAGGCCACGCACCAGACCGAGAAAGTCCTCGCCGAAATGAGCGCGGTGGCACGCA
>Ga0172372_10005840_pt1 | contig 16993 bp, 13 predicted proteins | sample LakKiv5m_2_FD_114544 | JGI IMG/M metagenome (GOLD analysis project Ga0172372, IMG submission 114544) | Freshwater microbial communities from Kabuno Bay, South-Kivu, Congo - kab_092012_9.5m | ecosystem: Environmental > Aquatic > Freshwater > Lake | place: Democratic Republic of the Congo...
CAAGATGGGAGCCTATAAAACCTGCTCCGCCTGTAATTAGGGTTTTCATGAAATTATCATATTTGTATTGATTGACTATCTCCTATTCTTAATGCTTTTTAAGCCGAAAGGCTGGTCCCCTCAATTAGAGGGGACCAGCCTTTACAGGTTTAGAAGTTATTTATCTTTTTAGGATCAACTTCTGTAGTGCTTGGATCTGCTTGTTGATTGACGCAATTAACGAAACAATCGACTTCAGAACATCAGCATTTGAAACGGTTGCAGTAGATGCCTTAATTACGTAAGGCACTGTAACTGTACTTTGACTATAAGTTGAACTGTTCCAATATGGAAGGTCAACTGCTAACTGATATGAACCTTCTGTTGAGCCCACAATGAATTTATAAGTTACAACTCCATTAGTGAAAGTATCAGCATTGGTTGCTGCTTTAACAGCAGTCATATTAGAACCAGCAATTGAAGCTTCTTTTGCCACCACATTATCTGGATTTAACGCTGCGTAATCGTTAGTTAAATTACCAGCACTATCCTTTGCAGTAATAGTTAATGTTGCGATATCGCCAGGAACATAGCTTGCTTTATCTAAAGAAGCTGCGTAAGTAGCAGGATCACTTGCACAATCAAAGGTATATTCGGGTGAAGAAATTGAAACAGAAGACGCATTTGTGGTCTTAAACTTCAATTTATTCCCTTTAGACTTATTTATGCAGGTGATATCGGCTGAGTTTGCTGTCGCAGATGTGCTGTTTGGGCTAGTTGTGATAGTTGACTGTGTTGTAAAGTTTGAATTATACAACGTTGTTTCCGGAGTAAGTGAGACGTTATCTATCGCATTACCAGCTGAATCGTAAGCCATAGCATAAACTGCTGCAGCATTGGCTGTGGCGCTGGCTTTAACTCTGACAGGTCCAGCTGTTGCTTTAACTGAAGCTACTTCACCTTGAATGGTAAATGTTCGGCTTGAAGCAACAACTCCATTAACAGTCAATGTGACAGTACATGTTGCAGGGACGTTTGCCACAGATTGGGAGATCTGAAAGTAACTCGCTGCACTAGTTGAGCTAGCAGCATTAAATGTTCCCGCAGCAGCTGCTCCCACTAAGCAAGTACCTGTTGAATTAGCACCTACTACATGACCTGAAAGGTTTTGATTGTTTCCATCTTGAACTTGGAAACCAAAGTAACCCTTTCCGCCATTAATTACGGTTGTTCCGGCAAAAGTGCCAGCGCCAGAAGCTCCAGTATAGGTGGCGTCAACATTGCTATCTGCAGCTTGGGCTGATGTTTCAACAGAAAACTCGCTCTTAGAGGCACTAAATGAATTAGCTGTAGATGCTAAAGATACAGTTATAACTAACTTGTCCTCAACAGTTCCAGCAGCTTTTTCGGTTGAGGTTTCAAAAGCATTAACTACGCAAGTTCCTGCACCACCTGTTGGCGCCACAATTGCGAATGTATTCTCGTCGGCAGTATTTGAAACAGTTTTACCGCTACCTGAGATAGTTGTAGTCGCTGTAGTTACATACGATGCTAGAGATGAGATTTTGAATACACAAGGGCCACTAACATCTGCTGAGCCTGTTGTGCTTGTATCCAAGGTTAACGTTAACTGACCATTTTCAGAGATTGTTATGGTTTGATCACTTGATCCGACAGTTCCGGTTTTAGCAACTAGGATTCCAGAAGAACCAGTAGCTGCCGTAGTTGACACGGTGATGTCACCATCAGCAGCATTAGCAGCAGGCATTGCAACTACAGAGAGAAATCCCGCTGTAAGCGCCGACGCTGCTACTACCGCAATGCGTTGTTTCATTGTCTTGTTAGACATTTGTTTCCTTTCGTTAGTCGGTCTTAAGTATTTCCTAAGGCCGGCTTCGAAGATCTTTCGACCTTCTAATTCCATCTCCTCCTGGCACACACGTGTAATGCCAAATGAAGTTGGAAACCTATTTACTCAGTGGGTACTGGCCCATCATCTGTTTGATCTAATACCGCAAGCATTAACGTCACAGTCTCAAGTTGGGCAACAGATAAAGCCATGTGATCTGTATACTCATCTATTGGGATGCTCTTAACGTTATCTACAACTACATCCACTACAGCTTCACTAACTGGCTGAGTAGGTGTTAAGGCTGCAGGAAGATCTTGATCATTTGAAAGTTGAGAAGCAGTTGTTGTAATGGTGGTATTTGATTCATTACCAGTTAGGGAGTTAAGACCTAGAAATGCTGTTAACACCAAGATAAAGGTAAGTGCAATCTTTGAAGATTTACCGGCAAGCTCTGCGGCCTTCTTATAGGTAGTAGATAAAAGATCTAATGCGGTTAGGCCACGTGCTTCATCAATAATAAGCTCTGATAGAACCTTACGTAATGATGCGCGAGCACGTGAGACTGTGTGACGAACAGCTGACTCTTTGATACCAAGCTCTTTTGCGATCTCTTTAGTTGAACGTCCTTCAACCTCCCACATAACCAGAGCAGCACGCTCTGCTGGAGATAATAGGGATAGTGCTTGGCGAATAATTGCAGCATCTTCGGCGGCGGAGATTTCAACTGAGTGATCTCCAGAAACCTGCCAGGTTGACTCAACCTCAGCGGTGGCATCATCTAATGCAACAAGATTTGGCCGGCGATTTTCTGCTCTAAATAGATCAATACATAGGTTTTCGATGGTGCGGTGTAGATAGGAAAGGGCATGATTATCACTTGATAGCTCAGGGGCGGCTAGCATGAACTTAACAAGGGCTTCTTGGGTGATCTCTTCAGCCTTTGCCTTATCTTTAACAATCCGATTGGCGTGTGCAATTAGCTCAGATCGGTTTTGGGTGTAAAAGGATGAAAATTGGGCAACACTCCAGGAAGCAGGGTTTGATCCCTCAACTGCTTTGGATGCCTTGGCCTTAAATGCCATTTTGCTTTGCCCCTTGCTTAACCGGTTTTGTCTTGCTTAAGCCAGCCGTCGCTGCCTCTACCCACCTCTACGTATTGGGTGGGTACTTGTAGTGGAGATAGGACAAATCGGGCATTTGATCCCTCCCGAAGAAGGAAAGTCTACTAAATGGTGGGCCCTGTCGGGATCGAACCGACGACCCACAGATTAAAAGTCTGTTGCTCTACCGACTGAGCTAAAGGCCCCAAGGAAAACTAGCAAGTACTTACCTAGATTTAAACCTTTTTGGCCTTAAACCTAGCCCCTAATCATATGGCATATTTCGAGCAGGTTAACAACTATGCTCAAATTACATAATTTTAAGTAGTTCGAGGCCATATATTGGCTTTATCTAATAGTTGTATTTTTACGCAAACCTAATTAATTTTAAGGGCTTTTTGATTCACTAATTTTCGCAGTTTCTAAATGATACCAGTGAACCTGTTAACCAATCGCTCGCTAGAGTGGGAGCTGATCACAGAAATTGAACCGTAGCCTTCGATTTACGAGAGCGACGCTCTACCGACTGAGCTAGGGCGGCGAAATTAGTCGAGTGTTAACTATAGATACCAATCGAACCGTTACTTCTGGTGAAGTTCGTTTAGCAATCCGCTAATCTGCTGACTTCTCAGACTGGCAATATCGAACTTTGGATGGTCCTGAAAGCGGAAATACCGTTGCAGGATACGCGGTCAGCATTTCAGCTGACAAAGATTCGGTGATTGCAGGATGGTTGGTTGCAAAAGCAAACGTAATTCCAAATCCATATCTTCTAAGTTATGTAGAAATCACAGATGGCGACGCAGTCTTCTCAATCGCACCTACTAATTTTGGAGTACTAGGTCCACCATTATCAATAAATTCAAATATGGCAATTTTCTCCTGCGATAATCGAATTTGCGCTGTGAAAATCATGATTCAGAAAACATACTTAATTTCTGCAGTTCAAAAGAATCCTTGGGCGACAACAAACATGAAGAATAGTAAGTACACTTCTTTTGTCACTTTAAATCAAGCAAATTTACTCAGCATCATAAGAATGTCATTATAAGAAGTAATTATTTATGCTTTTCTCTAACAATTCTATATAAACCAGCCAGAATTTTGCTATTTTTTTCATAATACAAGAAGTCAAGCAAGGAACAAATTTGAGAAAGGGTATAGTATAATAAACTCAGAACTCCAATTTTGGACAGAATTCTATGCACATCATTCCTAATAATTTTTTCATTGCGGTACTTTGATATTAACATTTTGAACAGTCCAATGTCATTGGTCAGAAATTTTGGGTTTAGCTCATCTAAAGACATGTGAGGTAAACTTTTCCCATACCGTGTTAACACATCGATCATTAAAGCAAGTTCCTCTGTATTCAGACCCCTTAGATTATTTTCTAGAACCTGCAAATAAAGTTGTCTTTCTTCAATTGCGCTCAGAGACGTGCTTAATGAATTACCGACTCTCCGATACATATATAGCAATTCGTCCACAATTACTATTGGGTAATCTAGGCTGCTTGCTCTAGCACAAATGTCGAAGTCCTCGTATGCCTTGGTGAATTTTTCATCAAATCCACCAAGTTTCTTTAGTTTTATTCTCTTCCACATTAAAATTCCAGCCGGAGGTAGACAATAGGTCACACCTAGAATCTTTATATTTTCCCATTGAGGATATACACCTGAATGAAGGCCAAAGGCTTTTAACCATGTTCCGGTTGCAGCTATTGCTGGAAATTTCTCGTGCGTTATTATTTGTTTCGACAAAAAACCTGTTTTTATATAATCGTCAGAATCAATGAAGGAAATTAGAGGATTCTTGCCTATTTTCAAACCAACATTTCTAGCTGCGCCAATACCCATTCGGGGCCCTTCTAAATAACTCCAATTAACGCCGTATTTCTGGACAAATTTCTTAATATTTGAGTCAGGTATTTCATTATCATCAATCACATACACTCTGTCATTTTCTCTTAATTCTTTTCGAATTGACTCAAGGCAAACTTTCAACGTTTCCAAGGCAACATTTTTAGTTGGAACTATGACGTCCACATCTAAACCACTATTCTTGTCTCTTACCAAACTTTTCTTATTCAAAGCAATAGCTGCCTTTTTAGAATTTACAAGATATTTGCTCTGAATCGAAAAAATGTCTAAATTAATTGAGAAATGTTTTGGATTAAAATATATATTGCATGATTCTCTTCCGTCCACTAGAATTACTTGGGTTCCAGAATAACTTTGAACAAACTTCTTCATATAAGCGCCAAAGATAGATTGATGAGTGTTCCAACGCACTTTCTCAAGATTGACAATTTTTATTTGAAAACAATTTTTCGTTCCCAAAATTAAACCCCTCTTGAGCCAAAAATATATATCTGCGATTTCTCCACCAATTTCTACCTTAATAGGATTTGAGGTATTAATTACCTCATCAATTTTGTTCAATAATAGAGAAATCTGAAATTTGTATCTGAAGTGGTTACCTACTTCTTCATATAGATTTTCTTTGTCTGATTTTGACAACTCACTGATAATACGCAATAAATCTTTCTTTTTTACTTGGTCTTCTAGAAACGAAATCCGTATTTTGTGCGATATTTTCACTTGATGGATCCCTTTTCTTTTTCCTAGGTACTTCATATGTGTTTCATGTTTCTTTTCACAAAAAGTGCTGCAGACCACTCGCCATCACTATCAAACCAAGGCCAAATTCTGATAAGCTCATAGGGATCAAAGGTATGGGTTTCCAAATTATCTATGAAAGAATATGGAGCCCAAAGATAATTTGCACTGCCTCTCCTCAATTCTTCTAGAAATTCGACTTCTAGTAAACTGAAATATTCTTTACATTTCGCCATCCATGCCATTGAGCAGAATGTAGATCTTGGTTTATAAATAAACATTTTGTCACAGTTATCATATATTGAAGGGGATGGTAACCCTTGAAGTAATCCATATTTTGGGTTAACTTTTACTGGTTGATTCTTAATCATAAAATCCTCATATTTTTCAAATCTTGAAAGTCCAATAATATTGAAAAGCAATAGAAATAGTATTCTTAATGGAAATAGATTAGCCTAACAGAATGTTTTTAGGAGTGAATTTAGGTCACGATTCATCGATCAGCTTGCATGAACCAAGCGGGCGGGTGATACTTGCGATCACCGAGGAGCGATTAAATCGTATTAAAGGCTTTTGGGGTATGCCACGCTTATCTCTCGACTTGTTGGGTCGCGAATATTCACAGGAGATTGATGAAGTTATTGTGGGCTCCCACTCTGTATTTAGACCAGAATCCTATCTAACATTTAAATATATTTTAGATTCTAAACCAAAGAATTTTTTTAACCTTGCTAATTATTTAATTCCGATTAGCTATTTGAGTGATTCTAAAGATTTAAATCATAGCAATACAAAGGATATATCAGATATCAAAGAATGGTTCGCGTCGTGCATCTCGAGTGAGTTAATAAAACGTAAAATCCAAGCACAAATTAGTTTTCAGAACCATCATGACTCACATGCTTTCTCCTCGGTTGTTGGAAGTGGATATGACAACGCACTAGTCGTAACGCTAGACGGTGAAGGTGACTACGAATCTGGAACAGTATCTACGTGGTCAAATCGTATTCTTAAACCAATTCTTAGGATTTCAAGAAATTTATCTTTAGGAAACTTTTATTCAGAGGTGACAAAGCGATATGGATTTAAGAAAATAAGACACGAAGGCAAGATAACTGGGCTTGCAGCCAGGGGGAATCCTGGCATAACAGAAAAGGTATTGAACCATTATTTGTTTTGTGAAAAAGGCAAATTTATAAAAGATAAAACCTTGAGGGGAAAATATCGTGATATTTCTAATCAAATAGAAAATCACGATAATCGAAACTTTGAAGAGGCGCTTATAGATATATTGGCGATTACTTCTGCAGAGTTTGCAGATTTGGCTGCCGCTACTCAAGCAAATTTAGAAATAAATGTACTTCAATTCATATCACACTGGAAAAAAGAACTAAGACTTGAGAATTTGTGTCTTTCAGGTGGTGTTTTTGCAAACGTAAAATTGAATCAGAGGATAATTGAAGAGTTAGGGTTTAAAGGTGTTTATGTTTATCCCAACATGAGAGACGCTGGATTAGCGGTAGGTGCAGTTTGGGGAACATTAATAAAGAGAGGATCAGAGGTAAAAAGTCATGAAAATCTTTTTTTGGGACTAATTGGTGCTCACAGAACCAATACATTTAGTGATAAATCGAAATTTCTTGCTAGAAAGTTGCAGGAAGGTGCGCTGATAGGAATTTTTCGAGGGCGTTCTGAGTGGGGACCTAGAGCGCTGTGTAATCGATCAATTATTGCGAGCCCAACTATCATCGATATTTCTCATAAGCTAAATTTAAGACTCAAGAGAAATGACTTCATGCCGTTTGCTCCGATTGTTTCCGAGAGAATGGCAGGTAAAGTTTTTCAATTGAGTGAAAGTTCCCACCCAAGTAATTATGCATCGATGACCACGACGTGTCATGTCCAACCAGAATATAGAGAAAAATTACGGGAAGTCACAAATGTAGATGGTACTTCAAGACCACAAATTATTTCTAGGAATGATGCTGAATTAAATCTCTTACTTGACGCTCATTACGAAGAAACAGGATGTCCAGTTTTGATTAATACCTCCTTTAACCTACATGAACAACCAATAGTTGAAGATATTCAACAAGCAATTGATGCGTTGGTAAATCAAATCGTAGATTTACTTATCCTGAACGGTGAAGTAATTGATAAGTTTGGAATAAGTAAACTAGATTTGAACCTAAGGTATTAGATGCTCGCTGGAAATCTTAAGCCAATTTGATGTTTATTCTTAGAGCCGCCTGCGGGAATCGAACCCGCGACCTTCGCTTTACGAGTTCTCAGACCTCCTATCCACCATTTAGTCCCTGCGTTCATTCTCGCTCAATCCACTAACGGCCTGGGTGCAATTTGTTCGCCTGAGTGCGCCCTTGAACCATTGTGTTGCATCCAGAATTGCATCCAAAGGCTCTAGTAGCTGAAGGTCTACTGCCTTATGTTTGTTGTCAGGACTGGGGCTGACACCTGATTAGGTTCGGCAATGTCCCCTATTTAAGGGTGGATGGGGTTAACGGTACCTTCGTCTAAAAAGTACAAACAATTACGCGAGATTGTCCTCATTTACTAGCCGACACCGTCCAACGCCTTGGCAGCACCTTCGTAGATGGCGGAGGCTGGCTAATTGCTAATAACCCATCACAAGATGAAAAAGCGGTTGTTGTCATTGAGAAGATTACGATCGCTGACAGTAATCACTTATCTGACTCATGGTTTAAGTCAGAGATTCTTGGTGGGTTAAACGGTACAGATGTTGAGTTTATTGACCAGTCAGCATATGATCATAAGCTTGGGATTGTTGCGGTGCATTCAACGACGCCAAGCGGTGTTGTGTGGTTGAATCAGTTCTTACTTGGAAACTCTAAGAGAGTTGCAATTTTGAGAAAGTGGAAAAATGGATATCGTCAGAGATTTTTATGAAAATTACTACTCTTCTGTGTTTTCAAAAAATGGGATGTCAAGTAGATTCAATTCCTTAACTCACAGATCCCTGGAATTTGGAATTCAAAAGTTTAGAGCAACAAGTCAAGCAGAATCTCAGTATTCTGTGCTTGAGGTTGGGGCGGGAAAAGGTGAACATTTTAGTTATGTCAAAGAGCCTTTCAATGATTACGTAATGCTAGACATACTTCCTCAACCGAAGGATCTCTCTACATTCAAGGGTGCAACTTGGATTCAAGCCGATATTTGTGACCCAAGATTAGAGTTAGGCAAGTTTGATCGCATAATTTCGATGTGTGTATTTCATCATTTATCTGAACCAGTATTGGCGATGGATAATATAAAAAAATCTTTAAAGCCTGGTGGGGTCTTTTCACTTTTCTTACCCTCTGACCCAGGGGTATTAAACAGAACAGTACGGAAACTTTTCGTAACGCCAAATACCAAGAAGTTAGGATTTGAATATTATGAATTAGTAAATGCTCGCGAACACAGAAATCATTATTGGGGCCTCAAAAAAGAACTGGAATATCAATTTCAAGATTTCAAAATTTCAAAAAGATATTATCCTTTTGGAGTTCAGATGGGAAATTTAAGCCTTTTTTCAATCTGGCAAATAAAGAAAATTATTGAATACTAATTCTTTTCCAAGAAACACTAGCTGGTTGTGACTATTTGTTTTGAAGTAAATTAATGTCAGCGTCAACCATCAATTCAGCTATCGCCTTCCAATGGGTTGTTGGTTCCCAATTTAATTTATTCTTAATTTTTGATCCATCACCTATCAGAGTATCTACCTCGGTCGGCCTTAAGTACTTTTTGTCAACTTCGACATAGTCTTCCCAATTTAGTCCTACACGACTGAAAGATGCTTGAGCAAAGTCTCTAACAGTTGCTCCAATCCCCGTCGCAATCACATAATCCGAGGGTTTGGCTTGTTGCAACATTAGCCACATTGACTCAACGTATTCCTTTGCATACCCCCAATCCCGTACCGCATCAAGATTCCCTAAATACAACTTTTTCTGTTGTCCACACTTAATTGCTGCAACTGCACGCGTAATTTTTCTGGTTACAAAAGTTTCGCCTCGTCTAGGTGATTCATGATTAAACATAATTCCATTGGTCGCGTGCATGCCGTAAGCTTCACGATAATTGACCGTGCACCAATATGCCATTAACTTTGCAGCAGCATATGGGCTACGTGGTTTGAATACGCTCTCTTCATTTTGAGGTGGAGGCGTTGAGCCAAATAGCTCTGAAGTGCTTGCTTGGTAGTAACGAGTGTTTATCCCTGCAGATCGAATTGCTTCAAGTAAGCCCACTGCGCCAACCGCATCTACCTGCCCCGTGTATTGTGGCATTGAGAAAGAGACCTGAACATGCGACTGTGCTCCCAAGTTGTAAACTTCACTTGGTTGGATTTCACGTATTAGATTGGTTAGTCCAACTCCATCAATGAGGTCGCCATAGTGAAGGTATAGCTTTGAATTTTTTTCATGAGGGTCTTGGTATATGTGATCGAGTCGAGATGTATTAAATGTTGAGGATCTTCGAATTAAGCCATGAACTTCATAGCCTTTACTTATGAGAAGCTCTGTAAGATAAGAGCCATCTTGGCCTGTCACGCCTGTGATAAAAGCTACCTTATTTGTCATTTTCGAACCTTCCCAGTAAGTGTAGCTACTCGGTACCAGTCAATAGTAGAACTAATACCAGTTTGGAGACTGATTTGTGGTTCCCATCCCAAAGAAGCTATGCGATTACTATTTAACAACTTCCTTGGCGTTCCAGAGGGCATGTTTAAATTCCATTCAATTCTACCCTTGTATCCAGTAATTTCAGAAATTCTTGCCGCAAGGGATTTGATTGATATTTCCTGCCCTGACCCAATATTTAAATGTAACTCGTGATCGTACTTTTCAGTAGCAATCACTACCGCTTGTGCAAGATCATCGACATGAAGAAATTCTCTAAGTGGACTGCCATCTCCCCAAAGAGTTACTGTTTTTGATGAGTCGTCAACCGCCTCCACAAAACGACGAATCAAGGCAGGTAAAACGTGGGCACTTCCAAGCTCAAAGTTGTCACCAGGTCCATAGAGATTTGTTGGCATTAAAGAAATCCACGAATGTCCGTACTGTCTTCTATAAGAGTTCACTAACTCTATTCCAGAAATTTTCGCTATTGCATAGGAAGAATTGGTTCGTTCAAGGGGTCCAGTCATCAAGTATTCTTCTTTAATCGGCTGTTGGCAATCGCGAGGATAAATACAGCTAGAACCTAGAAAAACAAATCTCTTGACTCCAACGTTGTGCGAAGCAAGCATTAGATTCTGCTGTATTTTAAGATTGGCGACCAGAAATTCAACAGGATTTAAATTGTTTGCATTGATACCTCCAACCCTGGCCGCGGCATCAATCACAATTACGGGTTTTAGGTCTTGAAAGAACTCGTTTGTCTCTAACTCATTCTGGAGGTCAACCACAGAGCGATTTATTTCTATCACTTCATACCCACGTTTGAGAAATGAATTACAAATCGCCGCGCCAGCCAGTCCAGTTGAACCTGCCACCACTACTCGCATTTTAAAAGCATATCGGAAACAGGATTAGCTTTAATGGATGTGAGGGGTATTCAAATTGAGAATAAAAGGAAAACATCCATGATTCCTGAACCATGTTGTAAAGTTGTCAGCCCGGAAGGGCAATTATGGATAAAAGTGAGGGTCAACAGAAATGTCTCAATTCACAGTTACTCTCAAAGACAATTTTCCTTCTGGCGTAAGAACAACAATATTTCTTTCATGAAGTAACGAACTTGCAACATTTAAAAGAAAAGGATTACCGCGAGAACATGTTTCGTTGGCCTCTGGTGATTTTCCAGATAAATTAAATAGTGCTTTTAAGGCACTTGAATTGTTGAGAGAATGGTGTTATCAGAACGAATCTGAAATTTCTATTACGGTAAACATTTGTATCGAAGGTGATCCTTTTTATGCTTTTTATATCGTAAAGGATCTTCTGGCAACACGAACAAATTTTCGATTAACAATTGATTCTAGTCTTCTTGAATCTAAAGATTATATGGTTCAAAAATTCAGGCAATTTGTAGTTGAGACAGCCTCTTTAGATTTTTCAGAACTCTCGAGCGAGCTTACATTAGACTACCCTTCTTCATTCACAAAGTGTTTCAGTAACGATTGTAGGCATGAAGAAAAGAATTTTCTTAGTAATAATGAAAAATTATTAAGCATTTCAGTTATCATACCCACGAGAAACGTTACAAATGTCTGGCTAGACAAACTGTTAGCTCAAGCCACTGACCAAATGAGTTCACTTGATGAATTGATACTCATTGATGACAATGACATAGAGAGAGTTTGAAAATCTATCCAATCTCCACGCAAATTTAAGAATTATTAGAGGCACAAGAAATGGAGTCAGAAGCGCTCGAAACTTCGGTTTAAGAGAAGCTTCTAAAAATCTAGTTCTTTTCGTTGATTCAGATGATGAAATTCTCCCAGGATTCATAGTGTCGCAAAAAAGTTTTCATATGAAATTTAGAAATGTATCGGCCACTGGTGTATGGTTACAGGCTTTTGGCTCTGACAGTCGAATCTGCCCACAATGGGATGGTTTCTCTCCATTGGGAATTTACCAATGCCTACCACCTGCTGGTGTCTTGATGTGGAAAAAAGAAGCTCTTACCCAACTTAGAGAATTTCGGAGTGACTTCGCGATGGGATTTGAGGACTTTGATTTAGCAGCTCGTGCGATAGCTTCCGATCATCTGATTGTGAAACTAGACAGATTAAAGTACCTTTATAGGTGGGGTCATGAATCCACAAGTCAAGGTTTGAAGGGAGTTGATCAGAGCGCACTTTCTAGACTTGTGTGGAGAAATGCAAGGAATTTATGTAATTTCAATTTCATAAAATTCATAGTGCTAGGGTTGAATTATGGGGAAAAGCTGTCGTTCGATTCAATTAGCTATATTTTTTTGGTAAGGAAAAAAATTCTATCTTTCAAACTTAGTGAGAAATGCACGAAATAGCAATGCGGTCCGAAAAATTCGGACGGTTTTCCCTCTAAAGCTGCGTAGATCGATCTTCAAGTTTGTTATGAAACACTGATTGAAATAGCAATATTTCCCCCATGCGCCTAGTATGCTTCCAAATAGACCTTTGGACAATATTAGCTTGCTGCCCTGGCTGCTGGATTTTTAAAAAAAGGATTTGAAAATGATCCCATATTCTCAAATTTCGATCATAGTTCCCTGTAAAAATGAATCCGAAAATATTTTCAATCTTAGCAAACTTATGGAGATTTTTCCAACTGAATTAGAAATGATTTTGGTAGAGGGCGGAAGCCAAGATGATACAGCTCAGCAGTGCGCACGAATGGCTGCACTTTACCCAAGTCTCGTCAAAGTAGTCACCCAATCCCAAAAAGGAAAAATGAATGCGGTCATGGAGGGGGTTTATGAAAGTTCGCGGGAGCATATTGCGATATTTGATGCGGACTTAACAGTATCTCTAAAGGATCAATTAAAGCTAATTGATATTTATTGCGAGCTCAATGGTAATTCTTTTGTTACTGGCAACAGGCTTAACAGAAAAATGCACAGAGGGTCAATGCAGCTAGCAAACTTACTGGCAAACTATACCTTTGGGCTAATATTTTCAATTGTGTTGGGAAATCGGATTGTCGATACTTTATGTGGGACAAAAATGTTTCCTAAAGAAATTCTGTTAAAGCCTCGTTGCAAGAAAGTGGTAGATAATGATCCCTTCGGTGACTTTTCGATGATTGCAAATGCATGGCTTTATGGTCTCGATATAAACTCCGTAAAAGTTGAGTATCTTCCAAGACGGTTTGGTGCGACGAACATCCGGCGTTGGAGTTCGGGCCTGGTGCTATGCAAGATTCTTATCGAGTTCATAATCAATCACGGATTTTCTAGAGTTAAAGCTCGGGGAAACAGAGTATGAATAATTCTGGATCAGATTGGATTAATAAACAAAGATCAATTTTTGAGAAAAAGAAGAGTCTTTATCTTTTTTACGGGCGCTTATTCGAGTTTATAAGTATTGAGATAAGTAAGTTGAAGGGTCCACTTAGAATCGTTGAGATAGGTACCGGTGCGGGATTTTCCTCACACTTTTTGCAAGAATTTGATTACCTTAAGACTGATGCTATTGATACTGGATTGCAGGATTTGATCGTCGATGCTCAAATTTTACCGTTCGATAATGAGTCATTGAATGTGATTTTTGGAGTTGACGTGTTTCATCATATTTCTAAGCCATTTCAATTCTTAGGGGAGGTTTCACGTACACTTACCAAAGATGGAAAATTGATTTTGATCGAACCCGCAATAACGCCTTTCAGTTGGCCGATATACAGATTTTTACACCCAGAACCAATGAAGTGGTCTGTGACAGTAACGAAAGACTTTGAATTTTCGGGCTCTGATGTGATGGACGCAAACAATGCATTGCCAAGTCTTGTTTTTAAGAATAATGCCAGTGGAGATCTCGGCGAATTTGGATTAACCCTTAAGTATGAAACACGGTTATTCGGTTTCATTTCAATGATAGCAACAGGTGGAATCAACAATAGTTGGTCAGTGCCGATACTGAATCAATTGGTTCCGAGATTATTCGATTGGGAGCTCAGAAGGTCCAAGAGATTTGGAAGCACGTTTTTTCTCCGTACTCTAATTGTGATAGAAAAATGTTGATTAGAACAACGTTATTATTTGGCTTGTTCCTTATCCAAGCCGTTTGGTACCAAGCAATGCTTTACGTTTTTGTAAATCCTATTCGTAGATTTGGGGCCGCACTTCTCTCAACACTTGCTTCGGTTATGAGCTTGCTGGTCCTTCTAATGTTTATAACTTCAGAGAGCCTGAATCGGCTCGAGGGAATAATTATCTTAATTTCTTGCCTTGCCTCAGGTCTGTTTCTTATCCTAATTCGGAAGTGTAGAGCAAAAAGCCTTCAAACTAAAGATAAATACATTTCCTTTAGAAGCCAAAGAACACACATTCTTGCATTATCAATTCCGGCATTCACTGCCTTACTTTTCTCAATTTATGTAACGCACAACAATGGAGATCAAGGCTGGGATTCAAACGCTTACCACCTTCCAATTTCAGGGCTGCTTCTGCATGAAGGTAGCAATCACTTTGATCCGTTATTGGGTCTTGGTACCTTTACGATTTTTACTCCATATTCTGCGCATGCTTTGGGGGCTGTGTTTTCTCAACTATTTGGAACCTTCATTTATTCTGGCTTAATTACATGGATCGCAATTTTTGCATTCACTTGCTTTGCTTATGGTTCGGTAATTGAACAAAGAAATAGCTTTGATTCAAATAAATTGATACTTTTGTTCCCAAGCGTTGTATGGCTAATTCCATCTGTCGCGGGACAGACAACTCATTTCTACGTCGATGCCTTTGCAGGCGTTTTTGTCGCATCAACTTTTATATTTTTGTTGTCAATTATTAAACTAGAAAACCCTCCCAGGATTTACTCATTTTTAATTGGCGCTATGGGATCAGCGGCCATAGGGGTAAAGTCGCAATCCATTTACCCGATTGGAATTATTCTGATCGTCATATTACTTAGATCTATCCGAAAGAAGCATTACCTCAGAATTGCACTAGTAACATTTCCATTTTTCATGTTAGGACTGATTCCATATTTGCGGAACTACATATTTTTTGACAATCCAATATACCCAATTCAGTTCATGAGTTTTCCAGGCCAGATTTCTATTTCAGAGCTTTCAGCTTCAGTTGAAAGTTTTGTCCCCGTGTCCTGGGGTGAAACTTTGCCTCTTCGAATGGCTTTCTCACTACTAATTTCGCCCATCCTCGTTTTAGGCAGAGTTGTTGCTTCACGATTTGGATGGTATGACATCAATAGAAGCGACATTTATGGTTTCAGTTATGACACCGTGGTTGGTGGGGTTGGGGCCCCTGCTTCGTTGATATTCTTTATATCAATTCTGTATCTAGTTAAGAATTTTCAGGCTATTACTTTCTTTCGAGGGATTTCCCGAAAAGTAGTTGACAGGAGTGACAGATTCATTTCCCTTATTGCGATATTGTTTTCGTGCATTTTTATACCTGGTTCATGGTGGGTTAGATATAATCTAGGTGTTGTACTATTTTTGCTCTACCTTGCCTTCTTATATATTTCGAACCTAAAAATGAAATTGAGGACACGGGTCGTTTTTGCAGCACCTCTACTAATGTCAATATTTCTGCAATCAGTCTTACTCGGTGCTTACAGTTTAAAGTATGAGCAGACTGCTTCCAAGTCGGCATCATCCAATTTCGAACCAGATTTGGGTTTAACGCAAAGTTCTATATTGAGAGAGAGCGCATGCGAAAAGTTGATTTTTGTAGAACCTCGCCCGACTTTCACTTCAGCATATTGGTCGTTGAGTTGCAAGAAATATTTGTGGACTAGAAATCCCCTTACATATCCATTTGTAGATGGAGATCTAGTTGTAATGAATTCAAAGATGTTTTTCGATTTTCGTTCTCAATATCCTGGAAGATATCAAAGCACCCCTGTCAACGCGTGGTTCGACCCAAAGGGTGACTATGGTTCATATCTTGTAAGGATAATAGGCGATTAACTATAGACTTTGTGATTGGACTGGAAAGTATCTCTGAAAAGGCGTTCACAAAAATCTTGGATTCTCCCTAGAAAACAGCAATATACTGGAGCCAACTGGCTGCAATATTTTGAAAACAATCAACAATCACATTTTATTTTCATGGAGCCGCCCATGAGAATCGAACTCATGACCTTCGCTTTACGAGTTCTCAGACTTCTAACCTTCCACATTAGTCGTTACGTTTAAATTGTATGAGTCAGAAATTATCTTTACCGTAAACATACTTTTTGTGTAGTACTTTTCTAAATTTAATTGATTGCGTTTGAGTTAGAAATCTTAGCAAGCTTTGACTCTATATGTTTAAGAATTTTTGAGAAAATCTAACAGTGCAATCTTAATATGAGCGGAGCAATAAGGTTAGATTGGGATATTGTGGGCGTAAATCCAATTAGAGCCTAGAGCGATCGGCTTTTGATAGCAACACTTTTCGAAGACAGAATTTGACCAAACAGAATAGCTGAATTTCACTTAGACTTAAGCAAGTGTTTTATCGCATCTTTTGTTTGAGTTTATAGATCAAATTTAAAAACTCTTAAGTTCTGCTGGTATTTTATAGCTACCATAATTTTAACAGATTATGGAAACGTAATTATCGGACAGTTATCTTTCTTAAATTATAATTAATATCTATTACTTATTTTGCGATCAGATCAAACAAATAGCTAATTACTGGCTGCCTTAACTAAACGATCGTTTATTGCTAACCCGATGCCTTGATTATTGGGCGGCACAACAAATATTCTTTTAAGGCCCTTGACATCTCCAAACCTTAAAGATTCATAGAGAATTTGGGCA
>Ga0172372_10005841_pt1 | contig 16992 bp, 14 predicted proteins | sample LakKiv5m_2_FD_114544 | JGI IMG/M metagenome (GOLD analysis project Ga0172372, IMG submission 114544) | Freshwater microbial communities from Kabuno Bay, South-Kivu, Congo - kab_092012_9.5m | ecosystem: Environmental > Aquatic > Freshwater > Lake | place: Democratic Republic of the Congo...
CAAATGAAGTATACGCCCTATTTTATGGCCCCTACGATGACAAAATCGCCTTCATGCATTCCAACACCCATTATGGCAATGCCTTAGCCGCCGCGGCAGCTCTAGCCGTATTCGATGTGATAGAAACTGAACATATCTTGACACATTCACAACATCTGGGCGATCTCATGCGAGCTCATTTAGACACTATTGCAAAACAAACAGGACGCTTAAAGAATATTCGCCAAATTGGAGCCGTCGCCGCCGCTGATTTGATTTTAGAACCAGAACGCTCAAACCAACGCATGGGGTATCGCATTTATCGTGAAGCCATCGCCCAAGGAGCTTTATTAAGGCCACTTGGAGACACCCTTTACTGGGTGCCGCCTTTGAACACTCCCCCTGCTGTATTAACTGATCTTAAAAACATCACGCTCAACTCCATTGCAAAAGTGTTAACATAACCCACCCAAGGAAAACTTATGTATAAAAACGTCCTCACGCTTTTAACCTTCATTGTCTGTACGGCTTCTATCCATGCGGCCAAACTCTTACGCGAACCCTATTTGCAATCGGCCACGCCAAATAGCATTGTCATTGTTTGGCGTACCACCGGCATGTCCAAGCCAATGGTCAAGTTTGGCACGGAATTGTCTGACTTAAACTCTACCGTAACAGACACTATACTCACTCGAGTTTCTCACGACGTTGCAGCAGAGGCTTCCATACCTAGACTCTATCAAGAGACCCGAAGCGATTTAAAGGAAAACAAGGCTTATCTAAAAGACCCTAAGACCTACAATTCAGTCGCCGATACTGAAGCTCCGCCACAAACTTACCAGTTCGAAGCCACCCTTTATAATTTAAAACCTAATCGTCGCTATTACTATGCTGTCTATGACGATCAGGAAAAACTGGCCGGTGAGGATTCATCTTACTTTTTTAAAACTTTACCCGAATTCGATAGTGATCTGCCACAAAGGCTTTTGGTGATTGGAGATTCCGGTCGCGGCAAACCCGAACAATATCGCACTTACGAAAGCATGTTGAAATTTGTCGAAGACTCTGGTCGCCCTTTAGACATGTACATTCACGTTGGCGACATGGCCTATAGTCATGGCACTGACAAACAATTTCAAGAGTATTTTTTTGAACCCTACGCTCGCACATTGAGAAACACCACCTGTTGGCCCGTGATGGGCAACCATGAAGGGCACACCGCTAGAGGATTAGACGGCATCGGACCTTATTACGATGCCTATGTATTGCCTACCAAAGGACAATCTGGTGGTTTAGCTTCTGGCACCGAAGCTTACTACTCCTACAAAGTCGGCAAAATACATTTTATTTGTTTGGACTCTCACGATCTCGACCGCAACCCAAATGGATCGATGGCGCGGTGGCTAAAAGCTGATTTGGAAGCAGCTCAAGCGGATTGGTTGATCGCCATTTGGCATCACCCAGCTTACACCAAAGGATCACACGATAGCGATAAGGAACAAGATTTAACTGAAATGAGATCCTTCATCATGCCCATCATCGATGAAGGTGGAGTTGACTTGGTTCTCACAGGCCACTCGCATATTTACGAACGCTCGATGTTGGTCGATGGCGCGTATGCCACGCCTACAGTTGCCGAAGGAGTTATTTTAGATGATGGCGATGGACGCACCGATGGCGATGGCGCGTATAAAAAGAGCAAAGGGCTACACGCTCACGAGGGCACTGTTCAAGTCGTGGCTGGCCACGGTGGTGGTGGAACATTAAAACGCGTGGGCACCATGCCCATCATGCGCGAGATCATTCTCGAATTTGGATCTGTCATCATCGATATTGATGGCGACACCTTGAATGGAAAAATGATCAATGAACACGGTCAAATCAGCGACCATTTCAGCATCATCAAACGCGGTAAGGTGAGTTCAAAACCCGTCGTAAAACCATGGCAACCAAAAGCTCTGGAAAAAGAATGAATCTTTTTTTCAGAATATCGCTTCTCATTGCCTCAACCAGCCTGACGTTGCAGGCTCATCCCGCACCGACAGAGCGAATCGAGTCACTGAGCAAACAGCTCGCCACCTCAGCTGTCCACACTTACGCCTTAATTGATAGAGGGTATGAGTATTTATCCATCTATCGCTACCGTGAAGCTTTGAGCGATTTTCAATTGGCCTCCGCTCTAGAACCCCAACAATTGGAATCGCTACTTGGAGAGTGCAAAGCACACTTGGCTATGAATGAATCCACTGCCGTTATTCAAAAACTTCAAATGGCCTTATTGAAACCCACACTTGAAGCCTCTTGCAAGAATTCCATGCTAGTTCTGCTCAGTCTTGCTTATGAAAAAGAGCAAAGCTGGCAAAAGGTTTTGGCCATCACAAAATCTTTGGTGGTTCAAAACAATGTCAATATCGACACCTTATTAAGACATAGTTTAGCTTTACATAAATGCCAAAAGCATTCTGAAAGACGAGATTTTTTAATTCAAGCCAGAGTCCTTCACAGCAGCGTGCTTTTAGATCACGACTACATTGACACCTTAATAGACTTGCAGCAATGGGATGAAGCCCTTCCCTTAGTTGAGGCAAAGTGCACGGCCTCGCGTTGGAAGAGTTCATGGTGGATTCGCCGCGCACAAATCTATTTTGGTTTGCATCAAGACGCTGCGGCTAAACAGGACTTATCTAAAAGCCTAGAGGAATTGCTCGCGCGCTTGAATCAAAATAACCTTCGTTACGACCTCTGGATTGAACGTGCACTAACCTTGGATATGCTCGATCGAAGAGATGAAGCAAAACACATCTTGACTTGGTTGATCGAACAAGATGTCCCCACTCATCAGTTAGACCCTATCTTAAGCAGGCTCAAAGCGACTTGACTATCCTCGACCTCATCGAACTTCAAAATCTTCGCCCCGTCATTCAACTAGGCAACAAGGACGACGAGAGCGAGGCTTTGGCCTCCTTTGTCTGGACCGAGAACCTCTCCCACACCCTAGACGATTTCCATTCACGCTGTGAGGCGGGTCAAGGTGGTGGTATTTTCTTGAAAGGTCACTATGGAACCGGCAAGAGTCATTTATTGAGTTACCTTTCACAAACTTCCGCAAATGGTTTTGGAAAACTCCACACTCAGGTCCGCTACAAAGCTTTCACATTATCTCTAATTCGACATAGCGCCAGCCAAACCCTAGAGGACATCACACTCACTCAGTTTGGCATTGAACGCCTTGAACACGAGGACCGCGACTTCTATTTCAAACGTGTTTTAGAGGAGCTCTCTCAACAGAACTACCAAGGTTTCATGATACTCTACGATGAACTCTCTGAATTTCTAAAAAGCAAACCCAATGCCGCAGCATTGTCGGAAGATTTGCGCTTTTTACAATTTATCGCCGAATTTTCAAATCATCACCAATGTTGGGTTATAGCAGCTATTCAAGAAGAAATTGAGGGCATCGGCCATGCCTCACGTGAAACGTCCTTGAAATTGAAAGATCGCTTTGCCTTGCGCTGGAACCTCAGCACGCTCCATGTCGAAGACCTTTTATCGGGACGCTTACTGCATAAACGCGAAGGCGCTACCGCTAAAATAGAAACTCTCTTTCAACAATTCCATCAACTTTGGCCCAAAAGTTTCTCTAGGTTGAGCACCTTTGTTAAAATATACCCCCTCCACCCTGGCACTTTGGATTTTCTAATGGGCTTGGGCAGCTTGTTTTCCGAACATCGTGGTGTATTGCGCTTTGTCTTAGAAAATCTACGCGGCTTTGGACCCACCGACCAACAACCACATCTCAACGCCAAGGCCGATCAACTGCTCTGTGCGGATCGCATTTTTGACTATTTCAGTGAGCGTTTACAGGAGAATTTAGAGCTCAAGAGTTATTACCAAAAAGTATGGTTGCACTTAGAAGCACGTGTTCAAACCCTGATTGAAGAACACGATCGAGACTTGACTAAACGATGCTTGAAAATCATCATTCTCGCCAATTTGGATCCCAGAAGAGAGGGCATTGAAATTGAAGAATTGACCGCACTTTGTATGTTCAAACTCGGCGAACAAGCCGAACTTGCGCACGCTTATTTGCGAGATGAACTTTTAGGCAAATTGATCGGGCGCGTCAACTACCTTAGCATGGAAGAGCAACGCTATCGCATTCAATTGCATCACTTGGAGTATGAGTTGCTAGACAAGCTGCTTGAGCAACGCATGTCTGAACTCGATTTAAAACAACTTCGAGTATGGGAAGCCTTACTGCCTTTGATGGATCGCCCGCCCATGGATTTTGCCACCTTCTGGAAAAACCCCGCCAGCTTGAACACCATCAACTGGCTCAACACGCCGAGGCATTTGAGTTTAAGCTGGACTCCAGAATCAAGTCAGGCTGATTTGCGCATAGCTTTACCGCTACAAAAAATGAGCCCTTCAAACAACTCGCAACTCAGCTTGTGCCCAAGAGACCCTAGCCCAACCGAGGCGCAAACTTTATTGCGGGCAGCTGCGCTCATACTACTTGGCAACATAGAGGCTCCGACCCAAGTGGAACAACAAGCTAAACTTGAGGCCCAAAAACAAATCAAGCATCAACATCAAGAGTGGCGGCAGATCCTAGAACAATGTTATCGCGATGGTGCTTGGTATTTAGGCGACAAGAAAATCCATCTCAATTCAATGTGGGATCATTCTGGTGGTTTCGAGTCCAATCTCGAAGATCCTGTTTATGAACTATTTAGTCAACGTCACCCTCGCTTTCGCGATATTGCGCCAAAACTAGAGTATTACAACGAACGCAGTCTAAACGATCTGATCGAAAATTTTGTCAAAGTTGAAAAAGTTAGCGAAGCTTCTTTAAAACAAATGCGCTTGCTCGAACTCGTTACAGGACTAGCTAAACCTTTGGGCTTGGCTATTAAAGATCAACAAAGCTATCGTTTTTGTTACGAACCCAACCACCATGCTTTTTTGATGGAGTTGCAACAGCTTTTGAATCAACATCACGGCCAATTGTCACCCTGCCGAGAACAACTTCAAAAAGGTGCCTATGGTCTGCCACCCCTGCTCTTTGATTTTATCATTTGGTCGCTTGTTGAAGTGGGATTGTTCAACGCCTACAGAGACCACGAGCCTATTGCTGCTGGTAAACTCTCGTTTTATAACCTAAAAACCATCACACATTTACAAACTATAGAAACTCTATCCCAAGAAGAATTTTCCACCTTACACCAGTTCATTTTTTTCAAAGATGCCGATCACTCGCTCTCCTCACACGGACTGCAACAACATTTGTGGTCGTACTTTTTAAATCAATTTCAAAACATAAAAAATTTAATTGAAAAATATAAAGACTTGGAAACCCAGAACGCTTGGTCGTTTTGCCACGGTGGCTTCAAGGAGATGCAAGCGCTACTTTTAAACATCGAACAGAACATTGAATTGAATCCCAAAGAGTCCTTGCTTGGACTTCGAGCCCTGATCGTATTAAAAGCCCCACTGCAACGCTGGCATGAAATGAAACCGTGGCTCACCGACTTACAAGCATGTTATAAAAAACATCATCACGCTTTACCTGAATTGCTCACTTATTTGAAAGATGAGTTTCACGACAGTTGCTCAAAAATCAAAGCTTGGCAAGGTTTGGAACAAGAAAGGCAAAACTTGTTAAGTGTCGAGAAGAAAATTTATAACCATGATTCACCATGGGCCTTGCTTGACGAGTGGATTAAAAATATTGAATCATGGAAACAACACCACTGTGAGCTGTATCGTCAGTTTCATCAACGTGACTGTACCATAGTGCAGCTTCCAGCTAAGACCGAGTTTATAAAACTTTTAAACCAGTCTGGACTTCAAACCGACATTGCTACTGTTCAAGTCTGTCAACGCGACCAAACGCTAGAATTAAAACACTTACCTTTTTGTCGTTGTGGCTATGTTCCAAAAGAAGAAGCCCTTGTGGTGGACGACCACCAACTCAAAGACACGATAATAAACTTTGTTCAATCAAGCCTCATTGACGCAGAGCTCAAAGCGAATTTAACCGCAGCCATTCAACAAAATGATTACCCTCAGGCGCTTGAACTATGGAAATCGATCTCGCAAAAACCTCGACTCAAAGTGCAAAAAATCTCAATCAAGCAATTTGAACAAAAGTATCGCGGCAAAACCATGAGTCGACAAGAGCTCATGTTGAATTTTGAAAACTGGCTCAAAACTTGGTCAGAGAACCAATCTTTTGAATTGGACGACTGACCTCCCATTGCTGCCCTCAAGCCTATACTTCCATATCCCTTTTTGTCGTCATCTATGTGGTTATTGTGCTTTTGCAAAAACCGATCAAGGTGCTTTTTCAGAAGAGGTACAACAAAATTACCTGCTTGCACTTGAACGCGAATGGCACTATCGTTCTGCATTAATAGATGCTGACTCTATTAAAACCATCTACATAGGTGGTGGCACACCATCAAGGCTAACCCCTAAGAATTTAGAGCGATTGTTGAATCTCATCTCCAGTCATTTCCCACTTGGGTCGCTACTAGAAAAAACTTTTGAACTCAACCCCGAGGATTTGATAGAGCGACCTGAACTATTGAGTCAACTAACTCAATACGGCATCGACCGTGTGTCGATGGGATTGCAAACCTTCCAGACCAAAGGCTTAAACGTCCTTGAAAGGCAGAGCACTGAACACAGCAACCTTAAAGCGCTGGATTTACTCTTCGAACATTTCAAAGGCAAAATCTCACTAGATTTTATCTTAACTTGGCCCACTCAAACCATGCTCGATTTGGAGGCTGACTTGAATCTTCTTTCAAACTATCCCGCTGGACATCTATCCACCTACTTACTCAACTATGAACCTGGAACGCGCCTAGAGAGAGATCGCAAAAAAGGCAAAATCGCACCTCTAGACGATGACTTAGCCGCCGACATTTGGGAGCATTTTCAACTATATTGTCAAGAGCATGGTTATGAGCATTACGAGATCTCGAGTTTCTGTAAACCCCATCAGGCTGGACAACACAACATCTCGACTTGGTTGGGCCAACCCTACCTTGGACTTGGTGCAGGCGCGGTCTCTAGAGTCGATCAACAACGCTGGACCAACCATAAAAACTTGGACCTCTACATCAAACACTCCCAAAGCAACCCTAGTTATGAAACAGAATTGATCACACCTGAAATCGCATGGCAAGAAGATCTTTTGCTGTCCTTACGTTATAACGGTGGTCTTAATTTATCGCGCTTCAAACATTGCCATGGCATGGATTTAAAAAAACTACTTGCAGATGAATTAAACGCAGGCTGTGACAATGGCTTATGGAACATTAAAGAGGATCATCTCATCATGACTCCAAAGGCTTGGCAATTGTTTGATCACTATATCTCAAATTGGATGCTAAAGCTAGAAACAATTTTGAGTGCTCATTAGTCGTCTGCCCTAGAAATGCCATTTTATAAGGCAGACACGAATTGTTTATAAAGGAAAATTGGTGTTTGATCGTACTAAAAGACTATTACAATTTCCCCCGTGAAAACTCTAGCCCCAGAAGACCGAAAATCCAAGGTGGATTTGCAGGAAGTTGCCTCCATCATGAAAGCCAAGATGGAGGAAAGGAAGGTTTCCGTTCGCAAGTTAGCATCTCAGACGGGGATTTCCCCAGCCATCATTCAAGATCTTCGTTCTGGTAAAAAGAACAATATCACCCTAGTCAATTTGGTAAGCCTTTTCGATGCTTTGAATCTGAGCTTGTTCATGCGATCTGGAAAGAACCAGATAAGGATAGGTGGGCAAGATGGCTAACGCACTCATCAATCCGAAGATCTTGCAGTGGGCGATGGAACGTTCCCATATTGATGAGACTCTTCTTTCCGAAAAGATCAAAGTTAAAGAGGCCATGATTCGGAAGTGGTTGGGTGGAGAGCTTTACCCTTCTTTCCCTCAAATCAAAAATGTCGCCAAAGTTCTCCACGTCCCATTCGGTTGCTTTTGGTTTGATAAACCACCAAAGGAGGAACTCCCTATCCCTGATTGCCGAACAGTGGGATCTGGGAGAGTTGAAGACCTAAGTATCAATTTCCGTGATCTTTTAAAAGACGCTTATTTAAAGCATGATTGGTATGTGGACTATCTAAAAGATTTGGGAGTGCCCAAACTTCCATTCGTTGGGAAGTATTCCGTTGGCGATAACTACAAAGCTATCGCCAACGGAAATTCGAGAAAAACTACAAATCCACAATTTTCAATCTGACACCTCTGGAGCCAAGTTTAAAAGTGAATTAGTTAAGCGGTGCGAGGATCTTGGTGTTTGGGTGATGATTTCTGGTATTGTTGGCAATAACACTCAGCGAAGTCTTGATATAAATGAATTTCGTGGATTTGCAATAGTTGATGACTATTCTCCACTAATTTTTATTAACGGAAAAGATTTTCCCAATGCACAGCACTTTACGATTATTCATGAACTTGCTCATGTCTGGATTGGAGAGAGTGGAATTTCCAACAACGATATTAGTGCAAAGCAAGCAGGTCATACAAAGATAGAAAGATTGTGTAATGCTGTTGCTTCTGAAGTTTTAGCTCCAGAAGCAGAATTAAAAAACCTTTATAACAAGGATGTGTCTTTTAAAGAAAATGTTGACGTCCTACGAAAACACTTCAACGTTAGTGGTCTGGTGATTGGTCGCAGGCTTTATGATCTGGATATGACAAAATGGAAAGACTACCAAGGTTTATACGAGAGTTTTGCAAATAAAGCGATCAAGAGCAGTGGTAGTTCTGGTGGAAACTTCTATGCAACCATAAGAGTGAGAAATGGTCGTAGTTTTTCTGAAGCCATTGTCCGTAAAACAAAAGCAGGGAATGTCAACTATCGTGAAGGTGCTAGTCTTCTAGGGATAACACCAAATCAAATTGATCGGTGTTACAAAGAGTTCGGGGCATAGATATGTATGTCCTAGACTCAAATGTTTTAATCAACGCTAAGAACCATTACTATAGAATGGGAACTTTTCCAGTCTTTTGGGATTGATTGGCTAAGCAATTTCATAGTGGAAGCGTTATTAGTTTGGATCATGTTTATCAAGAACTCCAAGCTGGTAAAGACAAGCTGAAGGATTGGGCGAAAGACAATAAAGAATATTTTGTCGATAGCACAAGTGAAGCAGTTCAAATTGAATACGGAAATGTTTGGAATCATGTGATGACACTATCATTCAAGCAAGAACGAGTTGATGAGTTTTTTGCCAAAGCTGATCCGTGGATTATCGCTTATTCAAAAGTGAATGATACTACTCTTGTAACACATGAGTCATTCAAAACCCAAAGGCAAAAGAAGAAAATCTACATACCAAATATCTGCGATGATTTCAATGTCAAATATTTGAATACATTTGATATGATAGAGAAGTTGGGAGCGAAGTTCACTTGAGTGCTCTGAGCCATGTGAAAATTAAAGTTCCTAAGTCTGGAGGTGGAGAAGAAGAGATTAGCGTGCCAAAAGTTCTAACAATTGTTGGGACAAACGGTTCTGGAAAGACGAGATTTTGAGTGCTCATTAAACACTCCACCTTCTTCCATTGTTTATTCGGCGACATTCTCGGTTTGTTTTCTCAACTCACGTGAACAATCTTTGAATGTTTCAAAATCCATCTCTTTCAAAAAGATTAGACCTTTTGTCGCCCTAATCAGGGGACTTGGGTGTTCATAAAACCAAGCCCGGCCAAGGCAGATTTTAAGCATTTGATATTGTTCCACCTGAATCTGCTGCGCTAGTTCACAAAATGGGCCGTCGTGCTCATAAGATGGAAAAGAAGCGTATTTTTGTGTGATGAAATTGTTCATAAATGATTCATTCATTGCAGAAAACATGTTCAATGATACCGGCACATACCTATTCGACTCACTGGGATGAAACCGATACCATACATTTCGGTAGCCCCATACCCTAAGGTCTTTGGGCAATTCGCTTTCGATACTTTTCAAAGAGGCGGCCACCGCTTGCAACACTTTGTAATGAGTATCGGGACCACTTCCCTCAGGATCGAGCGCAACAGTGATGATCTTGGGGTTTACTTTCCTAACGAGATCCACAACGGGAGGGATGTCTCTATTCACGGTGGGCTCTTCGGTGAATAGATCTCCAGAATAAAATCCCAAACGCAAGTGATGGATGTGGTCTGAATTCCAACCAAAATATCCCCAAACACATTCCGCCTCCCATTCTCGGCACATTCCTTTTAATTTCTGAATGTCGCAAGGGTCTTTCTTGCCTGGATAAGATTGGGCTAAATACAATTTGATAGACTCAATGCGCGCACTTATTTTAACCAAATCTTTTTCAGCGTATAGATCTATTAAGTTTCTCAAAAATCGTCGACTCGAACCGTGTCTTTGAATTTCAGAATTTCGCGCGGCAATACCATCAAGGTATTGCCAAATATCCCTATTTTTCGCCAGTTGATTTTTAGGCGAGAAATAGTCCGTCTGCTCCAAACAACTTTGATAATCCTTACTGCTAAAATAGTGTTCCAATTGATTGATCATGTTTAAAAGATGAACATTGGTCACTGCTGTAAATCCGCTCGTTAAGGTGACAAAATGATGTTCATTGCTCGCATCTCGAATCGCCCTAACAACGGCAGTGAAATAACCCAACATAATGTCATCGTGATGGGGCTCGGTGTGCAAAAAAGTAGTATCGCGAATAGATTCACTTCCCTTTTCTATTCTTGCCACCAATGTTTGAATGACCTCGCGCTTTAACTCATCTAAACTCTTGCCTTGTTTCGAGAGTATGACGGCTGCTTCTGGATAAACATCGACATCACTCGTGTTTAATTCGGATATACTTTTCCTGTGATGCAAGGAACAATTGACCATCGCCTTGACCATGTCTTCCTCAGTCACAACAGACTTTTTTTGAATCAGGTGAATATTGCGTTTAGGCAAGTCCTTTGCAGCACCCATGGTCAAGTAAAACCTTGCCCCTTCGCACTTATGCAAGGCCGTAGCTGGATATAGTACATTCGCCTCATTTAGTATTGCGTCGCAAACCACTTTAGACTTTGCCTCTCCTGCTGCCATAATAATCACCACGGCATCGGGATTGTTAGTGATTGTTTTTAAACCAATGCTGATGACATGACAATCTCTAGAGGTTTCAATACCGCCTAGATCTCCGGCTGCTGCAGCTTGAGTCTCATAGTTGGTTTGCAATAACCTTGTGGTTGAGTGATGATCTGAACCACGAATATTAAACCCAATATGACCATCAGGACCAATGCCACCTAGAAAAAAACCTATGCCACCCAAGGCCTGAATTTTTTCCTCGTACTCTTGGCACCACTGGTCGATTCTATGCAACGTGGCTTGTTGTTCTAATTCAAAAGATGTTTTAGCTGCGCGCAACCTTAAACTCAAATCAACCTTCATTTCTGGCCAAACGGAACGGAGTGTCTGCCCACTTACTAAACCCAGTTCATGAGTCGGCATCAATAAAGCTTTTTCGAGATCCAAGCCAAAACCTTCAATATAAAATTTTTTTACATAAGAATAAAAACTATTGCCTTGAAGACCGTCCATTGGATAAAAGTCGTCAATTTGAACGAATTTTAAAGATTTCATATCTGGAACCAATGATGCATTTAGCCCGCTTACCGTTAATAAATTTTGTATTTCACTTGTATTCCAATGTTGCAGTATTCTTTTCACCCACGCAATAAAATGCTCTGGAGTTTTGCCCGTAGGCAGTGAAATCACACCACCTGGATTTGACTGCACCCATTCAATAAATCGCAATGCCGTCAATTTTCCCATCTCTGGAAAACTATTGACAATAATGGTGGTTATTTTTTCATCGTCGGGTTGGTAACCCAAATGGAAAGACCTTTCATTGAAAACTTTCTCAACCGCACTGAATTTTCCATTGATCATCAGAACAACCCTTTATTTATCATATATGATAAATAAAATAAAGATTCAACAAGAACACTTCGTTTCCAAAAATGAATGTCTCGCTTTAAAAATAACGGTTTGTCATGGTTACAATCCGTTATCGTATAGATTATCCACTATGGAAAGCAAGATTAAAATACGCAAAAAATTTGTCCCAGCGGGGATGAACATCCTGTATGAGGACAAGGACATTGTCGTCATAGAAAAACACAGTGGTTTATTGTCCGTTGACACGACCCATGAAAATGAAAAAACAGCTTTGGGCTTGCTCACAAACTATGTGAGAAAGGGAAATGCCAAAGCAAAACTAACCTTATACGCAGTGCACCGCTTGGACCGTGAGACGTCAGGACTTTTGATTTTTGCTAAATCAAAAGAAGTCCGCGAAAAATTTGTCGAACAGTGGAAAGATGTCGAAAAAATCTATTTAGCCCTAGCTTCCGGCATTTTCAAAGAGAAAACTGGAAGCTTTGAATCCTACCTTGCCGAAGATGAAAATTTTAAAGTCAAATCGGTCAAAGAACCAAGTGAAGGGAAGCATGCGATCACTCAGTATAAAGTTATCAAAGAATCATCTCGATGCAGCCTACTAGAAGTGAATCTCTTAACTGGAAGAAAAAACCAAATTCGCGTGCATCTTGCCGAACATGGACATCCAATTATTGGCGATTCAAAATACGGTAAGAAATCTAAAGGTCGCATGGGATTGCACGCTTGGAAAATCACCTTCCTACACCCCTTCAGTCGCAAAGAAATGAAATTTGAAACTGAAATACCCACTATTTTCAAAACATTTATAGAATCGAATCAAACCAAGCTAACGGTAAATGAATGAAAAAATGCCCTTACTGTGCTGAAGAAATTCAAGACGAGGCGATTAAATGCCGTTTCTGCAATGAGTTTTTAACTAGTGCCCCAAAGACTCCGCTTAAATGGTACTATTCAACTTCATTGATCATTTTATTGCTTCTTTCCATAGGCCCCTTCGCATTGCCGCTGGTTTGGTACCACCCACATTATTCAAAAACCAGCAAGATCATCATCACACTATTCGTCATCGCCATCACCATTTACGCGACGATGGTCACCCAAAGTCTCTATCGGGATTTGGTCAGGCAAATGAAAATCCTCGGCCTTTCATGATTCTATATTCGGCAGTTGACGTGCTTGAAACGTGTTGAAAACTTGCGACTAAACTTTTTAATCGTGCCTTGGTTTAGGCAGTTTTAAGACACCGTATTTTGGCTTTTTAGATTCAAAGTTTAAGTGCAATTGGTCGATGTATTCGTCAAAACTCAATCTCTTTAGCTGGGAGACGTTTTTTGTTTTCATTCCAATCTTGCTCATAAATTCTATCAGTTCAGCTTTGTGTTTAGGCCAGCGACCATGTGCATCATAAAATTCATAGCAACTCTTATGAAGGTCTACAAGAAAATTGTATGGCTCAATATCGCCTTTGTATCGATGTTTAATGTTATAAGTTTTCGTGCGCTTATCGTACTCATACTGCCCTTGAATTTCGGCAACTTTTGATGATGAGCATCCCATCATTAAACCGAGCATGCATGCGATAAAAAGGCTGTATTTCATATTCTATTCAGTAGGCTGGTGCAGCATAACCTCAACTTGAATAATAAAACTCTAGAGGGACCACTCTCCCTATCGCAATGAAACTGAAGGTCATTTCCAAAACAAGCGAAGGAACTGTCTCACCCCAAAACGAACCGCTTCCACTTTTTATCCATTCTCTTACTCTATGTTGCGTTTTTATACCATCGCGATGCTTCGCCTCCCTTGTACAAAAAGATGATTTGCAATTTATCAGCCTTAAACTTGCAAAATTTTTATTGAATTTGTGTGTAATTTTAATACGATTTACAGTAAATAGATTATGTAGACCTTGGAAGTCTTCGTTATCCACATTGAAACAGGAGTTGTATGAGGTGTTTTAGCATCTTGCTGCTGGCGTTACTACCCTCCCAGCTTTTGTCTGGATCGGATAACATACCCTTGAGTGATGCTGAGGTTCAGGCTTTGGCTCAGAACATCGACCAATTGGTCTACTCTAAACTCAAGCAAGAAAAACTCGACCCCAACTCGAGCATAGATGATGCTACCTTCTTGAGACGCAGCTATTTGCGCGTCGCAGGCAGAATCCCAAATTTAGACGAAGCTAAGTCATTTTTAGATTCCAAACACATTCGTAAACGCTCGGAATTGATCGACACGTTGCTCGCCTCAAAGGGTCATGTGCACGACATGTACATCTACTGGGCCGACTTATTTAGAACCAAAGCCAACCTTGCCGGTTTTCAAGTACAACCCGCGGGCATCCCCTTTATTGATTGGATCAAAGAACAGATAGAACTCAATACGCCCTATGATAAATTTGTGCATCAGATGCTTTCGGCAACCGGTGAATTCTGGGAAAAAGGGAACGGCGCGCTTGGATACTACGCCATAGATCGATCCACACCCTTAGACAATATGTCCAATTCTGTGCAGGTGTTTTTGGGAACCCAACTCCAATGTGCACAATGCCACAACCATCCTTTCGACAAATGGACTCAAAAGCAGTTTTTTGAAATGGCCGCCTTCACCGATGCGCAAAGCTGGAGCGGTGACTATGCAAAAACAACCAGCAGTTTGCGCAAAGAGTCCAGAAAAGACGGCCACTCCGTCGCCTTCACCAGAATAGAAAGAATGTTCTCCGCTATCATTGGCTACGGATTCCATGAAACGGGCGACGGCCGGATTCGTCTACCAAAAGATTATAGCTACCATGACGCCAAACCACTTGAGTATGTTTACGCAAACACCATTTTCGGAGACAAAGTTCATCTGGAAGCTTTAACCAAAGGCAAAAAAAGTAACGATTCGAGAATCGAATTTGCCACTTGGGTGACTTCGAAAAGCAATCCTCGCTTCACCACAGTGATTGCCAACCGAATGTGGAAAAAAATCATGGGTTTAGGTCTGATCGAACCTGTCGACAATTTTAAGGATGGCACACAAGCCACCAATCCCGCCTTAATGACTTTTCTTGAAAACATGATGCAAGATTTGCACTACGACTTAAGAGAGTTTAAAAGAGTCATTTTAAACACGAACACCTACCAGAGTGAAGCCGTGCAACGCGACCATGATGATTTCAGCCCATTTCACTTTCAAGGGCCTTTATTTGAGCGAATGACCGGAGAGCAAATTTGGGACTCCATCTCTACTCTGGTAGACAACAATGTAGATCAGACTGAAATCAAAAAGACACCGCCTCTCTATGAACTCAATAAGATTTATCGCACATGGGATTCAGATAAGTTGATCAAAGAAATGGAAAAATACGAAAAAATGCTCGTGGATTTTGGCTATGACATCACAAGCAGAACCATCAATGACCCCATTCTCATCGCTCTCCTTCTAGCCGATAATTTCCCAGAACGTGAAGAATCAAAACGAGTCATGAAATTGCTCAACGAATGGAAAAACAAAGGTGGCTATCGCCGCAGTTTCGTTCAAAGAGATGTCAATGAAAATGTGCCCGAAGTTAGAGCCTCCGAAATCAACACTGGCAATGGTGGCGCTCCACTGGGACACTTCATTATGGAATTTGGCGGCTCAACTCGTCAGATCATTCAGACACAGCGCCAAGAAGCTGAAATCACCCAGCCTCTATTCATGATGAACGATTTCATGGAATCTCAGGTCATTCGCAAAACCAATAGCGCTTTATATCGCAACATCCAAGGCTCTGAAACCATCGATGGCAAAGTGAACACCGCTTTTCTCTCCATTTTGAACCGTTACCCAAAACAACATGAACGCGAAACCATGAATCAATACCTTAAAACGACCGCCGCAAAAACTTCAAAACAAAAAAACTCCACTAACCCCATCTTCGACATCACTTGGGCATTGGTCAACTCTCACGAATTCTTGTTCATTCCATAAGGCTCTAGCATGAAAAAAATACATCGATTCGACGAACCCACCCGTCGTGAAGCCATTAAGCAACTTGCCTATGGTTCACTAGGCGTCTCTATGGCATCGGATTTCTTGGGTTTCAAAGCTGAAGCGGCACTACCCGGGACACGTGTTGCTACGGCAAAACAAGTGATTTATCTCTACATGAATGGCGGTATGTCCCAATTGGACACCTTCGATCCAAAGCCGAAACAGACAGAACTGATGGGAGAATCAAAAGCTATTGCCACCAAAATAGACGGAGCGCAACTCGGACACAACTTACCTCTATTAGCCAATATAAGTGATCGCCTAGCCATCATTCGCTCAATGTCTGTGGATACCGGATCGCATGAACACGCCAATTACCAAGCCCACACGAATTACGACTTAAGGCCCGATATCGCTCACCCTTGCTTTGGGAGTTGGGTGACCAAGCTTTCCGGTTTTAACAACAAAACTTTACCTGGCAATGTTCGCATCAATGGTGGCAGTAGGACGGGCAATGGTTTCTTTGAATCTGCCCACACACCCTTGATTGTTCGTAGACCCGATCAAGGCATTCAATACAGTTCAAAAAGCAAAGGCGTTTCGGATAAAAACTTTGACAACCGCATCGACCTACTCAATGCCCTAAACAGCGACTATATACAACAACACTCCTCTAAACGAGTCAAGGATTACGACTACGCTTACAAGGCTGCCTTGAATCTCATGCACAGTGAAGATTTAAAAACCTTTGACATCACTCTTGAACCTAAAGAGCTTTTGGCGGCCTATGGCGATCATAGTTTTGGACAAGGATGCCTGCTGGCCAGACGTTTAGTGGAACAGGGCATGCGCTTTGTCGAAGTCGACTTAAGTGGATGGGATCACCACTTTAATATGTACGAAGATTTTCCCGACAAAGCCAAAATACTGGATCAAGCGATGACGACTTTAATACTGGACTTGGAGCAACGTGGTCTATTGGAAGAAACCCTTGTCGTTCTAACCACTGAATTTGGACGGACGCCCGAAGTCACCGCTTCTAGAAAAGGTCGCGATCACTACCCAAAAGCATTCTCAGCCGTTCTTGCTGGTGGAGGCATAAAGGG